>Ga0265313_10002960_pt1 | contig 14173 bp, 13 predicted proteins | sample 4123metaG_FD_203122 | JGI IMG/M metagenome (GOLD analysis project Ga0265313, IMG submission 203122) | Rhizosphere microbial communities from Carex aquatilis grown in University of Washington, Seatle, WA, United States - 4-1-23 metaG | ecosystem: Host-associated > Plants > Roots > Rhizosphere >...
CAACCACCTTCTCAACGTCCGCAAATCCGAAATGGAGGAGCAGAGCGCAACCTTCACCGACATGGGTCGCTCGCTCGACCACTGCGAGAACAGCGACCTCCCCGATGAATCGCTGCTGCCCGTCGGTCACGGCCTGCTCGTCGAGGAGGCGAAGCTCGGCTGCATCACCGCCATGCTCATGTGCCTCGATCGCCGGCAGCGCCTCGCCTTCATCCTCGGCGAGGTCTTCGGGGTGACCAGCGAGGTCGGCGCCGAGGTCATGGAAATCTCGCCCGACAACTTCCGCCAGCTCCTCTCGCGCGCCCGGCACGATCTCTACGAGTTCATGAACCACAAGTGCGGCCTCGTGAACGCGCTCAACCCCTGCCGCTGCGCAAAAAAAGCCGGCACCTTCATGCAGCGCGGCTGGCTCGACCCGCGCCACCGCCAGTTCACGCCCAACCGCCTCGCGGCCGTGCGCGACATCACGCCCAACCGGCTCGACGAGCTCCAGGGCATGCGTCGCGCCCACGCCGAAGTCTATCGCGACACGCCGCTCACTGCACCGCCCGACGCCGTGCGCCGCCTCCGCGAAGTCATCTCCCGCTCGAGCTTCAGCAGTGAGTAGAATCGCTGCGCCACCCAGCATCCATCGGCCAGCGCGCTCGCGCTTGCCGTCCCGGAATACGCCACGCCTTTGGCTGCGCGTTGGAAAAATGCCTTGCCTGCGCTAGGTTTTCTCCGACAGCTAGCCTCAGTCCGGTCAGCGTTTGGTTCGTTCGTTCAGATGCACGGTTGAGATCGTGGTTTGAGTCCGACAGCGCGACAGAGTTCTGGCAGTGTCAGGCCAGCGATTCAGCTTCGTTGACAGCAACCGATGGCGATTTTGCCGGGACCGGGCGCCGTGCCCGAACCGCGCCGCTCGACCTTGTTCGTGGTCCGATTGAAAGCCCAGTCACGGGAAGCTGCCTTCCCCAACCTCAACGCCGCATGCACGAGAAAGGAATCCCATGAAAAAACTCTCCACTCTCCTCGCCCGCCGCCCGGCGCTCCTCCGCCAGTTCGAACAGGCCAACCTCGCCTTCGCCTATGCGAAACTCAGCGAGTTCGGCGACCGCATCGCCCGCGCGCGCCTCCGCGGCGAAATCGCCCTGAAGCAACCCGCCCCCGAGGCCGGTCGCAACTGGGCGTCGCTCACCGCGATCACCGGCAGCCAGGCTGCGCTCGACGAAATCTTCATCGACGAAGACCTCATGGACTTCGCCGACGCCGTCGCGTTCACGACCGGCGACGATCGCCTCGACGTCACCTTTCGCATCGAGGAACTCGCCGAGAAATACCTCGCCCCGCTCTGCCTCAAGCTTGTTCAGGGCGGCGTCGCCCTCGACACGCCGGCGCGCGCCGCCTCTGCACGCGGCCTGAAAACCTCGCGCTCGAATTCTGCCAAAACCCACCTACGCTCCAGCCCGTGAGCAATCCTCCCGATCCGCGCCGCTTCGGCTTCGAGACGCGCATGGTCCACGCCGGCCACATCCCCGACGCCGTCACCGGCGCGCGCGCCGTGCCGATTTACCAGACGACGTCATTCGTCTTCGACGACGCCGAGCAGGCCGCGCAGCTCTTCGAGCTCAAACAATACGGTAACATCTACACGCGTATCAGCAACCCGACCACCGCCGTCTTCGAGGAGCGCCTCGCCTCGCTCGAGGGCGCGACCGGCGCCGTCGCCACCGCGAGCGGCATGGCCGCGCAGCTCGTGACGTTTCTCACCTTGCTCCAGCCGGGCGACGAAGTGGTCGCATCCTCCCAACTCTACGGCGGCTCGATCACGCAGCTCGTCCACACGCTGAAAAAGTTCAACCTCCCCGTCCGCTTCGTGAACCCGTCGCGCCTCGACGAGTGGGAGGCCGCAATCACGCCGAAAACGCGCGCGCTTTACGGCGAGACCATCGGCAACCCGCGCGGCGCGATTCTCGATCTCGAACGCATCGCCGCACTCGCCGCGTCGCACGGCATCCCGCTCATCGTCGATAACACGATGGCCACGCCCGCGCTCTGCCGGCCGATCGAGCACGGCGCGACGCTGATCGTTCACTCCGCGACGAAATTCATCGGCGGCCACGGCACCGCGCTCGGCGGCGCGCTGCTCGACTCGGGCAAATTCGATTTCAGCCGCTACCCGACCGTCGCCGCGCCTTCGCCCGCCTACCACGACCTGCGCTTCTACGACACATTCGGGCACTACGCATTTCTGATGAAAGCCCGCGCCGAAACCGTCCGCGACACCGGCGCGTGCCTCTCGCCGTTCAACTCGTTTCTATTAATTCAAGGCCTCGAAACGCTCTCGCTCCGCATGGAGCGCCAAACGGGTTCCGCGCTCCGCGTCGCGCAATTTCTCGAATCGCACGCCGCCGTCGCGTGGGTCGCCTACGCCGGCCTGCCGAGCCACCCTGATCACGCGCTCGCGCAAAAATACCTGCCGAAAGGCGCCGGCGCCGTGTTCTCGTTCGGCCTGAAAAAGCGCGCCGGCGAGGATGCGCGCGCGACCGGCCGGAAATTCATCGAGGGCCTGCAGCTCTTCTCGCACCTCGCGAACATCGGCGACGTGCGCAGCCTCGTCATTCACCCGGCCTCGACCACCCACCAGCAACTCACCGACGAGGAGCTGGCGAAGGGCGGTGTCGGCGCCGAACTCATCCGGCTGTCGATCGGACTTGAAAACGTGGAGGATCTTTTATGGGACCTGGACCAGGCGTTGCTTGCGCTGTCACGCTGAACTCGGCGCTCACGCCCGGGCAGCAAAAACTTTATCAAGACCCACTGGTCATCCAGCGGCTGCTCCGCGACACGCGCACGATCGCGATCGTCGGCCTCTCGACCGATCCGCAGCGCGCGAGCTGGTTTGTCGCCAGCTACCTCAAAAAAGCGGGCTACCGCATCATCCCCGTGAATCCGAAGGCCACCGAGATCCTCGGCGAGAAAGCGTATCCGAATCTCGCGAGCATCCCCGGGCCGGTCGATCTCGTGGACGTCTTTCGTCCCGCCGCCGAGGCGACCGGGATCGCGCGCGATGCCGTCGCGATCAAAGCCAAGTCGCTCTGGCTCCAGCTCAAACTCGTCAACCTCGAAGCCGCCGAACTCGCCACGCGCGCCGGCCTGACCGTCGTGCTCGACCGCTGCGTGAAAATGGAGCACGGCCGCTATTTCGGCGGCCTGCACTTCGCCGGCATGAACACCGAGATCGTCACGGCCCGCAAAGCGAAGCTCGCGTGAGCCGCCCACCCTTCCTTCCACGCATGAAACTCAAAACCGTTCTCCTCGTTGCCGCCCTGCTCGCGGCGGCGCTTTCGTTCCGCGCCGCCGAGTCGCCTGCACCGACGACGGCGGCTCTCCAAAGCGACTCCGCCCGCCCCGCATCCGCGCGCTGGTTGCGCAGCGAACTCTACTTCGGCGTCGGCTTGATCGACTCGACCGCGGCCGGCGTCACCGACGCGCAGTGGCGCGACTTTCTCGACCGGGAAGTCACGCCGCGCTTTCCCGACGGGCTCACGGTCTTCGACGCCTACGGCCAGTGGCGCAGTCGCGGCCATGATACGCCCGGCCGCCTGCGCTCGAAGGTGCTCGTGATCCTGCACGAGGACACGCCGGCCAACCGCGCCGCGCTCGACGCTATCCGCCTCGCGTGGAAAACCGCCACACACCACCAATCCGTTCTGCTCGTGACCGAGAATGTGGACGTCTCTTTCTAAACTCGCGCCCTTCATCGCCGCGCCATGAGCATCTCATCGACTTCGTCCCGCCGCTGGTTCGTCGCCGGCGATCTCAACGGCTTCTTCGGCCTCGTCGTCGATAATCTCGCGGTGCTGGCGTTCCTCGCGACCGTGCTCGTCGGCTTGTTTAAATTTCCGGCCGACGTCGTTTTCACGCGCATGTTTCCCGGCACCGCGCTCGGCGTGCTCGTTGGCGACGGTATCTATACCTGGATGGCGTTCCGTCTCGCGCGCCGCACCGGGCGCGACACCGTCACCGCCATGCCGCTTGGCATCGACACGCCGACGACGATCGGCCTTGCGCTGCTCGTGCTCGGCCCGGCGTTCGTGAAGTTCAAACAAAACGGCCTCGACGAAAACGCCGCCGCGCTCGCGACGTGGCACCTCGGCATGGCGGCGATGATCGTCATGGGCCTGCTGAAATTCGTGCTCTCGTTCGCCGGCGCGTGGGTCGGCCGCGTGATCCCGCGCGCCGGCCTGCTCGGCTCGATCGCCGGCATCGCGCTGATGCTGATCGGATTTTTGCCGATCGTCGAAGTGCTGCGCGTGCCCGTCGTCGGCTTTGTCGGCCTCGGCGTCGTGCTTTACGCGGTCGTCGCGAAAGGCCGGCTGCCCGGCAACATCCCCGGCGTGCTCGCGGCGTTTCTCGTCGGCACGGCGCTTTATTACACGCTCGGCCCGCTCGGGCTCGCCGGGCCGGGCTATCACGCGCCGGGCGCGCTCGCGCTGCGCTTCGCGCTGCCGGTGCCGACGCTCGGCTTCATCGCCGGACTGCCCGCGCTGCCCGCGTATCTTCCGCTGATCGTGCCGTTCGCGCTCCTCGTGGTGATCGGCGGCATCAACGTCGCCGAGAGCGCGCGCGTCGCGGGCGACGATTTTCGCACGCGCGATGTGCTGCTCACCGAGGCGTTCTCGACGCTCGTCGCCGGCCTGTGCGGCGGCGTCGCGCAAACGACGCCCTACATCGGCCAGCCCGCTTACAAAAAAATGGGCGCGCGCGCCGGCTACACGCTGCTCACCGGCGTGTTCGTCGGGCTCGGCGGCATCTTTGGTTATCTTTCCAACCTCGTCGAACTCGTGCCGCTCGCCGTGCTCGCGCCGATCCTGGTTTTCGTCGCGATCGACATCACCACGCAGGCGTTCGAGGCGACGCCCGTGCAGCACGCGGCGGCGGTCGTGTTCAGTTTTTTCCCGGCGATCGCGCGCATGCTCGCGATCAAGCTCGGCGACCCGACCTACGTCACGCCCGAGCGTTTCGCGCAACTGCTGACCTCGACCGAGCACGGCCTGCCCGAACTCGGCGTGATCGTGACGCTTGGCAACGGTTTCATCATCACCTCGATGATCTGGGCCGGGTTCGTCGCCGCGCTCGTGGACAAACGCACCGCCGCCGCCATCGCGAGCCTGCTCGCCGGCGCCGCGCTCACGTTTTTCGGCGTGATCCACTCGGTCGAGCCGAGTGGCGGACTCTACTGGCCGCTCGACCTCACCGGCGTCGCGCGCACGCTGGTGTTTCAATTCACCGCCGCCTACGCCGCGCTTGCCGTGCTGATCGCGCTGCTGTCGCTCCAGCGAAAACCGGACGCAACGTGAGCGGCGAATTCATCGAGATCATCTATCGCGTGAAAACCGCCGCCGCCGCGCTGGCGGAGCGAACGGAGGCGTTGCTGCTCGAGCAAACCGTCGAGCTCCCACGCCCGGCGCTTCGCACGGCGTTCGTGCGCGACCATCTCGTCGGCCATGTCGTCGCCACCGAACCGATCGATGAAAACGAATTTCGCGTGACGCTTGCGCAACCAACCGCCGCGACCGCGCACGATCCCGCGCAGTTTCTGAACTTGCTTTTCGGAAACTCGTCGTTGCAACCCGATGTCGAACTCGAAGACGTGCGCGTGCCGGATTCGCTCGCGCGCGCGCTCGGCGGACCGCGCTTCGGCCTCGCCGGATGGCGACAGCTCACCGGCGTCCACGGCCGCGCGCTCACCGCCTCGGCGCTGAAACCGATGGGACTCTCGGTTTCCGAAACGGCGGAGCTCTGCCGCACGTTCGCGCTCGCCGGAATCGATGTCGTGAAGGACGACCACGGCCTGGCCGATCACGCATTTTGTCCGTTCGCCGGGCGCGTGCGCGCGTGCCTCGCCGCGACCGCCGGCACGCGCACGCTCTACGTGCCGAATCTGATTGGCCCGCCCGCGACCGTGTTGCGCCAGGCGCAACAGGCCCGCGAACTCGGCGCGCGCGCCGCGATGGTTTCGCCGATGCTGCTCGGGCTGCCGTTTCTCCACGAACTCGCGCGCGAAGCCGGCGTGCCGCTGCTCGCGCATCCGTCGTTCGGCGGCGCGCAGCGGATCGCGCCGGCGGCGCTGTTGGGAAAATTGTTTCCGCTCTTCGGCGCGGACGCCGTGATTTTTCCGAACGTCGGCGGGCGGTTCAGCTACGGCCCGGGCGTGTGTGCGGCGATCGCGCAGTCGCTCCGCTCGCCCGCGGCTCCGCTCGCGCCCGCGCTGCCCGTCCCGGCGGGCGGAATGAAAACGGACCGCGTCGCCGCCACGCTGGAATTTTACGGCGCCGACACGATGCTGCTGATCGGCGGCGGCCTGCTCGAATCGCCGGACGCGGCGACGCTGCTCGCACGCAGCCGCCGTTTCGTCGAAGCCGTCCAAACTTTCCCTTATCGCGCATGAACCGGAAAACCCATATCCGCCAAACCGCGCCGTTCCGCTGGGAGGACGTGCCGCTGCTCGCCTACAAGGAGGACGGCGGCACGCACTTCAAGAGCGTCACGCGCCAGGTGCTCTTCGACGGCGGCGATCACCTTGGCGCGCAACTGCGCTATTTCGAGATCGCGCCCGGCGGTCACTCGACCCTCGAACGACACGACCATGTTCACTCGGTCATGATCGTGCGCGGCCGCGGGCAGGTGCTCGTCGGCCGCGAGATTCACGATCTCGCGCTCAACGACCTGATCTACGTGCCGTCGCAAACGTGGCACCAGTTTCGCGCGACGACCGACGAGCCGCTCGGCTTCCTCTGCCTCGTGCGCTGCGACCGCGACAAACCGCAGCGGCCCACGGCGGACGACCTCGCCGCGCTGCGCGCCGATGCGCACGTGCGCATGTTCATCCGGGTTTGAGCCGCCATGAAATTCCGTGCGCTCGTGGTTTTCGCTCTCGCGTCGGTTGCCTCAACTTCCGCCGCCGAGCTGATCAAAATCGGTTTCTTCATGTCGATCACCGGGCGCGACGCGTCGTTCGGTGAAGCCTCGCTGCGCGGTGCGCGGCTGGCCGTCGATGAACTCAACGCCGCCGGGGGCGTGCTCGGGCGGCCGGTCGAACTCGTCATCGAGGATGATCGCTCGCTGCCCGGCGAATCCGCCACCGCCGCCAAGAAGTTGATTTCGCGCGATCACGTCGTCGCCCTGATCGGCGAGTGCTCCTCCGCGCGCACGCTCGAGGCGGCGCCGGTCGCGCAGGCCGCGGGCGTGCCGTTGATCACGCCGGCCTCGACCAGCCCGAAAGTCACGCAGGTCGGCGACGCGATTTTCCGCGTGTGTTTCATCGATCCGTTTCAGGGCGACGTCATCGCCGCGTTCGCGCGCCGGCGGCTCGATCTCAAGCGCGCCGCGCTGCTCATCGACTCGACCTCGCCGTATTCCGTCGGGCTCGCGGAATATTTTGCGAAAACTTTCGCCGCGCTCGGCGGTGAAATCGTGGCGACACAGAAATACTCCGGCGCCGACACGGATTTCCGCGCGCAGCTAACCGCGATCCGCGCGATGCAACCCGACGCTCTTTTTCTGCCTGGCTACTACGTCGCCGCCGGTCTCGTCGCGCAGCAGGCGAAACAGCTCGGGCTGAAGGCGACGCTGCTGGGCGGCGACGGCTTTGAGGCGCCGCAGTTGCTCGAGATCGGCGGCGAGGCGCTCGAGAAAGCCTATTACTCGACGCACTTTGCGACGGAAAACACGGACCAACTTTCCCGCCGTTTCGTCGCGGCGTTTCGTGCGCGGCACGGCGCGGCGCCCAACGGCCTCGCCGCGCTCACTTACGATTCGATCAAACTCGTCGCCGATGCGATTGCGCGGGCCGGCACGACGGAAAAAGCGGCGCTGCGCCGCGCGCTGGCGGCGACAAAAAATTTCCCCGGCGTTACCGGCCGCACCACGATCAACGCGCAGCGCGACGCGGACAAGGACGCCGCGATCATCACCGTGAAAAACGGCAAGCTGGTCTTCGTCGAAACGATCCGACCGTAGCGCGTCGTTACGTCCGCTCGGGAAACAGCGACCGCAAGCCCTCGCGCGACGCCGCACACACGCCGCGTTCGGTGATCAGTCCGGTGACGAGTCGCGCCGGCGTGATGTCGAACGCCGGATTCGCCGCGCGCGTGTCCGCCGGCGTGAGCCGCACTTCGTGCGCGGCACCGCTCTCATCGACGCCGCGGATGTGCGTGACTTCGCGCGGGTCGCGCTCCTCGACAACGATCTCGCGCGCGCCATCGACGATCGTCCAGTCGATCGTCGGCGACGGCAGTGCGACGTAAAACGGCACGCCGTTGTCGCGCGCCGCGAGCGCTTTCAGGTAAGTGCCGATCTTGTTCGCCACGTCGCCCGCCGCCGTCACGCGGTCCGTCCCGACGATGACGAGATCGACCTGGCCGCGCTGGAGCAAATGCCCGGCGGCGTTGTCGGCGATCACCGTGTGCGGCACGCCGTGACTCGCGAACTCCCACGCGCTGAGCGCGGCGCCCTGGTTGCGCGGGCGCGTCTCGCTCACCCACACGTGCAGCGGCAGGCCTTCGTCGTGGCCGAGAAAAATCGGCGCGTGCGCCGTGCCCCAATCGGCGGTGCCGAGCCAGCCGGCGTCGCAATGCGTGAGGAAATTGACCGGCTCGGCGGATTTTTTGCGCGCGAGGATTTCGCGGATGAGCGCAAGCCCGTGACGACCGATGGCGTGATTGATTGCGACATCCTCCTCGGCGATCGCGGCGGCTTCGGCATAAGCCGCGGCGGCGCGCACATCGGGCGCGAGCGGCCGCACGACGGCGCGCACGCGTTCGAGCGCCCAGCGGAGATTCACCCCGGTCGGACGCGTGGCGAAAAGCAGCGAGAAATTTTCCGCGAGGCTCGCGTCGCCAGGATCGCGGTGCAGCGCGAGCGCGAGCCCGTAGGCGCCGGTGATGCCGATGAGCGGCGCGCCGCGGACCTGCATGATCTTGATCGCGTGCGCGGCTTCCCCGGGAATCGTCAGCCGCACGGTGGCGAACTCGTGCGGCAGCCGCGTCTGGTCGATGGCGCGAACGGACCAGCCGTCGGGCTCGAGCCAGATCGTGCGGTAGGGAGTTCCATCGACCTTCATGCGAAAGTTCCTCGGCGGCAGGCACAGTTTGTCAAGAAAGCCGGCGGCGACTGCAACCGCCCATTGCGTTCCGCGCGGTTTCCCGTTTGCTCGCAGATCGTGAGCCCGTCCGACTCCGTCCAACCCGCGACCGCCGCCGCGCAGGCGCTCGGCTTTTTCGATCCCACGACCGGCGCGATCGTGCCGCCGATCCATCCCGCGACGACTTACGAGCGCGATCCCGAAAACAAACTGCTCGCCGGCCGGCTGTATTCACGCGCCGACAATCCGAACTACGATCTCGTCGAGGCGGTGCTCACGCGCCTCGAGGGCGGCGCGGCATCGGCCGTGTTCAGCTCGGGCATGAGCGCGGCGTCGGCGGTGTTTCTCGCGCTGCGACCGGGCGATCACGTGCTCGTGCCAAAGGTGATTTATTGGGCGTTGCGCGGCTGGCTCGTCGGCTGGGCGACCGACTGGGGGCTGCGCATCGAGTCGGTGGACATGACCGATCCCGCGCGCGCCGCCGCCGCGGTGCGACCCGGCGAAACGAAACTCATTTGGATCGAAACGCCGGCCAACCCGACGCTCGCCATCACCGACATCGCCGCACTCGCGGAAATCGCGCACCGCACCGGCGCCCGGCTGGCGGTCGATTCGACGTTCGCGACGCCGGTGCACACCCAACCACTCGCGCTCGGCGCGGACATCGTGATGCATTCCGCCACGAAATCTCTCAACGGCCACTCCGACGTGATCGCCGGCGCGCTGACGACGCGCGCCGAAGACGATTTCTGGGCGCGAATCAAAACCGTGCGCGTGCAGGCCGGTGGCGTGCTCGGGCCATTCGAAGCGTGGCTGCTGCTGCGCGGAATGCGCACGCTCTTCGTGCGCGTGGCGACGCAGAGTCGCAGCGCGCAACGGATCGCGGAGCATTTCGTCGATCATCCAAAACTCGAGGCGGTGCTTTATCCCGGTCTGCCGGCGTTTCCCGGCCACGCGGTCGCGGCGCGGCAGATGCGCAACGGCTTCGGCGGAATGCTCTCGGTGCGCGTGAAAGGCGGCGCGCCGGGCGCGCTCGCGTGCATCGGCAAACTCCGGCTCTGGAAGCGCGCCACGTCGCTCGGCGGCGTGGAGAGTCTGGTCGAGCATCGCGCGAGCATCGAGGGACCGCAAAGCGCGACGCCTCCGGATTTGCTGCGGCTATCCGTCGGCCTCGAGGACGCGGGCGATTTGATCGCGGATCTGGCGAACGCCGTTTGAGAATGGGCCCACTGGGATTCGAACCCAGAACCAAAGGATTATGAGTCCTCTGCTCTAACCGTTGAGCTATAGGCCCGTGACCGCCGCAAGTTTTGCCAAGCTCGCGAAACCGTCGAGTCAATTGAATGCGAACGGAGTGTCCCGCCCGCCAGCGCGAAGGTTGCTCTCGCCGGAAACCAATTCGCTTTCCACGCTTTCGATCTCCCCATGCACCGCCTTCTGTTTTTCATCGGCCTGTTCATTTCGTTGCTCGCTCATGCCACGGAGCACGTCGCGCTCCTCGGCACCTACACGGGGGGCGGCAGCCGCGGGATTTATGCCGTGCGTCTCGACGCCGACACCGGCGCGCTTTCCGAACCGCAGCTCGTCGCCGAGACGCCGAACCCCGCGTTCCTCGCCCTCCATCCCAACGGCCGCGTGGTCTATGCGCTCGATGAAAGCGACTCCAACAACGGCAAACCAGGCGGCCGCGTCGCCGCCTTCGCCGTCGATCCCGCCACCGGCCGCCTCACCCCGCTCAACGCCGAGTCGTCGGGTGGCCGCGCGTTCGCCCATCTCGGCGTCGATGCGAGCGGCCGCGTGCTGCTCGCCGCGAGTTACAACGGCGGATACGTCGCCACGTTCCCGCTCGAACCCGACGGCCGGCTGAAGCCGCTCACCAGTTTGATCGCGGACACCGGCCCGCTCGGGCCGAACCGCGCGCACCAGGATCATTCGCATGCGCACTCGATCACGTTTTCGCCCGACAACCGCTTCGCTTTCGTCGCCGACCTCGGCCTCGACCGCATCCTCGCCTTTCGCCTCGATCCCGCCGCGGGAACCATCGTGCCGAACGAACCGCCCTTCACGGCGTTTTCTCCCGGCGCCGGCCCGCGCCACGCGAAATTTTCCGCCGCCGGAAAATTTTTCTACGCGATCGACGAACTCGACGCCACGATCACCGCCTGTGGCTACGATGCCGCGCGCGGCGCGCTCGTGCCGTTTCAACGCATCACGACGCTGCCCGCCGATTTCAAAGGGCCGAATACCTGTTCGGAAATCCGCGTCCATCCGAACGATCGCTTCGTCTATGGCGCGAACCGCGGCCACAACAGCATCGCCGTTTTCTCCCGCGCCTCCGCGACCGGCGAACTCGCGCCCGTCGAAATCGTGCCGACCGGCGGCCGCACGCCGCGCAACTTCGCGCTCACGCCCGACGGCGCATGGCTGCTCTGCGCGCATCAGGATTCGAACGACCTGACCGTCTTCCGCGTCGATCCCGCCACCGGCCGGCTCACGCGCATCGCGCATACGGCGAAAGTGCCGAAGCCCGTCTGCGTTTTGTTTCTCAACTGAGCATCGCATATGCGCGGCTGAACTTGCCACAAGCCAAAATTTCGGCGTTCATGCGGCACATGAACGTCGTTGGGCTGTTTGCCGGGATAGGTGGGATTGAACTCGGCCTAGAGAGTGCCGGGCATCGCACAACGATGCTTTGCGAAATCGATCCGGCTGCCCGCTCCGTCCTGAAGGCCCGTTTCCCCGACCTGCGGCTTCACGACGACATTCGCACATTGGAAAGATTGCCCAAAGGCACCGAGCTCGTTGCAGGAGGCTTTCCTTGTCAGGACATTTCTCAGGCGGGGAAGACGACCGGCATCTCCGGGAAGAACTCGGCCTTGGTAAACGAAGTGTTTCGGTTGCTGCGGAAAAGCGATGCCCCGCACGTCCTGCTCGAAAATGTCTCGTTCATTCTCGCGCTCGGTCGTGGGCATGCGATGCAGCACGTGACCGCGGAGCTGGAGCGACTCGGATATCGCTGGGCCTATCGCGTGCTGGACAGTCAGGCGTTCGGTCTGCCGCAGCGGCGGCAACGCATGTTTCTGCTCGCCTCGCGAGTATTCGAACCATTCGAGCTACTGATGACTGGAAGCGTGGAGCCGAAGGAACCGGCCGATTGGCAGGGACGCGCCTGCGGATTTTATTGGACTGAAGGTGTGCGCGGTCTCGGGTGGGCGGTTGATGCCGTTCCTACACTGAAGGGCGGATCGACCGTGGGCATTGCCTCGCCACCCGCGATTTGGCTACCGGACGGCCGGATTGTAACGCCTGCGATCGAGGACGCCGAGCGCCTCCAGGGTTTTTCTGCCGGCTGGACGGAGCCTGCGCTCGCCGCGGCCCGTTCTGGCTTCAGGTGGAAGCTCGTAGGAAACGCGGTTTCAGTTCCCGCAGCGGAGTGGGTCGGGCAACGCCTCTCCGCTGGCCCGACGTCGGTCGATCTCCGGGTTTACACCTTCGAACCGACGAAGAAATGGCCGACCGCCGCTTTCGGTGGCCCGCGTCAACGCGCGCTCGCAGTCGAAATGTCGATGTGGCCTGTCGCGGTTCCGCGCGTGTCGCTCACGAAATTTCTCCAGAGCGAGACCAAACTCCTTTCCTACAAGGCAACGGTCGGATTCTTGGCCCGCCTGCGTTCCGGCAGCCTGCATTTCCCGCAGGAATTTTTAAGGGCGCTGGAGCGCCACGCTGAACAGATGCGAAATCGCATGCCGCTCTTTGCCGTCGCCTAGCCATGCTCGGCGAAAAGATCATTGCTCGTTCCATCGGCGCGGCGCGAATCGAAGACAGTCACGGCAACCGCTGGCAATATCACTCGCGCAGCGATCGTCATAGCAAGATCGCCTGCTGGGCCATTTTGTTCGATCTCCTCCAAAACTGCCCGCTGCTTCGCGAGCACGTCGCCGCGGGCAAAGTGGCCTTCGGAATCAACCACGAGATGCGGGATTTCAAACAGGACCGAAAGAAGAACTTGGATCTCGTTCTGTGCACCCATCAGGATCCGTCGCCCATGACTTTCGCCGACTATGGTGCGCAGTGCGGCGTGCAATTGGACGCGCGTGAAAGCGCGGCTCTCGCCACCCTCCCCGCGCTTCGCCGTGCCGCCGTATCGAACGTCCTGATGGCGCTCGAAGCGAAAGCCTGCATGACCGAGCACATCAAGGCGCTTCCCCGCTTGCACGACGAGCTCGCTTCCTCGCATCAGACCATTCACGGCGACACGAGCGGTGCGATCGCGGCTGGCTTCGTCATGATCAACTGCGCCGAAAGTTTTGTAAGCCCGGATCGGAATCGTAAACGCGTCCGAGGTGGTAAATTCGTCGTCAACGAGCACCGTCAACCCACCGTCGCCGATAAAACCCTGACTGCCGTGATGAAACTGCCACGGCGGAGCGACGAGCATGGCAACGGTTTCGACGCGCTTGGAATCACGATGCTTTCCTGTCGAAACGACGGTTCGCCCGTCGCGATCGACGAAGTCGCCAACGCCAAAGTCCCCGATATCGTCAGGTATGATTCACTCGTCAGACGTCTCGCTCATCTCTACGGCACAAAGTTCGGCAGCATCTGAATCTGTTGGCCGCGATCCACTCACCTCGGCTCAACGTAGCCAGTTGATGGCACGGGTCCGGCAGCGCGACACGAAACCTGAACAAATAGCCCGCTCGCTGCTTCATCGGCTTGGTTTGCGCTTCACAGTAAACGGACCGCTGAACCGAAAGCTACCGGGCCGGCCCGACATCGTTCTCCCGCGGTGGCATACGGTGATCCTGGTGCATGGGTGCTTCTGGCACCGGCACCGCCATTGTAAACTCGCAACGACACCGCGGACGAGAGCCGATTTTTGGCGGCAAAAATTTTCAGCTAACATTGAGCGGGATCGCCGCCAGTTTCACCTGCTCTCTCGCGTCGGCTGGCAAGTCATCGTCGTCTGGGAATGCGAGACCCGGTCCCCAGCGCGTCTGATCCGGAAGTTCGCCCGTTTGTTCGCCGTCACTTAGCGTCCGCCAC
>Ga0265313_10002963_pt1 | contig 14165 bp, 9 predicted proteins | sample 4123metaG_FD_203122 | JGI IMG/M metagenome (GOLD analysis project Ga0265313, IMG submission 203122) | Rhizosphere microbial communities from Carex aquatilis grown in University of Washington, Seatle, WA, United States - 4-1-23 metaG | ecosystem: Host-associated > Plants > Roots > Rhizosphere >...
TCCCGACGGGTCGCCGCGGCCGGTGTCGGTCCGTGTCGACACCCAGGAGATCGTGGCCGCCTACCGGCGAGGGGCCCTCACCGAGCGGACGTCGCAGAATCGGTATCTCAAATGGCGGCGCGGGCAGGCGACTCCCATCGAATTCCTCGTGCCGAGAGTGTTTCGCGAGATCGTCGCGCAATGGCCCGATTACATGAGCGAGCAGCGCGGGCATCTCGATCTCTCGCCGGAGCAGCTGCGCGACCGGGTCCGTGCACTCGACCCGTGGCTGGTGCCGTTCCGGCTCGGGCACGACGTCTGCACGATCGATCTCGAGTCGAAGCCGGGGCGCCAGAACGCCGACAATTACTTGTTCCGCCGCGGTCTCATCACCGACACGGTGGCGGAGGTGCTCGGCGCCGATCTCGCCGACTCGACCGTCCTCGACATCGGATGCAACTCCGGGTTCTTCAGCCTCGACCTGGCCGCCCGGGGCGCTCGGAGCGTCGACGGCATCGACCTGCGAGTGGAGAACATCGCGCGCGCCGATTTCGTCAGGGAGCACTACGGCACGCAGCACGTGAGCTTCGCGGTGAGCGATGCCGACGACCTCCCCGTCGGCCGCCAATGGGACGTCGTGCTCAACCTCGGCGTGCTGTACCACGTGATGAACCCGCTGCAGCTCATCCGTCGCACCTACGAGCTGTGCCGGAGGTTCGCGATCATCGACACGGTCGTGCACCTCGAGCCGGTCTCGGCGTACTTCCTCTTCGGAGACAAGGACGCGGACCACCCGACCGAGGGTCGCGAGGAGTGCGAGCTCCACCCGACCTATCGGGCCGCGATCGAGACGATCAGGTTCGCGGGCTTCTCCGACGTCGTCGAGATCGTCGGCCAGGGGAGCGCCACCCATCCGCTCTACGCATCGGGTGGCCGCCGCTGCTTCCTCGCGATCAAGTAGCGGCCTGTACGCCCTCGGTGGAGGCGAAGGGGATCGAACCCTCTACCTCTTGCATGCCATGCAAGCGCTCTACCAACTGAGCTACGCCCCCGATGGGGGGTTCACGTTACCAGCCGGTTCACCCTGCCCTTCGTGGGGCGGCCACTACGCTCCGGCGCGTGACGGAGCGCACCGACGACATCCCCAGGCACCGGTACAACGCGGCGCTCGCGAATCGGATCGAGCACGAGTGGCAGGATCGCTGGGACGCCGAGCACGTGTTCTGGTCGCCGAACCGCACCGGGCTCCTCGCCGAGGATCCCCGCCACCTGGCCGACCGGCCCAGCCGATTCGTGCTCGACATGTTCCCGTATCCGAGCGGCGTCGGACTGCACGTCGGTCATCCGCTCGGGTTCATCGCGACCGACGTGTACGCGCGCTTCAGCCGGATGACCGGCTACAACGTGCTCCACGCGATGGGATACGACGCGTTCGGCCTGCCCGCGGAGCAGTTCGCCGTGCAGACCGGCACCCACCCGCGAGTCACCACCGAACAGAACATCGCGAACATGCGCCGTCAGTTGCGTGCGCTCGGGCTCGGCCACGACTCCCGTCGCGGACCCGCGACCACCGACGTCGACTACTACCGGTGGACGCAGTGGATCTTCCTGCAGATCTACAACTCCTGGTACGACGCGGACGCCGATCGGGCCCGTCCGGTTGCCGACCTGGTCGACGAGCTCCGTTCCGGCGCTCGGGCCACGCCCGACGACCGCGCGTTCGACGCGTTGTCGGCAGCCGAGCAGCGCGCGCTCGTCGACTCGTACCGGCTCGCCTACATCGCCGAGGCGCCGGTCAACTGGTGTCCCGGACTCGGAACGGTGCTCGCGAACGAAGAGGTCACCGGCGACGGGCGGAGCGAGCGCGGCAACTTCCCGGTCTACAAGCGTCCGCTCAAGCAGTGGATGATGCGCATCACGGCGTACGCCGATCGGTTGCTCTCCGACCTCGACGATCTCGACTGGTCGGAGTCGATCAAGTTGATGCAGCGCAACTGGATCGGCCGCTCGACCGGCGCGTTGGCGCGCTTCCCGGTCGATCTGCACGGCGACGTTGCGATCGAGGTGTTCACCACGCGGCCCGACACGTTGTTCGGCGCCACGTACATGGTGTTGGCGCCCGAGCACCCGCTCGTCGACGTGATCACCGCGAACGAATGGCCCGGCGACGACGTCGTGAGCGACTGGTCGAGCGTCGCGCTCGACGCGTGGAAGGGCGTGTTCGGCGCGACGGGCACACCGTCCGACGCCGTCCGCAGCTACCGCGAGTTTGCCGCCGCCAAGTCCGAGCTCGAGCGCCAGGCGGAGGGGCGCGAGAAGACGGGCGTGTTCATCGGCGCCTTCGCGGTCAACCCGACGACCTCGGAGCGCATCCCGATCTTCATCGCCGACTACGTGCTGATGGGTTACGGCACCGGCGCGATCATGGCGGTGCCCGCGCACGACGAGCGCGACTTCGAGTTCGCGCGCGAGTTCGAGTTGCCGATCGTCCCGGTGATCCGACCGAGTGACGACTGGCTGGCCGAGCGGGGCGCTTCCGCGGACGACGCGAGCACGTGGCCGGAGGCCTACGTCGGCGACGGCACCGCGATGAGCTCGGCCAACCGCGAGGTCTCGCTCGACGGGCTCCGGGTCGACGACGCGAAACGTGTGATCGGCGAGTGGCTCGAGCGGAAGGGCTTGGGCGCGCCGACCGTCACCTACAAGCTGCGCGACTGGTTGTTCAGCCGGCAGCGGTACTGGGGCGAGCCGTTTCCCATCGTCTACGACGACATCGGTCCCATCGCGCTGCCGGAGTCGATGCTGCCGGTCGCGTTGCCGGAGATCACGAATTTCGAGCCGGCAACCTCCGACGATCCCGACGCGTTGCCGCAGCCGCCGTTGGCGCGCGCCGCCGACTGGGTCGAGGTGGAGCTCGACCTTCCGGGGCCGGAATGGGCCGGCTACTCGGGCGACGCGGCCGACGCCGGTGCACCGCGACCGTATCTGCGGGAGACCAACACGATGCCGCAGTGGGCCGGGTCGTGTTGGTACTACCTGCGCTACCTCGATCCCACCAACGAAGACCAGCTCGTCGACCCGGCCGTGGAGCGCGAGTGGGCCGAGGGGACGCGGCTCGACGGTTCGCCGAAGTCGGGGTTGGTCGACCTCTACGTCGGCGGTGTCGAGCACGCGGTGCTGCACCTCCTCTACGCCCGGTTCTGGCACAAGGTCCTCTACGACCTCGGCCACGTGTCCACGCGGGAGCCGTTTCAGCGTCTCGTGAATCAGGGCATGGTGCTCGCGGCGGCGTACACCGACGCGCGCGGCGCCTACGTCGAGGCGTCCGAGGTGGAGGAGGGACGCGGCGGCGAGTTCCTCTACGGCGGTACGCCGGTGAGTCGTGAGTTCGGCAAGATGGGCAAGAGCCTGAAGAACGCGGTCACCCCCGACGACATCTTCGAGGAATACGGCGCCGACACGTTGCGCCTCTACGAGATGTCGACCGGTCCGCTCGATGCGTCGCGGCCGTGGAACACCTCCGACATCGTGGGCGTGCACCGCTTCTTGCAGCGACTGTGGCGCAACGTGATCGACGAGGAAACCGGCGAGGTGCGCGTGTCGGACGCGCCCGCCGACGACGAGAGCCGGCGGGTACTGCACCGGACGATCGCGGCCGTGGCCGGCGACATGGCCTCGATGGGCTTCAACACGGCGATCGCTCGTTTGACCGAATGCAACAACCACCTGACGCGTGTCGTCGCGCGCGACGGCGCCGCGCCGCGGGAGATGGTGCTGCCGGTCGTGCTGATGGTCGCACCGCTCGCACCTCATATCGCCGAGGAGCTCTGGGCGCGGCTCGGCCACCCCGACACGCTCACCTACGAGGCGTTCCCGACCGCCGATCCGAGCTGGCTCGTCGACGACGTCGTGGAGGTCCCGGTGCAGGTCAACGGCAAGGTGCGGACCCGGGTGGAGGTCGCGGCCGGCGCCGACGAAGCCGAGCACGAGCGCGTCGCGCGAGCCGACGCGCGAATCGCCGAGCTGCTCGCCGGCGCGACGGTGCACAAGGTGATCGTCGTGCCCGGCCGCCTGGTCAACTTCGTGATCAGCACGAGGTGATGCGTCTCTGAACCACACGACGTGTGGTTCAGAGACGCATGGGGCCCTGGTCACTGTCGCAGCGACGGGGTAGGGTCAACGCACTTCCTCCGGCATTTCCCCCTTCTGGTCTCGCGCGCCCGGAGGAGGTCATGTCCGATCCACTCGACGTTCCGCGCCCGCCGGGCGAAGGGTCGTCTCACCTCGCGGATCGCCTGCACTCGTTGCGCGGCGACGCGCGCATCGGCGCGGCCGTGGTGGTGTGCGTCGCGGTCGCCGCCGGTGTCGCCTGGTTCCGCGCGGGGGTCTCGCCGTCGGCTTCGGCGTCGGCGGCGCGCGCGCCCGTGACTTCCGGCACGTCCGGCGGGTCGCGCTTCACGGCGGGCGGCGAACCGTCGACGACTTCCTTCCCCGACGTCACGTCGACCACCAGCGGCGCGATCGTGGTCGACGTCGTCGGCGCGGTGCGCGCGGCCGGCGTGGTGAGCCTCCCCGCGACCGCGCGCGTGATAGACGCGATCCGGGCGGCCGGCGGAGCGACCGCGGGCGCCGACCTCTCCCGGCTCAACCTCGCCGCCAAGCTCGCCGACGGGGCGCGAGTCGCGGTGCCGCAGGTCGGCGCGCCCCCACCCGCGGTCGACCCCGGCGCGGTGAGCGGCGCCGGCGGTGGGGGAGAGGCGCCTCCCGGAGCGGCGAGCGACCCGGCGGGCGCACCTGCGCAGCCGGTCGACGTCAACTCGGCGACGGTCGAGCAGCTCGAGGCGCTGCCGGGCATCGGCCCGACGCTCGCCGCCGCGATCGTGCACGAGCGCGATCTCAACGGTCCGTTCCGAAGTGTCGACGACCTCACCCGGGTTCCCGGCATCGGCGACGGCCGTCTCACACAACTGCGCGACCTCGTGAGCGTCTGACGTGCGCGAACGCGGTGTGCTCCTCGGGCTCGGCGGGCTCGTGCTCGGGATCGTCGGGGGTGAACGCGCCGGTCCCGGATCGGCCACCGGATTGCTCGCGGTCGCCGTCGCGGCGCTCGCGGCCGCGTGGTTCGTGAGTGGTCGCGCCCGGCTCGCGGTGGCGGTGGTCGCGCTCGCGTTGCTCGGCGGCGCGCAGACGCAACGGGCGCTGCACGGTCAGGCGCGTTCTCCGCTGAGCTCGGCCATCGCGCGCCACGAGTCGCAGACGTTCGCCGGAGTCGTCGTCGACGATCCCCAGAGCGGAGCGTTCGACACCGACGCGTTCGTTCGCGTGGCAGTAGGTGGCACGCACCGAACGTTGTACGCGGTCGCGACCGGTGACGATGCGCTGCGCCTCCGCGTGCTCGAGGCCGGCGACCGTATCGTGCTCACCGGCCGTCTCGGTCCGCTCCATCCCGACGCGTTCGACGGCCGCGCGCGATGGCGGCACGCGGTCGGCCGGCTCGACCGGGTTCAGTTGCTCGCACTCGAACCGGCGCGGGGCGCGCTGCGCCTCGCCAACTCGCTGCGCGACGTCGTGCTGCGCGGCACCGCTCCGTTGACGCCGGCATCGCGTGCGCTGCTGGCGGGATTCCTGCTCGGCGACACCCGCGCGATACCACCCGACGTCGTGCTGGCCTACCGGAATTCGGGGCTCTCGCACCTCCTCGCGGTCTCCGGCGAGAACGTCGCGTTCACGCTCGCGCTCTTCGGGCCGTTGTTGCGACGGCTCGATCTCGGACCCCGCACAATCGGCGCCGTCGTGATCGTGCTGCTGTTCGCCACCATGACGCGATTCGAGCCGTCGGTGCTGCGAGCGTCGGCATTGTCGGTCATCGCGTTGGGCGCGTCGTTCGTGGGCCGGCCCGCGTCGAGCCTGCGCGCGCTGGCGCTCGCGATCATCGTCTTGCTCGCGGTCGACCCGTTCCTGCTCCATTCGGTTGCCTTCTGGCTCTCGTGTGGCGCGAGCGCGGGAATCGCGACGCTGGCGGGACCGCTCCGGTCGCGGCTCCCGGGTCCGATGTGGCTGCGCAGCCCGCTGTCGGTGTCGCTCGCGGCGCAGGTGGGGGTCACGCCGGTGCTGCTCGCCACCTTCGGGACGGTGCCGGTCGTCACGCCGTTGGCCAACCTCCTGGCGGCCCCGGCGGCCGAGGCAGTCGGCGTCTACGGAATGCTCGCGAGCGCGGTTGGAGGGCTGACTCCCCGCTTCGCGCCGGTGCTGCAGACGCCCTCCGCGGCGCTCGTCGCCTGGGTGACGACGGTGGCGCGAGCCGGCGCCGCGGTCGGGATCGAGATGGATCAGCGCACGGCATGGTTGGCGCTGTCGGCGGGATGCGCGCTGGCGGCCGCCGCCGTGGCGCGTCGCGGGCGGCGGGGCCGCTCGGGTGGTGGGCGACCCGCCGTGCCCGTCGGCCCGGCTCGGTAGCCTCCGCCGCGTGCCGTACCCGACGATCCGCATCGGCGACCGACGCCTCGACGTGCGCGCCCGCACGCTCGTGATGGGAATTCTCAATCGCACCCCCGACTCCTTCTACGACCGCGGCGCGACGTGGAGCTTCGACGCGTTCCTACGGCGGGCGGAAGAGCTGGTGAACGACGGCGCCGACCTGCTCGACGTCGGCGGCGTGAAGGCCGGCCCCGGTCCCGAGGTCGGCGAGGCCGAGGAGCTCGAGCGGGTGGTCCCCGCCATCGCCGCCCTGCACGCACGTTTCGACGTGCCGATCTCCGTCGACACGTGGCGCGCGTCCGTGCTCGATGCGTCGTGCGACGCGGGTGCCGTGGTCGGCAACGACATCTCCGGATTCGCCGATCCCGACTACCTGACCGTCGCGGCCGCTCACGACGCGACGGTCGTGGCCACGCACATCCGGTTGCGGCCCCGAGTGGCCGACCCGGATCCGCACTACGACGATCTCGTCGGCGAGGTGACGAGCTTTCTCCTGGAGCGTGCGGCCCGCGCGGTTGCCGCCGGCCTCGAACCCGAGCAGATCGCGCTCGACGCGGGTCTCGATTTGGGCAAGACACCCGCCCAGAGCGCCGTGCTCCTGCGCGAGTCGGCGGTGCACGCGGAGCTCGGCTACCCGCTGTTGCTGTCGGCGTCGAACAAGCGGTTCATCGGCGAGTTGCTTGCCCGTGAGATCGACGACCGGCGGGAGGAGTCGTTGGCGGCCGCGGCGTACGGCGTGATCTGCGGGTGCCGGATCGTCAGGGTGCACGACGTTGCCGGGACGCGTCGGGTGTGCCTGACGCTCGAGGCGTTGCTCGCATCGCAGCGCGAGCCCGCGAGCGCGACACCGAGGACTTCGGCGTCGTGACGATCGTCTTGGTGCAGGGCACCGACCCGAGCTTGCGCGACCGCGAGGTGCAACGGGTCGTCGACGAGCTCCTCGCCGGCGTCGACCGGTCGATCGCGCTCGACGACCACACCATCGAGTCGCGGCGCCGGACCGGGGCGAGCGCCGACGCCGACGGTCCGGCCGACGAAGCCGACGATGCCGGCACGGGAGCGTCGCTCGAGTTGCCGACATTCGCCGCGGTCGTGAACGCGGTGCAGAGCCCGCCGTTCATGACGGAGTGCCGCGTCGTCGTCGTGCGTGAGATCGGCAATCTCACCGGCGAGCAGGGAAAGTGGCTCGCCGAATGGATCGCGGATCCGCTCGAGGGAGTGCACCTCGTGCTGGTGTCGGGCGGTGGGCGCGTGCCCGTCGCGCTCGACAAGGCGTGCAAGGCGAGCGCGACCGTTGTGGGCCCGGCGGGTGAGCAGACTGCGACGGCGCTGGCGAGCGCGGCCAAAGCAGCCCGGCTGCGGCTGAGCGCGGATGCGTCGGCGCGCATCGCGACCCATCTCGGCGACGACGCCGGGCGCGTGCCCGAGCTCGTCGAGCTCCTGCGCGCGACCTACGGGGCCAACGCGGTGCTCGACGTCGACGCGGTCGAGGCGTACCTCGGCGAGTTGGGGACCGCCGGTCGTTTCGATCTCACCAACGCGATCGATCGGGGTGAGCTCGGCACCGCGCTCGAAGTGCTGCACCGGCTGCTCACGGCCACCAGCGCCGCCCAGCCCAAGCCGTTGCACCCGATGCAGGTGATGGCATCGCTCGTGTTCCACTACCAGCGGCTGCTGCGCCTCGACGACGCGTCGATCACCACCAAGGAACAGGCGGCCGAGGTGCTCGGGATGAAGAGCGCGGGCGGCGCCCGTTTTCCGCTCGAAGCCGCACGGCGGCTCGGGAGCGACGGGCTGCGCGAGGCGCTCGGCCTGCTGGCCCAGGCCGAGCTCGACCTGCGCGGGCAGAGCGGCCTCGACGAGCGGACCGCGATCGACGTGCTGGTCGCGCGGTTGGCGGCCCTCAGCCGCCGGCACGCGCGCGGAACGACACGCGCGCGGGCGTCACGGAGCTGAAGGCCGAAGCTCGAGCTCCGAAGTTCGAGCTTCGAGTCAGTCGGCGGCGGGCGCGCTGTTCGCGCGTCGCATCATGCGGGACGTGCGGCGAGCGGCCTGGTTCTTGTGGATGATGCCGGCCGACGCGGCCTTGCCCAGCCGCTTCTGCGCGACCTGCACGAGCTCCTGGGCGTCGTCGGCTTCGGTGGCGAGGGCGCTCGAGGCGACCTTCACACGCGTCTTGAGCTCGGTACGCACGGCCTTGTTCCGCTCGCGGCGGCGCTCGTTCTGCCGATTGCGCTTCTTCTGGGACTTGATGTTCGCCACACGCGCCTTTTCTTCTCGGAAGCCCGGACAGGGTACCAGGATCCGTCCCGACCGGCGCCAGCCGCGAGAATGGGGCTCTTGACCGAGCTCAGCCGCATTCGCTGCCTCAGCATCATCGCCCACATCGACCACGGGAAGTCGACGCTCGCCGACCGTCTCCTCGAGATGACCGGCGCCGTCGACCCCCGTGACATGCGCGCGCAGTTCCTCGACTCCATGGATCTCGAGCGCGAGCGGGGCATCACCATCAAGGCGCAGAACGTCCGCCTCGAGTGGAACGGCTACGTCGTGAACCTCATCGACACGCCCGGTCACGTCGACTTCAGCTACGAAGTGAGCCGCAGCCTCGCCGCGTGCGAGGGGGTCATCCTCCTCGTCGACGCGTCGCAGGGGATCGAGGCGCAGACGCTCGCCAACTGCTACCAGGCACTCGAGCACGATCTCACCGTCGTGGCCGCGCTCAACAAGATCGACTTGCCGGCCGCCGAGCCCGAGAAGCGGGCCGAGGAGATCGAACGCGTGCTCGGCATCCCGGCGTCGGAGGTGTTGCACATCTCCGCGAAGACCGGTGCCGGCGTGCCCGAGTTGCTCGACGCAGTGATCGAGCGGATCCCCGCGCCCAGCGGCGACGCCGACGCACCGTTGCAGGCGCTGATGTTCGACTCCTATTATGACGCGTACCGCGGCGTGATCTCGTCGGTGCGGGTGTTCAACGGCGTGTTGGGCAGCGGCGCGAAGTTGCGCTACGTGAACGCCCGTCAGGATCACGACGCCGAGGAGATCGGCGTGCGCCTCCCGGCGATGACGCCGGTGGCGAGGCTCGGCCCCGGCGAGGTCGGCTATCTGATCGCGGGCATCAAGGACGTCGGCGAGGCGAAGGTCGGCGAGACCGTCACCGACTCGGGACGGCGCGCCGAACCGCTCGAGGGGTATCGCGATCCGAAGCCGATGGTGTTCTGCGGCTTGTACCCCGTCGACGGCGACGAGTACGCGGATCTCCGCGAGGCGATGGAGCGGCTGCGGCTCAACGATTCGTCGTTCACGTACGAACCGGAGACTTCGGGCGCGCTCGGATTCGGCTTCCGGTGCGGCTTCCTCGGTCTGTTGCACATGGAGATCATCCGCGAGCGACTCGAGCGCGAGTACGACCTGTCGTTGGTCGCGACTGCGCCGAACGTGGAATATCGCGTGCAGCTGGCCGACGGCAGTGTCGAGGTGGTCGACAATCCGTCGTCGATGCCGCCGCCCGAGCACGTCGAAGCCATCGAGGAGCCCTTCGTCAAGGTCACGATCCTGACGCCCACCGACTACGTCGGAACGCTGATGGAGCTCGCGCAGCAGCGGCGGGGCGAGATGCAGAAGATGGAGTACCTCTCGGTCGACCGGGTGGAGCTCGTGTACACGCTGCCGTTGGGCGAGATCGTCCTCGACTTCTTCGACCAGATGAAGTCGCGCACGCGCGGCTACGCCAGCCTCGACTACGAGCCGGCCGGTTACCGCGTGTCGAATCTCGCCAAGGTCGACGTGCTCCTCAACGGCGTGCCCGTCGACGCCTTCTCGGCCATCGTCCACCGCGCCAAGGCCGACGTGTACGGCCGCAAGATGACGTCGAAGTTGCGCGAGCTGATCCCGCGCCAGCTCTTCGACGTGCCGATCCAAGCCGCGATCGGCGGTCGCATCATCGCCCGCGAGACGGTGAAGGCGAAGCGCAAGGACGTGCTGGCGAAGTGCTACGGCGGTGACATCACGAGGAAGCGCAAGCTCCTCGAGCGCCAGAAGGAAGGCAAGAAGCGGATGAAGCAGATCGGCCGCGTCGAAGTACCGCAAGAAGCCTTCGTCGCCGCCCTCCGCCTCGAGGAATAAGGCGCAGATCCGGAGGCCCGGTCCGTCAACCGAAGCTGCGCGGGCGATCGAGGGCCGGAGGTCGCAGCCGCAATCAACGAGGCAGGCCGAGGACCTTTTCGCCGAGGATGTTGCGCTGCACCTCGCTCGTACCGCCCCCGATCGTGAGCGCACGCGAGTAGAGGTAGCCGTAGTTCCAGACGCCGCCGTCGACGTCGCCGAACGGCCCGCGGTCGGCGAGCATGCCGTGCGCGCCGCCGAGCGCCTTGGCCAGCGCCATCACGTGTTGGCCGTGCTCGTCGGACATCGCCTTGCGCACCGATGCCTCAGGACCGGGCTCGAGTCCGCGCAACTTGGCGGAGAGCGTGCGCAGGCGGATGAGCCGGAGCACCTCCGATTCCGAGTAGAGGCGCGCGAGCTGCTGACGCAGTTTGCGGTCGCGAGTGCCTCCCTGCGCGCGCACGAGATCGATCACGTCGTTGGCGGTCGGGCCCCGGCCCCAAAGCGCGCCCTCGCCCGAGAGCGACACGCGCTCGTTGCCGAGCGTCACCTTGGCGAGGCGCCATCCGTCGTGCTCGACGCCGACGACGTTGGACGCGGGCACGCGCACGTCGGTGAAGAACACCTCGTTAAATTCGTGGGTGCCGGTCATCTGCACGAGCGGCCGCACCTCGATACCCGGCGTGCGCATGTCGACCACGAAATACGTGATGCCTTCCTGCGCGGGCGCGTCGGGGTTGGTGCGCGCGAGCAGGATGCCGAAATGGGAGACGTGGGCGAGCGTTGTCCAGACCTTCTGTCCGTTCACGACGTATTCCTCGCCGTCGCGCACGGCCCGGGTCTGCAACGACGCGAGGTCGCTGCCCGCTCCCGGTTCGCTGAACAGCTGGCACCAGATCTCGGAGCCGTCGAGAATTCCGGGCAGCCAAGCCCGTTGTTGCGCTTCGTTGCCGGCGACCAACAGGGTCGGGCCCGCCCAGCCGATGCCGATCGGATTGAGCGGCTTCGGCACCGCGAGCTCGTGCATGACTTCGTCGATCGCGATCTGCTCGACAGGGTCGGCGTCGAGGCCCCAGGGTGCCGGCCAGTGCGGTGCCACGTAACCCGCTCGCCCGAGCGCGGCGTTCCACCCGGTGGGGAACTTCCCGTCGGACGCGTGCTCGGCCACGAGGTCGCGTAACCCGTCGGCGAGCCGGCTCGAGCGTTTCGCGAGGTCGGGCCGGCTCATCGCGCGAAAGTAGCCCAGTGCAGATCTCATCCGGGCGGGCGGTCGGAATCGAAGATCTGGCGTGAACCGGAGCCGAGACGCGGGTGCGGCAATGTCGGAGGCGCAGCGCCTCGCGGCAGATGACGCGACGCTCGCCCGCGCCGTGGGTGAGCGCGACGACCGCGCGCTCGCCGAGCTCTATCGCCGCCACGTCGGGCCGTGTCTCGGGCTCGCCCGCCGGGTACTGGGTGATCGGACGATGGCCGAGGAAGTGGTGCAGGAAGTGTTCGTTCGCACCTGGCGTGAGCCGGAGCGATTCGACCCCACGCGCGGGTCGATGCGCGCGTTCCTCCTCGCCCAGGTGCACGGCCGGGCCGTCGACCTGTTGCGGGCCGAGTCGGCCCGGCGCGCGCGGGAGGAGCGCGAGGCGTTGCAGCGCCCGGGCATCGACATCGATCTCGAGCGCGAGGTGATGCAACTCACCGAGGCCGAAGCGGTCCGCCGCGCGCTCGCGACGCTCTCCGACGGCGAACGGCAGGCGATCGAGCTCGCGTACTTCGGCGGGCACACCTATCGCGAGGTTGCGGTATTGCTCGAGCAGCCCGAAGGAACGGTGAAGAGCCGCATCCGTGCCGGGCTCTTGCGGTTGCGGGCCGCGCTGATCGAAGCGGGGGTGAGCGAATGAGCGATTCGACCTCGATTCCCGGCGCGCACGACCTCGACTCGTTGCTCGGCGCTTACGCCCTCGACGCGCTCGACGCCGCGGATCGCGCGCGTGTGGACGCGTACCTCCGGGAGGACGCGGCCGCGCGCGCGGAGGTGGACGACCTGCGCGAGACGGCGGCGTCGCTCGCACTGTTGCCCGACACGCCGATGGAGGCGCCGCCCGACCTGTGGGCTCGCATCCAGCAGGCGATTGTCGAGGAGCCCCACGCGGGCGCGGCCGATCCGACGACCGCGAACGACGAGCTCGCCGTGCGCCGGGCGCGGCGCGCGCGGCCGCGCTGGATCGCGCCCGCCGCGGCTGCGGCCGCGATCGCGATCGTGGTGCTGGCGGTGCAGGTCGTGTCGCTGCACGGTCAGCTCGACACCGCGCACCAGCTCGGCTCGAGGGCGACCGCGGCCGCGTTCGACCGGGCGGCGAAGACTCCGGGCGCCCGCGAGGTCGGGCTGCGCTCCGGCTCGGGGACGACACTCGCCCGGCTCGTGCTCCTGCCCGACGGCACCGGCTATCTGCGGGGCGATCACCTCGCGCCGCTGCCGGCCGACCAGACGTATCAACTCTGGGCGGTGACGGGCAGCGCGAAGACCCCGACCGTTGTGTCGGCCGGCGTGCTGGGCCCGGATCCCGCGGCAGTCACGTTCAGCGCGAGCGGCCCGGTGCACGGCTTCGCGGTCACCGTCGAGGCGGCGGGCGGGGTCGTCACGTCGCACCACACGCCGGTCGCGAGCGCACAACTCGCCTGAGCGCGCGACCATGGCACCCGTGCCGTTCGGTGTCTACGTCCACATCCCGTTCTGCGCGGCGCGCTGTGACTACTGCGACTTCGCGACCTGGACCGACCGCGCCCACCTGATCGACGAGTACGTCGACGCGTGCGTCGCCGATCTCACCCGGCGGCGTGACGACGGCTCTCCGAACGCGACGAGCGTCTTCTTCGGTGGCGGCACGCCGTCGCTGCTGCGGGCCGATCAGCTCGTGCGCATCCTCGACGCGATCACCAGAGCCGACGGCGCGGAAGTGACCGTCGAGTGCAATCCCGACAGCGTCGACGCCGCCAAGCTCGGCGCGTACCGGCACGCTGGAGTGAACCGCCTCAGCTTCGGCGTGCAGTCGATGTCGCCGCACGTGCTGCTCGCGCTCGGCCGGACCCATGACCCCGCCAACGTCGCCCGTGCCGTCGAGCTCGCGCGCGACGCCGGTTTCGAGCGCGTCAACGTCGATCTGATCTACGGAACGCCGGGAGAGACAGCCGACGACTGGCGCGCGACGCTCGCAGGGGCGATCGCCCTCGGTGTGCAGCACGTGAGCGCGTACGCGCTGACGATCGAGCCCGCGACCCCGCTCGGCCGCCGGGTCGCGGGGGGGGCGGCCGCGCCCCCCGCCCACGTGCAGGCCGACAGGTATCTCGTCGCCGAGGAGATGCTCACCGCGGCCGGATTCGAGTGGTACGAGGTGTCCAACTGGGCGCGTCCGGGCGAGGAGTGCCGCCACAACCTCCTCTACTGGGGCGAGGGCGAATACCTCGCGATCGGTTGCGCCGCGCACGGGCACACCGACGGTCGACGGTGGTGGAACGTGCGTACGCCGGAGCGATACATCGCCGCGATCGCAGGCGGGACCTCGGCCGAGGCCGGCGCGGAGCGACTCGAGCCGGACGCGTGGGCCGAGGAGGCC
>Ga0265313_10002964_pt1 | contig 14146 bp, 11 predicted proteins | sample 4123metaG_FD_203122 | JGI IMG/M metagenome (GOLD analysis project Ga0265313, IMG submission 203122) | Rhizosphere microbial communities from Carex aquatilis grown in University of Washington, Seatle, WA, United States - 4-1-23 metaG | ecosystem: Host-associated > Plants > Roots > Rhizosphere >...
ATGTCGTCCACGGGCTCGGGGAAAACGGTGGCGTTCGCGATTCCGGCGATCGAGAAGGTCGATCCGAAGGTGCGCGCGGTGCAGGTGCTGATCCTGTGCCCGACGCGCGAGCTGGCGGTGCAGGTGGCGGAGGAGACGGGGAAGATCGCGCTGTTCAAACGCGGCGTGATGGGCGTGCCGATTTACGGCGGGCAAAGTTACGAGCGGCAGTTTCGCGCGCTGGCGGCGGGCGCGCAGGTGGTCATCGGCACGCCGGGGCGCGTGATGGATCACATGGAGCGCGGGACGTTGAAGCTCGAGGCGCTGAAGATGGTGATTCTCGACGAGACCGACCGGATGCTCGACATGGGGTTTCGCGACGACATCGAGCACATTTTGAAATCCGTGCCGGCGACGCGGCAGCTGCTGTTTTTTTCGGCGACGATCCCGCGGGCGATCCAGGATTTGATCGGGCGTTACTCGAAAGATCCGGCGTGGATAAAGATCGATGCCGTGGCGCAGAACGCGCCGCAGGTCGAGCAGGTTTATTTCGAGGTGGACCGGCGCTCGAAGATCGAGGCGCTGACGCGGCTGATCGACGTGCACGATTTTCGCTACGGGATCATTTTTTGCAGCACGAAGATCATGGTCGATGATCTCGACGAGCACCTGCACTCGCGCGGCTATGCGGTGGACCGGTTGCACGGCGACATCTCGCAGGCGCAGCGTGACCGCGTGATGGAAAAATTCCGGCGGCGGGGGTTCGAGTTTCTCGTGGCGACGGACGTCGCGGCGCGCGGGCTCGATGTCGACGACCTCGAAGTCGTATTCAACTTCGACCTGCCGAACGACGCGGAAGATTACACGCACCGGATCGGGCGGACGGGGCGCGCGGGAAAATCGGGGCGGGCGTTCACGTTCGTGTCGGGGCAGGAAATCTACAAATTGCAGAGCATGGTGCGCTGGGCGAAGCTCGACGTGCGGTGCGGCAAGCTGCCGTCGCTCGACGAGGTGGAGGAGGCGCGCACGAATGTGTTTTTCGAAAAGATCCGCACGACGCTCGATGTGAAGGAATTCAAGCCGCACGACCGCATGATCGACCGGCTGCTCGACCAGGGCTACGCGAGCACGGATATTTGCTCGGCGCTGATTCATTTGCTGCAAGGCGTGCCCGGAGCGGGAGAGCAGAAGCCCGCGGCGGGCCCCGCACCGGCGGGCCGGAAGGCGGCGTTTGGCGCGGTGGAGAAGTCGGCGAAAACCGCGCCGGCGTGGGCGAAGGCCGTGGCGTCGCCGAGGGAAAAAAATGGGCCGGTGACGCCGGTTGCGCCGGTCGCGGCGGCGGCGGTTGAAGCCGTCCCGCCGGAGCCGCCGGATGCGGACGAGGAGGCGGGACCGCGGCGGAAACCAAAATACGAGCGACCCGCGCGGACGGGGCGCGAGCCGGGAATGGCGACGATTTTCCTGAACGTCGGGCGCAAGCAGCTCGTCACGCCGGCGGATATCGTGGGAAAAATCGCGGATGTCACGCGGCTGGACGCGAGCGTGGTCGGCGCGATCGACATTCACCAGCGGCACACGCTCGCCGACGTGGCGGCGGCACAGGCGGCGTTCATCGTGGAGAAACTGGTCGGGATCAAGTTGAAGGGCGTGGCGCTCGAGCCGACGGTCGCGGGAAAAGAGACTGTGTAGCGCGTGACCGACGGCCGCTGCGGCCGGAGAACGCCGAAGCTGTTGCGGAATCGTGACGGCGAGCGATGGGCCGGGCCCTTGACAGTGCGGCGGTGCCGCCGTTATTGCCGTGGCCCCGTATGGAAGCCGCACTCGATCAACCGGTGCTCGTTTTGAACCGCCTCTGGCAGGCGGTGAACGTCATTGGCGCACGGCGGGCGTTCGGGCTGCTCGCGCGCGGCCACGCGCAGGTGGTGCACCACTACGAGGACGATTTCAAAACGTTCGCACTGCTCGACTGGATCGATTTCTCAACGGACAACCCGCCGCTCGCCGAGCTCGAGACGGTGCGCACGCCGAGCCGCACGATCCGGCTGCCGCGCGTGATCCTGCTCACGTTTTTCGACAAGCTGCCGTGCAAGGAACTGAAGCTGACGCGCAACAACGTCTTCGAGCGTGACAAGAACACCTGCCAGTATTGCGGGCGGGTGTTTCCGCGCGAGCAGCTCAACCTCGACCACGTGATTCCGCGCGACTACGGCGGGAAGACGACATGGGAAAACATCGTTTGCTCGTGCGTGAAGTGTAACACGAAAAAAGCCAACCGGCTCCCGCACGAGGCGCACCTGCGGCTCGTCCGCAAGCCCGTGCGCCCGAAGTGGCGGCCGGTGATCTCGCTCGTGCTCGGCACGCAGCACCGCGAGATGTGGCGGGATTTCCTCGATCTCGCCTATTGGAACGTGGAACTCGACGAGTGAGCACGAAAAACGCACGCGCGATTTTTGGGCGACGCCGCCGCTGACTACGTCGGCACAAAGTGGAGGAACTTGAGCGATGGCGGTTGGATTCGCGCGGACGGATTTTCTTCGAGCACGGGCACTACGGCCGATGAGCGGGCCACGTCGAATAAATGTGAACAAATATATTGTATTAGATAGGCGCATTCACGTGCTTATTAATTTTTGCAATAACAAGATATGAGATAGCCGATCGATTATATCAATCGGCTGGCCGGGCCGTGACAGCGATGTGACGGCGGTGGCGGTCTTTTGCGACGAAAGCGAAGGCGATGCAAGTTCGTCGCCAAACCAGTTCGCGCAGTCGAAAGCCGTTGCGGTCAGTGCCCGGAGCGCTGGTGGCGAACCGCGGTTTTTGGGCGATGGCCGGGGCGTTTGTCCGAGTCCAACGCGGTGGGTTTTTCCTCGCGATTATAATCGGCGCGATGAGCGCGGTCCGGGCGGGCGCGGCCGATGGATTTCAGGAGCCGCCGGTGGCCCATCCCATGGAATTCGGCTCGGAAACCCGGGAAACGGTTAAGATGTCGCCGTCGTCCACGCTGGACTTAAAATCGGCGTTCACCGCCGCGACGGTCCTCGCGAACCAAATCAAGGGCGCACGGGTGTTTTCCGTTCTGGCCACGGGGAGCATGCGGCCGATGTTCGATGAGAAGGCGTTTCTCGTGGCGGAGCCGGTTTCGTTCGAGGCGTTGCGCGTCGGCGACATTGTCACCTACAAGCACCCGAGGCTGCACGTGATCGTCGTCCATCGCATTCTCGAGAAGCGGGGAGACGCGTTTTGGTCGAAGGGCGACTACAACACGCGCATGGACGACGTCTATGTGACGCGGGAGAATTATGTGATGCGTGTGTTCGCCATCATTTATGCTCGCGAAGATGGGAAATCTGAAACGCGGGCGGCGAAGATCCATGCGAATCCGGTGAAATGAGGCCGGGCGCGCTGCGGGACTTTAATTCGCGGCGGAAACGGCAAAGCGGGATTGCCGCGGCGCCGCGCGGACGCCAAGGTGGGGACATGCTTGCCACCTTGGTGATGACCGTCATCGGCGCCGACCGGCCCGGACTCGTGCAACTCGTCGCGGCCTGCGTGGCCGATCATGGCGGCAACTGGCTTGAGAGCCGGATGTGCCGGCTCGGCGGGCAGTTCGCCGGAATTTTAAGCGTGGAAGCCGAAGCGGAACGCGTCGATGAACTGACCGCGGCGCTCGGCCGGCTGGAAGCGGAAGGACTGCAAGTGATCATCCACGCCGAGGGTGAGGCGTTTGCCCCGGCACCCGGATCGCTGGCGACACTGGAACTGGTCGGGCAGGATCGGCCGGGAATTTTGCGCAGCGTGTCGGCGGCACTCGCGGCGCGCGGTGTGAACGTCGAGGAACTCGCATCCGAGCGCGTGAGCGCGCCGATGGGCGGCGGCACGTTGTTTCAGGCGCAGGCGACGGTGCTCGTGCCGCCGGGCACGAGCCTCGCAGCGGTGCGCGGCGATCTGGAAAAGATCGCGGCGGATCTGATGGTGGACTTGAAGCTGCAGGCGAAGGTTTGACCGCGCCCGCGACCCGTCCTTCTCAAATTTTGTCCACGATCCGGTCCGCCAGCCCGTAGGCAATCGCCTCGGCGGCGTTGAGATAAAAATCGCGGTCGGTGTCCTGGTCGATGCGATCGATCGGCTGGCCCGACGCGTCGGCGAGGATTTGGTTCAGCTCCTTGCGCAGTTTCTCCATTTCCTTTGCCTGAATGTTGATGTCCGTAGCCGGGCCGACCATGCGGCCGGAAATGAGCGGCTGGTGAATCAGCACGCGCGAATGCGGGAACAACAACCGCCGGCCCTTCGGCGCGGCGCAGAGCAGGATCGAACCCATCGACGCCGCCATGCCCGTGACGATGATCGTGATCGGCGACGAGATCAGCTTCATCGCGTCGTAAACCGCCATGCCCGCCGTGACGGAGCCGCCGGGGGAATTGATGTAGAACGTGATCTCTTTGCCCGGCCCGGTCGTTTCGAGGTAAAGCAGTTTTTCGGTGATGTCCTTGGCGGTTTCGTCCGTCACCGCGCCCCAGAGAAAAATTTTTCGCTGCTCGAGAAATTTTTTCTGGATGAGCAGGCCGACGGGCGCGCCGCCTTTTTTGGCGGAAGCAGCTTCTTTCTCGTCGTCATCGTCATCATCGTCGTCGTCGGAACGGGGGAGCGGAGCCGAAAGTCCGGGCTGGAGATTGTCGAAATGCATAGGGAGCGAACGTTGAACGGTGCTCGCCGGTTGGCAAGTGCCCAGGCGGTTTCCGGCCGGTGCCGGTCAATACCGCACCTTGTCCGTCTTCGCGGCCCACTCGCGAAAGGCGGCCTGCGCCTCGTCGCGGAGGTAAAGTTCCATCTTGATCGCGCGTTGCTCGGGTGGCAGCGGGACTTGTTGGTAAATGAAGTCGTCGTCGAACCCGATCGCCGCGGCGTCGGCGCGCGTGTTGCCGTAGAAAACCGCGGGAATCCGCGCCCAGTAAATCGCCGCGAGGCACATCGGGCACGGCTCGCAGCTCGTGTAGAGTTCGCAGTCGGCCAACTGGAACGTCTCGAGCGTGGCGCAGGCGTCGCGGATCGCGACGATCTCGGCGTGCGCGGTCGGGTCGTTGGTCGAGGTCACGCGATTGTGACCGCGGCCGATGATCTGGCCCTGGCGCACGACCACGCAGCCGAACGGCCCGCCGCGCCCGGCGCGCATGCCTTCCTCGGCGAGGCGGATCGCCTCGCGCATGAATTTTTCCTGGCTCATATTGGCGCGGAATTTGCAGACCCCATGCGCCGCTGGCCAGCCAGATACGTGCCGGTTTCAATCGTGCTGACACCGGCCGCCGCCGCCGCCTAGTTTCCCGTCATGCCATCCACACACATCGCCGGCCTGGAAATCACCGGGCCGATGAACCCGCGCTTTGCCGAAATCCTTACCCCCGGGGCGTGCGGCTTTATCGTCGAACTTTTTTGCAAGTTCGGTCCGCGCCGGCTCGAACTCCTCGCGAAACGTGCCGACCGCCAGCGCGAAATCGACGCGGGCAAGCTTCCCGATTTTTTGCCGGATACGGCGCACGTCCGCGGTGGCGATTGGCGCGTGCCGCCGCCGCCGCCCGATCTGGTCGATCGCCGCACGGAGATCACGGGGCCGGTCGAGCGCAAGATGGCGATCAACGCGCTCAATTCCGCTGCGCAGTGCTGGATGGCCGATTTCGAGGACGCGAATTCGCCGACGTGGGAAAACGTGATCGAAGGCCAGATCAACATGCGCGACGCGGTCAACCGCACGATCAGCTACACCTCGCCCGAGGGAAAGGCCTACGCGCTCGGCGAAAAATCCGCGACGATCGTCGCCCGCCCGCGCGGCTGGCACATGGAGGAAAAGCACGTGTTGCTCGATGGCCGGCGCGTGTCGGCTTCGCTCTTCGACTGGGGACTTTATTTTTTTCACAACGCCAAAAACCTGATCGCGCGCGGGAGTGGCCCGTATTTTTACCTGCCGAAACTCGAGAGCCATCTCGAGGCGCGGCTGTGGAACGACGTTTTTCTGCACGCGCAGGCGGCGCTCGGCATTCCGCGCGGCACGGTGCGCGCGACCGTGCTGATCGAGACGATCACGGGCGCGTTCGAGGCGGAGGAAATCCTTTACGAGTTGCGCGAGCACGCCGCCGGCCTGAACTGCGGGCGCTGGGACTACATGTTCAGCATGGTGAAAAAATTTCGGAATCACCCGGATCACGTTTTCCCCGACCGCACGCTGATCACGATGACCGTGCCGTTCCTGCGCGCCTACTGCCTGCACGTCATCAATGTTTGTCACCGGCACGGCGCCTACGCGATGGGCGGGATGGCGGCGCAGATTCCGATCCGCAACAACCCCGCGGCCAACGCCGCCGCGCTGGCGAAAGTGCGCGCCGACAAAATCCGCGAGGCGACGGACGGTTTCGACGGCACCTGGGTCGCGCACCCGGGTCTGGTGCAGACTGCGCTCGACGCGTTTGCCGAGCACATGAAGGGCCCGAACCAGCTGCACCGCCTGCACGACGTGAAAGTCACTGCCGCCGATCTGCTCGCGCCGCTGCACGGGCCGATCACGGAAAACGGCGTGCGCTGGAACATCCACGTCGGCATCCGCTATCTCGAGGCGTGGCTCGGCGGCTCGGGCGCGGAGCCGATCCACAATTTGATGGAGGACCTCGCGACCTCGGAAATTTCGCGCTCGCAGCTCTGGCAATGGCTGCGTTTCAGTGCGAAACTCGACGATGGCCGGCCGATCACGCTCGAACTTTATGAAAAACTCCTCGGCGAGGAACTCGCGAAAATCCGAGCTGAATATGGCGACGCGCTTTACGACGGCGGTCATTTTCCGGCGGCGACGGAACTTTTCATGCGGATGGTGAAGAGCGAACAATTCGACGAATTTCTCTCGCTGCCCGCCTACGAATTGCTGCCGTGACCGTCGCCGATCTCAACGCGCTCGACCATGCTGCGTTCGCCGCGACGCTCGGCCATTTGTTCGAGCATTCGCCGTGGGTGGCGGAGGAGACGTGGCCGCGCCGGCCGTTTCGCGACGCGGCGCAACTGCAAGCGGAGCTTTGTGCGACGATGCGCGCGGCGGCGCCCGAGCGGCAACTCGCGCTGATTCGCGCGCACCCCGATCTCGCTGGCCGGCTGGCGCGGCAGCGGCAGCTCACCGCGGAATCGACGCGCGAGCAGGCGAGCGCGGGGTTGGACCGGTTGGGTGATACGGAGTTGGCGGAATTTCAAAAACTGAACGACGCCTATCGCGCGCGATTCGGGTTTCCATTCATCATCTGCGCGCGGCTGAATGCGCGGGAGGCGATCCTCGCGGCGATGAAAACGCGAAGCTCGAACTCGCAGGAGGTGGAGCGCGCGGCGGCGCTCGCCGAAATCGAAAAAATCGCATGGCTGCGGCTGCAGGATGCGTTAAAAGCCTGACATGCCCGCCAAACTCAGCACGCACGTCCTCGACCTCACGACCGGCCGTCCCGCGGAAGGAATGAAAATCGACCTCTGGCGGCGCGGCGCGGCGCCGGAGTTGCTGAAGACTGTCACGACCAATCACGACGGTCGCACCGACTCGCCGCTGCTGGGCGCGGACGAGCTCACGGTTGCGAGCTACGAGCTGGTGTTTCACGTGCGGGGATATTTCGCGGGGCGCGGCATCGGCTGCACGTTTCTCGACGACGTGCCGATCCGCTTCACGATCTCGGATGCGGCGGCGGGTTATCATGTGCCGCTGCTCGTGACGCCGTGGGGCTACAGCACTTATCGCGGAAGCTGACGCATGCAACCCGATCCACTGACCGAAGCCGCGCAACTGCTCGCCCGGCGGCTCGACGAACTCGGGCGCGTGTCGGACGACAAGGGCCGGCTCACGCGGACGTTTCTCTCGCCGGCGATGGAGCGGGCGAATTTGCTCGTCGGCGACTGGATGCAGCAGGCCGGGCTGGCGGTGCGCGAGGACGAGATGGGCAACTTGATCGGCCGACGGGAAGCAGCAGGCCCTGCGGGCCGCAAGAAAACGAAAACGCTCCTGCTCGGCTCGCACCTCGACACGGTGCGCAACGCCGGACGTTTCGACGGCGCGCTCGGTGTCGTGCTGCCGATCGTCGCGCTCGCGGAGCTGCGGCGCCGGGGCATCGCGCTGCCGTTCGCGGTCGAAGTGCTGGGATTTTCCGAGGAGGAGGCGGTGCGTTTTACGGGCGCTTATCTCGGCAGCAAGGCCTACACCGGCCGGCTGCGCGCCGCCGATCTGGAGTTGCGCGATGGGCGCGGCCACACGTTGCGCGAGGTCATCGAGGCGCACGCCGGCCGAAAATTTGCGCCGCCCAAATGCGCCCACGCCCGCGGCGGGCTGCTGGGTTACGTCGAGGTGCACATCGAGCAGGGCCCGGTGCTCGAGGCGGAGAACCTCGCGGTCGGCGTCGTCTCGGCGATCGCGAGCCAGACGCGCGGGCGGATCGTGTTTCACGGCAAGGCCGGTCACGCGGGCACGACGCCGATGAACCTGCGCCGCGACGCGCTGGCGGGCGCGGCGGAATTCGTGCTGTTCGCCGAGGAGTTGGCGCAGGCACGACCGCCGCTTGTCGCGACGGTGGGCACGATCCAGGTGCCGGCGGGCGCGGCCAACGTGATTCCGGGCGAGACGATCATCTCACTCGACGTGCGGCATCCGAGCGACGAGGCCTGCCGCACGGGCGTGGCGGAGTTACTCAAGGAGGCGAAGGAAATCGCGCGCCGCCGCGGACTCGCGTGCGAGTGGCAGCCGACAATGGAACATCACGCGACGCCGTGTTCGCCAACGCTGACGGCGCTGCTCGCGGAGAGCGTGAAGGCGGCGCAGCCGCACAGCCGTGCGCTCGTGAGCGGCGCCGGCCACGATGCGGTCGTGATGGCGGAACTCACGCCGGTGGCGATGCTCTTTGTGCGCTGCCGCGACGGACTCAGCCATCATCCGGACGAGTTTGCATCGCCGTCGGATCTGGAGGTGGCGTTGCGCGTGATGGTGGATTTTTTGGAGAAGCTGGCTTTTAGGGCGGGGAAGGCGTAGGTCTTCCTTGCGTTTCTGAATGAGCGGCAAACTCGATCTGATCGTTCGCGGCGGAAAGATCGTCACCCCGGACGGCGTGAGCTGCGCCGAACTCGGCGTGGCGGAGGGACGAATCGCAAGGATCGCGCCGAGCATTGCCGAATCGGCGACGATGGAAATCGACGCGACGGGCCGCTACGTGTTTCCCGGGATCATCGATGCGCACGTGCATTTCAATGAACCCGGGCGGACGGAGTGGGAAGGGCTCGCGAGCGGCTCGGCGGCGCTGGCAGCGGGCGGCGGAACGGTTTTTTTCGACATGCCGCTCAACTCCGAGCCGCCGGTGCTCGACGCGGCGCGGCTGAACGAGAAACGGGCGCTCGCCGAGCGGAAATCGCGGGTGGATTTCGCGCTGTGGGGCGGGCTCACGCCGGCGAATCTCGACCGGCTTGGCGAGTTGCGAGACGCGGGTGCGATCGGGTTGAAGGCGTTCATGTGCGCGAGCGGGATCGAGAGTTTTCCGAGCGCCGATGCCAACACGTTGCACGCGGGCATGGCGGTGGCGGCGAAGCTCGGATTGATCGTGGCGGTCCACGCGGAGGACGACGCGCTGGCGGCGAAACTCACGGCGGAGCAGAAGGCGCAGGGGCGCACCGACGCGCGGGCGTATCTCGCGGCGCGCCCGGTCGAGGTCGAGTTGGTGGCGATCCGGCAGGCGCTGGAGTGCGCGGGCGAAACGGGCTGCGCGCTGCACGTCGTGCACGTGAGCAGTCCCGAAGGCATTGCGCTGATCGACGAGGCGCGGCGGCGGGGCGTCGATGTGACGGCGGAAACGTGCCCGCATTATCTGTTGTTGAACGAAAGCGACGTCGTGCGGCTGGGCGCGCCGGCGAAGTGCGCGCCGCCGCTGCGGGACGAGGCGCGGCGGACGGCATTGTGGGAAAATTTGCGGGCGGGGCGGATCGACACGATCGGCTCCGACCACTCGCCGGCTCCGGCGGAGATGAAATCATCGAAGAATTTTTTTGCGATCTGGGGCGGGATCGGCGGCGTGCAGCACGGGTTCGAACTGCTTTTTTCCGAGAGCAGCGCGGAAGGCCGGCTCGCGCACGACCTGCCGGTTTTGGCGGCGGTGCTGGCCCGCAACGTCGCGCGGCGGTTTCGCCTCGGCGCGGGCAAGGGCGCGATCGCGGAGGGAAGCGATGCGGATTTTTCGCTGGTCGAGTTTGGCGCGGAGCGGGAGATCGGCGCGGAGGAATTGCTGACGAGGCACCCGGTCAGCGCGTATCTCGGGCGGCGCAGCCGGGTGCGGGTGACGCAGACGTTTGTGCGCGGCGGGGCGGCGTGGGCGGATGGCCGGTTGACTAACCCGCCCCCGCGCGGCCAGTTTCTTCGCCCGCAGCCAGCTTGAAATTTTTATCATGAGCACTCCCTTCGGCCACACTCGCACCCGGATCGCGGCCCGCCACGCCCTCATCGCGCCGGACGGGCACGTGAAGAGCGGCGTGCCCGGCATCACGGGCGCGACGGCAGTGATCCTGATCAACGAGGCGATGGGGGCGAAATTCGCGCAACTGCTGGTGACGTTCGAAGCGGGCGGGAGCGCGGCGATGGCGGCGAGCGAGATCGAGACGGCGGGTTATTTCGAAACCGGCGGCGGCACGATCACGGTCGGCGGCGCGAAAAAACGGTGCGGCGAAGGCGGGTATTTTTTTGCGCCGGCGGGCGCGGCGTGGTCGATCACGGCGCCGCGGCGCGGCACGCGGGTGACGTTGTTTCAAAAAAAATTCGCGCCGCTCGCGGGAGCCGCGGCACCGGGGGCGATCATCGGCGACGTGGCGAAGGTGAAGGGCGAGCCGTTTTTGGGCGATCCGGATGCGCGGTTGCAGGTGCTGCTGCCGGACGAGCCGGCGTTCGATCTGGCGATGAATGTTTTCACGTATCAACCGGGCGCGACGCTGCCGTTTGTGGAGACGCACGTGATGGAGCACGGGCTGCTGATGCTCGCGGGGCAGGGCGTCTATCGGTTGGAGGATTCGTGGTATCCGGTGGCGGCGGGCGATGCGATCTGGATGGCGCCGTTTTGTCCGCAGTGGTTCGTGGCGATGGGCAAGACGCCGGCGACGTATCTGTATTACAAGGATGTGAACCGGGCGGCGCTGTGAGGAGCGGCGCGGCAAGGACGACGCGCCCCGCCTTGCCGGGCGTGGATTTTGCTGACAGCCATGATCCATGACCGGGGCGAGCAGCAACAGTTTTGAGTTTGTGCTCAATGGCGCGGTGGTGCGCGTCGAAGGCACCGGCGCGACGACGACGCTACTCGACTGGCTGCGGGCTTCGGGGCGCACGGGCAGCAAATGCGGCTGTGCCGAGGGCGATTGCGGCGCATGCACGGTGGCGCTGGTCGATCGCGATGCCTCGGGGCGGCCGGCGTATCGCGCGGTCAACAGCTGCATCGCACTGCTGCCGATGTTCGCAGGGCGCGAGATCGTGACGGTCGAGGGGCTGGCGAACGGCGACAAGCTTCACCCGGTGCAGGCGAGCATGGTCGAACACTACGGTTCGCAGTGCGGCTATTGCACGCCGGGGTTCGTGATGTCGATGTTCGAGGCGTATTATCGCGAGGGCGCGAACGAGCCGGCGAAGATTTGCGACCAATTGTGCGGGAATCTCTGCCGCTGCACGGGGTATCGGCCGATTCGCGATGCGGCGACGGCGGTGCTGGCGCGACGCGACGCGGACAGCGAGGATGCGTTTGCGGCGAGATTGAAAAGGCCGGTCGAGGCGCCGGTTGCGCTCGATTACGCGGGAGCGGGCGAGCTATTTTTTCGGCCGACGTCGCTGGCGGAGTTGTTTGCGCTGAAGAGGGAAAATCCCGAAGCGAAACTCGTGGCGGGGGCGACGGAGATCGGCGTCGAGCTGAACAAGAAGTTTAAAAAGTTTCCGGCGCTGATCTCGGTCGAGGGCGTGGCGGAGTTGACGCGGATCGCGAGCACCGCGAGCGAATGGCGGATCGGGGCGGCGGTGACGTTGACGGCGGTCGAGGAGGCGTTGAGCAGTGAGTTTCCATCGATCGCGAAGATGCTGGCGGTGTTTGCGGCGCGGCAGATTCGGAATCGGGCGACGCTCGGCGGAAATCTCGTGACGGCGTCGCCGATCGGCGACAGCGCGCCAGTGTTGCTCACGCTCGATGCGAGCGTGGTGCTTGCGAGCGAGGCGGGCGAGCGGGAGGTGAAATTGGGGGATTTTTTCACGGGCTATCGGCAGACGCAGTTGCAGGCGGACGAGGTGATGAAGGAGATCGTCCTGCCGCGCGGCGGGCCGGCGGCGGGGCTGACGCGGCGAGTGGATTTTCAGAAGGTTTCGCACCGGCGGGAGCTGGACATCAGCATCGTGGCGGGGGCGTTTTGCGTGGACTGCGACGTGGCGGGGGTGGTGCGGCGGGCGCGAATCGCGTATGGCGGCGTGGCAGTGAAGCCGCTGCGCGCGCGGCGCGCGGAGGCGGCGGCCGAGGGGCGGACGCTGGCGGAAGCGAAGGAGGCGGTGGCGGAAATTTTGCGGGGCGAGTTCGAACCGATCGACGATGTGCGCGGGAGCGCGGCGTATCGAAGCGGCGTGGTCGTGGCGCTTTGGGAGAAATTTGTATCGGGCGAGACGAGTGCGGCGGTGGATAAAAAACCGGATTTCGTGGAGCGGGGCACGTGGACGGTGACGGACGCGTCGAAACGGTTGCGGCACGAGAGCGCGGTCGGGCACGTCACGGGGCGGGCGCAGTATGTCGATGACATCGCGCAACGGCGGCCGATGCTGGAGGTCTGGCCGGTGCTGGCGCCGCATGCGCGGGCGCGGATTTTGCGGCGCGACGCGGCGAAGGCGCGGGCGATGCCGGGCGTCGCGGCAGTGCTGATGGCGGAGGATGTGCCGGGGCACAACAACGTGGGCGTGTCGCGGCGCGACGAGACGTTGTTCGCGGCGGAGGAGGTGTGTTATCACGGTCACATCGTCGCGGTCGTCGTGGGCGAGTCGGTCGCGGTGTGTCGCGCGGCGGCGGCGCTGGTCGAGGTGGAGTATGAGCCGCTCGTGCCGATCGTCTCGGTGCCGGCGGCGATTGCGGCGGGGAGTTTTCACACGGAGCCGCATGTGTTGAAGCGCGGTGATGTCGCGGCGGCGCTGACGGCGGCGCCGCGGCGGATCGCGGGGGAGTTTTCATTCGGCGGGCAGGAACATTATTATCTGGAGACGCAGGCGGCGTGGGCGGAAAGCGACGACGAGGGCGGCGTGCGGATTTTTTCCTCGACGCAGCATCCGTCGGAGATTCAGACGATCGTCGCGGAGGTGCTGCACCTGCCGCGGAACAAGGTCGTGGTCGAGGCGCCGCGGATGGGCGGCGGATTCGGCGGGAAGGAGACGCAGGGCAACACGCCGGCGGCGCTCGTGGCGCTCGCGGCGCTCAAGACCGGGCGGCCGGTGCGCGTGCAGTTCGACCGCGATCTCGACATGATGCTGACGGGCAAGCGGCATCCGTTTTGGTCGAAGTTCGAGGCGGGGTTCGACGACGAGGGGCGGCTGCTCGCGGTGAAGGCGGAGCTGGTTTCGGACGGCGGGTGGTCGCTGGATTTGTCGCAGCCGGTGCTGGATCGAGCGTTGTTTCATTTGGACAACGCCTACTATATTCCGGCGGTGGATTTCAGCGGGCGGGTGGCGAAGACGAACGTGACATCGCACACGGCGTTTCGCGGATTCGGCGGGCCGCAAGGGATGATCGTGATCGAGGAGATCGTCGACCGCGTGGCACGGACACTCGGGCTGGCGCCGGAGGTCGTGCGCGAGCGGAATCTTTATCGCGGCACGGGCGAGACGAACACGACGCACTACGGCGAGGAGATCGGCGACAACCGGCTGAGAAAAATGTGGGCGATGGCGCTTGCGCAGTCGCGGTTCGCGGAGCGGCGGGTGGAGATCGCGGCTTGGAACGCGACGCGCGCGCGGGTGAAGCGCGGCATCGCGATCACGCCGGTCAAGTTTGGAATTTCGTTCACACTGACGCACTACAATCAGGCGGGCGCGCTCGTGCACGTTTACCAGGATGGCACGGCGCAGGTGAACCACGGCGGCACGGAGATGGGGCAGGGGCTGAACACGAAAATTCTCGGC
>Ga0265313_10002965_pt1 | contig 14143 bp, 10 predicted proteins | sample 4123metaG_FD_203122 | JGI IMG/M metagenome (GOLD analysis project Ga0265313, IMG submission 203122) | Rhizosphere microbial communities from Carex aquatilis grown in University of Washington, Seatle, WA, United States - 4-1-23 metaG | ecosystem: Host-associated > Plants > Roots > Rhizosphere >...
CCAGCGCCAGAGACGATCATGCCAAGCTGGCCTCTCGGCTCCGCTACGCTTCGCCTCCCGGCCAGCTTGGCATCACGTGGCGCTTTGAACTAAAATAACAGCCGGACCACTCATTGCAGGCAGTCCAGCGACGCACGCGGCGGCGGCTATACGAGTGCCCTGTTCATGATCACCGTCCACTCGACTTACGCTTGTTCCAATCGGAACAGTCCCAGCAGTCAAAGCCGGTAAAGTGGAATTAAGGGCCTTTTGTCAGAGTGCGCAAATCGCTGCCCGGCTTCCCGTCTACAGCCCACGCACACAAACCAAAAAGGAGATATGACGATGTATCCGAGATCGATCGTTCTTGGAGCCACCCTCGCTGCTATCCTCTTCGCCGGCGCCATAGCCGCCAGGCCGTCGACCGTGAGGGAGTGCGTGAAGGGCTGGTTACAATGGGGAGCGAGCATTCAAGCGGTTCCCTCATAGACGCGCCCGGGACAGGGCGACAGCATCAAGGCCGAGGCAGGCGAGATCCTGCGATCCCTCATCGATCGCGTCGCAATGGCTCCGACGGCCAGCATCTCTGATTGAATTGATGCCCAGCTCCACTGCGATTTCGCCGCAATCCTGGCCTTGGAGGAGCCGTACACGGCATCAGAACTGGAAGTCAGCCATGGAGAATCCGAAATTAAATCGCGGTCTTGTTGGTATCCTGCTCGGTATCACTTTGCTTGGAGCTCGTGCCATGGCCGTCGAGGAACCAGCCTTCCAGATCGTGCTCAAGGATGGTGCGTTCGAAATCCGAGACTATCCGGCGCTCGCCGTCGCCGAGGTCACCGTCACAGGCGAGCAGAAGGAAGCCGCCACCAAGGGCTTTCGCTTGCTCGCGGCGTATATCTTCGGCGGCAATAGGAGGAAGCAGAGCATAGCCATGACAGCGCCAGTGGCGCAGGAACCCAGCGGCGAGAAGATCGCGATGACCGCGCCTGTCACGCAAACCCGGACTTCTGGAGAATGGGTCGTTCGATTCACGATGCCGAGCACCTACTCTCTGGAGATCCTTCCCGAACCGAACAACGCTAGAGTTCGCCTACGCGTGACCCCGCCCGCCCGTTTCGCCGTCGTCCGATTTTCCGGCTTGGCTCGACCAGACGACGTAGCGAAGAAGACTGCTGAACTGTCAGCGTGGATGCAGAATCGGCATTTGCACGATTCTGGTCCGGCTTCGCTTGCCCAGTACAATCCCCCGTGGACCCCTTGGTTCATGCGTCGCAACGAAGTGATGATCCCCATCGGGCATTGATTTTCGGCGCCTGCATGAAACAGGTGTGAAGCCTTCCCTTTCAAAGGCTGCATCCCTCACATTCCCCAGGGCGGGGCCACGGCATGCCAACCTACCCAAATACTGCAACAACATTGCCCAGAAGCTGAACCTTGAGTTCTGCGCGTCGCGGAAGGTTCCCTCCCATGCTTAGACGCGGCCCACGTCCACCGCCGCCCCTTCACCGGCCGTCCGTGCCTGAGCCGACATCCTGATCCCTTTCGTCGCCCCGATGAAATATGGAAGCGGGCAAACAGATGTACCGGTGTTCCCATAGGCAGGTGCCTGGGTCGGATTCGAGTCCATACGCCCCTTTGCCCATGCGGAATGGCGTGTTCGGCTATAGCCAAGAGCCGATCCCAGTCGAAGCCGGGACAGTCCGATTCAGTCGAACTTGAACCTGCCCAACCTGAACAGCATCACGCAGGCGTCGACCACCGCGGGATCGTACAGCCTGCCCTTGCCCTTCTGGATTTCGTCCAAGGCGGCATCGATCCCCAGAGCCGCCCGATAGGGTCGATGCGATATCATCGACTCCACTACGTCGGCCACGGCAATGATCCTGGCTTCGAGCAGGATCGCATCTCCCTTCAGACCGTTGGGATAGCCCGAGCCGTCCAGCCTTTCATGATGCTGGAGGACGATGTCCGCGATGGGCCAGGGGAACTTGACGGGCTTCAAAATATCATAGCCGACCTGAGGGTGCGTCTTGATGAACAAGTACTCGATCGCGGTCAGCTTGCCGGGCTTGCTCAGGATCTCGGCCGGAATGGTGATCTTGCCGAGGTCATGCACGGTACCTGCAAGGCGAAGGCCGTGGATCCTGTCGGCAGAGAGGCCCATTTCCTGGGCGATGGCCTCCGCGAGCGAGGTGACGCGGCGCTGATGTCCGGCGGTATAGGCATCGCGCATCTCGACAGTGCTGGCTAGCGCCGCTACTGTCCCCTCCAAGGTTCGCTCCAATTTAAGCGACGCCTCCACCCGGTCAGTAATGTCCATGAAGGTCGCGCGCATCAGCCTGCCTTTCGGCGATGGCATCGGCACGAGCCTCACTTCGCACAGGCGTTCCTCTCCCGCAGCGTTGCGAATCCGTCGCTCAAAAGTAACCGCTTCACCGGCTAGAACCTTCCGATTGTGCTCGGCGACAGTCTCCTCGCTCGGACGCTTGTCCGGTTGGTTGGCGGAATAAAAATGGTCCGGCCCGAACTTCAGAAGCTCTGCCCGGCCGAGTGCGAATAGGCTCTCCGCCTGCTTATTGGCCAAGACAAAGTGGCCGAGATCGAAGTCATAGACCAGGATTGCTTCCGGTGCCTGTTCGACAAGAGTCCGGAAGCGCTCTTCGCTCCCCAGGAGGGCCAGCTCGGCTGCCTTGCGCTCGGATGTATCGCGGACGGTGCTGTGGATTATGACGCTTTTCCCCTGAATCAGCGGCGTCAGCAGCACATCGGCGGGAAACTCCGTGCCGTCGATCCGCCGGTGCACCCACTCGAAGAAGCTGGTGCCTTCGCGCAGGGCTGTCTCGATCATCGCCTTGGCTTTCTCGGCAGACTTGGCGCCGTCCGGCTGCCTCTCCGGAGACAGCTCCCATGGCCCATGGGAAGTGAATTCCGCCTCGTCCCTTGCTCCGAACATCTTCAAGGCGGCCGGGTTCCCGGAGGTGAATTTCCAGGAAGGGGCCTCGACAGTCATCGTGGCATCGCGGGTCACCTCCAAGAGGCGGCGGTATCTCTCGTCGCTCGCGCGCCGCGCCTCCTCGGCCCGCTTGTAATCAGTAATATCCATGTAGGTTCCGAGAACGCCCTCTACCTCCCCGCCGGGACCGCGAAGAGGAATCTTGCTCGTGAGAAGCGTGATCGTTTTACCATCCGGTGTCGTCTGGGGTTCCTCGGCTAACATCTTGGGACGGCCGCTCTCCATGACCTGCCGGTCATCGCGCCGATATAGTTCTGCCTGATCGCGCCACTCCATCTGGTAGTCGTCTCTCCCAACCAGATCCTTCGGATCGGTAAATCCCGCGTCTCGCGCGAATGACGTGTTGCAGCCCAGGTAAACGAGATTCCTATCCTTCCAGAATACTCGCACGAATATCGCGTTCAGAATTCCGTCGGTGAGCCTGCGCGATTCGCTGAGCGCATTTTCTGCCGCCCTGCGCGCGGTGATGTCGCGGATGCTGCACTGGATAACTCTTTGGCCGCCGACATCGTAGGCGTTGCTGACGAACTCGACCTCGGCTTTGCGGCCATCCCTGGTTTCCAGCGGCAGGTCCTCATAACGGACGTAGCCCTTGGTCCGCAGCTCCTCGAAGGCGGCCTGGCTCGCTGCCACGTCCTTCAGGAACCCGATTTCCCAGAGCTTCTTTCCCAGATATTCCTCGCGGCTGTAACCCAGCATGTCGATCAGGAAGGGATTGACGTCGACGATCTGCCCGGTGGGCTCGTCGAGGATCAGTATCCCGTCCTGTGCCGTCTCAAAGAGCCTTCGATAGCGAAGCTCCGAAGCCGCCGCCGCTTCTGCGTTCTTGGGTTTAGTGCTATCCATAGCAACCCAGTCGATGACGGGCCGGTCGTCGCTGTCCATGTCCGCGAATCCCCGCGTACTTCGCCGCGAAAATTCGGCTCCCATCGGTCGGCAGCTCGCGCGGCGCGGCGCGCATCATCGGATGGCTTCTCCGATAGCCGAAGATTTCGCGATGCTTCTGATCGGCACAAACACACCAGCCGTCTTGAACGATGGCTGGTCCAGCCACGGCGCGCTCAACGACGCGCTGGAAACGCGTGTCAAGCTGCCGTCCACCGGACGGCAAAATTGAGCGTACGCCTGGAACACCTCGCAGCCTTCCGTCGCCGGCGCTTGTATGTGGCCAGCGGCTGCCGCCTGTGGATTCGCTTTGATCAACCACGGCCCATGCCGTAGTCAGGCGGCTAGAATGCCTAGAACAACCGCAATAATAGGACGCTCAGGCACCAATTGCAATTCAATGAATCCGGCGCAGGATTTGGCCTGCAAAAAATATTGCGCGGGGCGATCATTCACTATCCGGCTAGGCTTGTCGGATACGACGGCGGTGCGAATGTCACGAAGCGTCTTCAGATCAAGCACTGGCCCGCTATGGCTGCTGGATTGACGTCCATTGCTGGCGCGGCGCGCGAAGCATCACTTTAAAAGTCGCGGCAATCTCGGTTGAAATGTCGCGGGTCCGCTGGCCGTTTGAGTGTGCCGCGACGTAAGATGCTGATCTGCAATCTCGATGGCGATTTTGTAACTATTTCCATGCTTTAGTGTGCACTTGTGCACGCAGCAAACTGCGATTGTTGATTAAGGTGTGGCGCTCCTGCGGCGCGGGGGGCTTTTTCCTTGGTTCCGGGTTCGACCAAGTCACTCAGGCAACCGGAAATGAGCCCAGCAGCCAAAAACTCCGACCAAACGACGTCGAGGTCAGGGCCGCGGTACGCCATTGGCCCCAGCTTGTTGCTCGCACGGCCTGGCTACCTGGCCATGGAGCTGATGAGGCGGGTCGCCGGCCCCGGTGAGGTCTTGCATATGACCCATTGGCGAGACAAGCAGAGCCACCGCAGCTAGCACCGGGCGCATGAGTGCCACGAATCGCACAAGGGCATTCCCAAAGGACTCGTGCTCGCATCGAAAAAGCGTCCAAGTGCCGCTAATCGAGGTATTCTCTGACTAAAGTGGGAGCAACAGCGGATGGTAATGGACGTCGAACTTCCGACACTGGGAGAAAGAGGCCTGCGACGGTTTCAGGTGCTTCAGGCCGATGCGATCAGCGCGGTGACCGAACGCTTCTATGCGACTCATGGATCGACTTATGAGCAGTACGGGCCGCGCGGACGGGATGCCTGCCGCGAGGATCTCGCATTTCTCCTGGAATTTCTCCGGCCGGTTCTGGAGTTCGGGCTGCTGCAGCCCATGGTCGATTATTTGTCCTGGCTGGGCAGCGTGCTGGCCGCGCGGGCAATCCCAGTGGAACACGTGGCACTGTCGCTCGACTGGCTGGCGGCGTTCTTTGCCAAGCGAATGGACACAGCGGATAGCGCGGTAGTCACGGGCGCGCTCCAAGCGGCGCGCGGCAGATTTCTCGAGGCAGACAAACTGCCACCGGGGGCACCGAAACCACCCGAGGCGTGGCCTGAAGCGACCGCGTTCGAGCATGCCTTGCTAGCCGGCAATCAGCGCGACGCACTGGCCGTCGTAACCCACTGCATGGACAGCGGACGGGGACTCATCGAAGTCGAACTGCATGTCATCCAGCCCGCCCTCTACCGCATCGGCGAAAAGTGGCAGTCAAACCAAGCGACCGTCGCTCATGAGCACATGGCGACGGCGATCGCGCAGTCCGTGATGACGATAGGGCTGCTACGTTCTCCGCCGCCGCCGCCAATCTATAAACGTGTGCTGCTGGCCTGCGTCGAGGGGAATAGCCACGCAATTGGACTGCGAATGGTGGCCGATGCGTTTCAGCTCACCGGCTGGGACGTGCGGTATCTTGGCGCCAATGTCCCTACCGCAGCGCTTGTTCTTGAGGCTGCGGAATGGAAGCCCGATCTTGTCGGGCTGTCGGTGTCATTCGCCCATCAGTTCCGTGTCGTCAAGGATGTCATTGCCCAGCTCGGCAAGCGCGTCGACGGTGCGCGCCCGGCCGTGATCATCGGCGGGCTCGCCATCAACCGTTTCAATCCGCTGGCGGAACTGGTGGGTGCGGATGCATTCAGCGCCGACGCGCAGGCAGCGATCGTCTGCGCCAATCGTCTCATGGCCGCCTAGGCGCCTGCCATGCCCTGGTACGCGTCTGAACTGGAGCCGATGCTGGCAGTCGCGGCGGCAACACTGAATGAAGACAGTACGCTGATCGAGGCGAATGCCGGCTTTAGGCGCCTGGTAAAGGTGGAAGGACAGCAGCCGATTGGCATGCACATGAGCCGGTTTTTCGTGCAGCCCGACTTTGCGACCCTCGTGCGTGGCCAGGCTGGTGCCGACGGAGAGGTCTACCGCGGGCTGCTAACGATGGGGGATTACATGGGGCGGACGCAATCGCTGCGCGCTCGCGTCTGGCGAGTGGACGGGCGTCTGCGAGTGTTGGCGGAGCATGACATAGAGCAGCTGGAACGGCTCTCGGACGTCGTGCTCGCGCTCAACCGCGACTATGCCGACGCGCAGCTCGTGCTGGCTCAGATCAATCTCAAGCTGCAGCAGCGCGAGGCGCAGATGATAGCCCTGTCGATGACCGATGCGCTCACTGGCCTCGGCAATCGGCGCCGACTTGAGCAGGCGCTGGTGCAGGAAGTTAGCCGCGTCGAGCGCGCGGGTGGCAAGCTCTGCGCCGTCATGGCCGACCTCGATCACTTCAAACGCATTAACGATGTTTACGGTCACGAGGCTGGGGACAAAGTGCTTGCCGCAGTTGGCGACCTTCTGCGCCGGCAGACCAGACCTACCGACATAGTTGCCCGGTTCGGGGGCGAAGAGTTCGTCATTCTGATGCCTCACACCGATCTGACGCATGCTATCGGTGCTGCAGAGCGGGTGAGGATGGCTCTCGGCGCCAATCCGGTTCACCCGTTGCCAGCGCCTATCACGGCGAGCTTCGGCGTGGCCGAGCTGATGGCCGGTGAGCATTCGGATGTGCTCATGCGTCGTGTCGACGAGGCGCTATACCGGGCCAAGCAATTGGGGCGCAATCGTACTGTTGCCGCATAAAAGCAGCCGGAGGCATGGTGTCCGGCGACTCCAAGATGGTTCTCGCGCCCACCAGCACGCGGCGGGCGCCAAAAAAGGGGGTCTGAAGATCAGGCCCTTGGCCGTTCGCGCGGTGGCCTGAGCACCAAGATCCTGTCCCTACTGAAAACTAGATTCGAGCGTAGCGATGATGGAGGCCGGCTACGATGGGCTCGGCAATGATACGACCGAACCGTTCGATGGGGCGGCCACTCGGCGCGTCCTTCCCGAGGGCGAGGTGCGTGCGGGCCTGGTTGTAATAGCGGGCATACGCGGACAGAATCCGGTGAAGATGTGTCTCACCAAACACGATCACATGGTCGGTGCACTCGCGTCGTATTGAGCCGATCAATCGCTCCACGTGCCCGTTTTGCCGGGGTGAACGTGGGGCGGTGGGTTGACCTCGGATGCCCAGGCCGCGCAGACTTCGCTTCACGACTTCACCATAGACGGCGTCTCGGTCTCGCACGAGATACTGAGGTGCTTCATCCCAGGGAAATGCCTCGACAATCTGCCGAGCAATCCACTCCGCGGTCGGATGCGCCGTCACCGCGCTACGAATGAGCCTCCGCCGGCCGTGCCCAGGATGACCAGGCCATAGCGCAACTTGAAGCCAATCGTGGGCACGACAAGCAGGTCTATAGCGGCAACCCCGTCCGCATGGTTACGCAGAAAGGTCGTCCAACACTGACCCGGTCGTCTGGGGTGCTCGAGCATGTACTTGGCAAAAGTCGACTGGGCGACCTCGATGCGGAGCTTGAGCAACTCGCCGTGGATCTGGGGCGCGCCCCACAACCGGTTTGCACGGCTCATCTCTCGGATCAGGTCCCGGATCCCTCGGGGGATCGCCGGACGGCCGCCTCCGGACCGGGTCTTCCATTGCCAAAAGGCTCTGAACCCCATCCGATGCCAGCGAATCACCGTCTCCGGTCTGATGATCGCGATGGCTATTGCCATGCCCGGGCACAGACGATAGAGCCAGACTAACATCAGTCGATCGACATTGGACAGTCGGCCGCACCGGGTTGCCCTTCGCCGCAGTATGTTCACCTGATGACGGAGAACCAGATTCTCAGCTTCGAGCCGGCGGCGCGACTTCACCAGCGACGACAGCCAACCAAGCAGCAATCCGACCATCCCAGCCATGCCCGCGAATGATGACACGATTCGCAAGCTCGGGCGCCATCTCCGGCTGGATGGGGTTTTCAGTAGCCACAGTTGTCGTTGCGGTGGCTGCACTGTCGGTCGCTCTCGCCGTAATCGTGAATTGGCAGCACTTGGGGGCACTTGCCAATGAAGACTGCATCGTCCTCGCGCCCGAATCGGACGCTCCATAAAGACGATATCGTCGAAGAGACTGGGACGTTCGGCCCCCCCATCAGCATCGCCGCAGAGCGTCCATGCCCGCCTGGACCCGGCCCTATTCCGCCTGCACTCTGTCGCCAGCAAAAGCAGCTGCGACGCTTGCCACAAAGACGCCAATACAGGAAAGTTCGATCCCCAATCCATCGCAGTTCCGAAAGGTTGACTCATGAAGCTTCGCTTCGCCCTCGGCGTCATGGTTCTCACGTCAATGGCCGCCGTCGCCTTTGCCAATCCGGCCCGTGATGCGATCCTGGCCGCGCTCGCCGCTGAGGCGAAGCAGGCTGATCCCACTTTTACCGGATTTTCGGCCGACCGCGGCGGCGCCCTCTGGCAGGCCACCCATACCGGCGGCAAGGTCGAGACGCCGTCCTGCACGACCTGCCACACCAAGGACCCGACAGCCTCGGGCCAGACCCGCGCGGGCAAAGTGATTGCGCCTATGGCCGTTTCGAAGACACCAGACCGATTCACCGACCCCGCGAAAGTCGACAAATGGTTCACCCGCAATTGCAACAGCGTGCTTGGGCGGCCCTGCACCGCTGTCGAAAAAGGCGACGTGATCACTTATCTTTCGGGAAAATGAAGGCATTCGTGAAAGGCTTCGTTTTGACTTTCGCCGCCGCACTGCTTGCCGCCGGGCCAGCGCTGGCTGACGGCGGCATCTATGTGCCGCCTGGAGCAAAAGCCGAGACGTTGACCGAGTGCGGCGCTTGCCACACGCCCTTTTCGCCGCAGACGCACAGGATGATTGACTGGCGGGGGATAATGGCTGATCTGGCCGATCACATGGGCGAGGACGCCCAGCTTCCCGAGAAAATCCGTGCCGATATCGAGGCCTACCTGTTAGCCAACGCCAGCGATGGACCCAACACCCGAAGCGAAAAGTGACTGTTCAATCCAGATTGATGTGAGTTTCACGCGCTCAACATGCGATTGACCGGCATTCTTGGCTGTGACACCAGGTCTGCGGCGCAGTTCCAGGGGCAGCAGTCAGGGGCGTTCAGGCCCGGGGCACCGATGGCGGCTGGCGCGGAAAGGGGCTAGACGCCATGTTCGATTCCTGGGCCTTGGTTCGCCGCGCCAGGAAGTTGGTGCTGTGCCTGGTCGCGATCCTCGCCATGCTCGGTATCTGGTCGTATCTGAACGCGGCAAAGAGCATTTTCCCGCAGGTCTCGTTTTCGCGCATCGAGATCTTCGCCTGGGCGGGAGACCTGCCGCCTGAGGAAATGCTGGCGATGGTCACGCGGCCTCTGGAGGCCGCTCTGCAGACGCTTCCGGCGCTGCAAACACGCTCTTTCTCGAACCAGGGCACGGTCGAGATCGAGCTCGATTTCGATCCCGACAGCGATCCGGAGGCCGACCTCTTGAAGGTTCAGGCCGTGATCGCGGCCGCCCGCCCGAGCCTCGCCCCGGTGACGCGCATCGAGACGGTCATCAAGCACCCGAACATGGAGCCGATCGTCACCTATGCGCTCACCAGCTCGTCGCTCACCCAGGCTCAGCTCCGGCATCTGGTCGAGCAGCGGGTGGTGCCGGTGTTCACGGGCACCGCGGGACTCGGGCGCATCACCGTGTTCGGCGGGCCGGACGTCGAGTATCGCGTCACCCTCGACCCGGACGCGCTTGCCAAGGCCGGGGTCACCGGTGGCGAGGTGGCTGAAGCGATCGCGGAAGCCAATGCGACCCATGCTGCCGGCATCGTCGACCTGCAGGATCAGAGCAAGGTGGTCTTCGTCGGCGGGTCGCTGAGCGACGTCGCATCGCTCAGCAATGTCGCAATTTTCGAGCGCAGCACGAACGCATCGGTGGCGCTCAGCCGTCTCGGGCGGGTCGAGCTCGGCGAGGGTCCGACGCTGCAGCAGGCCTCCTTCGATGGCGCGCATGCCGTGCTGGTGAGCGCCTATCCTGTCATCGGCGCGGATTCCCTCAGCCTCCAGCGCGATCTCGAAGCGCGCGCCCCGGGCCTCCTGGACGGGATGCCGCCGGATGTGCGGATCGCCAAGTACTGGGACCAGACTCGGCTGATCGTTGCCTCGCAGCAATCGCTGCGCGACGCGATCCTGCTTGGCGCGCTCATCGCGCTGGTCGTCATCTACGTCTTTCTGCGCAGCCTCGGCATGACCCTGGTCGCCGCTGCCGTCATCCCGGTCGCGATCGCGATCACGACCCTCATTATCGGGCAGGCGGGAATGTTCCTCAGCCTGATGAGCCTCGGCGGGCTCGCCGTCGCCGTCGGCCTGATCATCGACGAGGTCATCGTCGTCATCGAGTCGATCGCTCGCGGGCTGGCGGAATTTCCGGATCTGCCGCGCGGCGAGGTGATTTCCCGGGCGACGGCTCGAATCGCGCGTGCCTTAATCGCCTCGACCGCGGCCAACGTGGTTGTGTTCCTGCCGCTCGGCCTACTGACGGGTATTCCCGGGTTCTTCTTCCGGGCGCTCGCCATCACCCTCGGGGTGGCGCTCATGGTCTCGATCGTTCTTTCGCTCGGCGTGGCGCCCATGCTGACCGAGCTGTTCCTGCGCCCTCAGCTGACCGGCCGGCGGGGGCTGATCACGATCGAGGCCCTGTACGTGAGGTTGCTCGGCTGGGCCCTTCGCCATCGGCTCGCAGTCTACCTTGCGGCGCTCGCCATCCTCGGTGCCACGGCGGCGCTCTACCCGCAGCTGGAAAGCGATTTCCTTCCCCGGCTCGAGGAGGGCGAGTTCGAGATCGCCTACACCCTTCCGCCGGGAACCTCGCTCTCCGCCACCGATCGGGTCCTGACTGCGATCGAGAAGATCATCGTCGCCGATCCCGCGGTGACTCATGAGGGCCGCCTCACGGGCGTGGATACCGACGGTTACGAGCCCACGCCCCGGAACGCCGGGACGATCCGCGTCTCCTTGCGCGAATCCAGCGCGGCGAAATTCGAGCAGGTGGCCGACCGGCTGCGCGACGCCTTCGACAAGGCGGTGCCGGGGGCCGACCTCGAGTTCCATCAGCTTCTCGAGGACCAGTTGAACGACCTGTCGGGGGCGCCGGAGCCAATCCAGATCCAAATCACCGGACCCGACCAGGCCAGGCTGATTTCCCTTTCCCACGTGCTGATGCATGGGCTCAACAGGATCGACGGGCTCGTCGATACCTTCGACGGCGTCGTCGTCGACAACCAGATCGTCCGTGTCACGCTGAAGCCAGACGATCCGGCCGGGATGTCGACCGGCGAACTGTCCGATGCCCTTGGCGCCCGCATCGCCGGCGTAGTCGCGACCAGGATCAGGGACGGCGACACGACGATCCCGGTTCGCGTCGGCGTGGGCGCGGCGCCGGGCGATTCCCTGGAATCGCTCGGCATCGCGACCAGGAGCGGGACCGTGAGCCTGGGAAGCATGGCCTCGATCGGCGTGCCAACCTGGTCGACCGAGATACTCGAGCGCAACGGTGCCAGAAGGCTGCTGCTCACGTCCGGCATCGAGGACGTCACGCTCTCGGCCGTCATTCCGAAGATTCAGGCGGTGGTCGCGAAGTTGCGCCTGCCGGAGGGATACCGGGTCTCGATCGGCGGCGCCTACCAGGAACAGCAGGCCTCGTTCCGGGAGTTCTCACGGGTCCTGGGGATAGCGGTGCTGCTGGTCTTTCTGGTGCTCCTGGCGGCGTTCAACTCGTTCCGCATCCCGCTGATCATCCTGGCGACGATACCGCTCTCGCCCATCGGCGTGCTGCTGGCGCTGTGGCTCACCGGGACGCCGATCAACGTCTCGTCCTTCATGGGGCTCCTGCTCCTGGTCGGGATCGTGGTGCGCAACGGCATCCTGCTGATCGACGCGGCGAACCGGCGGCGTCAAGAGGGCGCCCCGCTCACCGAGGCGCTACTGGGCGCGGGGACTGAGCGGCTGCGCCCGATCCTGATGACGACCTTCGCCGCGATCGGTGCGCTACTGCCGCTCGCCGTGGGCTTCGGATCGGGCTCCGAGATGCTCATCCCGCTCGCCATCGGCGTCATCGGCGGGCTGTCGACGGCGACCGCCTTCACCGTGGTCCTGATCCCGGTCCTCTACGCGGCATATGCGGGAGACCGGCGGTCGTAAGCGGCCATCGCGCACGGGGACGATCAGTCTATGTCCTTGTACTTCGGCGCAATCCAACCGAACGCGACCGCCGCTTCGGCCAGTTTCTCCGCCAGGCCATAGGCTTCCTGCTGCACCAGCGACCGGTCGAGGAGCTTCATGTTGGGGACATCCACCAGCGCGTATAGGCCCGCCATTTGCGTTAAGATGTCGTCGGCAAGTCCCTTGTGCTTGACCGCAAGGGCGTCCGCGAAGACTGTTTTCCAGAGGTACTGGAGGGCCTCGATGTTGTGACGCATGTCGTCCAGCGAGGTTCCGCTGACCGCCGATTCGCTGCCGTCCGCTTCATCGGCGCCGATGGCATAGGTCATGGTGGCCGCGCCGGCCAACAGGAAGTAGCCGTTCAGATCCGCCTCGGCGAACAGGCGCCGGAATCGGTCGAGCTGATCCAACAGGTCGTCAACCGCCCATTTGGGCACCAGGGCGGTGGGACCGAACAGCCAGGCCTCGATGGCGTGGTAGCCGGTCTTCGCTCTCGGCCAGCCGTCGATCCCATACTGCTGATCCGGAAAGAGATCGACCGTGATGACCTCCAGGCGCTCCCAGCCGGCGTGGGATTCGATCCAATGCTTGCGCGCGCCTACGAGATCGCCCTGCTGCATCGCCGCGGCCATGCGCTGGGCACTGGTGATGATGGCGTCGATTTCGCCTTCCGCGACTTTCCTATAGGCCTGGGTCGCGGCGTCGAACGCGCTGGAATCGTTCTCGGCCAGCGCCGTCATCTGATTCCCCACCAGAACGGCGATCGCCAGCGCGGTTCCGAGCCGCCGCCAGCGCCAACCAAAGCTCACGCCTGCCTTGCTCATTTGCTTCAACAATCTCCCGTCGCCCAGGGGTAGGCCCGTGAAACCTATCATTCGCCGGGAGTCCCGGGAAACCAAAAGACTGCTTCTCCGGCACATCCGTTCTGTTCGGCGTGGCCTAGCCATTCCTATGGGCCGCTCGCCCCGGTTCTCGACAGGGCGGCTAGTCTCAATGATCATGGAACCGTACCTGCAGGAAAGCGCCGACATGGATGTCGGTCATGAGTACTGGTTCCGGACAGAACTGTGCGGCGCCAGAAGAAATTTTATGCCTGGGGCCATGCTGACGAGGACCTGACGCCGGAAGAGATCAAGCCCTGGGAATCCGAGGTTAAAGGGTTCAATTCCCCAAAAGGGCTTTGGCTTAATAGCGCCTTAGGGTGGTTCTAAGGATATCTTCGAGCACATTGGCGCGCTCGAACGGCCCGGATTGCTGCCGCAAACACCTTGGTGCGCCTTCATTCTGGGCTAGAGTGCTTTTGCCTTGCCGCCGCATGAAGGCTGAAATGGTGACCGGCCGCCATTTGCGCAGCCAGGTTCTATGTAACAGCGGAATGGGTATTTGATCCAGCCGGACGCCTGTGGAGCCATGGCGAAGCAGAGCGGGTGTCCGGCGGTGGGACCATCCATGCGGCTGGAGCCGGCGGCCGATAGCCGAGGGATGAGTGTGGCCGGCGATGGTTGTAGTGCTGGCGCCAGCGCTCGATGAGCACCTGAGCCTCGAAGAGCGTGTTGAAGATTTCACGTTTGAGCAGTTCGTCGCGCAGCTTGCCGTTGAAGCTTTCATTGTAGCCATTCTCCCAGGGGCTTCCGGGCTCGATAAAGAGGGTCTT
>Ga0265313_10002967_pt1 | contig 14138 bp, 14 predicted proteins | sample 4123metaG_FD_203122 | JGI IMG/M metagenome (GOLD analysis project Ga0265313, IMG submission 203122) | Rhizosphere microbial communities from Carex aquatilis grown in University of Washington, Seatle, WA, United States - 4-1-23 metaG | ecosystem: Host-associated > Plants > Roots > Rhizosphere >...
AGCAGGCGGGGGCCCACTACGAGTCGAGCTACTACCTGACTTTCACCTGGGGGCTGCCGCCCGACCGCGCGGGCCGGGCGGCGGACCTCTTTTACGAGGAAGGCGGCGGCGGGGGGAGGCGGCAGGACGGCGAGCGGCGCTCGCTCGAGCGAGACCTCCACCACTTCGACAAGACTGTCGCCGAGGTGACCGACATCCTGCGATCGGTCCTCCCCGACGTGGGTCTCCTCGATGACGATCAGACGCTTACGTATCTGCACAGCACCGTCTCGACCCACAGGCACCCGGTGCGCCGACCCGAGACGCCCACATGCCTTGACGCGCTTTTGCCCGACATGCCCTTCACGCCGGGCGACGTGCCGATGCTCGGCGACCACTTTCTTTGTACCTGCACCCTGTCGGGCTTCCCGGCGTCGACCTTGCCGGGGCTTCTCGACGCGCTCAACCATCTCAATGCCGAGTACCGCTGGGTGACGCGGTTCTTGTGCCTTGGCAAGGCGGAGGCCAAGGCGCTCCTCGAGAAGTATCGAAAGCAGTGGTGGTCCAAGAGGAAGGGCCTCTGGACCCTCATCAAGGAGGAGGCCTCCAAGCAGGAGGCGGCGCTCATCGACAATGCCGCGGCCACAAAGGCCGCCGACGCGGATGCCGCGCTGCAGGAGCTCGGCGACGACCTCGTCTCGTACGGCTACCTGACGACGACCGTCACGGTCTGGGACAAAGACCTCGAAGAGGCGCGAAAGAAGAGCCAGCGGGTCAAGGAGGTCATTCAGTCGCGCGGCTTCACTGTGCGCGACGAGACGCTCAACTCGACCCAAGCATGGCTCGGGAGCCTGCCGGGCCACGTCTACGCCAACGTCCGGCGGCCGATCGTCAACTCGATGAACCTCACGCACCTTATGCCCCTCAGCAGCGTATGGGCCGGCGATGCGATCAACCGGCACCTCGAGAGCGTGTGCGGGGTGGGCACGCCGCACCTTTATTGCAGCACGACGGGCTCGACGCCCTTTCGCCTGCACCTTGCGGTCGGCGACGTCGGCCACACGCTCATCATCGGACCGACCGGAAGCGGAAAATCGACCTTGCTCGGCATGCTGGCGCTCGGCTGGCTCAAGTACCCGCGCGCGCAGGTCGTTATCTTCGACAAGGACCGGAGCGCCCGCGCCGCGACGCTCGCCGTGGGCGGAACCTGCTTCGAGCCCGGTAAGCAGGCGGCGCGCACGGCCTTTCAGCCGCTCGCGGACATCGATCAGCCGCAAGAGCGGATCTGGGCGGCGCAGCTCGTGGCGACGCTCTTGGCGGCCCAGGGCGTCCATGTGGATCACCGGACGCAGACCGGCATCGACGAGACGCTCGCGAGCCTCGCCGCCGCCCCGCGCCGGCAGCGGACGCTGACGCTCTTGGCGACCGAGCTCGGATCGCGACAGCGGACCCTTCGCGACGCGCTCCGGCCCTACACGCTCGAGGGCAACTTCGGCCAGATCTTCGACGCCGACAAGGACGACGTCCCGACGGGCGCCGCATGGACGATGATCGAGATGGGCCATCTCATGGCCATGGGGCCCGCCGTCGTCCTTCCGGCGCTCGAGTATCTCTTTCACAGGGTCGAAGCCAAGTTCGACGGGCGCCCGACGCTCCTTATCCTGGACGAGGCCTGGCTTTTTCTCGGCCACGCGGTCTTCGCGTCGCGCCTGCAAGGGTGGCTCAAGACGCTGCGGAAGAAAAACGTCTACGTCGTCTTCGCGACGCAGGAAGTGGCCGACGCGACGAGCAAGGCGGAGCTTCTCTCGACCATCCTCTCGGCGTGCCACACTAAGATTTTTCTTCCCGATGACGAAGCCCTGACGCCTGCGATGGCGGCGGCCTACAAGACCGTGGGCCTGACGACCGCCGAGGTGCAGATCCTCGCCAAGGCCCAAAGGAAGCGCGACTACTACTACCGGTCGGTCAAGGGCCGGCGCCTCTTCGAGCTCGGCCTGGGGCCGGCAGCCCTCGCGCTCGTCGGCGCGTCGAGCGAAAAGGACCAGGCCTTTCTCGACGAGCTGGTCGCGACGCGAGACCCGCGCGACTACGCGCGCGCGCTCTTCGAGCGCAGGGGCGTCCCATGGACTGATACGGGCAACGCGCCTCCGGTCCCGGCGGCGACGAACCCCAACGACTTGGTCGACGATGAGGAACGTGGCCGCGACCCGGACACGGGCGACGCGCAGACGGTGCCCATCAGCGCCGGCGTTCTTGCGGAGCTCCTCTCGTCCGACGTTTTCGACAGCTCGTCCGACGTGTTCGACAGCGGTGCCGTGACGACGGTGCCGTGCCCGCCGCCCAAGCATGCACCCAGCCCGAGCCCGCGATGGCGCAAGACGGCCCCATGAGCGCACTTACGCGGCGCAAGATCCTCTCCGGGGCGCTCGCCTGCGGCGTCTTCGCGGAGCTCGAAACGCGCACCGTGCCCGCCGAGGCCGATTTTTTTGGCGGCGACCTCCCCCTCCTCGTCGGCATCCTCACCCAGTCGATCTCGAGCGCTCTCAGCCTCGCGAACCTCGTGATCCAGACGGCCAACCAGGTCCGGATGATGACGACGATGCTCCAGCAGGTGAGCCAGGGATCGTTTCCGGCCCTCATCGCCTTCATCAATACCGCCCGCTCGACCTATAGCTCGCTCACCTGGGGCGTTCGGTCGATGAGCTATCAGCTCGCCCGCATCGACTCGGAGTACAATTCCCTCTTTCCCGCGGGCGCTCCGCCGAGCGGCGCCACGGTGCTGCAGCACCGGGCGCAGTACCAGGCGTGGAACCAGGAGGTCGTCGGCGCTTCGCAGGTGGCGGCGAGGCAGCAGACCTCGCTCGCGACGCTCGACGACCAGGCCACCCAGACGCAGGCCGTGCTCAAGCAGTCCCAGGCCGCCCAGGGCGAGGTCGAAGCGCTTCAGCTCATCGCCCAGATGATCGGCATTACGAACTCGGAGATCTTGGTCCTTGGCCAGACGCTCGCGACCACGGGCCGCGTGCTGACGGACATGGCCGCGGCGCACGCCTCGCGAGAGCAGCTCTCGCTCGGCAAAAGCGACGACGCGCGCCAGGGATACACGGACAAGGGCCTCCCCAATGCGGTTCCGAGCACCTTGCCCTGAAGAGGGAGACCCCCCATGCAATTCAACACGCTGACGCTGACCCTTCAGAATTTCATCACGGTCCTGTCGGGCGCCTACGGCCGCATTCAGGACTCGGCCGGCGCGCTGCTCGGCCTCCTGGTTGGTATCGAGGTCGTGCTTCTCGGGCTCTGGACCGCGCTCGGCGGCGGCGACAACGTCGTGGGCGTCTTCAAGCGCATCCTGCACATCGGCGCGTGGGTCTGGATCGTCCAGTCGTACCCGACGCTCTGCAAGGACCTCGTCGGGTCGCTCGTCAAAGCGGGACTTCTGGCGGGTGGGGGAAGCGGGGACGTCAGCCTCTTGATGGATCCGTCGCGCCTGGCCGGCTACGGCCTCGACGCGACCGCGCCGCTCACCCAGAAGCTCGCCGACCTCGGGATGACCGACCTCTCGGACCTGATCGTCTTCGGGTTCGGGTACCTCGCCATCCTCGCGTGCTTTCTCATTATGGCCATCAACGTCTTTTTGGCCGTGCTCGAGTACTACGTATTCGCCGCACTGGCGGGGATCTTTCTCCCCTTCGGCCTTCTCGCGCCGACGAAGTTTCTCGCCGAAAAGGCCATCGGCGCCGTCGTCTCCGCGTCGGTCAAGCTCATGGTGCTGGGCCTGGTCACGGCGATCATCGACCCCGTCCTATCGAGCATCCATTTCGCGGGACCCGAGATCACGTTCAACGAGCTCTGGTCGGTCTTTCTCACCGTCTGCGCGCTCATGTTTCTCTGCTGGAAGGCGCCGAGCTTGGCCGGGAGCCTGCTCGGCGGCGCGCCGCATCTCGGCGCTGACCACCTCCTTCAGGCAGCCTCGGCCCCGATTGCGACGGGCATTGCGGCCGGCGCCGTCGCAGGCCGCGTCGCTTCGAGTGTGTCGGCGACCCGCGCGGCGGCGGCATTGCCTCGCGTCGGGCCGTCCGGTGGATCGCAGAGCGCCTCGGTCGGCTCGACGTTTGGGAGCAGCGCGGGCGCAAGCGACCGCGGATCGGGCGGATCGGCGGGTGGCGAAGCCAAGACGCTCGCAGGGGCGGACGCATCGCTCGTGCTCTCCTCGATGGGCAAATCGGCCCCGGGACCCGCATCCGCCGCCCAGGCAATCGCCGGGGTCTGACCCGGCTCACCGCCATAGCAGAAGAGGAGAAGAGGAGAACCGATCGCATGACCACCCAATGGATTCCCGATGGACCGCTCGACACTCCCTACCGGCGCGCACGCCAGGAGTGGGACGCCCGCATGGGCAGCGCCCTGGTGCACGCCAAGAACTGGCGCTTGGCAACGTTCGCGTCGATGGGGGCCGTCCTCGTGATGGCCGGCGGCATGATCTACCTCGGCGCTCTCCCCAAGGCCGTCCCGCACATCATCGAGGTCGATCGGCTGGGCGCGGCGAGCTACCACGGGCCCGCCGGTCAAGCCGACTACGTACCGACCGAAGCGGTGGTGACCTATCACCTCCGGCGCTTTATCGAAGACACACGCGCCATCTCGTCGGACCTGGCGGTCCTCAAGCAGAACTGGCTCGATGCGTATCGGCTCGTGACGCCTCGCGGTGGCCGCATGCTCTCGGCCTTCGTCGAGAAGCCGGAGAATGATCCGTTTCGGCGCGCGCAGGACGAGCGCGTCACGGTCGAGATTCTCTCCGCCGTGCGCGCCGCGGGCGACACCTGGCAGGTCGACTGGCGCGAGACCGCCTGGGACAAGAACGGTAGCCCCATGGGCGCGCCCGTCGTCTGGCGCGCGATGCTGCGCACCGTCGTTGTGACGCCGAAGACCGCCGAGGCGATGAAGGCGAACCCCATCGGCCTCTACATCGACGAACTGCACTGGGACAAGGTCGGAGGGTAAGCAGCCATGAACCGAGCGATTCGATTCGTCAGCCTGACCGCGATCGGCGCGATTGCCGCCGCCTGTGTCGCAACGCCGCCGCCGACGGGCGCGCGCTACGTCCGCGCGCAAGCCGCGCCCGACCCGCCGCCCCAGCCCGCGCCCACCATCGTGCGTTCGAGCGAGCCCCTTTTGCTCGACCCGGCCTCGGCGCAGATGAAGCCCCTGCCCGGCCGCGGGCCGGCGGCGAACCACCCCGCCGCCAAGCCGAAAGGCCCACCGCTGCAGGTCGCCGTCGATGCCAACCACAAGGCGGCGCAGGCGCCCGGGCAAAGCGACTACTTCAACGCGATCGTCCAGTACGCCTACGAGCCGGGCACGCTCTATCAAGTCTACGCCGAGCCGATGCGCATCACGGACATCGCGCTCGAACCCGGCGAGAAGATCCTCGGCGAGCCCGCCTCGGGCGACGTCGTCCGCTGGATCCTCGCCCTCGGCAAATCGATGCAGAGCGGCGTCGAGCAGTGGCACGTGTACCTCAAGCCGACGCGGCCCGATCTTGCCACCAACCTCGCCATCAACACCGACCGGCGAAGCTACCTCCTCGAGCTCCACAGCTACGCCGACACCTTCATGGCGGCCATCGTCTGGCACTACCCGGAGGACGAGCTCGCGCGGCTGCAAGCGCAAGCCGCTGAGCTCGCGGGGCAAGAGAAGAGCGCGAGTCCGGTCGTGGGCGTCGACGCGCTCAACTTCGATTACGCAATTCAAGTCGTTAAGGGAACGCCGGCATGGACGCCGGTGCAGGTCTTCGACGACGGGCGGCGCACGTTCGTCCGCTTTCCTTCGGCCATGGTGCTGCGCGAGGCGCCGGCGCTCTTCGTCCTGCGCGACTCCGAGACGCAGCTCGTCAACTACCGAGTTAAGAACGACACGTACGTCATCGACCGGCTCATCGACGCCGCGGAGCTCCGCGTCGGGCAGAAGGAGCAGGAGATCGTGCGGATTGCGCGGACGCTTGGGGAGGCGCCGCGCCCTACGCGGCCGGTCCACACGGGCAAGGGCTCATGACGATGAACGCGTCGCAGACAGCGCCGAGCGAGGCCGCGCTCGACCCGCACGCGCCCAAGCTCGCGCCGGACGACCCGCGCCTCGGCGTTGGGCGCCCCCGCGGCCGCACCCTGCGCGCGGGTCCCATCGCGGCCCTGCTTGCGTCGCTTCTCGGTGCCGGCGTGCTCGCGATCACGCTGGCCTTCCACCCGCCCCAACCGAAGACCCAAGCGGGCACGGAGCCGACCGCGGCGCCCCCGCCGCCCGCCATTCCCGACACGATCAAGAACGCGCAGCCGAGGCGTGCCCCCGCGCTCGCGCCGCCGGACGCAGGGCTTGGCGTTCGTGCGACGGCTGGCGTGGCCGCCGAGGATCCCGAAGAGCGCGCCGAACATGAGGCGCTTCGAAGGGCGCGCGGTGCGGGCGTCTTCTTCCAATCGGCGCCCGCGTCCCCGGAGGAGCGCTCCCGGCCCGAGCCGTCCGCTCGCAGCACCTCTGAGCCGCTCGCCTCGTCGGGCACGCAGTCGACGCCGATGGGATCTACCGATCCGAACTTTCAGGAGCACAAGAGCGCCTTTCTCGGCGGAAAGGGGGGCGTCCCCACAGCCGATTATCTGCAACGGGCGCTTGAGCCTGCACGCAGTCCCTACGAGATCAAGGCAGGCAGCGTCCTTCCCGCCGTGCTCATCACCGCCATCAATAGCGATCTTCCCGGGCCCGTCATCGCGCAGGTACGAGAGCACGTCTACGACACGGTCACGGGCAATCACCTGCTCGTGCCCCAGGGCAGTCGCCTTCTCGCCCAATACGATTCGATGGTCGCCTGGGGCCAGGAGCGGGTCCTTCTCTGCTGGAACCGTCTCATCCTGCCGAACGGCGACTCGATAGATCTACAGTGCATGCCGGCGGCCGATTTGCAGGGCGCGGCGGGCCTCGCCGACGAGGTGAACGAACACTGGTGGCGCATCCTCAAGGGCGCCACGGTCGCCACGCTCTTGTCGATGGGTACGGCGTTCGCGGCGGGCGACACCACCTCCTACAACCCGTCGGTCGGGCAGGTCATGGCGCGTAGCGCCTCGGGCGAAATCGGCCAGGTCGGCCAGCAGATCACACGCAGCAGTCTCAGCATCCAGCCGACCATCACCGTCCGCCCGGGCTTCGCGGTCAACGTCATCGTCACCAAGGACATGGATCTGCGGCCCTATCCCGACCCGCCCAGGGCCTTGGGGCTTCGCCCATGAGTGAGCTCCTTGCCAGCCCCGCCCGGCGGATGACCGTCCGCGAGCTCGAGGGCCTGCTCGCGGGCGCAGGGCTCGCCGCGGCGTGCGCCTCGGCGCTCGCGTGTCTCGTGGGATCGCACCTGCTCTGGAACTGGACGCCCAGCCTGCCGCTCGGCCTTTACTGGGTCTCGCCCCGCGGCGAGGCCAAGATCGGTGCCCTCGTTGCGTTTCCGGTCCCCCCCAGTGTGCGTGCGCTCGTCCGCGAGCGGCAGTACCTGCCGCCCGGGGCGCTTCTCGTGAAACCCATCGTGGCGGCGCCCGCCGACGACGTGTGCACCGACAAGGGGACGCTCACGGTCCATGGCGCGCCGCTCGGCGCGATCGCGACCGAGGACACTCGCGGCCGGCCCTTGCCCCACGACACGCGGTGCGGCCCGCTCCCCGGGGGCGTCGTCTTCGTGGCGTCGCACATGCGGGAAAGCTTTGACTCGCGCACGTTCGGCCCCGTGCCCATCTCCGAGGTCCGAGGAACGGTGACACCCCTATGGACCTATTAGCGACGATCCTGACCTGCAGCCTGTACGCATCGGACGATGCCGTCGTACGCGCGATTGCCGAGGGGCCGAGCGCCAAGAATCCCTACTTCGTGGTGAACACCGCGGCCCCGGCGGGCGACGCCTCCCCCGCGCCCAAGACCGAGAAGGATGCTGTCCTGCGCAGCCAGGAGCTTATCGCAGAGGGCGGCAGGCTCCTCCTCGGCCTTCTCGAGGTTCCTCCGTCGTGGGTCGACGCCTTCGGTCGACCGCTCGCGAGCGCGTTCGACCCGTGCGTCAACATCGCCATCGGCACGGCCATGCTCTCCGAGTTCGACTCGCAGTGCGCGGACAAGGTGCCGCCGCGCACGCCGCGCGCCCGGATGCTCGAGCGCACCAACCGCCGCGTCTGCGTGCTGCGCAAATACGAAGCGGCGATCGGCGCCGCGGACTTCGCCGACGCGATCCTGCTCGAGCTCTCCGTCCAGCAGCCCGCCCGCGGCTCGATCGAGAACGCACCCATCTTCGCGCCCCCCAGCGCACGCAGCTGGGGCCCTGACCGCCTGCTCGTGCACTTGCCCATCGCCCTTTTGCCTCCCGCGCCGAGGCCCGCCGTCCTGCCGTAGCGCGATCCATCTCTCCCAGTCTCCGCTCGATTCCCCACTACCCCGGCCGCTCTCAAGGGCGCGCCGCGAAGGGACCCGTTCGCCCGCGATGCGCCTTTTCATCGCCGGAAGGCCGATCCCGTTCGGCCCGTCGCTGCTCGTCCCGCAAGTCAAACGCCTCAGACGCCCGCACCCTCAACCCCGGAAAACAACGAACACCATGAACACCGCATCTCGATCGATGGCTCCCACCAAGGAGCCCCTCGCTCCTCGCTCGCTCGGCACCCTCGCGGCCGCGCTGGTGACGTGCACGCACCCCGAGAGTAGCCACGTCCACGCGTCCCTGGACCATGCTCCTGGCGCGGTCCCCACCGTCTGGTGCGCGTTGTGCGGTGCCGTGCAAACGCAGAACGGCCACGCCGCGGCGTGGCTGGCGCCCACGCTGACATCGGCCTTCACCCGCAAGGCCTTCGAGGACCTCGTGCTGCTGCTTCACGCCGTCGTCCAGCTCGCGCAGTTCGCCCGCGCCCAGGCTTCGACGGGAGCAGCGAGCTGGCCGGCGAACACCTTCCTTCGCAGCGTGCGCGCCTCGCTCTCTGAGCTTTCGCGCCTGCCCGTCGTGGGCGACGTCGATCGGCTTGAGGAAGCCGTCCTGGCGATACCGAAATCCCCTGTCCCACGGTCCCGATAAGGAGCCCGCCCATGCCCCCGAACGAAGTCCCTTGTTCTCCATTCTGTGAAGCTCTCGATGCGGTGGCGCCGATCGCCGAAGCGCACAAGATCTTCGTGCTCCAGAGGGAGCTCCATCAAGCGCTCGAACGATCCGCGCGCCTCGAACGTCACGGCCGTGTCGTGGAGCGCAAGCTCGTGAAGGCGCGACGCGAGCTCGCCCGCAGCAAAGCCAAGGGCCGAAGGCGCCTGCGCGCCATGCGACTCGAGGTCCTCGCGGTGGAGGCCCAGTGCCGGGCGCTCGACGAGGTCTGCCGCGCTCTCTTGCTCACGATCGAAGAGGCCGCCTGCTGCGAGCTGGCGGAGCCGCCCCCCGCGGTCGGAGTTTCGCCATGACCGCGGGAATCGCGAAGGGCGCTGGGAACCCACCCGTGCTGCCCACGACCGAGTCACCCCAGCGAGCAGGATCGTCCCCAGGCCGGGCGCCCGAGCCGTTGCTCCAGCCCTTCCTGGATCGCCCGCACTCCCCGCGGCAGCGCGCCATGTGCGCACCCGCATCCCGTCGTCCACGACTTGCCCTTTTCCACGACGCTCTCACGAGCACGCTCGTTTCGCGCGGGCCCCCCTTTGTCGCGCCTTCGAGACGGCGGCGCCGCCCTTCGGGGGCTCGCCCTTCTGCTTTCACGGTCTCCCCGGCTGCCGGGGACGCCCCTCCGTGAATGCAGGGCGTGCCTCTCGAGGAGCTCCGGTGGGCCCGCAGCGAGCGAAACGAGCGCGCTCGAGAGAGCGGCTCTCACACCAAGGACAACGATCATGAACGACAAGAAAATGATGCAAATCGTCGGCGCCGTGCAGCGAACCGTGGGGGACGACAAGAAGACCTGGTGGACCAAGATCGGGGTCGCCTTTCAGAACAAAGACGGCTCCTACAACCTGCGGTTCGACTACCTGCCGGCCCGGCTCGGCGACACGACCATCCAGCTGCGCGAGTTCGACCCCAAGGATACGGCGCAGACCGAATAGCGCGGCGGGGCCGCCAGCCCAAAGCGCCGGGGTCCCTTCGGGGGCCTCGGCGCCGCGGGCGGGCGAACGCGACTCGCGCCGCCCTTTCTTCCCAGGAGTCCCCGCCATGCACGACGACGAACTGCATCGGTTCAAGAGCGATATTCACTTTCTCCACTTTGCGGCCGACCGGTACGGCTACCGCCGCAGTCGGCGCGAGAGCAGCGTCGCGAGCCACGTGCTCCGCCATCCTGCGACCGGAGACAAGATCGTCGTCCGCAAGGATCGGGACGGACACTGGACCTACTTCTCCGTCCGCGACGATCGCGACCACGGCACAATCGTCGATTTCGTCCAGCGGCGTGGCCGGCATCCTTCTCTCGGGTCGGTCCGGAAGGAGCTCCGATCCTGGCTCGGCACAGCGCGCCCTTTGCCCGAGACCTTCGAGCTGCCGCGGGCCATGGCGCCCGCGGACCGGCGGCCGGTGGCCGAAGTGTTCGAGGCGGCACGGATCGCGTCAACGTGCGACTACCTCAGCGCGCGGGGCCTTCGCCCGGAGACCCTGTCCGATCCACGTTTCGCGGGCACCTGGCGCGTCGATGCGCGCGGCAACGTGCTCTTCGCGCATCGAGACGACTCTGGCGCGCTGACCGGCTTCGAGGTCAAAAATCGCGGCTTCACGGGATTCGCATCGGGGGGCAAGAAGACCGCCTGGCAAAGCCGCCCCTTACCCGGCGACCATGGGCTCGTCATCACCGAGAGCGCCATCGACGCGCTCAGCCACCACCAGCTGTACCGAGATGCGGCCCGCTACGTAAGCACGGCGGGAACGCCGAGCATCACGCAGATGCAGCTATTCGGTCGGCTTCTTGCGAGCCTTGCGCCAGGAGCGATCGTCGTGGCCGCCGTCGACTCCGACGAGGCGGGCCACAAGATCGCGAGCCGCATCGAGTCGCTGACGCGCGCCCTGCCTCGCCTCTACTTCCGCCGCGACGCGCCTGCGGGAGCGAAAGACTGGAACGACATCCTTCAAGGCGTCGAGCGCGACTTCATCCGGTCCCGGCCGGGCGGGCCGCGCGATCGCGCCGGTCCCGCGTGAAGACAATCCCAATCTGAACCTCTCGCGCCCCGCCGCCAGGGTCGCACCTCCTTCGCCCGCGCCCGTCAGCGCGGGTGGTCGCCACCTCCTTGTGTCTGGAGCCTCCCATGAACAAGTTGCACGATCCCGAGCTCGAACTCTTCAAACGTTCTGTCGATCTCGCCGACTACGCGAAGCGAGCGGGCTACCAGGTCCGCCCCGAGGACGGCGCGCCGGGCCTCGCGGTGCTCGACCATCCCAACCGCGATCGCATCGTCGTCGGCCGACACCCGAACGGCCCGTGGATCTACGCGTCGGTGCCCGACTACACGCTCCGGGCGCCGAGCGAGCCCGCGGAGCAGGCGCTTGCACGACTCCGCGGCGCGATCGATCGCTCCCGGGACAAGGGAACCATCGTCGAGTTCGTGCAGCAGCGCGACCCCTTGGCACGCCGAGGGGAGGTGGCGCTCGACCAGGTACGCGATCGCTTGCGCGGCTTTCGAGCGACCGGTCTGCCGCTCGACTTCGAGGGTGCGCTCCGTTCACCGCCGTACCGGGGCGGCCGCGAACGGGCCCTCGAACGGGGAGACGAGCCGTTGCCTTCGGCTGGATCGGTCGGACCAAACCCAGAGCTCAGTCGCCGTCGCTACGACTGGACGCCGCCCGTCGAGGGCGGACCGCGAGAAACCGAAGTGGAGCGCAGGCTCCGGCAGTGGCGTGAGGCGCAAGCCGCGATCGAAATGCGGCAGCGCGCCGCGCGCGAAGTCCGTTCGCCCGCCCCGCCGGCTCCGCAGCCCGTGCCGCCACCAAAGGCCCCGGGCCGATCGATTGCCGACCGCTCGTCCATCGATCGCGGCGCCGCGATCGCCAGCCCGGGCAAATCGGATCTCGGGCGTCGGCGATACGACTGGGCCCCGGCGCCGACCGGCCTCGACGCGATGGTTCGCGGGCCTCGCGGCCCGTCTGGGGGGAGGGAGCGATGAAGACGGCCGTGCAGCTCCGCACGTTGGCAGGAGACGAGTGGCCGCGGGCCGAGCTTCTCTTCGGAACCCCTTGCGACCTAAGCGAGGGGACGCTCGGTCCGGTCGCGCGCTTCGACTCCGGTGAGGTCGTCGCCTACCAGATCCGGAGCAGGCGGCGCCGTCGGCTCTTTGTCTTCCGCACGCTCGAAGTCGACGATGTCTTCGCGGTCGCCGTTCCAGGCGTCCGCCCGCGTGTACAGCTCCTCATGCAGCTCAGTACGGCGGGTCGGATTCGGCTCGCGCGAAGTCTTTTCGCGTACCTCCTTCGCACGGGCCGGGATCCGTCCGCGCTGCCCGACGTCTTCTACGTACGCGTCGCCGCGGCGCTGGGAGGCCGGCTGCCGGGCCACAAGATCCTGCGCTTGCTTCTGTCTTCATCTCTCCCCACGGCAGCCCCCGGGTTCGTTCCCACCCCATCCAAGCGCGCCGTGCCGACATGATCCACGCCAGGCCGCTCGCCAGGGCCGAGGACGAGGAAGTGCTCTCGCCCGACGATGCCGCCGCAATGCTAAAGATCCCACGCAAGACGTTCCTTGGTCTTTGTCGTCGCGGTTTCGTGCCGGGCGCCCAGAAAATAGGGCGACATTGGCGCGTCACACGGTCGGCCCTGATGTCCTTGTTCAACTCACCGAGGGAGGAGCCAGTCGATGCCGGTTTACAGCAAGGGACGGGACAAGTGGCGCGTGGTGCTCTGGCGTCGGGGCAGACGCCACGACTGGATCCTGCGCGGAACGAAGGGCGAGGCGAAGGCCTTCGAGGCGACCAAGCTCGTCGAACTTCAAGCCGGCGAGCCCCTCGACAAGCAGACCGCGCCGCTGTTCTCGGACTTCTCGACCGGACCCTATGCGGTGCACGCGCGGGTCCATCTGAGGAAGGGGACACGTAATATCCGCAAGTACCAGCTGGCCACGCTCATCGCGCACCTCGGCCACCTGAAGTTAACCGAGATTGCTGAGGAGAACGTCGAGGCGTTCAAGAGCCGCCGCATCGAGGTCGACGGAGTGGAGGCGAGCACGGTGAACTCGGAGCTGAACGCGCTCTCGGCCGTGCTGACCTACGCCCGCGACGTGCTCAAGCTGCCATGCTCGAGGCCGAAGATCTTGCGCCTTCCGATTCGGCGCAAGAAGGGCAGGCTGAAGGCATTCTCGACGGAGGCGGTCGGCCATGTCCTCGCCGCCACCCGCATCGTGGCTCCGCAACTTTACCCGCTCGTCGTCCTCCTATTCGAGAGCGGCGCGCGCAAGGCGGAGGCGATAAACCTCCCTTGGTCGAACGTGCTGTTCGAGCAGCGCATCCTGCGCATCTGGTCGGAGGACGACGACGAGGAACCCGACGAGGACGCCTTCACCGTCAAAAGTCGTGAGCGTGAGGTGCCGCTCTCTGACCACTTGGCTCAGGTCCTTCAGGCACACAAGGCCAACGGGCTCTCCGATCGCTGGGTCTTTCCGACGTCGCGCAAGAACAACGCGGGCGTGAAGGGCGAACGCTACGCCAACTTCCCCAAGCACACTTGGGAGCGCATCCTCGAGAAGGCCACCGAGCTGGCGAGAAAACTCGACCCGAACGCTCCAGTCCTGACGGGCGGTCCGCACAAGGCGAGGCACACGTTCGCGAGTCACTTCCTCCGGGCGCGACCGGACCTATTCCTACTCGGTCGCGTCCTCGGGCACTCACACTCGCGCGTCACGGAGCTCTACGGGCACCTCTTGCCCGACCACTTGGCCGAAGCGCGCAACGTTGTTCAATTCATTGCCGCGGTCGCCTCAGCGGACGCCGTCGCCCCAGCGGATCCGATGGCCCGGACCGCCAGCGTGCGCGGAGAAGTGCCGCGAAACCGTGCCCGGGACCGTGCCCACCGACCGGCGGGTTTCGCGACTGCTCACGGAACCCCGAGAATTTTCGTAGGCACGACTGGGTTCGAACCAGCGACCCCTACCGTGTCAAGGCGATTTTGGGCGTAAGAGCCCGTTTCCAAGCGTTACGCGATCGAGTGATTTCAT
>Ga0265313_10002973_pt1 | contig 14124 bp, 6 predicted proteins | sample 4123metaG_FD_203122 | JGI IMG/M metagenome (GOLD analysis project Ga0265313, IMG submission 203122) | Rhizosphere microbial communities from Carex aquatilis grown in University of Washington, Seatle, WA, United States - 4-1-23 metaG | ecosystem: Host-associated > Plants > Roots > Rhizosphere >...
TCCGCCGGCCCACTTCGCCAGGTAGGCGTTTTCCGCGATGCCGCGCTGGAAGATCCCCTCGATCGAGTCGTCCACATAGTAGAGGTAGCAGCTCGAAAGCTGGGAATGCAGCGTCCCCGAGTTGAATAGCGTGGGTGTCGACGAGCAGAAGCGGCGGGTCTTGTATAGCGAGTAGAGAGCGACGACCTTGGCCTCGCGATCCGCCTTCTCCTCAAGGAAAAGCCCCATCGCCACGCGCATCCAGAAGAACTGGACCGTCTCTATCCGGCGGGACGGCTTCGAGATCTTGTCGACGATCAGGTAGCGGTCGTAGAGGGTCTGGACCCCGAGAAAATCGAACTCAAGGTCGGAGGACGGGTCGAGGGCGGCGGCGAGCTTCGCAACGTCGAAGTCGAGGAGCCGCGGGTTCAGGCGCTTGATCGCGACTCCGTGCTCCAGGTACTTGCGGAAGGCGCGCTGGTGAAATTCCTTCAGCTTGCCGATCCCGTCCGCCATGATGTCCCAGCCGAGCACCTCCTCGTAGAGGTAGGTGAGCTGGATGCGGCCGGCGAACTTCGCGAATTCGGCGTCCTTCTCGATGAGCGTCTTCGAGTTGAGAATGATCGTGGAGTCCAGGTCCTTCTGCGTGATCTGGTCGTACACGGCGCGGCGCAGTTCGTGCTCGATCTGTTCGTTCGTCAGGCACAGGTCCAGGCCGATCTGCGCGAACTCGATCCGCCGGCGAAGGTCGGCCCCGTCCCAGAATATGTTCTCCCCGTTGGGGCGCTTGACGACGACCATCGTCGCCTGCGCGGGCGTCTCGGCCGTCGCGGCGGTCTCGCCGTCCTTTTCGGTCTTCTCGGCATCCCGCGCGGCGGACCGCTCGGCGCGGTAAAGGATGTAGGCCTCGGCGACCTTGTAGTGGCCGGCCTTCATCAGTTCCTCCTGCACCATGTCCTGGATCTCCTCGATGTGCACGAACGCCTGCTTCGAGGAATGGACCCGCTCGGAGACGCCCTTTGTCACGGAAACCGCCGGGGCCGAGTCGCGCTGCATCGAAAGAAACGTCTTCCGGATTGCGATTTCGACCTTCTGCTCGTTCCACGGCACGACCTGGTTGTTGCGCCGGATCACCCGCACCGTCGAGTTCGCGGCGGCTTCCCGGTCGAAGGAAAGCTTCCGCGCCCGGTTGAGGAGGACGCTTTTCGCCACAAAGTAGGCGTTATTGTCGACCAGGGTCTTCTCGATCAGTTCGTAAAGGGCGTTGAGCGTCAGGCGCAGCGGCGTGCGTTCGCGCGCCATAACTGTCAGATTGACAGCGAGTTCACGGCAGATGGAGGCCACCCAAGTCCGGTTCGCGTCCGTGAAGATCTCCTTGTCGCCGCGAGCGATGCACACGTTTGTAAGCGCCTTTCCGAGCGTGTCGGCGACCTCGGCAAGGTCGAAGCGCTCCTCACCGTGCGGGCACAAAACGGCCACCGGTGGAACGGGGATCTCCTCCCCCGTTAGAACATCCGCCCACGCATAATGGGGCTTCTGTTCGACGGGGGTTTGGACGGTCCGTTTGAGGGCGAGGTCGTTGGCCAGCGAAGGAGTGCTCATGGATGAAATCTGTAATGAAATTGGAACAAAAGGGACGTGCAGGCCGGGCAGAACGAAGGGAAAACGGCGCGCCACCCGCCATTAGGGCCTCGCGTCGCGCGAAAATCTATTGGTTTAAGGAACCTTGGAAAACCGAGTGGGGAAAGAGGGAGGGGCGCAGGCGTCCCTCCGTGGGTAAGAAGGGTCAGAGTTCGTCGTCGGAGGCGACGGCGAGCGAGGATGCCTTTTGGTATTCCGTGACGCGACCTTCGAAGAAGTTTTGTTCCTTCTTGATGTCCATCATCTCAGCCAGCCAGGGCAGCGGATTCTTGACGCCGCCGGACAGCGGGGAAAGACCGCAGCCTTCGAGGCGGCGATCCGCAATGAAGTCGATGTAAGTGAGAAAATCCTCCAGCCGAAGCCCGACCGCGTTGACCGGCAGGCAGTCGCGGATGAACTCCTTTTCCAGGTCCACCCCCTCGCGCATCAGGCCGCGCAGATCCTCCTTGAACTCGGGTGTCCAGATCTCGCGGTTCTCTTCCACCAGATCCATGAACAGGTTGCGGAACACCTCGATATGGTTGGACTCGTCGCGGAGCGTGTACCTGAACATCTGTCCGATGCCCGGAAACTTGTTCTGCCGGTAGAGCGACAGGATCATCCCGAAGAGGCCGTAGAACTGGGTTCCCTCCATGCACTGGCCAAAAACGAAGATGTTGCGGGCCAGGAGCTTCTTGTTCTCCGGCAGCGTCAAGTCGAGGTCCCGGCGAAGCGCGCGGGAAACGTTGGTCACAAACTCGTTCTTGCGGACGATCGTCGGAACGTCCTCAAACATGGCCTCGCATTCGTGCGGATTGATCCCGAGCGAGGCGATCATGTACAGGAGCGAATCGGCGTGGATGTTCTCCTCGTGGGCATGCCGGCCGAGGACGAGCTTCAGCTCGGGCGCGGTAACCAGCTCGCGAACGACGTGCTGGATGTTGTCGCCGACGATTCCCTCGGCCGCCGAAAAGTAACCTATCCCCATCCGGATGATCCACCGCTCGACGTCGGAAAGCGCCTTTTCGTCCCTCCACTGCTCGATATCCTTGCCCATCGGGATGTCCTCCGGCTCCCAATGGTTGGCCTTCATCTTTCGGTAAAGGTCGTAGGCCCAGGCGTACTTGAGGGGAAGCAGGTTGAAGGTCATGGTCTCGCGACCATTGATCACCTTCTTGGCCGCGAAGGCGGCTTCCGCCTTGGCCTGGTCGAGGTGGAAGGTCTTGGACCCAACCTTAAAGGACTTTTGCATTGCGAGAATCGTGTGGATTGGAAAAACAAAACGGCTGTTTGCGGCACGCTAAACGCGTGCGCGAACAAAAGTTATTGGGAACTTATTGGCCATTTGTTGACCACAACAGGATGTGGTCCCTCTCCTGAGAAGCCACAACCTATTGGACCGGAAAAAAAATTCGTCAACAGGTTTGTGGCCCTTTTGTGTTAAATCTTTCGCTGATTTTTGGCTTGCCGTCCGCGTGGACAGGCACCCGCGCTCCGGAGCCCCTTTTTTCCCCGGCGCCGCGCCCGGCAGCCCGCCGGGCAACCCGCCTTTCGGGGGCATGGAAAGCCCATCCGCGGCCCGCCCTGTCCCGCCAGGGCGCAGCCGGGGCCCGCTTCATATTCAACATTTGGATACTAGTGCCGCCGCCCATGCCGGCCGCTCAGCGGCCGGCTTCCAGGCGGACGGCGGTCGAAAGCTCCGCCTCCGCCTCCGCGGCCCGCCCGGCCGAGGCCAGGGCCCGGGCCAGATTTCGGTGATAGGCGGCATTTCCCGGGATGAGCGCGACCGCGGCCTGGAACTCGGACACGGCCTCGTCCATCCGCCCGCTGCGGGCGAGCGCCGCCCCCAGGTTGTTGCGGGTCGCCGCATCGTTCGGCCCCAGCCGCTCGGCCATTCGATAATGCCCGATTGCTTCGGGCAGCCGGTCCGCCGTGGCGAGGGCCACGCCGAGGTCGTACTGCGTTTCGGCATCGGAGGGCCTCAGGCGCACCGCCAGCGCCAGTTCGCCGACGGCATCGGCATTCCGGCCTGCAGCCGAAAGCGCAACTCCCATATTGTGATGAGCTTCTGCCAATTCTGGGTCGAGGCTTATGGCCTCCTGGCACTCCCTCAGGGCCTCGTCCGGCTGGCCCAGAAGGCGAAGGGCGACCCCGAGATCGTTGTGAAAACCGGCATTGCCGGGCTCGATCCCTATGGCGCGCCGGTAATGGGTCGCCGCCTCCCCGGGACGCCCCTCCGTCTTGAGGAGGTTCCCAAAGGCCGCCTCCGCATCGGCGTAGGCCGGCCTCAACCGCAGGGCCGCCGTGTAATGCGAGGCCGCTTCGTCCCCGCGCCCCAGGTCGGCGCACAGCCGCCCAAGCGTGTAAAGGGTCTGGGGATCCGTCCCGAGGACGGAGGCCTTTGTGAGCGCAGCCTCCGCCTCCTGAAGCCTGCCGGCGCGGTAATAGGCGGCGCCCAGCCCATGAAGCGCCTCGGCGTCGTCCGGACGCTTGGACACGAGATCGGCCCAAAGCCCCACCTCGTTCCGATAGTCGCCGCATCGCAGGCCGGTGAGGATCCCGAATACCGCCGCAACCGCGGCGACCGGAATGAAGAATCGCCATCTTCGAGCCGGACCCGCGGTCCGAATCCAGGCTTCGGAGACGAGCAGCGCCATCACCGGGGCGAGCGCAAGGTACATCCGGTGTTCCGCCGCCGTCTGACGGCCCCCGGGCACGAGCGAAGTCGGCGCGAGGATCGCAAAGAACCAAAGACCCAGGAGGCCGGCCGCCGGCCGCCTTGCCACGGCCCAAAGCGCGGCCGCGGCGAACGCCACCACCCCCAGGACGGCGGGGAGCTGGCTCCAGGACGGCTGGAGCCACCGCAGCCCGTAGTCCAAAATCAACGGATACGGACAGGGAACGAGCCGGAGGTAATGGACGATCGCGGGGCCCTGGGAAGCCCAATAGGCCCAGGTGAGTCCGCCCTGGCCGAAACCCGCGGTCCCGCCGCGGCCGCGGCCGGCCGCGACAAGGACGGCCAGCAGGATCCACGTCGAGGCCAGTCCCAGGTGGATGGAGCGGCGCCGGCTCCAGGCCTCACGGAAACTGCCCGCAATGAAGGTGCGGTCATAGAGAAGCACAATCACAGGCGCCGACACCATCACTTCCTTGGTCGCCATGCCGCAAAGGCACGCCAGCCACGAAAGCCCGCACCAATACCGGAACCGGCGCCTGGCGGCGTTTTCGTCCGCTCCGCTCCCGCCCGCCGGGAGCCGGCTTCGGCGGCCACGCTCCGCGACGGGGAACGAGCGCTGTTCTGTCGCGGCCCGGATGAAGCAATAAAGCGTCAGGAGGTAGAGAAGCCCCATCAGCGCCTCGGCGCGCTGGACCACATAGGCGACGGATTCCGTCTGGAGCGGATGGAGCTCCCACAGGAGCGCAGCCGCCCAGGCGATTGCCGTCGGCGCGCCGGCGCCCGCCGGCCATCGGGAGGATGGACCAGGCAGCGCCCCGGCCGCCAGCGTCCGGCGGATGACGCCGAACAGCGCCAGTGCGCAGAGCAAATGGATGAGCAGGTTGACCGCGTGGTAGCCGAGCGGGTCCAACCCGCCGGCCGCATAATTGAGCGCCAGGGAAAGATTGACGAGCGGCCGGCCGCTGACCGTCAGCCCGCCGGACGGCGGACTCAAGGGACCCCATGGCGGCCAAAGGTGCCGGAGGGTGGCGTTGTCGACGATTGACGAAGCGTCGTCAAAAACGAAGACGCCATGGAAACTGGGCCAATACGCCGCCAGGCCCGCCGCGGCCAGCGCGACCGCCGGCAGCCAGGGCCTCGAATGCAGGCTTCGTTTCGCTTCTGACGGGACAGTCATGGCCATTTCAGGAACCCGGCGGCACCCGGCCTCCGGCTTCCGGCTCCCGTCCCAGGCTGCGCAGCGCCATGTCCAGGTTGCGGTGCACGTCCGCGTCCGAAGGAGCCAGTTCCAAGGCCCGCCGGTACTCCGCTATCGCCTCGTCGAGACGCCCGAGGTTGGCCAGGGCGGCCCCCAGGTTTGCATGCAAATCGGAATCCGTTTCCCGGGTCCTCAGCGCCTGCCGAAACTGGTCGACGGCCTCGCCCCACCTCCGCTCGGCGCACAGCGCATTTCCCAGGTTGAAGCGGGTCTCTGCGCTGTCCGGGTCCGCCCTCAGGACCGTCCCATACTCGGCGATCGCCTCGTCCAGCCGGCCGGATTCGGCCAGGACCGCGGCCAGATTGTTGCGCGCGTTCAAGTTGCCCGCGTCCAATTGCACGGCCCGGCGCAAATGGCCGGCGGCCTCGCCCAGATTGCCCGACTGCGCAAGCGCCGCGCCCAGGTTCGCTTCCGCATCCGGATAGTCCGGCTTCAGTCGGAGCGCCTCGCGGTAACGGCCCATGGCTTTGTCCAGAAGCCCCGATTGCGCCAGCGCCAGCCCGAGATTGTTGTGGGCCTCCGCATAGCGCGGGTTCAACGCCAGCGCCCTCTCAAAATACGCGATTGCCTCGACCCGGCGCCCCGCCCCGGCGGCCGCGACGCCCGCGTTGACCTGCACGTAGGGATTGTCGGGGCTTTTCGCCGCCGTGTCCGACCAAAGCGCCAATTCGCTCCGATAGACGCGGTTCCGAAGTCCGGTTGCGACGCAAAGTGCGCCGGCTGCCATCGCGCCCGCGGCGACGCAGGCCGCTACTCCCGGCCTTCCAAGCCGCCGGCACAGAACCCAAAGCCCGGCGGCCGCGGCGACCGCGAGCGGCGCCAGGGCGAGGTACATGCGGTGTTCGGCCACGGTCTGGCTGATCCCGGGCACCAGCGAGGTCGGCGCAAGGATGGCGAAGAACCAGAACCCGAGAAAACCCCAGGGACGGCGGCGCCAGAGCGCCGCGGCTGCGGCGAGGAACAGGGCGAGAACGCCGATCATCTGCGGCGCGACTTCGGCGGCCTGCGGCCAATGGACCGGATAGTAGAAGTTGAGCGGATACGGCCACGCGGCCAGGCGGATATAGCGCACAACTGCCGGGAACTGGGTCAGCAGGTAGCTTCCCCAGGTTACGTTGAGCTCGAAGCCCGACGTGCCGCCGCGCCCCCGGGTCGAGACGACCAGGAGGGCGAGCGGAATCCAGGTAGCCGCCAGCATTGCATAATAGAAGGGCCTTGCCCGGATCGCGGACCGCCATCCCGGGCTGACAAAGGTCGCGTCGTAGAGAAAAACCATCACCGGCGCGGATACCATCACTTCCTTGGTCCCCATTCCGAAAAGGCAAGCCAGCCAGGAAAGTCCGAACCAATGCCAGAACCGGCGCCTGGCGGACTGTTCCGTAGCGGCCCGGATGAAGCAGTACAATGTCAGGAGGTAGAGGAGCCCCATCAACGACTCCGCCCGCTGGATGACATAAGTCACTGATTCGGTCTGAAGGGGGTGCATCGTCCAGATGAGGGCTGCTGGGGCCGCAACCAGGAAAGGGCCCGCCGAGGCCGCCCACATCCTCTCCAGCGTCCGCCGAACGATGCCGAACAGGGTCCATCCGGCGAGAACATGGATGGCCAGGTTGAACACCCGATATCCGAAAGGGCTCAGGCCGCCCAGGGCGTAGTTGACCGCCAGGGAAAGATTGACGAGCGGGCGCCCCCCCACCGTCAGCCCCCCGTCCGATGGTGGCGACAACACCCGGCCGATCGTCCAGAGGTGGCGGATCGACGGGTTGTCGACGATCGACGGCACGTCGAGGAAGACAAAGGGCCCGGAAAGCGCACCCTGATAGGCGGCCAGTGCGCCCAGGACGATGGCGGCTCCTGCGCCAAAGGTCGCGATTGCGTGGGAACGGCTGGAATTCATCGGACCTCCCCGGCCGCTGCATTCAAGGCCAGATCCAGGTTCTGGCGCGCCTCCGGATAATTGGGCCTGCACCGCAGCGCCTCCTGGAGCGGCGCAACCGCCTCCGCAGCCCGACCGGCCAGGAGCAGAGTCGTGCCCAGGCCGTACTGGGCCTCGGCCCTGCGGGGGTCGTCCCGCAAGGCCTCCTCGAACTGGCTCACGGCCTCCTTCCATTGCTTCCGCTCGCCGAAGATATTTCCGAGATTGACGCGAGTTTCCGCAAAGCGCGGTCTTATCCGCAGGGCCTGTTCAAAATCGGCAACCGCCCCGTCCACGTTGCCGGCCGCCCGCAGCGTCAGTCCGAGGTCGTTGTAGGCATCGGCATAATCCGGCTTGAGCCTCAAGGCCTGTTCAAGCTCGCGCACGGCGCCCTCAAGACTGCCTTCCACCCGCAGCGAATTGCCGAGGTTCATATGGGCTTCCGGGTAATCCGGCCACAGTTGCAGGGCCCGTTCATACTGGGCCCTGGATTTTGCCAGCTCATTTCGGTCAAACAGGGCCACACCCAGGTTGTTGTGGGCAAAGGGATTGTTCGGCCGCTTTGCCGCGGTGTCGCCCCAGAGGGACAGATCGTTCCGGTAGGCGCTGTTGCGCTCCGCGGTCGCCGCCCCTGCGGCAATGCCGAGCACAGCCACCGCGACCCAGGCAATCGGCCTCCGCAGCCACCGACTGCCGGCCCATACCGCGGCGACGACCACCGGAATCAGGGCAAGATACATCCGGTGTTCGGCGAGCGTCTGACGATTCCCGGGCATCAGGCTGGTCGGTGCGAGGATGGCAAAGAACCAAAGTCCGAGGAAGCCAAGGGCCGGCCTCCGCCAGAAGAGGATCACGGCAGCTGCAGCCATCGAAATCACAACCAGGGCCTCGGGCAGTACGGACCATGGACGGGCTATCCATTCCGCGCCGTAGTCGAAAATCAGCGGACTCGGCCAGACCGCCAGATGCAGATACCGAAGAATCGCCGGAAACTGGGTCAGGGCATAGGCAATCCACGACACTTGCCCGAAGCCGACGCTTCCGCCGCGATTGCGGGCGGAAAGGATGAGAAAGCCGAGCAGCACCCAGGTTGAGGCTAGCAACGCGTGCGTGCGCCACCGGCATCTCAACGATTCGCGAAATGAGCCCGCCAGGAACGCGCGGTCGTAGAGGAGCACCATGAGCGGCGCCGACACCATGACTTCCTTTGTCGCCATGCCGAGAAGGCATGCGGCAAAAGCCAGAAACGTCCATCGGCCGCGGCGGCAATCCCCAGCCGACCGGATGAAGCAGTACAGGGTGAGCAGGTAAAAAAGGCCCATCAGCGATTCCGCCCGCTGCACGACATAGGTGACGGACTCCGTCTGAAGCGGATGCAGCGTCCAAAGGAGCGCCGCAGCAAACGCCGCCAGGCAGGCTTCCGCCGAATCGATCCGGCGGACGCCCGATCTCATCCGTCCGGCGGTCCGGCGGACGATTCCAAACAGGACCAGTCCCGCCAGGATGTGGATTGCCAGATTCACCGCGTGATAACCCCGCACATCCAATCCTCCGACGGCGTAGTTCAGGGCGAACGAAAGATTCAGGACCGGGCGGCCGCCGACCGTCTGCCCGTCGGAATACGGCGGCGAAAGGGCCCCCCCGGGAGGCCAGAGATGGCGGATGCTCGCATTTTCGACGATGGAGCCCGTGTCGTCGAAAATGAACGGGCCGTTGAGGCTGTTCGAATAGGCCGCGATCGCGGCAAGGCCGATCAGCACGAGCGCCGCGGGAGCTGCCCAGCGGGATCGGTCCGCGGCCGGGCGGTCGCTCGTGCTCATTTTCGGTTATCCTCCAGGGCCGCCGCCCTCGCGAGATTTTTCCGCGCCTCCTCGTATCCGGGCTTCAGCCGCACCGCCTCCGCAAAATGAGCCCTGGCCTCCGCAAGCCGGCCGGATTCGGCAAAAAGGATGCCAAGATTGTTGTGCGCCTCCGGCGTCTGTGGGGCGGCCCGCAGGATCCGCTCGTACTGGTCGACCGCCTCCGCCGCCCTGCCGGCCTGGGCCAGGGCGCTCGCGAGGTTCATCCGTGTCTCGAGCGAATCCGGCCGGATTCGCAGGGATTCCTCGAAATGCCCGATCGCCTCCCCGACCCTCCCGGCCTGCGCAAGGGAGTTGCCCAGGTTGAACTGGGCTTCGGGATTGACCGGCTTCAGGCGGAGGGCTTCACCGTACTGGACCGCGGCCTCCTCCCAGCGTCCCGCGCCCGCGAGCCCGACTCCATAGTTGTTTCGGGCGCTCGCGAGATTCTCCTTCGCCGCCCCATAGTCGGGCCTGAGCTGCAGGGCACGGCCCAATTCCCCAATCGCCTCCGGCAACCGGCCCTCGGCGATGAGAGCGTTTCCCAGGCAGTAGTGGGCCTCGGGAATCGAAGGCTTGAGTTTCAGGGATAGCCTGTATTCTCCGATCGCCCTCGGCCGCTGATCGAGCCGCTCGAATGCAAGTCCGAGATTGAGGTGGGCCTCCGCGTCATCCGGATTGATCTCAAGTGCGCGCTCGAAATGGCTGCGGGCCTCGGAAACCCGGCTTTGCAGCAACAGGACCCGGCCCAGGTCATTCTGGGCCGTCCACGATTCCGGGTTGCGCGCCAGAGTGTATGTCCACAGCGACTCCTCGTTTCGAAAAATCAGCGCATACCGCGCGCTTTCCCATCCAAGACCGGCGACGGCGAGGACGGCCAGCGCCCCGGCCTGCAGGCGCATGCGGCCGCGCAATTCCCCCAATCCTGCCGCCGCCAGGCCGACCAATCCCACCAGCGGCAGGTAGGCAAGGTGATCGGCCACCCAGGAAATGCGCACATAGGCCATGGGCGCGAATCCCATTACGGGAACGAGGTTCAGAAAGAACCAACCGAAGCCGAGCAACGCGTGCCGCCCCCAGGAATCGCGACGGATCCAGAACCACGCCCCGGCCGCGGCAAATCCGACCCAGGGCAGGAAATCGCTCCATGTTGGGGATGACAGATCCCACCTCGGATAGATCGGCGCGAGGTTGAAGGGAAGGGCGCACTTTCCCAGGTAGAAGGCCGCGGCCCGGCCCGCGGCTGCGAACCGGGTGGCCGGGCCTCCCTGGAGAAGATCCATCCCGCCAATCGCCCTTTGCTGTTGAAACCAGAGCGTTACCGATCCCAGCGCCAGCGACACGGCGAGGAAGGGCGAGACCCTGACGAGGTCCCGCATGACGAGTCTCCGCCGCCGCCACCACGTGAAAAGCAAAAGGACGACGGGCAGCATGACCACCGTCGTCTTGCAAAGCATGGCCGCGAGGAAGCACGCCACGGAAAGCCCCGTTCGCGGGCGCGGTCTCCCGTCCGAACCGGTTGCGTCCTCGCCGTCCAGCCACGCCCGAAGGGACAGAAGAAGGAAGACGAGCGACAGCGGATTCTTCATCTCGGCTGTCCACGCAACCGATTCGACCGCGAGCGGGTGGACCGCGAAAAGGATCCCCCCCCACCACGCAAACCCAGCCTTGAGCCGGGCCAGCAGCCTCCAGACGAGCAGTGCAGCAATCACGTGCAGCCCCAGGCTCACGAGATGATAGCCCGCCGGGCTTGGCCCCCACAAATGCCATTCCATCCACTGCACCGTGCTCTTGAGCGGGAAGTAGTCGGGACTGGCCGGCGCAAACCAGATCCTCCAAAGGCCGTGCGCATCCCCCAGCATGGGATTCCCGGTGATCTCCGGCGCATCGTCCCAGACCCAGTCGCCCCGCAGGGAAAGAGAGTAAACGGCAGCCCCGGCCATCGCGATGGCCGTCGCCTGGAGGAACAGGCGCACGCGCCGCGTCATGGCTTCCTCCCCAGGCGGGCCGCTTCCGCGAAATGCGTCTCCGCCTCCTCCGTCCTTCCAGCCGTCCTAAGGGCGAGACCCAGGTTGTATTGAACCGCGGCATCCGCCGGCTCCAGCCGCGCCGCGATCTCCAGTTCGGCGACCGCCTCGGGAAGGCGGTTCATGTTGGCCAGGGCGCCGCCGAGGTTCGCATGCGCCTGGGCCAGGTCCGGCTCGACCCTGAGCGATTCGCGGTACTCGTCCTCGGCCTCCGCGAGCCGGCCGGACTGCGCCAGTGTGACCCCGGCGGCGAAATGCGCACGCGCCAGCCTTGCCCTCACGCCCGCCTCTGACTCCGGATGGAGCCGCAGGCTTGCCTGATACTCGGCAATGGCCACGGCATACCGTCCCATGTCGGAATACACGTTTCCGAGATTCGTGTGCGCGTCCGCGGCGTCCGGCCTCAGGTCCAGGGTGCGCTCGAATTCCGCAATGGCCTCGGGCATCCTGCCGAGGCGGTGGAGAATGACACCGACATCGTTGTGAGCCTGGGCGTTGCCGGGGTTGAGCCGCAATACCGCCTGATAATGCACCAGGGCGTCATCCACCCGGTTGTCGCGAAGCAGAATGTTGGCATACTCGCCGTGCACGAGCCAGCACCCGGGATTTCGATCCAGCGTCGCCTCGTACAATCTTCGGGGATTCCCGTACAACCCCGCCTGGCGCCACGTGAGAAACCCCTCGCACGCCAGGATCATTCCGAGGGCCGGCCATCCGAGTGCCCGGCGCCCTGGGGACAGGGTTCGCATCGCCATCCAAAGGCCCGCGGCGGCGGCGGCGAACACGCCGAGGCTCGCCAGGTACTGCCAGTGGTCCGCCACGAACGAAAAAAGGAATGGGTACACATTGAAAAATCCCAGCGCCGGAAAAAGCGAGCCGGCAAAGTAAAGCCCGGCCGCCAGCGGTCCCCGCGCGCGACGGCGCCCCATCCAGAGGGCGCCCATCATCGCGAGCGCCGCCGCCGGCCATGCATACTGCGCCCATGCGCCCGCGTCCACGGTCCATCGCGGATAGACGAACATCAGGTTGGCGGGCCATGCGATTTTCAGGAGGTAGAACCAGAACGTGCGGCCGGCCAGAAGGCATCGTTGCACCGGACTCAGGTCGAACGCAGGTCCGATCGCACCCACATAGTGTCGCTCAACCCAGGCGGTGAGGGAGCCGGCAAATCCGCCGAGCGCAAACCAGGGAATGAGCGGCACGGCATCCGTCCTCCAGCCGAGCTTGCCGCGGCGCCACCAGAGTGCGACCAGCAGCGCAGCCGGCAGCGTGGCCGTCACCGATTTGGTCAGCAGCGCGACGACGAAGAGGATCGTCGCCAGGGCGTACAGGCCCGGGCGGGCCGCCTTCCGCGCTGCATGGCGATCCGGCCCGGCCGCAGCGATTGCCGTGCCTTCCCGCCAGCGCAGGAAGGCCAGTCCCGCCAAAAGGTAGAAGACCGTGGAAAGCGTGTTCTTCTGCTCGGAAATCCAGGCAACCGACTCGACGCACACCGGATGCAGGGCGAAGAGAAGCGCGGCGAGCCACTCGGCACCGGCGAGGGAAGCCGCGCCCCAGAGCCGCCTCAGCGCGAAGGCAAGCAGGCACGCGGCCGCCGCATGGAGGACGACATTCGTCAGGTGATACCCCAGGACTGCGCCGCCCCACAGCCTGTGCTCCAGCCAGAATGCGCTGTGCAGCGCCGGATAGTACTGCTGGGTCGCCCCCAACTCGAACCAGATCCGCCAAAGACCGTGCAGCGTCGCAAGGTCCGCCCGCGTGACGTGCGCGGTGTCGTCCCAGATCATGCCTCCCATGAGGGCGGGCGCATAGGCAGCCAGGGTCGCTGCGACGATCCCGACGCACCCGAGGATGTCCCTCCGGCGGCTCAATGCGCTTCGGCCCCCCGACCGAGTTGCTGCAGGACGCGATCCAGCTGGCCGCGCACGTCCTCATCCCCGGGCCTCAGCCGCAGGGCGCTCCGATATTCCCCGGCAGCATCCTCCAGGCGCCCGGCACGCGCCAAGGCGAATCCGAGGAAGGCGTGCGCATCGGCATAGTCCGGCTTGATTCCCAGGGCTCCGTGCAAATCTGCGATGGCTTGCGCGGTTTCGCCCGCGTTCGCAAAGGCGAAGCCCCGGTTGGCGAGCGCCTCGGCGTAGGCGGGATTCAGCTGCAGCGCCGTGCCGTATTCCCGGATGGCCTCCCCCAGCCGTCCCGCGTTTCCGTATGCATTCCCTTCATGGTAATGGACTTCCGCCAGGTTACGGCGCGCTGCCTCGAAGGCGGGCCTGAGCCGGAGCGCCGCCGCATAACTGGCTTCCGCTTCCGCGAAATCCCCTTTCTGGGCGAGCGCATTGCCCAGATTGTTGTGAATCTCGGGGACGTCCGGATTGATCCTGAGCGCCTCCCCGTAATGCGCGATCGCGTCATCCAACCGGCCCCGGCGCGCAAGCAGGATTCCCAGGTTGTCGTGCGCCATCCAGGCTCCCGGGTTTCTCTCCAGGGTCGCGGTGTAGAGGGTTTCCTCGTCGCGATACATGCGGCATTGGGTCCAGGTCAGCGCCCCAAGAATGGCGACGACAAGGCTCGCGGCGAGATCGGGAACGCGGGTGTCCGACCGCGCCCTCCAGTTCGCCCAGCCCGCGGCCGCCAGCGCGATCAAGGCGGGGCTTGCCAGGTACTGCCAGTGGTCGGCGACGTACGAGAAGGCAAACGCATAGACGTTCAGGAAACCGAGCGTCGGAAAAAGCGCACCCGAAAAAAGGAGCATCGCTGCGAGGAAGGCCCTGCTCCTGCGCCGCAGAAGCCAGGCCGCCAGGAGCAGCGCC
>Ga0265313_10002974_pt1 | contig 14123 bp, 12 predicted proteins | sample 4123metaG_FD_203122 | JGI IMG/M metagenome (GOLD analysis project Ga0265313, IMG submission 203122) | Rhizosphere microbial communities from Carex aquatilis grown in University of Washington, Seatle, WA, United States - 4-1-23 metaG | ecosystem: Host-associated > Plants > Roots > Rhizosphere >...
GTCAATTTGAACGGCGTGCGGGTGGGAGTAGTCGAGAAAATCGATCTCCGGGGAAAGGCTGACGTTGTTGCCCATTTGAAGATAACGACGAAAGACATTCCCATCACCGAAGGTTCCAAAATCACGATTCAAACATTGGGTCTGGTCGGCGCCAAGTACATTGAAATCAACCTGCCCGACGTCAAAGAAGGCGAACCGGCACCGACAGTCATTCCCACCGACTCGATTGTCGATGGTGAAAACCCCGTGCGCACAGAGCTCTACTTGAATAAGATCGCGACCAACTTCAGCTCGTTTTCAGATGAATTGGCTTCGCAAAAATCCAGAGAAGGCTTGAAGACCGCGCTGGAAAAATCCGGCACGACCATGACGAGCATTCAGTCTGCTGCTGAAAAACTCGACAAGAACATGGAAAAGCTCTCCTCTGCAACAGACAGTTTGAAGGGCACATCCGATAAATTTGGTCACACGTCACAAAGCGCCTCCAAATTCTTTGACGAAGGAACGACCACGCTCAAGGACGTAAAAGGTGTCTCTTCAAGAATGAAGAAGATCCTGGACAATCCGGCTCTGACAACGGACCTGAAAGAAACCGTTCAACTTGCCAAGGAAACCTCGGAAAATGTCAAAACAGCTTTGGCCAACCTGACTAATACGCTGCAAGACAAGCCGCTGCGCGAAGATATGCTCAACATGATGGGCAAACTGAGCAGCTCGACCGAAAGCGTCGCCGCTTCCATGAAGCAAGTCGATAAGCTGGTCGGCGATCAGGGGCTGAGAAGCGATCTCAAAGAGATCACTGAAAACGCCAAAGAGGCGGTCACCAAGGCAAACAAGCTGGTTAGCGGAAATAGTTTCGGGACGGACGTTTCCGCCACAATGGTCTCAGTTAAGAAGACTGCGGCAGACGTAGACACCGTGGCAAAACAGCTCAATCAGGTGCTCAATAAAAAAAATCCGCTCTTTCACATGATGTTCGGCAGACCCGGCTACATCAAAGAAACCAAAGTGAAAGAAGAGAAAACAGAAAATAAAGCCGGCGGCGAAGCGAATAAAACGACTGTGGAAACCACCACTACGAGTCCGAGCGATGCTCCCAACTCAAATTGGAATGACGCGCCCAAACCAAAAGAATAGAAAAACGAAAAGAGACGGACAATGAAATACGACACAGTGATTGGGCTGGAAGTGCATGCCCAACTGAAGACAAACACCAAGATTTTTTGCTCTTGCCCGACTGAATTTGGTCAGGCTCCAAACGATCAAGTTTGCCCCATATGCCTGGGAATGCCTGGAGTCTTGCCGGTTTTGAACAAACGCGCAGTCGAACTGGCCATACGCGCCGGGTTGTCTTTGAACTGCGAGATTGCTGAAACATCCAAATTCGATCGCAAAAACTATTTCTATCCGGATCTCCCAAAAGGTTATCAAATCTCGCAATACGACAAACCGATTTGCAGAGAAGGTCATCTGACTGTACAGGGAAAGAAGATTCGCATCCACCGTGCCCACCTCGAAGAAGACGCCGGCAAGCTGGTTCACGCCGGTGCAGAGGGCTTGCACGGCTCCACTCACTCATGCCCGGACTACAACAGAGCCGGGGTTCCCCTTCTGGAAATCGTCAGCGAACCTGACATTACCTCTGCCGATGAAGCACGCGAATATTTGACGGAACTGCGTACAATTTTGCGCTACGTCGATGTTTGCGATGGAAACCTGGAAGAAGGAAGCTTCCGCTGCGATGCCAACGTTTCAATAAAACCAGCCGGTTCTGAAACACTGGGCACAAGAACAGAAATCAAAAACATGAACAGCTTCAAAGCCGTTCAGCGCGCCATCGAATCCGAAGTAGAAAGACAAACACAGCTGGTGGAGAGCGGCGGCACAGTCGTGCAAGAAACGCGATTGTGGAATGAAGCAACCGGAAAGACATTCACAATGCGCTCCAAGGAAGACGCGCATGATTACAGATATTTTCCAGAACCCGATCTGGTTCCTTTTTCAGTCAGCCGCGAATGGGTGAAGGAAGTCCAATTAGCAATGCCGGAATTGCCGGAAGCGCGCCGGGCAAGATACGTGGAATCATGCGGCATGTCGGCGGATGACGCTTACATACTGGCTGAAAATAAAGAGATGAGTGACTTCTACGATCAAGTTTTGAAACTTGGCGCAAACGCGAAAACAGTCTCCAACTGGCTGTTGGGACCAGGTCTTGCTTTCATGAATGAAAACAAACTGGAATTTTCGCATTTAAAAATCACACCACAAGCACTAGCTGACCTGGCTGATGTTGTGAACAAAGACACTATCGGATCCACAACTGCAAAACAATTGCTTCCGGAACTGCTCAAAGAGGGCGGTGACGTCCGTCAAATCATCAAAGAAAAAGGACTGGCGCAAGTCTCCGACGAAGCCGGTTTGAAAACCGCAGTAGAAGCCATCATCGCGCAATTCCCCGATCAACTCGCCGAGTTTCGCTCCGGCAAAGTCAAAGTGCGCCAATTCTTTTTCGGTGAAACCATGAAGTCGCTAAAAGGCAAAGGCAACCCGCAGGTGATCAACAAACTATTGGATGAGCTTCTGCCCGCGCCCTAACTCTTATACGCCCCGTAGCCGGCGCGTTGCACGCGCCTGTATTTTTCATTTTGATACTCCTAGTAAAACCGTTTCAATGCAGGCGTATCGAAGCACGCATGATAGATTGGATTGACGACAATCCAAAATGAGCTTGGTTCTTTTGATGCGTATTTTGATGTTTCTCACAGCTGTATTGCTGTTTCTAATTGGAAACGCAAGTTTCGCCAATCCGCCCAACATCGAAAAGTATCCGCCATACAAATTGGCGAATACAGGAAAGAAACATCTGCTTGCGACCTGGGACGTGAATATATTCGACCTGCATCTAGTCTACGATGTGTGCGAAATCTACCGTTCTCTTTTGACAAAGGCAGCGGCATCAGCAAAGGTCGACCTGCATAAACCTGGCACCGTGAGCAGGCTTTGGGCGGATTACAAGTCCGGCAAGTATGCAACAAACCTGCTTTTGTGTGAGGCGATGAAACAAGCAATTCCCCGCCGGGTCATGCTCGCAGACATTGGTGGCAAAGACGCCATTGAAAAGTTCGATGACTCGTTAGCCGATGATGGCTGGAAGTTTAAGCCCCTAAGACCAAAGGGACATCATCTGCCAGAAAATTACCAACACCAGAAAGGCGCATTTGTTCCTCCTACAAAAAAGGAATATCAGGCGCACATGGGTGATTTCAACGCGACGCTTAAGAAGAAAGTCTTCGATCCTCACTCTGAGCGCGCACGCAAAGGCAACTGATCGTTTCCATAATTCAACAGCGATGCCCTATCCGAGTGTCTCATTTAACAAGTGGGAACCGGGTGGACTTTTTCTTCATGATAGATTGGATTGAAGGCATCCAGTTACCTTCCTTCTTAGGTGCTATCGCATGCTTAATCCAATCACCGACGGCGGCGGTCCTACAGGTCAAATAATCGAAAGCTCAGAGCGAAATGCTCTGACGATTCAAAAAGAGCGCAAGATAGTCCTGATCGAGTACGGAATTGCACTTTCGCTGCAGGCGGGCTTATACAGTTTTCTCTACGTCGTCACCCCAGGTTACGTCGTTCCGCTGCTCAATTGTGCCCCGGCAAGAATCATATTCCTGCTGATTTTCTTCTGGCAGGCAGTAGCAATCGCAGCCCACTGGTATCTGGCGCCAATTTCAAATTTGAATCGAGCCGCCCTCCTCATCCCCATCGTTCTTTTTATTTTCATACCGGCATTTTTGTTTCCACTCTTAGGTCCAGCCTGTATCGGCATCTTGAATGCCTTAGGACCAATCATGACGGGTTCCTAGCCGGTTGCTGGCGTTCAACCGCCGCCTGCAGTCACGTTTTCAAGAGAACAGGAAAAACAGTGGCACTCCGTGGTAAGACTTATATAGTCTAGGTACGGAGCGCTGGAGTTTCTATAGTGGCATCCGATGGACGCATGCACGATGCGCTCCCTTTTTTGAACCGACGTCCCAGGCGCCGAAAGTGGTCTGCAATTTTGCCGACGCTGCTGGCAGTTTGCTCGGTTCCAGGTTTAACTCTTTCCGTCTTCGGCGGTCCCACCTATACCACCCCGCACGGACCCGAGCCGTTTTACCCGCGCTATCTTGTTTCCCCCATGCGCGACGACATTCCATACTCACCGGTCGGCATGGGTCTGGTCACCTCGAAGGCAGGCTTCAGAATCCATCCGGTTACAGGTCGAGGTGACTTTCACTCCGGCGTGGACCTGGGCGCTCATCTAAACCAGGAAGTCTATAACCTCCTTGACGGGCAAGTGATTCGGGTCGGCTGGCGAGGAGCGCTCGGCTATCACGTCGAGGTGTTTCACCCTTATCCATATCCCGGCATTCGTACAATCTGCGGGCACTTGAACGCTTTTTGCGTGCGCCCAGGTGAATGGGTTTGTCGCGGTCGCGTTTTAGGTTATGCGGGAACGACAGGCCGCTCAACCGGCGTACACGTGCACTACACGGTCGTTAGGGCGGACACGAAAGACCTGATCGACCCAATGGAATATTTGCTGCTCGTACCTAAGTATGTGAAAGCCCTGAAGACAGCGCAGTATCAAGCGGCGATCGCGTACTACAAACAGAACTCCAAAAAAAATCTGGAGAAGGTAAAGCCTCTTGACTTGGACGGCGAGGAGGAAGAGTCCAAAGAGGAAGAGAAAAAAACCACTAAGAAGGATAGCTACGAGATTCCGTAAAAGTTGTCTGACCCGGGCGATGCATGGCGTCGCCCCTCTACAGAAAACTGCGAGCAGTCGCCGCGAAAGAAACTACGATCAATTGATCAAATATAAATTGCCGTCCTGCGAGCCGACAAAAACGCCTGATGCTGAAATGGATGGCGAACTGACAATCGGGCGCTGGGTTTTGTATTTCCATTTGATGCCGCCGTTGCGGCAGTCGATGGCATAGAGATTGGCATCCGAGCTGCCGACGTACAACATGTTGCCGGCAAGGGCTGGCGAAGATGAGAGCAGTGGCACGGGGCTGTTCAATTGCGTCTTCCAGAGCATCTTTCCAGTCAGAGCTTCCAGGCAATACATTTTTAGATCGTCATTGCCGACAAAAACTTTGCCGTTGGCGCCCACTGGCGAAACGCTGTAACTCTCCGCCCCTGCGAATTTCCATTTTTGCTTTCCGGTGGAGAGGTCGACGCAGTAGAAATTTTTGTCCCATCCGCCAACGTAGACGAACCCATCCATTATTAGTGGTGAAGAGAAGATCTTGCTGCCGGTTTTGAATTGCCACTCCAGCATTCCATCATTCATGGACAGCTTATAGATGTAACCGCCGTGCGAGGTGACCACGATCGAATCGCCGGTCAGGGCTGGCGAAGAGGTGATGCGCCCTTCACCCTGGAATTTCCATTTGACGGCGCCGCTGTGAATATCGACAGCATATACATTTCCGTCCCAGCCTCCAACGTAGGCAATACCGTTGAACACTGCAGGCGAAGAAGAGATGCGGTCTTGCGTATCCATGGTCCAGAGAATTTTTCCGGACCTGGCATCGACGCCATACAATTTTTTGTCTTCACAGCCGACGATTACAACATCGTCGTCGACAGCCGGTGAGGATTTCACTTTGTCGCCGAGTTTTCTTCTCCAAACCATTCGGCCGGTTTTTTCATCGAGCGCGTACAAACAACTATCATCGGAGCCTACATATACTGCGCCGTGATAAACGGCCGCTGAAGTATCGACTGCACCCTCGGCAGGAAAACTCCAACGCAAATTTCCTTTGGGCACTAACCCCATCAATGACCCAGAACCGGTATGGTTGGGATTTTGCAGGTACATCTGCCAGCCATTTTTGTAATGCTCTTGCAGGTTGACCGTCGACTTAGTCACTTGTGCTTTATGAACATCGACAGGAGCAGGCGTTGCCGTCTTGGGCTCTGCAACCGCCACGGGCGCTGCCTTCTTAACTTGTGGATTTAATGATCGAGATTGATCGTTTACCTTTGCACTCGGGTGGGTAACAGCAGAAGGTTTATCTTCTGTTTGCCCAAATGCAGCACTGGTACTCAATCCGCAAAGTATCGTCACAATTGATGCGTAAACGATGCGATCAATAACACAAGTTGTCATGAGAAAAACCCTTTGCCGTGCACGCAGATTCGTAGCTGTTTTTGTATCGATATGGATGTGCATTATAGATCTTCGAGAAATATCTCGCGGTGAATTTTCAAGCAACATCAACCGGCGCAAAACCTCATGAAAACCAAACCCCATCATGGTTTTGCGGAATCGACCGGAAAGGATCCTTTTGAACATCTGATGGCTATGTCGTTGTGGAAAATGCAAAATTCTTGTTGGCTCAAAACAAACGCTATCATCATAATTTGCGTGAAAGCCAAAACTGTTGGCACTCTACAATGACGTGAGCATCATTGTTTGAACGAGAGACCAAAAAAGAATTTTTCGAATTTGCAGTCGGAATCTATTGTGTATTCAATTATGCGGTGTTAGTATTCCGTCTTGTGGGTTGGGATGAGTATTTCCAATTAAGGAGGAAATCGAATGAACCGAGCTGAGCTCGTCGAAAATGTAGCGAAGACCACAGGTCAAGCTAAGTCTGAAGTGACCAGAACTCTTTCTGCTTTCATTCACACCATCACTGGCGCTCTTTCCAAAGGCGATAAGGTCACCCTCGTCGGCTTCGGAACATTTGAACGTCGCAATCGTAAAGCACGCACCGGCCGTAACCCGAGAACCCTTGCTCCGCTGAAAATCGCTGCAGCACGCGTTCCCGCTTTCCGCGCAGGTAAGGAACTCAAGGACATCGTAAATGGCCGCGCTAAGCAACCTACTTTGGTGCTTGCTAAGCCGAAAGCAGCTAAGCCTGCTGCTAAGAAAGCAGCTAAGCCTGCTAAGAAAGCCGCTAAGCCAGCTAAAAAAGCTGCTAAGAAGAGCGGTAAGAGAAGGTAAGCTTTCTCGATCTGAACCCTACGGTATTAATGGATTAGGTAAGGTAAGGATCATCTCAACCACTTCGAAAGGCGCAGGACTCAGGTTCTGCGCCTTTCACCTTTTTGGAATACAATCGAGAAATTAGAACGACGTTCTACAAATTCCAACCGGTTTCATAAAACGATGAACGAACCAGATCAAGACGAAAGCATTCTCGAACGCATTTGCATCGCCATGCCGTGCAGTATTGACTGGGAGAGCATGCAAGGCACGGACGAAGCTCGTCTCTGTGGTGGCTGCAACAAGAACGTCTACGACATTTCCGCAATGAGCAAAAGGCGCGCCGAAGAAATTTTGTCGGCGCCACAATTACCCTGCATACGAATTAACCGGGCGCTTGATTCACGACGAATGTCCGAGTTGGTTGAAGCCCGTGAGAAACGGCTGGAGAAAATCTTTGGGAATTGCCATTTCTCTTTTGACGTTATTTTCCATTGGTTCGCAAAGCAAGGCGGAGAACCCGCATCCGGCAACACGCAAAAAGACGGAACAGCCAAAAAAGAACCTCTCTATGCCAATGCCTGCAGGCATTCCTATAGAGATTAAAGAGGTGCAGAAGAACGCAAACCTGTGGCCTGCTCCAATTTCCGCACTCGGATTTTCCAAAGATGATTTGCCATCGATTGTTTCGGAGAAATTCACTGCCGAACAGATCGATGCTGTCGACGGCAAAAAGATAGCTCCGGAAAAAGTGCCGCCGCAATTGGATATCACCGCCTGGGAGCTGTTTTACAAAGCAAGAAAGCTCCATTTGAAAGCATCAATGCATTTCGTCAATAAGGAATTGGACAAAGGGACAAGTGAATGTCAAGAATCGCTACAAGTCTATCAGCTGGCCCTTGAGCAAATAGCAAGAGGGAAGCACGACGACGCTTTCGCCGCATTTGTCTATCAGGAACAGAACAAGATCAGGCAATTAGAAGAACGATGCGCGCAATGCCAAGGCAATGCGTCGAAGTAGAAGTAGCAGACGCATCGCCGCGGGCACAATACTTTTTGATCGGAAGTTTCCTTCTAATTGGAACTTCGACCAGGTGACCTTGTCGAACAGTCATCTATATTTCCGTGGAGGACGCACCTGTGTTTCGTAATAAGTTTGTATTGCTCGGTCTCGGGGCTACGGCGTTGAAGGCCGCAACGACAGTGAACCGCATGCTGCGGCGCATTGAATTTGAAGACAAAGTGGTCGTCATTACCGGAGGCAGTCGCGGCCTTGGTTTGGTCCTCGCCCGCAAATTGGCCAATGAGAACGCCCGACTAGTTCTTCTGGCAAGAAACATGGAAGAGCTCGACACGGCGCAGAAGGAATTACGGGAGAAAGACGCAGATGTGCGCATTGTTGTTTGCGACGTCACCGTTCAAAAAGAAGTAGAGGCTGCCTTCGCCAAAATAATCGAAGAGATGGGATCTGTTGACATCCTCATCAACAATGCGGGCATCATTCAGGTTGGTCCTTTGGATTCAATGACCACAAATGATTACAAAAATGCACTTGACAACCACTTCTGGGCACCGCTATATGCGGCCCTGGCTGTCGTTCCACACATGCGCGCAAAGAAATTCGGGCGCATAGTCAACATTGCGTCGATCGGCGGAAAGATAAGCGTGCCGCATCTTTTGCCATACAACGCCAGTAAATTCGCTTTAGCAGGGCTTTCTGAAGGGCTCCGGTATGAATTGATGCCGGACAATGTTTTCGTCACTACAGTGTGCCCTGGCTTGATGCGAACCGGCAGTCATGTGAATGCCAAGTTCAAGGGTCAACACAAACTCGAATATGCACTTTTCAGCACTATGAACTCTTTGCCTTTCTTTTCGGCAAATGCCGACAGAGCTGCAGCCGAAATAATCGACGCATGTCGACATGGCGATGCCGAATTGATCATCACATTACCTGCACAGTTGGCAGCTAAATTCAGAGCCCTGTTTCCTGAAACAACAGCCGAAGCGCTTGGAACAATCAGTCGTTTTCTTCCGAAAAAGGGCGAAGACGGCGACGAAACAAAGACCGGAAAGCAAAGCCAGAGCGAACTTTCACCCAATGCGCTCACCTATCTGTCGGACAAAGCTGTGCTGAAAAACAATGAAGACTTAGTGGCTGCCAGAGAAAATGGTAATGGTGGTGGAAACGGAAGCGGAGGAGAAGGAGAGCACAACTGACATTGTTGTTAACTTCCGTTTCTCGACTGCAAACTAAACCAAAATATTGACCCACTGCCATCGGCATCACGAACGCCGATCGAGCCGCCGTGCTGCAATACAATCGCTTTGCAAATGGCCAGACCAAGTCCGAACCCAATTTTTGAATCTCGTTTTTTGTCGGCTTGTTTAAAACGTTCGAAAATCGACTGCTTTTTGGAGGCTGGAACACCTGGCCCCTGATCGGCGATTTCAACAGTGGCCTGGCTATTTTCTGTCTTGTTTGAGAGTCGGATCATGCCGCCTTCAGGTGAATATTTAATCGCGTTTGATACCAGATTCATAACCACTTCTTGAATGTATGTGCGATCAGCAAACACTGATTGGCTCTCGATTACATTGACAATTTTGAGATTCTTGCTTTCCAATTGAGGGGCAAGCATCGAGGAGACTTCTTTGACAATCTCTGCGATATCCAAAGTTTCTAGAGTGAGTTCGATTTCCGTCGTATCAATTTGCTCGATTTTCAGAAGTCGCTCCACCAGTTCCAACAACACAGAGCTGCTTCTCAAAGCCACTTCCAGCCGATCCGTGGCATCCCTGCCGAGATCTCCGTGTGTCCCATTGATGGCCATTTGCAGTACACCACTGATGGTGCTGAGCGGCGTGCGCATGTCATGACTGACCATTGAAAAGAAGTCTGATTTTGCCTGTTTCAATTTGAAAGATTCTGTCTCATCGGCCACAACAGTGAGGAATTTTTTCTCATCTTTGCTGTCAAAAGCGACAGTGGAAACCTTCACCGGCACCAGTTCTTTTTCAGGAGTGAGAGCGAAAAGCTCCATTGGCGAGTTCTTTGTTTCTCTCACCAATATGTCCAGAAAATTTGCTCGCATCTCAGCATTGAGCTGAAACATTTTTGCAAAGGTATTGTCATGAAAGTAATTTTTGTCGATTGCGAAAAAATCCCGGGCAAACTTGTTGATCGACTCCACTTTGCCATGCGAGTCAGTGATAAAAAGTGAAGCCGGAAGGGCATCTATAACTGTTTGAAGACTATCTCTCGATGATGCAATCTGCTGCATCATTTCCAACTGAGCACGACTGCCTGCATCCAGTTTTGCCACCATGTCCCTGAAATTCTTGTCGAGATCTTCCAGTTCGTCGGCGGATTTTATCGGCGGCAAAAGCGGCTTGTGATCGCTGACACGGTTGAAATTTTCACCAATGGTATTGACCGGCCGAACAATCAGTTTGGTGATGAAAATGGCTATGGCAATGGACATCAGAGAGTTAGCCAGAACGAGCAAATCAAAGCCGTGACGCAGTTCTGCGCGAGACAAGCTTTCAGCGGTTACACCGGTATCGACTGCTTGTTTCGCTTTCATATCTACTTCGCGAATTGTGTCTATCAGCGCAAGCATCGCTCTTTTTACTCGCTGATTTCTCTCCAGGTCTTCAAAAAAAGAGCCGAATTGATTGTCGGCATCCGGATGGAAATCCGATGATTTGAGCGCGTCCAGAAGTTCTGCATTGCGAAAATGAATCTTTGATGCAGTGGCGGGATCATTCAATTTTTTCGACAACAGGGTCTCAAGCGTGGTGATGCTTTCGGACATTTTTGCCATGTAATCATCAAACTCTTTGCGGTCGTTTGGATCGCGAAACATCTTGAATTGCATCAATGCTTGCAGCGCAAAAAATTCATTGGTAATCAGGCTGTTGGCGGCGCTCGCCACCGAGCGGCGGGTGGAGAGCTCGTCGACCAGCTTCTCCAGCCGTTTTACTTTGATTTCAGTCTGACTGTAAAAATACCAATTCACCGCAAGCGGTATCAGAACCATCAGTCCGATCTTGTGAGTGAGAGTGAATTTTGCGGGCATTAGTTGCGGCCGAAACGAAAACCGACTTGGGGAGCGCCGAAATTAAGATAACACCAAAAGAAATACAGGGGCGTGCGAGGCAACAGCTACAACAGTCCTTCGTAGCCGGCGCGTTGCACGCGCCAAAAGCCGCCTTAAAGGCGGCAGCTACGAGAATTCCAGGCGCGTGCAACGCGCCGGCAACAATAGCACCATCTGTTGACAACCAGATCGAACTTAAATTGCTTCAAACTTGCACTCAGCTTGCAAAAGCACCTGCAAAAAACCCGTATATGCGCTAGCGATGCTAATTGAGGTGGTTTCTAAGATGCCGTTTATTGCTGGTTTTCAAGTGGTTGCGCAGCGCTGCAAATTCGCCATTTTTCGGCATTCTATTACCCCAAATAAAGCGGATTTAAGTACTTACTTCAGGGAAAAGCTCACTGATTACAAAAACTTATATGCGCGAAATCCTTCTACCTGTTCATTCAAGACGCGCCCGACACTAAAGTCATGATCATCTGCCTCTTTACTTCACCCGAGACCAACCAACCACTCTCTTCATCGTTCAACATCGAATTGTTATGTCGCCTGGACTTAAGGCCATTGCCCCGCACTCGCGTTGAGTGTCGGCCGTGACTTTCAATCCAGGCAAATGAAACTCCTGCGGACAAACCGTTTTTTTTCTAGCCGGGCGATGCATGGCATCGCCTCTACAGGCTGGCGGCGTTGTTCCAATATCGGAGATAGGAGCCCTGAAATGTTCAGTAACTTTATGTCTAGCATTCTGGCCAACCCGATTGTGCAACAGATGGGCACTTACATGCCCAATGTTCTGCTTGCCATTGCTCTGGGCTTTGGTATCGGACTGGAACGCCGCCATCATCACAAGATTGCCGGTGTTCGAACCCATCTGCTCGTCTGTGTGAGTTCTTGCATCATCACACTGATGGGTGCTCTGGTCGTCAAATCTGCCGGTGGTGGCGATGCCACTCGCATCGCTGGTCAGATTCTGCCGGCACTCGGTTTCATCGGCATGGGCGTCATTACCCGCAAGGGCTGGACGACCTCCGGCGTCACCACTGCCGCCACTATTCTTTTCACTTCCGGCATCGGCATCATGCTGGGCTACGGTTATTTCTCGCCGGCCGTTGTGGTTGCGCTTTTGACCATAACGGTAGTTCAGCTCAGCTACTTCATCCTGCCCAGCACGGATGCGGGCGGCCATGCCCTCAAGGTCGTCTGTGCGGAGGACAACTTCAACGACGTGCGCAAGATCTTCGGTGAGCGCGCCAAGATGGAGAGCCTGTCGAAGAACAACGGCAACGTTGCCTTCAAGCTGGTCACCGAGCTGAGCTCCGACGAGATCGATGATCTCATCGCCCAGCAGGTGCACAACCCGCACATCATCACCATCGAACTGGCTGAAACCAACTAGCCGGCTTGAGACTCAGGCGTTCCGGGCAGGGCGATGCCATGCATCGCCCCTACAGAGCGTCGCATCACAACCAGTGCCTCGACACTTCTCGCATGGACTGCGGCATTCAGCTGATGCTGATGCCCCAAGCGAGATTTGCCGAGCCACGCAAATTTGCGAGCAAACATATGAGCCTAAAGGCAAAGCTAATCGCTGCTCTCGTTGGAGCACTGCTCATCTTCGGCGCCGGCACGTACACGGGATATCAAATCCCGCGCACGGACCCGCAATCCCAGATCGAAACGGTGTTCACGCCGTATGAGGAAGGGCTTCCCCACTACCTCTCGTTTCTGGATCGCGCCCACAAGTCCGTCTACATCGCCGCCTACTCGTTCACCGACCCGCATATCTACGACAAGCTCCTGGAGCTGCACGATCGCGGAGTCAAGGACATTCATGTCCTGCTCGATCTGTCGCAGACCGAAGGTCGCTCGAACGAGAGCATCATGACCGGCGTCAACCGTCTACGGGCGGCGGGCATCGAAGTCGTGATCGGCACGTCGGAAAAGAGTCACCAGATCATGCACGACAAGTACACCATCATCGATGGTGAATGGGTCGAGGATGGCAGCTGGAACTACACGGCGTCCGCCAACAAGCAAGCCAACGTCCTCAACTTCATCCACTCGCGTTCGCGCGCCAGCCTGTTCATGTCGAATTGGCAGCGCATGCACACGTTCATGAAGACGCAGCAGGACGCTCGCGACGCCGCGGCAAAATAACGGCAGTCCTTTCATATTTTCATCGCTGCCTCTCCATGGCTGGATGCGCAGACGGGCACTGCTGAGTTTTTAAACTCACAAAAAGTCAATCGGTGAGACCAACTCGCCGGCAGTTGCCCGCCTACCAGTTCAGCCTGCAATGCTTTTCGGAGACGGAAATGAAAACACCCCACAAAAAGCTAAAACGCGGCTTCAAGCAAGGCGACCGAGTTGAGATCCTGCGCAAGGACATCAGCTGGGGCACGCGCAAGAAGCAACGCTACGGCTACGTCACCTCAGTCAACGGCGGCTATCACTATGTCCGCCCGCTCTGGTGGCGTGAAGGCGAAGTGCTCGAACTCTACGACGTCGAGATTCGCCACGCCCCCCTGAAGAAGGGCTGATTATCGAAGGTTTGTGGACGCGGTCTCGCGTCCTTCGCCTCAAGCAGGCGGCGCCAGCAAGTGCCCAGTGCGCTCAGCTTGAGGTTAGTGGACTGCGTCACGCGCTGAGCGCGCGGGACGCAGTCCTCCTTTTCATGACTCAGAGAAAGAGATGCTCATAGCAGCTCATTCTCTCAGAAGAAGCAAAACCCGGTAGATGGCACTCTTCTCCGCGGTCAAGCTTCTGGAGTCTCTTGATGCGACCACGCAAAGCAACGATCGTTTTCAATCCGAAGGGCGGCTCGGCCAACGTCAACACCGTAACCCAGCTCGCCAATCAACTTCGCAGTCAGGGCGTCGAAGTGACGGTAGTGCACACTACCGCCGAACCCGGCTCTGCGACAAAACTGGCTCATCAGGCTGCGCTTGATGGTGCCGATGTAGTCATTCCTTTCGGCGGCGACGGCACTGTCCGCGCCGTTGCTGAGGGACTGATCGGCACGGAAGCCTCGC
>Ga0265313_10002975_pt1 | contig 14122 bp, 11 predicted proteins | sample 4123metaG_FD_203122 | JGI IMG/M metagenome (GOLD analysis project Ga0265313, IMG submission 203122) | Rhizosphere microbial communities from Carex aquatilis grown in University of Washington, Seatle, WA, United States - 4-1-23 metaG | ecosystem: Host-associated > Plants > Roots > Rhizosphere >...
TACTGAGGCGATCTTGATCGACAAGCCTGTGACAAAGAGCATTCAACTGCGAGTAACTGTCGATGGCGCACAAAACCATATTTCTGCGTTTGCTGCCATCCAATCCAGCTTTCAGCTTGATGCCCAGGCTGGTTAAAACCGGCACCGCCGTCATCAAAACTTGCTGGGACAGATCGGTGCTTTCCTCAATAAGCTCACTGGAGCGACCAAGTGCGTGCTTAATGTGGCGCGCCAGTGAAGGCGAATGATCGAAAAGTTCGGCATGACTTTCAAAAATGTGCAGGCTCAAAATGCCCGTCAGTGAGTCTCGCACGATGGCCACGGCTTTATCCAGCTTGAGGAAAACCATCGCTCCCTGCATCTGCAAGAGATTTTTGGCTATCTGGGCCGCTTCGATAATCACCTCGGCCGTAAACAAAAAACCGCACTGAGTGACGTCGATGAGAATGGAGTCGAACAAATGCTTGCCGTCCAGCAATCCCTGCAACTCAGAAAGCAAATCGGGTCCAAACTTGAGAACCAGCGTATTTTCCTGCAATTCGGCAGGCGCCAGTTGCTCTGTAACAACGTCAGTCACCTCAAGCACAAGCAAAATCCTCGGGTTTCTACTCACCGCCAGACGGGGCGCAACTAAAAACACCCCTTCAAGACTTTCTTACCACTTTTATAGAAATAAAATCCGGCAGATAAACGTGGCTCTTCGCAATCGGGCAAATTCGAGAGCTAAACTGTTTCTACTGTGGAAATAAAAAAGTGCTTCTCAGAGCCGCAAAGCATTATTCTGAACCGTCTTCGCGTCTGCCCTGGCGGTTGAGCTCGCTTGAGACCGGAGCGCTTGCGCTCTGGCTTTCTGTAACAGCCGGTTTCTTTTTACCTGAAGCTAAAGCCACAGCCGCAGAGGCGTCCGAAAACCATAAGTCCATGGCTGTCGACAGCAAGGCATCCGGCCAAAAACCGGCTCAAAGCAGTGCAGCCCAAGAGCCCCCTGCGGTTTCTCCTTCGCCGATTCCATTTTCTCCGGATTCAAAAGGAGAGGTCGGCAATTCTTCCAATTCTGCAAATCCGCCTACTCAAAAGAAAGAAAGCCTGGAGAGCACTGAGGAATTAAGCAAGAACCTTTTGGATAAAGACTCGGAGCAGGCAGTCAGGCAGCTGTTTGCCGAAGGGGTGGAATTGCTCAAGAAAAACCGAGCCTATGAAGCCCGCGCCTGCCTGGAAAAAGCGGCTTACATGGCACCGCGATCGGCCGGCATTCACTGCAATTTGGGGCTGGCTTATCAGAATTCCGGCAACATCAACAAAGCCATAGGAGAGTTTGAAACCGCGCTTAAATTGAGCGCTTCCATGCCCGAAGCAACGCTCAATCTGGCCGGCTGTTATCAGAGCGTCGGCGATCACGAGAATGCCATAAACTGGTATGGAAAATATCTTGAGGAAAACCCAAAATCCTCGCAGGCACAACAGGTTGTGGACATCGTCGATGCCCTGAAAAGGTCGCTCGGTAAAGCAGAATCCGATCCTCACGGACCGGATTATTATTTAAGCGTGACCAAAGAAGGCGTCTACAGATGGGCGACCGAGCGCATGCCGCTCAGGATTTACATCGAGCCGGGTCTGGATGTGCAAGGTTATACAGCGCGCTTCGACGAAGTTTTGATGGAAGCATTTCATGAATGGTGCAGGGCTGCAGACGGCCGAATTTCGGCAACGCGAGTAACCAGGCAGAGTCAGGCGGACATTTTTTGCAGTTGGACAAGCAACCCTCAAGAAGTGACTGTCTCAGGCACCCAGGGAGAAAGGGGCTCGGCGCGCATCATCGCCAAAGGCAATAATATTTTGCGAGCGACTTTGAAAATTCTCACCAAACCCTTTCTGGAAGATGGATTTCTCAGCGACGACGACATGAAAAAGGCATGCCTGCACGAGGTCGGTCACGTGCTCGGGCTGCAAGGGCACTCCAATAACAATCACGACGTGATGTTCTTCACTGTCGATACGTCGACCGTCTGGCCTGTTTTGACAAAACGGGATAAAGCAACGATGGCGAGGCTGTACGGACACCTTGCCAAGAAGCTCGAATCGGATGCTGGATCTAAGTAAGCAGCGATTTTCCCACTCTTTTCAAGATAAACTTCTCCACCTATTGGCACCTGCGTCAGCCCGGTATACTGACCTGGTTTAATCTTTGCCCGATGCCGACAGTAACGACTGGGAGATTCAAGTGAATTTGCAAAAACAGCAGCCTATTGCGCTCATCGCCAAGACACTGAGAAGGGCAGGTACCCAAAGAGCAATTGCGGCAATTTGCGCCGCCACGTTCTGCGCTTCGGCCGTGTCGGTTTCATTGTCAGCCACCGGCGTTTATGCTCAAAGAAACGAAACCGAAGCTGCCACGGGTGGCACCGCGCATGGTGGCATAGCTCCGGGTACGGTTTTGAAAGGAAGTGCTACTTACACCGTTCCCAAAGGCACGCCCTTCAAGCTCAAACTGACACAGGTACCGACAAACGGTCTCAGGATGCTGGATAGAGACATGGACGGCAATCTGCTGCCCGCTCAACTGAATGACGAAATCTGTGCAAAAACATCAGAAGACATCTACATAGACGACCACAAAGTCATTCCGGAAGGTACGGTCTTCCACGGCAAGGTAGCGAGAATTCACGACCCGCGCCGCTTTTATCGTAAAGGCTGGTTGGAAATTTCCTTTGACTCCCTGAAGACGCCGGACGGCCGAAGATTTGCCTTCAAAGTCGACGCCGACAACTTCAAAGGTTCAACAGTCAAGTCCAAGCTGGCCGGTACCGGGCGAATCGCCGCGCACGCAGCCGGCGGAGCCATTGTGGGAACACTGGTTGCCTACCAATTGATGGGCATGCATGGAACCACCTCCACCAAAGGTCTAAACCTTGCCATAGGCGCCGCTGGTGGTGCACTGATCGCCGCCGGTGTAGCCGCTTCAGAAAAGGGTCCGAAGGCTGTGCTCGAGCCAGGCGATGACCTCAATATGGCGATCGACAGCGATCTTCTGATGCCTGCGGCAGTCGAGCCGATCGCAAAACCAAAGACATATACTCTGGAAGGTCTGGATATTACGATCAACAAAGTGAAGACCAAAAAGGACAATTTGGCCGGAGGCTCTTCCATCAAGATGCTCGACGTCAATATCGACAACAATACCGATCAGTGGCTGGAATCCATCGATTGCTATCTGCTCGACAGCGAAGGCAATAAGCATTCACTGGTAGCCGGTCTGGACGAAGATTCTGAATTCATCTTCCATATAGAACCGAACTCGATAAGACACCTGAAACTGTCCTTCAGAGTTGATTTTGCCAAGATGAAATACACGCTTGTCTGGATGGACCACCGCTCTCGCCGAGTCTGCTACAAACAGCCATTACCGCTTCAGTAAGACCATAGCTCGCGCAATGCACGCGCGTCTTTTCAGTACGACCGTAGCCCGCGCGTTGCACGCGCGCGTTCAAAAACCGCGTGCAACGCGGTCGCTACGCCCTGCTTCATCAGGGCTCTTATTTCAATAACAAAAAGTGTTAAGCGCGCCGCCGACGGCGAGGCTGAAAACGCTTGCCTCGCAAGCTCTATTACGCTCTTCTAAGTATTTCTACGAAGCCGAATGCTTGACATCGGACTTACACACGCGCATATTAGGAATCCGCAACGCTATGGCTTGGCGTGCAAACCCGTTTTTAGAAACAATTACTATCACTGGCGACAACCATTCATGGCGTCACCCCCGACCTGAGTCGTCGCATCGGCCATTTTTGCAGCTTAGAGAAAAACGGAAAGCATCAGCTCTAAATTCGGTCAGCAAAGACTCCAAATATGAGAACTACAAGGAATCGCCGCAAGGCATTCCGAAATTCTGTCGCGTCGCCCCCTCGAGCGCGTATTTGGTAATGAGTATGTATAGCGATCATAAAAGAATAAAACGGGCGTCTTTGTTAGGGCAGGTTATCACCACTGCCGGTATCGTCGACGTTGAAGTTGTCTCTGAAACTTACACCTGCAGCGACAGAGATCCAGACGAGATGGGACGCATGCTCGTCACGGCCGGATACCTTGCTGACGCCGATCTTCGCGCAGCTATAGGTGCAGTCGAAGAGGTCGAATCCGGAGGACTGACTCCAGATCAGGCCGCTTATGCATTGAAGTATGCCTACGATAATTGTCTGCCGTTTCATGCCGCGTTGGAAAGCACAATTATGCAGGCCATATCTGTCGTCAATCCCAATCTCCTGGGAGAGATACTGCTGGCCGCCCGCCTGGTCAGCGAGTTTCAGCTCGCCGTGGCCATGGATCAAGCACGCGACTGCGGACTGACATTGGGCAGAGTTTTATTGCTCACTCAAATTATTTCCATTCCAATTTTAGAGGCATCTGTTGAATTGCTGCGCATGGTGCGCGATCAAAAACTGCTTCTTCAATCCGCAGCAGATGCACTCAGAAAGTGCGCATACGAGAAGATGACCTTTGTCGAAGCGCTGACAGCAGTGGGCATGGAAGATCAAGAAGAGGAAAAAAGGCCAAAACTGGGAGCATTACTGACAGGCGCAGGATTGATTGCTGATTTCGATGCGATCAACGCAGCTGAGGTAGGACTGGAAACTTGCAAACCGATCGGGCAGGTCTTCCATGAATGTGGACTCGTAACCGCGCTTGTATTGCGGGCTGCGCTCAAACTACAGACCATGATCGAAAGCGCACTGGTGACAGTCAATCAGGCCTTTGAGCTGCTCAAACAAGTGCATAACCTTCAACTGCCTTTGGAAGATCTGATGAAAGAACTCGGCCAGTTGAAAGCAAAAATGTTGTCACTGCTCGTGCAATCGGGAGCAGTCACGCAGGACGAACTCAGCAAGGTAGCAGGATTTTACGGCGGCGACGCCAATGACGTCTTGCATGCCCTGGTTCAGACAGAAACACTTTCAGCACAATTGATGAGAGATTGTGCGCGCTGCGTTTCACTTTTGGAAAATGGAAAAATCAAATGGGAGATGGCGACTACAGCGATACTGTATTGCAAGCGCACAGGCACTGATTTGCAAGATGCCCTCAATAAAGTTCATACGGAAAGTTCGCAACGCATGCACTCCTTCCCGCATGGGCTCTCACCAGCCCTGGCGGGTGGAGCTGCATAATTGAAGATGTTTCACATTTCTGTTTACAAAACCAGCAAATAAAGACGTTTTACTTTGACCTTGAAAAGTTCTGATCCATAATCAATAGAGCTAGTTTTAGCTTCCGAAATCATTGTGTGCAAGAAGAAATGACACCAAGCCCATTCAGCCTTGAAATTGTCAACGCCGCAGTCGTCTGCGTCGCCTGGCTGTTGGTGCTGCCCCTGGGCGTCGCACTGACGTCCAGTCTTGCCGTCGTTCAAAATAATTCGCAAAATAATGCGGGCTCCCCCCGCATTTAATTCTATTTCCATTTTTTAGCTTTTTCATATCGTGTTGCGCCGCAACGCTCGACATCTGCTATTTAAGCAGTTCTACAGACGCGCTGAGCCTAAAGGTTTTAGTGCTGCTGTTTTATCGCGAGTTGTTTCGGCGGAAAAAACACATATTCTTTTTTGGAGGAATTAGAAATGCATCCCGCACATTTTTTTATGGCTGTCTTGGCCGGACTGGCAATAGCGGCACCAGTAGGGCCTATAGGCGTCATCTGCATTAGACGCACGCTCGATTATGGTTTTGCACGTGGTTTTGCATCCGGTCTGGGGGCGGCCATGGCCGATGGCTGTTATGGTCTGATTGCCGCGGTTTCCATGACCTCGGCTCTGTCCATCATCAGCCCACACGCCACGCTGATGAACATCTGCGCTGCTGTGTTGCTGTTCAAAATCGGTATCGTTACAGTCAAAGCGGAGCCAAAGGAAAATTCATCAGAGAGAGCCAGCAGCAAAGGACTGATATCGGCATTCTTAAGCACACTGGTGCTGACTTTCCTCAATCCGATGACGATTATGTCATTTGTGGCGGTATTTGCGGCTATCGGTGTAAAAGAGCTGGAAGCAGCCAGAGAAAGCACATTGATCATTGTCCTTGGAGTCTTCTTCGGGTCTCTTCTCTGGTGGCTCTTTCTCTGCGCCATGGTAGCCAAAGCTCGCCAGCGGCTGAGCCAGAAATCGATTGGCATAATCAACAGGATTTCCGGAGTCGTAGTGATCTTCTTCGGGCTAATGTGCCTGTCTAAGATCTGGATCTAAATTTGCTCCCAACCATTTGATCCATTGATTCTTTTGAGATCCGAGATTGTGCGCAATCACGGATCTCGACAAGATCGATCCGATATCCGGATATCCGGACATCCCAATATATAGATTCAATCCTCTAATTGCGCTCCATCGCCCGAATGCGGTCCGGAAAACAGCGGTATTACCCTGAACGACCTCAGGTATTATGCAAATCTAGTTTAATCGACTCTTCGAAATTCACCATTTGCTCGACCGGATGAGTTGACGCCCTCCCCTCCCCTCCCTGAAGGGAGAGGATTCCGACTAGACAATTGGAATTGTCGACACGGTGGGTTCCTGCTTCAACGAGCTGGCTAGTGCCTTCTCTCCACAGGCGATTACGGCGCGCCCCGCCGCAAGTATATTTTGCGCCGCATTTAGATCGGCGTTTTGCCTATGATTACATTTCACACAGGCGAATGTCGCCTGACTCGTTCTGTTCTCAGAACACGAAAATCCACAGGCTGAGCAACTAGTACTTGTATGTTTTGGCGGTACAGCAATTAGGGTTCCTCCTGCCCATGCCAGCTTGTACTCCAGGAACCTCCGGAAAGCCCCCCATCCTTGGTCGAGAATTGATTTGTTTAATCCTGATTTCGCCTTCACATTCTTTCCTGGATTTTCTACTGTTCCAGCTGCTGATACGCTCATTGCCTTTACATTCAAGTCCTCAATAACTACCACTGCGTGGTTCTTGCAAATGATAGTTGTGACCCTGTGCAGAAAGTCGCGCCTGATATCTGAAATGATTTTGTGCAACTTTTGCACCTTACGAAGTTGTTTGCGCCAATTAACACTAAACTTCTGCTTACGGGACAGTTTTCTCTGCACCCTTGCAAGACGCTTTTCACTCCTTCGAAATACATTCGGTGCTGAGTATTTGGTGCCATCCGATAAAGTGGCAAAGGCTGTTATTCCCAAATCAATTCCAATTGCAGAATCGTTTAAGGTATTTCTCACCTTTCTCTCTGCATTCCATTTGCAATTCCAACGCCTTGTTAAAAACAAAACGTCTGCATCCAGCAAATTGGGCCAACCTCCTTTTTTGATTAGGAGTTGGTTTCAGCTTGAATCTGAAAGCTTGCAGCTTTTTCATACGAATCACCATGCAAGCAAGTGCTTGCCACTTGCTTGATTGAAATACCATACAAATGCATGGTATCAAATCTTTTCTAAATTGCAAGGATTTTTTCTGTAGAATTACTGGCGGGCGACGCCCGCGGCGCTGTCCATCCCAGCCCTGGAGGAGAGGCTTTACGCGCCGACAGGGTAAAAATGTGTTTTTACTTCATCGGTGCTTTTCAAATGTTCCAACCACAGCAAGTCGTCGAGCTGTTGAAGCCCGCCAGCGGCTCACACATTCTCGACCTAGCCACAGGGCATGGTGATACGGCTATGGCGCTGGCGGAGGCGGGTTGTCTAGTAACGGCGGTTGATTCGTCCAGCAAGGCCGTAGAAAAGTGCAAGGAAATTGCCCAGGAAAAACATTTATCTGGCGTGACGGCGCAGGTGATGGATGCTGAGCAACTCTCATTTCAAGACAAAAAGTTTGACGGCGTCACATGCCGGCTGGCCACACATCACTTCAATAATGTGCCACTGGTTCTCGAACAAATCGCAGCAGTATTGAAGGAAAACGCGCCTGTCATCATCGGTGACAGGCTTGCACCGGAGGACACCGAACTGGCTGACTTCCTGGCTCTCATAGGCAAACTGCGCGATTGCACATTCACCAGAATTTTCACCCTGAAAGAATGGAAAAAACTTTTATCGGATCATGGATTGAAAGTTGTCGATTACAACATCACCAAAGACACCATAGATGCCACCAGATGGCTTGAACGATCGCCGTTATCAGACGAAGAAAAACAACGTATTCATCAGGCTTTTATCGACAGCTCGCCAAAAATGAAAGAATATTTTTGTTCGATATTCGACAAAGGAAAAATCATCAGCTATACGGACGACAAAATTTTGATCAAAGCAATTCGCGCATAATCAAAAAGAAAATCATTCGGCTGTCTGTGGCGTTTTCCAAACCAACAAAAAGACCGCCGGTGGGGGGCGGTCTTAAATGCTTGTCTAAGTTCTTGCCAGTCTTCTGCCTGACCGGAAAGGAACTGTCTTTGGACTAGGCGGCTTGCAGCTGAACGTCGTAATTCAATCGGACAAAATCATACTCGACGCGGATGGATACAGTGTCGCGGGTTGCGAATTCCAATCTGACGCGGCCGAGGGAGCTGGTCGAGTATTCGGACCAGTGGCGCGGTACGGATACGATCACGTTTTCCGGACCCCATTCTTCAACATAGGCTTTGAGGACTTGGCAGAGTTTTTCTTCGTCGCATGAGTTCTTAAACATAATTCCCACCTGCTTTTCAAAAATCGTGTCGGCAACTTCGCTGTTCGTGCCCTCACTTTAGTCCGGTGGAATTGAAACGCCAATTGGGGGAATTCCCCCCGGCTGCGTAATCCTCCCACGCCGGAAATGCCCATCAGATGGGGCTGAGACGCCAAAAGCCCACCTGTGGGCAACCCCGGGAATGGGTTGCAGGGGGCAGGTGATTATCCGCAAATGCAGACTGTGGAAGGCTTTACAGCATTTCGCCTCATCACCGGACACCCACTCAACAGATCCGGGTGAACATTAAACGCTTATTTCAGAGCAGAAGATTAAATGACACAACAGAATTGAAAGTCATGAACACCAATATCTATTAGCAGAAGATCTGACCACAAACCCTCATGAAGATCTAATTGCGGTGTCGCCGTATGATGGAACTTGGACTTGCTGCTCAGTCAGGAATTTTTCTTTTGAAAAAGCATGACAGAGAAAAACTGACATGCCTCCTCGTAGTCGCTGTTTTACTGTGTCTTTTCACTTTCGGGTCTGTCGGGCTGAACCTTTGCGTCATCTCGCACATTCAATTGAGCCCAGCTCTCTTTTTCGCGCAATTTGGCTGGATCACCAATCTCGGGCTGCTCATAATGGCCGGGCTTTCTCCGCGTTCAGGCGTTGAATGCCCTGATCAGCCGGAAGCTGCTGCAGAATTGCAATCCGGCAAGAACAAAGATTTCCTGGAAAGTTTTTCCAGCTTTATTCAAAGGCAATCAAATGCGGTTCGATTGATCCTGATCAATCTCTTTACCTTCTCTCTCATTGATGGACTATTCCAGAACCAGGGCTATTTGGTAGGTTCTTGGGTCCTGTCCCCCATGATCTATGAGGTTATTTACTGGCTTGTAGAGATGATCGTGCTCTACAGGCTAGCTAGGCCAAAAGGAACCCAAGACCTACTGCTCATATTATTGCTCGTGCTGGGACTACCTATTGGTGCTCACCACCAAACATTGGAAGTGGCAGTATTGGCAATGATTGTCTTCTTATTCCGATGGGACAGGGTAATGAGCTTAGTTGGAATTGCTGCATTTACAGTTTTGCGCCCCATTGCATTACTGTTGCCCACAATTCTGGTAGGTATTCACACATTTGGACCGATTTACAGCGAGCCGGCGAGATACAGCGAGATAATCTACACTGGTAATCCCGAACCGATCTGCAACGTGGATGGTATCTATAAACTTGTCCAGAATAGCGGCTGGCTGATTCTCTATCGCGACATAGAAATTCTTCCCGGAACCCATTTGCGTAAACTGATTGACGAACGCTCTGACACAGACGGCTTAAAGCCTGGCATCAGGAGGCTCGACAACGGTGAATGCAGGATTTACTTTCGAGAGCCACGCGAAAAAGTTCCATAATGCCAGCGAAGAGCTGGGTACTACCGCGAGTACAAAGCCTGCACTGTATTGCAATCTCTAGGCGAAAGTTCTTTCCACACTTCCGCAAGAGGAGCAGTAAAGAACATGATGTCCTGCGGGTTTCGCGTGTGGCCGCCCAGACCCAGGGCATGACCAATCTCGTGGAGGCAGATCCAGCGCAAGCGAAATTGGCTGAGTGGAACACCGGGAGACATCGGATGAGGAACAGTAAGAATTTGAATGGTGCAGTGTTGAATGCCTGACTTGGAGCCATAAACAGTGGTTTCACCGGCTTCGGCTGTATTCATGAATTTGCTGGTATCGCTTGTCCACGTGCACAGTATGTCAGCGGTTTTCTGATCGCTGACACCTTTGAATGAAACTTTGCCGCCAGATGAGTTTCCCCAGTCTTGAAAGCACTTGACCAAAAGCTGGTCAAATTCAGGCTGGTAGCCTTTTACGTTCGTCGCCGGAACAATGCAAACTTTGAGCGGCATACGATCGGCTGGCCATTTTCCAAGCCTGGCGCCACCGATATCGTTTAGATAATTTGGAGCCGAGTTGCCGCCACCAGCACCGGTGTTTGCCGATGGATTTCCGGCAGTTGCGCCGGGATGTCCCGTCGGGGCGGAAGGATGTGTTGGTGCCCCTTGCGGGTGTCCCTGCGGGGGCTGTCCGCCGGATGAATTTTGAGGGGGATTGTTGGATGCAACCTGAACAGGTTTTTTCACAGGCGGTTGTCCAGCCGGAGGTTGTCCGCCTGGTCGCTGCACCGCAGCTGGTGGCCTGGAATTCTGAGGCGATTGTTGATAATTCTGAGCGGGAGGCTGCTGGTAGCTTTGATCCTGTGGTTCGTCTGGAGGTCCAAATCGACTGCTGTCATTCGGTTGCTGCCCCTGCTGTGCATATCCACTTTGACCGCGGCCGCCCTGATTCGATTGTTGGAATCCACCTTGATTCGGTTGCTGGAAACCGCCCTGGTCTCCTTGCTGGAAGCCACCCTGAGCAGATTGCTGCCCACCACCTTGACCGCCCTGTTGGAAGCCAGGCTGAACGCCAGCACTACCTTGCCAACCGCTCAGTCCGACAGAGGAACCGCCACCTTGACCGCTGGAATCACCGGATGGAGAGCCACCGCTGCCTTGCCATTCACTCAAGCCTTGAGACGGGGACGATTGAAAACCGCCAGCGCTCGCCTGATCAGCAGGAGGTCTTGTGCCCTGCGGCACGCGATCGGTCTTGGCCGTCTGGGGAGCACCAAAACCCGGAGGTGGTGTATTTTTCGGATTTCCAAAACCGCCATTCTGAGGCGGCGTTTGTTGCGGCATCTGGCGCGGAGGAGGCTGCGATGCCGTTTGGCGTGGGGGCGGCAAACTTGTTTGCCGTCCAAGTTCTTTGTTTAGCCCCATGATCAGACTTTTGATTTTGCCAGCTTCCTGGTTGCCCGGAAAGCGCGTAACAAATTCAGTGTAGGTCTGCACTGCTTCTTCGATCTTGCCGAGAAGCTGATAGCTGGCGCCCAGGTTTATCCAGGCATACGGCATTTCAGGGTTCAACCGGGTGGCATCCTGATATTGTTTTACCGCTTCATCGGTCTGCCCCATTTTGGCAAGGGCAATTCCGTAATTGTAGTGGACGTCTGCCACATTGGGAGCCAATTGGGCAGCGCGTTCCAGACGAAAAACAGCTTCAGCGTTCTTATTTTGATTTAAATACTGCGATGCCTCGTTCATCAATTGAACGCCGTCATACTCGTCCTTCGAAACGGGTCGTCCCTGCGCATCCGTATACTGCGCCAACGCGCTGGGCATCTGCCAGAGAGAAGAAGCAATAGTCAGCGAAACAGCCAAAGTAGTATAAGTTGCAAAAAACGAAGTCTTCATTCCTGATACGGTTTTGGCAACTCTTTTCGGCATCGCTGTTCCTTATTCCTGGTTTAAGCGAATTGTAGCTCTGGCCAATTGTCTCTGTGGGCTGTCCGGTCAGCGAATCGAATCAAACTCGCGGGTGACAGCCTTTGACGCATCGTCAAGACAAGCAATTCCAGGCAATTCCTTCCCTTCGAGAAATTCGAGAGAGGCACCGCCACCGGTGCTAACATGCGTAAACTGAGATTCCTGAATGCCATGAGCGCGCACCGCATTTACCGAGTCGCCGCCACCAACAATCGTGACCACGCCTTGTTTCGTCAGTTTTACCAGCTCATCGATGAGTCTGTATGTGCCGGCTTCATAACCGTGCTCGAAGACTCCCATCGGTCCGTTGAACACAATTGTCTTGCAACGCGAAAGTTCGTCATGAATCAAGCCGATGGTCTTGGGTCCGATGTCCAATCCCATCTGATCGGCGGGAATGGCGTCGATTGAAACGACATGCGGTTGCGCAGGCAAAACATCGCCCTCGGCAGGAAACTTGGGAGCTACAACCACATCAACCGGCAAAATCAGTTTTACCCCTTCACTTTCAGCATCTTTCTCCAACTGTTTGCAATAGTCCAGCCTATCATCTTCGACCAGAGATTTGCCAACCTCCAGCCCGCGGGCTTTGAAGAAGGTGAATGCCATGGCACCGCCGATAATTATCGTGTCGACGCGTCCGAGGAGATTTTGCAAGACGCCGATTTTTGAGGAAACCTTTGCACCACCGATGATGGTGGCAACAGGGCGAGTCGGATCGAGCGCCTTGGTGAGCATCTTAATTTCGCGGTCGAGAAGAAAACCGGACATAGCCGGCTTCAAAAACTTTGTCACACCCTCAGTCGAGGCATGTGCGCGGTGAACAGCGCCGAAGGCATCGCTGACATAGATGTCGGCAAGTTTGGCCAATTTCTTGGAGAATTCTTCGTCGTTTTTCTCTTCTTCGGCATAGAAGCGGACATTCTCAAGCAAAATCACGTCGCCTGCTTTCATCTCAGCAATTGCTTTTTCCACTTCCGGTCCGACGCAATCAGGCACGAATTTGGCGACACAGCCGATGCTGTCGCTGAGCAGTTGAGAAAGGCGCTTCGAAATCGGGCGCAGGCTGAATTTCTCATCCTTCTTGCCTTTCGGGCGCCCCAGGTGAGAGCAAAGAATGACTTTGGCACCGGCCTTGTGCAGATACTCTATGGTTTTCAGGCTGCCGCGAATGCGGGAATCGTCCGCAACACTGCCGTCTTCGTGCTGCGGCACGTTGTAGTCGACACGTACAAGCACTCGCTTGTCCTTGAAAATCTGCGGTCCGGCTTGCTCAATACTGAGTTTCATACTCACTCCCGGGGGATTTGGGTGACTGGTGATTCGCCTTATTAGTGCAGTTAGACCGCACTGCCCACTCTTAAATAGGGAACCGCTCCGGGGCTGGTGTCTGGCGATGCATGGCATCGCCCCTACGGGACCGGCAATGACTGGCATTGCCCCAACACACCGGAGCGGCTTTCCAAATCGCTTAGACCTTGACGGCCAGCTTGCTTGCGACCATTGTTGCCAGTTCGATCAAGCGGTTGCTGTAGCCCCACTCGTTGTCGTACCAGGCAATTACTTTGATCATTCGTTTTTCAACAACCATGGTCAGGTCGGCATCAACAATGGAGGAAAGCTTGTTTCCTTTGAAGTCGATCGATACCAGCGGTACATCGCTGACGCCCATGATGTTCTTCATGCCCTTGCCGGCTGCTTCTTTGAGCGCCTTGTTGAGTTCTTCTTTGGTGACGTCTTTTTTGACGGTGGCGACCAGGTCGACAACCGAGACGTTCGGAGTGGGGACGCGCATTGCGAATCCGTTCAGCTTGCCTTTGAGTTGCGGCAAGACCAGACCGATTGCTTTGGCAGCGCCGGTCGACGAAGGAATCATCGATTCGGCGGCAGCGCGGGCGCGGCGCAGGTCGGAGTGAGCGGTGTCGAGCAAGCGTTGGTCGAGGGTGTAGCTGTGGATGGTGGTCATCAAGCCGCATTCGATGCCGAATTGCTCGTCAATGACTTTGGCTACTGGAGCCAGGCAGTTGGTGGTGCAGCTGGCGTTCGAGATGATGTTGTGCTTCTCGGGGCTGTAGTCTTTGTCGTTGACTCCGAGCACGATAGTGATGTCTTCATCGGTTGCAGGAGCAGAGATGAGAACCTTCTT
>Ga0265313_10002976_pt1 | contig 14121 bp, 8 predicted proteins | sample 4123metaG_FD_203122 | JGI IMG/M metagenome (GOLD analysis project Ga0265313, IMG submission 203122) | Rhizosphere microbial communities from Carex aquatilis grown in University of Washington, Seatle, WA, United States - 4-1-23 metaG | ecosystem: Host-associated > Plants > Roots > Rhizosphere >...
AATAATGGTGGAATACACGGACCCCAATCCTTTCAAGCCTTTTCATATAGGGCATTTGATGAGCAATGCCATAGGCGAGTCCATTTCACGAATTATTGAATTTTCCGGGGCAAAAATCATTCGAGCCAATTACCAAGGCGATGTCGGCCCGCATGTAGCGAAAGCGATTTATGGTATGCATAAAGCCGGGCCTCCGGCCGATGAGTCTGCGTCCCCATCAATTCTCGCGCAGTATATAGGTGAATGTTACGCCACAGGAAGTGACGCTTATGACACAGACGAGCTGGCTAAAAAAGAAATTGATGAAATAAATAAAAAAATTTACGATAGGAGCGATGAAAAAATAAACCAGGTTTATGACTGGGGAAGGAGAGTGACCTTGGAAGCCTTTGAAGAAATTTATAAAGTGCTTGGCACAAGTTTCAATTATTATTTTTTTGAGAGTCTTATGGCTCCGATAGGGCAAAAACTCGTAAATGAGAATTTAGGCAAAATTTTTGAAAAATCAGACGGAGCTATCGTATTTAAAGCCGAAAAATATGACCCAAAACTCCATACTAGGGTTTTTATAACATCTGCCGGTTTACCCACCTATGAAACGAAAGAATTAGGGCTGACAAAGACAAAATTTGAAAAAGAAAATTTGGATATGTCCGTGGTGGTGACGGCTTACGAACAGGAAGAATATATGAAAGTTGTGGCTAAAGCGCTTCAAATAATGAGTCCGGAGATAGCTTCAAAAATGAAACACATTATCCACGGAATGATGCGTCTCGCAACAGGCAAAATGTCTTCCAGAAAGGGTAATGTGGTTACTGGCGAATCTTTGATTTTAGAATCTTGCGCGGAAATTTCGAAAAAAATAGAAGATAGGAATTTTACGGAGGAAGAAAAAAAGCAGGTAAGTATTGATGTCGGAGTTTCTGCTTTGAAATATTCCATTTTGAAACAAAATATCGGTGGGAACATTATTTATGATTTTGAGAAGTCTATTTCTTTTGAGGGAGATTCGGGACCGTATTTGCAATATTCATATGCCCGTGCCAATTCCATTTTAGAAAAAGCAAAAACGGAAAATATATTGCCTGGTTTTGCATTCTTAAGGTCGGACCTTAAATCTTCAAAAAGGTCCGACCTTTATGTATCAGAAATCGAAAAGTTGTTATACAGATTTCCTGAAATCGTATTAAGAGGAGCAGAAGAATTTGAACCGCATTATATAGCGAATTATTTGATAGACTTGGCTCGCGCCTTCAATAACTATTATGGTAATACAAAAATCATAGATAAAAACGACGAAGAGTCGCCATATAAAATAGCCATTACCTTAGCCTTTTCTCTTATTATGAAAAATGGGTTATATCTTCTGGGTATAAAGGCTCCGGAGAGGATGTAAGATTTAATTTTAAAAATGATAAATAAAACACCAAAATTTGACAACGCCATAGGTGAAATTTTAGAGAAGATTATTCCTCATAGTCGTGAATGTATACAACATGATATATCTAAATACTGTGAAGGAATTTTCCAAATTACAGACGAAGATATTGAATTTTATAAAATTTTAAAAGTACCACCACCCAAACAGTGTCCTACATGTAGACGACAAAATCGTTTTGCTTTTGTAAATTCAATAAATTTATATAAAAGAGATAATAATGCTCCAGGGAAAGATAATAAGATGATTTCTTTTGTTCCACCTGCATCATCTTTAATTGTTTATGATCTTAAAAGTTATAAAAATGATTTTGATCCATATTCGTATGCTACAAATTACAAGGAAAATGAGAATTTTTTTGAGCAGTTGTTAGAACTACGTTTCAAGGTTCCTCAACCTGCCATAATTCGTGACCCATCAAATGTTAACAGCGAATATTCTCTCAATGGCAGGAATTTGAAAAACGGATATTATGTTAGTGGTGGTTGGAATTCAGAAAATGTTTGGTATTCAGTGGGAGTTAGCGATTCCCGTTCAGTTATGGATATTTTTAGTTCGCATTTTATTGAAAATTCCTATGAATTGGTATTTTGTGAAAAATGTTATAATTGTAGATATTTATACTTTTCAGATAATTGTATTAATTCCCAATTTCTTTATGACTGTAATAATTGCATTGATTGTTTTGGTTGTGTGAATTTAAGAAATAAAAGTAATTGTATTTGGAATATTCAGTTTACAAAAAAAGAATATGAAAATAAAATTTCTGAAATTAATTTAAGAAGTAGAAATTTTACCAATCAAGTCAAAGAAGATTTTTGGAAATTTGTAAAATCACATCCAGCTCGTGCTGAGCGGCATGAAAGAGTTGAAAATGTTTCAGGGGTTAATATTTCTAATTCTAGAAATTGTCATGATGTTATTGACACAGTTTTAACAGAGCATGTTTTACATTGTGATCAAATTATTGGACACAAGGATTCTATGGATGCCTCTATTTCTGGTGGTTCAGAAAAACTTTATCAAACAATTGGAGTTGGCTCTAAATCAGCAAATGTAAAGTTTTCCTTTGCTTCAAAATTTATTCTTGAATCCGAATTTGTAATTAATTGCAGAAATATAGAATATTGTTTTGCTTGTATTGGATTAGAAAATAAAAGTTATTGTATATTTAATCGGCAATATGAAAAAGAAAAATATTATGAAGAATTAGATAATATAAAATTGTCTTTGTTAAAAAAGGGAGAATATGGGGAATTTTTCCCATATTCGATGAGTACATTTGCTTATAATGGTTCTCTGGCAACCTTAGCATTTCCTTTGAATGAAGACGAAATTATAAAAATTGGTGGGCTTTGGCAGTCAGACACAGATACTGATACACAAGGTATGTCTTTGTTGCCGACAGAGGAAATTCCTGATTTGATTCAAGATGTAAAAGATGAAATTCTTACAAAAGCGCTTATTTGCCGAAAAACTGGACGGCCATTTAGAATTGTAAATAGCGAGCTTGAATTTTATAGAAATTATAATATCCCTATTCCAGATGTTCATCCAAATAAAAGAATGAAAGATAGATATAATTATATAGGAAATTATAGGATGTTTAACGGTATTTGTAGCTTATGTAAAAAAGATATTAAAACTATGTATAACTCAAATGATAATTGGAAATTATATTGTGATGATTGTTATAAAAAAGAAATTTTGTAAATTATTAAAAAGGATGTAAAAGTAAGAACTTTGTGCTAAAATCAGCTAATATATGGCTGAAAACGAAATGAATAATCCCGTGCGAAACAACGGTTCACAAAGTGAACCTGTTTCTAACGGGACAAGAAAATCAGAAACAGCGTTGCGGGAAGAAGCGGTTTTGGAGTTCTGGAAAGAAAATAAAATTTTTGAGAAATCTCTGAAACAAACCGAAGGGAAAAAAGAGTTTATTTTTTATGAAGGTCCGCCGACGGCTAACGGCAAACCGGGAATCCACCATTTGGAAGCCCGAGCATTCAAGGATGCCATCCCTAGATATAAAACAATGCAGGGTTTTCACGTTCGCCGCAAAGGCGGATGGGACACACACGGTTTGCCAGTAGAGCTTCAGGTGGAAAAAAAACTAGGGCTTAATTCCAAAAAAGCGATTGAAGAATATGGCATCGCGAAATTTAATCAAGAATGTAAAGAAAGCGTCTGGGAATACACGGACCTCTGGGCTAAATTTACCGAGCGCATAGGTTATTGGGTGGACCAAGAAAATGCTTATGTGACTTATCACAATACTTATATCGAATCTGTGTGGAATGTTTTGAAAAAAGTAAATGAGCAGAATTTGCTTTATAAAGATTACAAGGTTGTGCCATGGTGTCCGCGTTGCGGAACGGCTCTTTCCTCACACGAACTTGCTCAAGGTTATGAAGACGTGAAAGATTTGTCGGTTTACGTAAAGTTCCATATCGCCCCACCCGATACTTTTACTCAGGTCCTCGGTTCCCTGGGGCCCCGACCCCAGCCAGACCATTCGCAAAAGCATGCGGGTTCGGCTAATACATATATTCTCGCTTGGACGACGACGCCGTGGACGCTTCCTGGGAATGTTGCTTTGGCTGTTGGAGAAAATATTGATTATGTAAAAATAGAAAAAGAAAATAAATTTTTTATATTAGCAAAAGCGCGTTTATCTGTAATAGATGGGGAATATAAAATTGTTGAGGAATTAAAAGGCAAAGATTTAATTGGTTTGGAATACGAACCACTTTATCCTTATCTTGCCAACACTATTTTTGAGACAGAAAAACATAAAATGGAAAAAGCCTACAAGGTTTACGGCGCGGATTTTGTGACCACAGAAGACGGTACAGGTGTAGTACACACGGCTGTGATGTATGGTCAGGATGACTTCGTGTTGGGGACAAAAATCGGTTTGCCGAAACATCATCTTGTCGGTCTTGATGGTAAATTTTTGGCAGGTACGGGATTTTTAGAAGGCAGATTTGTGCGGGATGAAGAAGTGGCTGTTGATATTATCAAAGATTTGGCGCACAGAGAACTTCTGTTTAAAAAAGAAAAATACGAACACTCATACCCGCATTGCTGGCGCTGCCATACCGCGCTTATTTATTACGCGCGCGATTCTTGGTATATCAAAATGTCTGACCCGAAAATCAAGGAAGAAATGATTGAGGAAAATAAAAGTATCAATTGGGAGCCATCACATATCCGCGACGGACGTTTTGGCGAATGGCTTAAGGATATTAAAGATTGGGCGATATCCCGCGAGCGTTATTGGGGGACTCCGCTTCCGGTCTGGACTTGTGAGTCTTGCAAAAAATTTGATGTTATTGGAAGCGTGGAAGAACTAAAAGAAAAAACAAAAAAATCAGGCAACAAATATTTTGTAATACGGCACGGGGAAGCGGAGAATAATATAGCTAGCGGCATTTTTCATGATGATGTTGAGTACGGCGCCAAGTTGACTGAAAAAGGGAAAAAGCAGGTATTGGAAAGTTCTAAGAATTTTAAAGAAAAAGTTGATATTGTTTTTTCTTCAACATTAGAAAGAGCCAAAGAAACTTCTAAAATGATTTGTGAGCAGATTAATTTTCCAGTGGAGAAAGTTATTTATGATGAACGAATCCAAGAATGGGAAACCAGTTCATTTTTTGAAGGTAAAGACAAATCTATTTTTGATAAATATTATGACGTAGATTATTTGGATAAACCGAAGGAAATTTTGCCCGACGGTGAAAGCTTTGCGGGGTTAATAAAAAGAGTTGGAGATTTTATTTATGAACTGGATACGAAATATTCCGGCAAAAATATTTTAATCATTAGCCACGCTGGGGCAAACAATGCCCTAAGTTTTATCACAAAGGGAATGTCGTTAGATAATTTATCAAGCAAAAACCCTTTTATTGACCTTAAAAACGCTGAGATAAAAGAAATTAATTTTAATTTGCTCCCGCATAATGAAAATTATGAGCTGGATTTGCATAGACCTTATATTGATGAAGTTAAATTGACATGTGAATGTGGCGGTAATCTCGTGCGCGCTAAAGAAGTGATGGATGTGTGGCTTGATTCCGGGGCAATGCCGTTCGCGCAAGACCATTACCCGTTTGAAAATAAAAAATGGGTGGATGGCGTGGGGTATCCGGCAGATTTTATTTCTGAGGCGATAGACCAAACTCGGGGATGGTTTTATACTCTGCATGCCGTTGGGATTTTAATGGGCCGTGGCAAGGCGTATAAAAATGTGATTTGTCTGGGACACTTGCTGGATGCCAAAGGCAAAAAAATGTCCAAATCATTGGGCAACATCGTTGACCCCTGGGAAGCGATAGAGAAATATGGCGCGGACACACTGCGGCTTTGGATGTATTCCATAAATCAACCGGGCGAGTCCAAGAATTTCGATGAAAAAACAGTGCTTGAACTTCACCGACAAGTTTTCGGTTTGCTTTACAACGTTTTGGCGTTTTATGAGTTGTATAGAGATAAAAAAATAGAAAATAATAGCAAACTCAAATCGAAAAATATTTTGGACGTTTGGATTTTGGCCAAATTGGATGAATTGACGGATCTGACGACTAAATATCTTGACGATTATAAGCTGCTTGAACCGGTAAGGGCTATACGTGATTTCATAGGGGATCTTTCCACTTGGTATTTGCGCCGTTCACGAGACAGAATTAAAAATGGCGATAAAGAAGCTAAGCTCACTTTGTATTTTGTGTTAAAAACCTTGGCAAAATTGATGGCTCCGTTCGTGCCGCTTGCCGCTGAAGATATTTGGCTGAAATTAATGAATAAAAATCCTGCCCGCCCTCACGATAGTTCGGGAGCAGGCGGGGATGTAGAAAGTGTGCATTTAGCAAGTTGGCCTAAAAAACAATCAAGAATTTTTTCGTTTGGTAAATCAAAAATTATTCCTGATATGGAAGAAGCTCGCAAAGTTGTTTCTCTTGGATTAGAAGCCAGACAAAAGGCTGGAATAAAAGTTAGACAGCCCCTCGCCCTTTCAAATACATTTGGGTATCAATTAAAAACTAGCGTAATTGATCTTGTAAAAGATGAACTAAATGTAAAAAAAATTCAGATTGGTGAAGGAGAATTGGATGTAAAAATCACCCCAGAATTAAAAAAAGAAGGGGACTATCGGGAATTAGTCCGTGCTATTCAAGATATGCGCAAGAAGATAGGGCTTACCCCAAGTGATATGGTTTCGCTCATGGTTGAAACCAGCGATGAAGGCAGAAAATTAATCCAAAAATTTGAAGCTGAACTCTTAAAAACAATTCTCGCGTCAAAAATAGAATTTAAAAGAAACGAAGGCGATGAAATAAAAATTGACGAGTTGGTTTTTAAAGTAAAGATTGATAAAATATAGTTATGAAAGTCAAAAAACTGGGGCATTGCTGTTTGGTTATAGAAATAGATGGGAAGAGAGTAATGACAGACCCGGGTTCTTATACCGTTTCCGAGCAGGAAATGGAGAAAAATATCGACCTTGTGCTTATTACCCACGAACACGCTGACCATTTACATGTTGATTCGCTGAAAAATATATTAAAAAATAATCCGAACGCCGTTGTTGTGACAAATGGCGGAGTCGGCAAAATTATCGGTAAAGCCGGAATCAAATACCAAAAATTGGAAGACAACCAGTCTGGAGAATTTGTCGGAGTTTACTTGGAAGCTCATGGCGACAAACACGCGGAAATATACGAGGATTATGGCCAGGTACAAAACACCGGTTATTTTATCGGCAAAGATTTATTTTACCCGGGCGATGCTTTTACCAATCCGAATAAAAAAGTTGATATTCTGGCTCTGCCCGCCTTGGCGCCGTGGCTCAAAATAAAAGACTCTATAGATTATGCGATTGAGCTGAAGCCTAGAATATGTTTTCCTGTGCATGATTGGAATATCAAAGATGGCAAGTTTCTGAACAGTATTCCGACCAAGTTTTTGGGAAAGCACAATATAGGGTATAAAGCTTTGGAAATAGGGAAAGAAGAAGATTTATAATGCACCACATTTATCACACGGAAGGAATAATATTGGGTAGCGGAAATTTTGGAGAAACAGGGAAATATTATTCTGTTTTTACCCGCGACCTGGGTCTCGTTTTTGCTTCCGCGCAGGGTGTCCGCAAAATGTCTTCCAAACTGCGTTTTGTGTTGCAGGATTTTGCTTATCTGAAAATCGATTTGGTAAAAGGCAGAGATTTCTGGCGAATTACAAATGTTTCAAAAACGAATAAGCTGGAAAAATTACAGGAGCCCGAAATTCTTAAAGTTTTTGCGAGCATTTCCAAACTCTTAAAACGCCTGCTCGCCGGAGAAGACCCGAATGAAATTTTGTTTGCTGATTTATTGAATGGATTGTCTATTTTAGAAAAATCCGAAACTAAAGAGGAATTGCATAGCATTGAAGCCGTTATTGTGTTGCGTATTCTTAACAATCTTGGCTATATAGGAGGCAATGAAATCTTGAAAGATTTCATCAGGTCGCCGTTTGAGGAGGAACTGATATTTAAAGCTGGAGAGAACAGAGCGAAGATATTGTATCAAATAAACAAAGCGCTCAAAGAGACACATTTGTGAGCTAATTTACCCCCGCGGAGATTTTTTTTATCTCGTTTTAGATGCTATAATCAAAGGATGCCCTTAAATGACAGAGAGAAATTAAATAGGATAGAAGAGTTGAAAAGCAAACTCTTTAATAAAGATTATCAGACGAAAATAGAGCATCGTGACAGCTTTCCGCACTTCCAAAAAAGAGACGTGATGGATTCCTGGCAGAAGAAAGAAGATGAGGGGCCGAGCCTTGAAGAGAATTTTTTTAAGAAGACATCTATGTTCAAGAAATTTTTTATATTTTCAATAGTTTTTTTTGTTTTGGCTCTGGGTTACGCGGCTTATATGTTTTTCGGCAACAGCAACAGCGTTTCGAACGACAATATTGATATCTCCGTGCTTTCTAACGCTTTCACTGCTGGCGGAGAAGACTATCCTCTTTTGGTTCAGGTGACAAACAGGAACAGTTCTCCGCTTGACTTGGTTGACCTGGTGGTGGAATATCCGAAAAGCGCCGGTGATACTCTGACACAAGACAATAACCATCTTCGCATTTCATTGGGGACGATTCCCGCGGGTGGAGTAAAAGACGAGAATTTGAAGCTTGTGCTCTTTGGCGAGCAGGGAAGCACGAATCAGATAGATATTTCTCTGGAATACAGAGTGGAAGGTTCAAATGCCATCTTTGTGAAAGATACGACTTATAATGTTTCCATAAATTCAACACCCATCAATCTTTCAGTTGACGCTCCCACTGAGGCGACTTCAAACCAAGATATTACTCTTCTGGTAAAATCCACACTAAACTCCACCAAGACCGTATCTGGCATCCTTATGAAAATTGATTACCCGATAGGTTTTCAATTTGTGAAAGCAAATCCCGCTCCTTCCATAGGCAACAATGTCTGGGACTTGGGAGATATCGCTCCCGGCGCGGAGCGTGATATTTCCATAGATGGCAAGATGGTTGGCGTTTTTGATGGGGACCAGAAAATATTCAATATATCAAGTGGTACGCAGTCTGATTCGGATAAGTCCTCAATCGGAGTTGTTTTTAATTCTATGCAATACGCTGTTTCCATAAAAAAGCCTTCAATTGATGCCAATCTTTTCGTGAACGGAGTGTCTCAATCACAGTATGCTATAGATACCAAGACTCCGGTTCAAGGTCAGATACGCTGGGTAAACAATTTAGATACAAAAATAAATAATTTAAAAATCACGGCAAAAATCTCGGGTAACGCCGTGGACCGCAACACGATATCCGCGGTCCAAGGTTTTTATGATTCATCCCAGAATTTAATAACCTGGGACAAGAACTATCAAAGTAATTTTTTGGAAGTAAACCCGGGCGATTCCGGAGCTGTGTCTTTCTCCCTTTCCTCTCTGCCCCTCTTTTCCGCTTCGGGGGGGATTATGTCTTCTCCAACCATAAACATAGATGTTTCCATAACAGGAGAACAAGCAGAGGACGGCGGCATTATCACGGAATTAAGCAGTGATGATTCAAGTGTCATAAATGTCATTTCGGACGTAGGACTTTCAACAAAAGCGCTTTATTACTCAGGACCTTTTACCAATACCGGGCCGATACCTCCGCAAGCAGAACAAAAAACTACCTATACTATTGTCTGGTCTCTTTCAAATACAGCGAATAATATTTCAAAAGCGGAGGTGACTTCCACCCTTCCACCTTGGGCGCGGTTTGTGGGCTCAATTTCTCCTCCGACGGAAGATCTGACTTATGATGATTCCTCACAGCAAATAATTTGGAATGTGGGTGGAATTCCCCCAGGCACGGGTATTACGGAAGCGGAAAGAAACGTTTCTTTTCAGGTAGAGCTTAACCCTTCTCTTTCTCAAGTCGGCACTTTGCCCGCCATCATAAATAATACGATTTTGACCGGACACGATGATTTTGCTAATGTGGATGTGACGGTAAACAAAACGTCGCTTGATACCAGACTTTTGAATGACCCGACTTTCCCCGGCAACGGAGATAGAGTGGTAAATTAAAAAATTTTATGGAAAAAGATGACTTAATGGAAAAAATAATATCGCTTTGCAAAAGACGCGGTTTTATATTTCCGGGCTCTGAGATTTACGGAGGGCTCGCGGGCACTTGGGATTGGGGACATTTCGGAGTGGCTTTGAAAAACAATATCAAGCAAAGCTGGTGGAAAAAATTCGTGGATAACAGGCGCGATATGTATGGCATTGACGCGGCTATACTGATGCGGCAGGAAGTTTGGCAAAATGCCGGGCACGTCGCCAATTTCGCAGACCCTATGGTGGAATGCGAAAAGTGTAAAAATAAATTTCGCGAAGACCAGATAGAGAATAAGGCAAAATGCCCGAATTGTGGAGGAAAATTAAGTGAAGCGAAGAAATTTAATATGATGTTCCAGACGCGCATTGGTGCATCGGACGATTCTTCCGCTATTTCATACCTTCGTCCGGAGACGGCGCAGGGAATGTTTGTGAATTTCAAAAATACTGTAGACGCTTTTCACCCAAAGCTTCCTTTCGGTATGGCGCAAATTGGCAAGGCGTTCAGAAATGAAATAACCCCGCGGGATTTCGTTTTTCGGGTCCGCGAATTTGAACAGATGGAAATAGAATATTTTGTGAGAAGCGAAGATTGGAAAAAATATTTTGAATATTGGAAAGGAGAGATGCTGGACTGGATGGAGGAGGTTGGTATTGATATGAGTAAAATTCACGAGCTTGAAGTCTCGGATGGGGACCGCGCGCATTATTCAAAAAGAACCGTAGATTTTGAATTTGATTATCCTTTCGGCAAGAAAGAGCTTTTTGGCCTTGCCTACAGGACTAATTTTGATTTAACGAATCACAAACTTGATTATATTGATGAAGAAAAAGGAGAAAAAATTATTCCGCACGTTATAGAGCCGACCTTCGGAGTTGACCGCGCCGTTCTGGCTTTACTTCTTTCCGTTTACGCTGAGGACAAAAAAGACGAAGAAATACGCTCGTATCTGAAGTTTAAGCCCAGTATTGCACCGGTTATTTGCGCTGTTTCACCATTATTAAAAAATAAACCGGAGCTGATGGAATACGCCAATACAAAAGTATTTGCCCCGCTTAAAACTGAGTTTGGCCGTGTTATATGGGATGATAACGGCAACATAGGCAAACGTTACCGCAGGCAGGATGAAATCGGCACACCATTTTGCATAGTGGTAGATTTCGATACGCTGACGGATGATACTGTTACGGTCCGTGACAGAGATACAGGAAAGCAGGAGAGAGTTAAAGTTGCAGATTTAGAAAAATATATAAAAGATAAAATATAAATGAAGTTCACAAAAAAAGTTTTACATAATGGTTTGCGATTGATAACAGTGCCGATGAAAGATAACCCCACGGCCACTGTTTTGGTACTAGTGGAAGCGGGCTCAAAATATGAGACAAAAAAGATAAACGGTTTGTCGCACTTTTTGGAGCATATGTGCTTTAAAGGAACAGTCAAAAGGCCTAAAGCGATAGATATTTCAAAGGAATTAGACGCGCTTGGTAGCCAATACAACGCTTTTACCGCGCAGGAATATACGGGATACTATGCCAAGTCGGATGCCAAGCATTTTAAAAAGATTTTTGATGTGGTGACGGATATTTATTTGAATTCCACTTTTCCGGAAACTGAAATGCAGAAGGAAAAGGGGGTTATTATTGAAGAAATAAATATGTATGAAGATATGCCGAACAGGCACGTGCAAGATTTGATAATGCAGCTTCTGTATGGCGACCAGCCGGCGGGATGGAATATCGCCGGAGAGAAAAAAAATATTTTAAATATGAAACGCGATGATTTTATAAAATATAAAAAGGCGCATTATTTGCCGGAGGCGACGACCATAGTGGTGGCAGGGAAAGTGAATGAGCACGAAGTGATAAAAGAAGTGGAAAGAGTTTTTGGCAGTATTTCGCGTGGTAAAAAGACGCAGAAGTTGAAAGTCAAAGAAAAACAGACAAAACCGCAGGTATTGGTTAATTTTAAAAAGACAGACCAGACTCATTTTGTTTTGGGCGTGCGCAGTATGGATTTGTTTGATAAAAAAAATGCTATTCTGTCAGTCTTGGCTGGAGTTCTTGGAGGTGGAATGAGTTCACGCCTTTTTCAAAAATTGCGCGAAGAAATGGGGGTTGGCTATTATGTGCGGGCTTACAACGACCCTTATACCGACCACGGGTTCTTCCAGATTTCCGCCGGTGTGGATAATAAAAGAATTTATGAAGTTATAGAAGCTGTTTTGGAAGAATGCAGGAAACTTAAAGATAGAAAAGTTAGTTTTGAAGAGTTAAATAAAGTCAAAGAGTGCTTGATAGGCAATATGAAACTTTCCCTTGAGTCGACCGATGACATTGCCAATTTTTATGGCGGACAGGAATTATTGAAGAAAGAGGTTGAAAATCCTGAAAATAAAGCAAATGAAATTAAAAAAGTGACGGCAAACCAAATACAGGCTTTGGCTAAAGATATTTTCAAAAATAACAAATTAAATTTGGCTCTCATTGGGCCGTTCAAAGAGAAACAAAAATTCTTGAAATTGTTAAAGTTTTAAATTAAGCTTTTTTATGCTATTATATGCGTGTATATGTTTGAGAAGAATGATATTAAATCTATTTCAATAAGCACTGGCACCATAATCCGATTCTTTTTGGTGGCGCTCGGATTTTATTTGTTTTGGTTCCTGCGGGACCTGATGCTTGTTATTTTGACCGCCATAATAATAGCTTCTTTTGTGGAGTCGGCTGTGCCCTTTTTCAAAAAAATTAAAGTTAATAGGATTTTTGGAGTAGTGATTTTATATATCGGTTCGATTGCTTTCTTAGCTCTGTTGTTTTATCTTTTTGTCCCACTTCTGATAACCGAGATTTACAATCTTTCCGTTTTTCTATCTTCTTACGTTCCAAATTCACCCATTTTGAATTATTTCAGCAATGACGCTTTTTCCGGAGCCAAAGATATTATAAACAATCTTTCACACAGTCTGTCTCTCACTACCCTCGTCTCCACTTCCAATGCTTTTATTTCCACCCTTTCCGGAGGATTTTTCCAAATACTTTCCGTGGCCTTCGGAAGCATTTTCAACGTGATACTCATCGTGCTTATTTCTTTTTATCTTTCAATCCAGGAAAAAGGAATACAGAATTTCTTGAGGATTATTTTACCCATAGAACACGAAGAATATGCCGTGGATTTATGGGAACGCTCACAAAAAAAGATTGCTCTGTGGATGAAAGGGCAGATGCTTTTGGGTGTTCTTATTTTTATCTTGACTTATCTTATGCTTTCTCTTTTAGGCATACAATACGCCCTTCTCCTCGCTATTATCGCGGGAATAATGGAACTCATTCCTTACGGCATTTTGATTTCGCTTATTCCGGCTGTTTATTTTTCTTATCTTTCTGCCGGACTTTCAAGTGCCCTTATGGTTTCCGGGGCGTACATAATACTCCACCAATTTGAAGTTTTTCTCTTCTCTCCTCTGGTCATAAAAAGCGTGGTGGGCCTTTCTCCACTTGTGGTGATTATTGCCGCTCTGATAGGTTTTGAATTGGGCGGATTTTGGGGGTTGGTTCTAGCCATCCCTGTGGCTGTTTTTATAATGGAATTAATGAGTGATTTTGAAAAAAAGAAAATTTCTTTCAGAACGAACAATTAATCGAGGGAGATAGAGATTTATGGAAAAGAAAAGCTTTTATATCACGACAACTCTGCCCTACGTAAACGCTCCTTTACATATGGGGCATGCGCTTGAACTCGTGCGGGCTGACGCTATTGCCCGTTATAAAAAACTTGTCGGGTATGATGTTTATTTTAATACAGGTACTGATGAACACGGGATGAAGATTTATGAAAAGGCGGAAGAAAAAAATCTTGCAGTACAAGATTTTGTGGACCAAGGTTTTGAAACTTTTAAAGAACAACTGAAAATGTTCGGAATAAATGATGATGTTCATTTTATCCGCACCACAGACCCGCATCATGAAAAAGCGGCACAGGAATTTTGGAAAATGGTATCCCAAAACGGCTATATTTACAAGAAAAATTATGAAGCGAAATATTGCGTCGGATGT
>Ga0265313_10002977_pt1 | contig 14120 bp, 14 predicted proteins | sample 4123metaG_FD_203122 | JGI IMG/M metagenome (GOLD analysis project Ga0265313, IMG submission 203122) | Rhizosphere microbial communities from Carex aquatilis grown in University of Washington, Seatle, WA, United States - 4-1-23 metaG | ecosystem: Host-associated > Plants > Roots > Rhizosphere >...
CAGCGCGCCCTGCCTCTAAGTCCGCAGGATGGCTCTTCCTGACACCATGACCGTTATCGGCGTACCGTCGCCTGGCGGGCCGCAAGCGCTGGTTCCCGAGCGCCGTCCCGTGCCAACGCCCGGTCGGGGCGAAATTCTCGTTCGCGTTGCGGCCGCCGGCGTCAATCGCGCCGATGCGCTCCAGCGCCGCGGCCTTTACCCGCCGCCGCCCGGCGCGCCGGACATCATCGGGCTGGAGGTGGCGGGAACCGTGATGGCGCTGGGCGCCGACGTGTCTCGCTTCTCGGTCGGCGACAGCGTCGTGGCGCTCCTCGCCGGCGGCGGCTACGCCGAGTATTGCGCCGTCCACGACACCAACGCCCTGCCGGTCCCGGCGGCGCTCTCGATGGTCGAGGCTGCCGCCGTCCCGGAGGCCTTCGCGACCGTGTGGTCGAACGTCTTCCAGCGCGGCCATCTTGCCTCTGGCGAAACGCTGCTCGTCCATGGCGGCGCCTCGGGCATCGGCACCACCGCCATCCAGATCGCCCGGGCGTTTGGTGCGCGCGTCATCGCCACTGCCGGCAACGCCGCCCACTGTGCCGCCTGCCTGAGGCTGGGCGCCTCGTCCGCCGTCGACTATCACACCGAGGATTTCGTCGCGCGCGTCGGCGAGATCACCGGCGGGCACGGCGCGGACGTCATCCTCGACATGGTCGGCGGCGACTACGTGCGGAGAAACTACGCCGCGGCGGCCGAAGACGGCCGCATCGTTCAGATTGCAGTCTCCGCCGGCGCCCTCGCCGAAACCGACTTCCACGTTCTGATGCGCAAGCGCCTCACCCACACCGGCTCGACGCTGCGCAACCGCTCCATTGCCTTCAAGGCGGCGCTTCTCGCCGAAGTCGAAACCAAGCTGTGGCCGCTGCTCGCGCGCCGCGCCGTCGTGCCGGTGATCGACACCACCTTTCCGCTCGAACGCGCCGCCGAGGCCCATGCGCGGCTGGAGGGTCCAAGCCACATCGGCAAGATCGTCCTCACCGTCGCCTGAAGCTCTCGCCCCGGGGCTGACCGGCCGGGATGCGATTCGCCCCGGTGGCCTCTGATCGCCCGGCTGGTGTGGCCGGGACAGGGCGGAATCCCCGTGCTCTTAGGCTCGTGCACAGGGATTTGCGTCCCCCTCGCGCTCGCCCTATATATGCGGCCATTCCTACCATCACGTCGTTTTTGGTCAGGGCTTCCCGGCAGAAGAACCGGGCGAGCAAGCGAGAGAGGCTTACTATGTCGACCGCCATCCCCTTGATGCCCAAGGCGACCGCCGTCTGGCTGGTTGCGAACACGTCGTTGTCGTTCGACCAGATTGCCGCGTTCTGCCACCTGCATCCGCTCGAAGTGCAGGCCATCGCCGATGGCGAGGCCGCCCAGGCGATCAAGGGACTGGACCCCGTGCTGACCGGCCAGCTGACCCGCGAGGAAATCAAGAAGGGCGAGACCGAGCCGGGCCACCGTTTGGGGCTGCTGACGCACCGCGTCGCCGCGCCCGTCGCCAAGCACCGCGGCCCGCGTTACACGCCGGTCTCGCGCCGGCAGGATCGCCCGAACGCCATCCTGTGGCTCCTGCGCAATCATCCCGAACTGAAGGATGCGGCGATCATGCGCCTGGTCGGCACCACCAAGCCGACCATCGAATCGATCCGCAGTCGCACCCACTGGAACGCCAACAACCTGCAGCCCACCGACCCGGTCGCGCTTGGCCTGTGCTCGCAGATCGATCTCGACTTCGAGGTCGAGAAAGCAGCCAAGAACGCACCGCCCGTCGCCGCCGCCGAAGGCGCCACCCTGCTCCCCGCCGCCGAAACGACGCGCTCGGCCGCTGCCGCACTTGCCGCCGCCGCGGCCAAGCCGGAGCGTACTCCGGAGCAGGCCGCCGCCGATGAGGCGAGCGCCGTGTTTGCCAAGCTCAAGTCGATGAAGGGACGCGAGGAAGACGACGAGGAATAGTCCTTTCGCTTCTCAGCCGCGGCGCTTTTCCGGCGTCATCCTGAGGATCGCCCAGCCCGCAAGCGCCGAGGCGACCGAGCCCGCCAGCACGCCGATCTTGGTTGCATCGTCGTGCTCGGGCGGAAATGCGAGGAGCCCGATAAACAGGCTCATCGTGAATCCAATCCCGCACAGAACCGCCACGCCATAGAGCTGGCGCCAGGTAGCGCCGGCCGGCAGCGTTGCAAGACGCGTGGCGATGGCCACCCACGCTCCCCCGAAGACGCCGATCTGCTTGCCGATGAACAGTCCAAGCCCGGCGCCCCGCGTTACCGGATCGCTGAACACCGCGCCGCCAAGCGCGCCGAGGGCGACGCCCGCGTTCGCAAATCCGAAGACGGGAAGCACGACGTAGGCAACAAACCCCTGCAGCGCGTGCTCGAGGTCAGCCAGGGGCGCCCTGCCGCCCTTGCCGCTGGTCGGGATCGTCGTGGCGAGCAGCACGCCGGCGATGGTGGCGTGAACGCCCGATCGAAACACGAACACCCACAGCAGCAGGCCGAGCGCGAGATATGGCCATAGCGCCGTCACCCCAAAGCGGTTGAGTGCCACCAGCGCGACAAAGGTCACCAGCGACAGCCCGAGCATCGGCAGCGAAAGATCGGCCGTGTAGAACAGCGCAATGATGACCACCGCCCCGAGGTCGTCGAGAATGGCAAGCGCGGTCAGGAAGACCTTGAGCGAGACCGGCACGCGCGCGCCGAGAAGGGCAAGCACGCCTAGCGAAAACGCAATGTCGGTCGCCGCCGGAATGGCCCAGCCACGCAGCGTCTCCGGCGAGCCTCGATTGAACATCACGAAGATCAGCGCCGGCGCGATCATGCCGCCCAGTGCCGCCAGCCCCGGCAGAGCCCGCGCCGGCCACGAATTCAGCTGCCCGATAACCAGTTCGCGTTTGATCTCCAGCCCGACCAGGAGGAAGAACAGCGCCATCAGCGCGTCGTTCACCCAATGGAGGACGTCGAGGCCGAGGATCGGGAGATGGAGCAGGCCGAAATAGGCGCTTGCAAGCGGCGAGTTGGCGACCAAGATCGCCACCGCCGCGCTTGCCATCAGGACGAGCCCGCCTGCCGCCTCGCTTTGGATGAATCGCTGCCAGATACCAACCATCGCTTCTGCGATGCCACGCCTCGCGCGATCGATCAACCGCGCCGGGGATAGTGGCGGCAATGTCTTAGAGCAGAAGCGGCGGCGCGGGCTTCGGAAGCGTCAGTGCAACGAGCCCTGCCTCAGCCGCTCGATCTCGTCCTTGAGCGACAGCTTGCGGCGCTTGAGCTCCGTCAGTGTCAGCGTATCGATACCGGGATGTTGCATCGCCTCCTCGATCTGATGCTCAAGAGCGCGATGCTTCTTCTCGAGCTCGGCGAGGTGCATTTCCATAGCCATCAGCGGGGGCCTCCCTGTTGATTAGCAGGAACAATCTGACACAACCGCCATTAGCTGTCGAACGCCAGCAAATGCGCCACGAACAACCCGTGCAACAGCGTGCCTGAAGAGAACGTGGATCGTCCCGGCGTCCGCTTCAAGGGGTGACGACTCACCAAGGGCGGACGTGTTATGGAAAGCGCCATGGCATCCGGCGGGCGGCGGCTTTCCGAGGAAGAAGAAAACGCGGTCAGGCGTGAGCTGGCGGAACTCCACCAGGAGCACCGCGACCTGGACGCCGCCATCATCACGCTGATGCAGTCGCCGAACCCCGATCATATCCGCATCCAGCGGATGAAGAAGCGCAAGCTCGCGCTGAAGGACCGCATCGCCAGCCTCGACGACAAGCTCGTTCCCGACATCATCGCGTGATTGCGACAATGTGGCCAGGCCGTCAGCCGGCCGGGCCGACGGCCGGTGTGGTGTGCGTGAGGCTCGCCCCGAACCCTGACTCCGCCGCGCCGGCCCCCGTTACGATGATCTTGCGGCTCAGCCGCACAAATGGCCGCTCAATTGCGCAGTAGTACAGCGCCGTCAGGACAAGGACGGCCAGCGCTCCTGTAAGCGCCCCCTGGAAAGGCGCGGGCAGCCAGCGGAGAACCAGCGTGAACGCGATGATGTGAGTGAGATAGAGCGAATAGCTGACCCGCCCGAGCAGCCTCGCCGGCCCGCTCGCCAGAACCCGCACCACCCATCCGTCCGCGTGCAGAACGGCGACGAAGAGTGCGAACAGGATCGGCGCGAACAGCCACTCCTTCTGCCAGCTCTCCGTCTGGGTCGGCTTGAACTGCGCCAGGATGAGGACCGAGAGAAAGAACGCGGCAAGGCTGACGGCGGCGACAAAATCCCACTGCTTGCCGCTCAGCGTGAAGCGCCTGGCAACGCGCTCCGCGCTCATCGCAGCAAGCATGCCGGCCACGAAGATGGCGACGTAGCCGCCCGATGCGGAAAACATCGGCACGTTCCACGAGATGCCGGAGACTCCGTGCCGGAAGTGATTGAGGAGCGCGAGCCACACAAGGAAGGCGACAAGCGTCCACAGTCGGCGGCCGAGCAGGATGAAGGCGACGATCACGAACGGATAGAGCCTGTAGAAAAACAGCTCAACCTTGATGGTCCAGTAGATGCCGAGGTTGTGCTGCAGCAGCGCGACCTTGAGCGCTCCCGCCAGCGACGACAGCCCACTCGATCCGGCGTGCGCGACGTCTGGCGGCGCGCCCGGCAGGAGCAACAGGTAGCCAACGAAGGGCGCGAAGAAGAACGCCGGATAGACGCGCACGTAGCGGCGCAGCAGGAACATGAGCCAGTAGCGCAGCGAGCCCCGGGAAATGGCGCTCAGCGAGGCATCGGGCACGTAGAGGCTGCCCATGAGAAAGCCGCTGAGGAAGAAGAAGAGGATGACCCCGGTCGAGGCGCAGCCGACCACCAGCGGCAGCCAGCCGCTATAGCCGGCGTGACCGCAGGCAACCATCAGCACCGCCACGCCGCGCAGACCGTCGAGCGCAGGATAGTGCGCCGGTCGCGTTACTCTGTCCGCCGTTGCCGCCGCCGTCACCCTCGCCATCCCCGACTCACGACGCCCATCGCTAGAATTTGCCGCTTGTTGCACCGCAGGGACATCCCCCTATAATCCGCGCCTTTCCGGCGGGCGAAGGACCGATGGCGGCGAAGAAAACCTCTCCCCGTAAGGCGATCGAAAACGGCGGTGCGCCCGTCGCCATCGTCATGGGCAGCCAGTCCGACTGGGCGATCCTGAAAGAGGCGGCCGACACGCTGGACGCGCTCGGCATCGTTCACGACAGCCGCATCGTCTCGGCCCACCGCACACCCGACCGGCTGGTTAGCTTCGCCCGCGGGGCGCGCGATGCCGGCCACAAGGTGATCATCGCCGGCGCCGGCGGCGCCGCCCATCTGCCCGGCATGGTTGCCTCGATGACCACCCTCCCCGTTCTCGGCGTCCCTATCGAAACCAAGGCGCTCGGCGGGCAGGACAGCCTCTATTCGATCGTGCAGATGCCGGCCGGTGTCCCGGTCGGCACTCTGGCCATCGGCCGCGCCGGTGCGATCAACGCCGCCCTGCTGGCGGCGGCAATCCTGGCGCTTTCCGACGCGAAGATCGCCGCGCGGCTCGACGCCTGGCGGACGCAGCAATCGGCGAGCGTCGCCGAACGGCCGAGCGACGCAGCGCATTGACCCTGGCTCCTAGCATGACGGTCGGCATTCTGGGCGGCGGCCAGCTCGGCCGCATGCTGGCGCTGGCCGCGGCCGAGCTCGGCCTGAACTGCCACGTCTATTGTCCCGAGGCGGATAGTCCCGCCTTCGCGGTGTCCGCTGCCCACACCCGCGCCGCCTACGACGACCGCGCCGCTCTCGCCGCGTTTGCCGCGGCCGTTAACGTCGTCACGCTGGAGTTCGAGAACATTCCGCTGGCGACGCTGGACTTTCTCGCCGAGCGCGTAACCGTCGCCCCCGGTGTGAAAAGCCTCGCCGTCTCGCAGGACCGTCTCAGCGAGAAAGATCTGATGGGCGAACTCGGTATCGCCGTGCCAGCCTACGCCGCGGTCTCTTCCCAGTCGGAAATCTACTCCGCGCTCGCCCGGACTGGCCGCCCCGCAATCCTCAAGACGCGGCGCATGGGATACGACGGCAAGGGACAGGCGGTGATCCGCCCGGGAGATGACCTCGTCACCGCGTGGAAGGCCATCGGCGAGGTGCCTGCGATCCTCGAGGCCCTGGTGCCGTTCGAGCGTGAGATTTCCGTCGTGCTGGCGCGCGGCAGTGATAGCGCCATGCGCGCCTTCGACATCGCCGAGAACCGCCACGCCAACGGCATCCTGGCGACGACCACCATTCCCGCGAATGTCTCGCCGGAGTTGGCGGCGCAGGCCGTCGGCATCGCCGAGAGGATTGCGGTCGCTCTCGGTCACATTGGGGTGCTCGCGGTCGAGATGTTCGTTCTCCCCGGCGAAACGCTGCTCGTCAACGAAATCGCCCCGCGCGTGCACAACTCCGGCCACTGGACGACCGACGGCTGCCTCACCTCGCAGTTCGAGCAGCACATCCGCGCCGTCGCCGGCTGGCCGCTGGGCGATACGGAGCGCCACTCCGACGTGACCATGGAAAACCTGATCGGCGCCGATGCCGGCCGCTGGCGGGAAATCCTGGCCGAACCCGGCACTCGGCTGCACCTTTACGGCAAGGCCGAGGCCCGGCCCGGCAGGAAAATGGGCCATGTCAACCGCGTCACACCCGCCGAAAAGTCGTGAATCGGTTGCAATCGCTTTTGACGCGCGCCGCTGATTCTGCTATTCGACCGACCCAAATGGGGCGGCGGCCCTAAGGGTGCCGGCCATCTTCAAGCTTCACACACCGACAGGACGGTTCGCTTGCAAGTACTGGTTCGTGACAACAACGTCGATCAGGCGCTGAAGGCTCTCAAGAAGAAGATGCAGCGCGAGGGGCTCTTCCGCGAGATGAAGCTCCGCAACTATTACGAAAAGCCCTCCGAGCGCCGTGCGCGTGAAAAGGCCGAGGCCGTTCGCCGCGCCCGCAAGCTGGCGCGCAAGCGCGCCCAGCGCGAAGGCATTGCCCCGCCCGGCGGTGCCCATGCTCTCAACCCGCGTGCTGCTGCCGCTGCCGGCGGTCGTGGCGGTCGCGGCGCCAGCGCCGAAGGCGGCCGCCGCTCGAGCCCATAAATTCGCCAGCATCGCCCGCTTCACGTAGTGTCGGCATGGCGGCGACCAGGCGCGCCGTCGGACGATGGAAGGCCAGCGGGCTAATGAATGTGACGGCGACAACTGAAATCGTACGAGCCATGAGGCGGCACCTGACGGGGGCCGCCTTTGTGTTTGCGGGCGCTGCTCTTCTCGCCGGATGCCAGAGCGCGCAGGGCCCGGCGGGAACGGTGATCGACGCCTCTGCCGGCTCGGCCGTCAACATCGATTCGTTGACCGCCGTGATCAACCAGAACCCCAACGACCCCAATGCCTATAACGTGCGCGGCAGCGCCTATGGCCGCGCCGGGCAGTACGATCTGGCCATCGCGGATTTCAACACCGCGATCAAGATGAACCCGAACTTCTACCAGGCCTACGCCAATCGCGCGCTGGTGCTGCGCAACCTGAAGAAGGACGACCAGGCGCTCGCCGACTACAATCGTGCGATCGAACTGAACGGCAGCTATGCCGTCGCCTATGTCGGCCGCGGCAACATGTATCGCGAAAAGAAGCAGTTCGACCTCGCGCTCGCCGATTTCAACCACGCCATCCAGATCGACCCCAGCGATCCGCGCGCATTCCACAACCGCGGCCTCATCTATCAGGCCGAAAAGCAGTACCAGCCCGCCATCGACGATTTCTCCAAGGCGATCGCGCTGCAGCCGACGGCGGCCGAGCCGTTCAACGCGCGCGGGCTGTCTTACCTCGCCACTGGCGATTTCAAGGCGGCGCTCGACGACTTCAACGAAGTGGTCAAGCGCGATGCGCAATCCTACGAGGGCTGGACCAATCAGGGGCTGGCGCTCGAACAACTCGGCCGCCGGCAGCAGGCGTTCAACGCTTTCGCCCATGCCGCCTATCTCGATCCGAGCTACGGGCCGGCGGTTGAAGGCATGCATCGTACTGCCGGCGGCGGCGGTACGCAGCTGCCCGCTACGAACTAAACGGTCGTTCCGCGGCGGCTTCATCAGAGATCAAGCGCAGCGCGCAGCGCCACCAGATGCGCTGCCGTGTTGGCGCCCTCGTCCCAGTAGCGCGTGTGGGCAAGGAACTGGCCACCGTCAGGCGCTCCGAGCGCCACGTCCTTCCCCCCCGGTCCGAACAGTGGCGCGACCGGACCACCGACGACATCGCCCCACAAGACGTTTCGGCACGGCGCGTAGATGTTCGTCCAACGCGTCGCAGCGAACAGCGCCGCGTGGTGGGGGACCACCAGCGAGGAATCGTTGGCCTTCGGCAGGTACGTGAAGTGAATCTTGCTCTCAGTGATGGGCGGACAGAGCGGCAGTTCACGCTGCGCGGCACGGGCGCGGAACATCGCGGCGATCTTGCCATCTCCCTTGAAGGCATCATCGAACCCGCGCCACCACAGCTGAATCCAGTCCGCACCGATGGCACGGCACTCGCTCGGCATCAGCGGCTGACGATCGTTGACCATCAGGACATGCGCGTGGGTGAGCGGCGAGCCGAGCGTGACAAAGTCGGTGATCTTCCACGCACCGCCGGTGCGCGCCGCGACCTCATCGCAATAGGCGCGCTGCGCTGCACGAAAATCGTCGGGTGTTTTCTCCGGCGCATTTCTGAGGAGGACGTCGCCCGCCTCCTCGACGGCACGGAGCACCGGATTGTTTGGGTCGTGGCGGATCCGGTCGTTGATGTCCGCCCAGTAGTAACTGAGGATGTCATAGCCCACGACCGTCCCGAGGCTGTGGCCGACGACGACGATGCGATCGTAAGCATTGTCCTCGTGCAGCGCCTGGAGGAGGCGCAGACCCGTGACGCGGATGCGCTTGCGGGCGCCGATGTTGGAAGGCGCCGGCGTCAGGTAGCGCGCCGCGTCGCCGGCGATCTGGATGAAGATCGTCCTCCGCAGCCACCACAGGCCAAGACCAATTGCGACTAGCGAAAGGTAGGCGCTCGGCAGCGAGATCACGAACGCCCGACCCGGCCAAACCCACAGAGCATACCCGATAACCAACGCAACAACGGCAACCGCAGCAAAACGCGCGACACGCCAGACCAACGTACTGGCGGGAATCGCTTTCCATAGGCCGCGAAGTGCGGCCAGTCCGACGACCACCCAGACAATCAAGTCGAACATCCACCACGTTTTGCCCCAGATCGCGTTGAGGGCAACAAAACCCCAAAGAATCACGCCGATGACGAGGGCGGACAGGACAGCGGCGGCAACTGCCAACGTCTGCCACTGCTGCGCGCGCCGCGGGAACGCAGAGATCGGACGCACGAGCAGCCGCATCAGCCACCACGCGACGTCAGCGAGCTTGGTGTCCTCCAGCATGTCGGCCCAGTAGAGCTCGAAAAAATCGGTCCGCACGCCGTTCGCGCCAGCGTTGGTCGTGATGCGCCAGAGTTCCATGTCTCCGGACTTTCGGTCGTGCTGCGACCAGGTGAGATGCTGCCCGGGCGACTTCGGTGACAGATTCGCGGTCTCACTGGTCCATACCGTCTCGACGAACGGACGCAGCGTTTCCATCGGCGTCTGATTGCCGATACCGTGGATGAGGACGACCGCTTGCTTCCCGGCGGTGGCGGGTGAGGCCAGCTTGTTGGCGGCAGCCGCGCCCACAGACTCCGAATCGCTCATCCCCACCCCCCGAACTACTCGGAAAGGTTGCGAGACTAGACTTGCAACCAGGGCTCGACAAGGCGTGTCTGGTACAGAGCGGCGGGAAGACAGCGCCACGATGGGCGCTGCCCTTTCCTGGATCCGCCTAGCGATACGCCTTGGTGAACGCGGCGCTGTCGTTGAGCTCGCGCCAGGCGGCGAGCTTGCCGCCCTTGAACGTGAAGATGTGCGCCCAGTCGCTGTCGACCGGTTTGCCCGTCTTCTTCTGCGTCATCGTGTAGTGACCAATGACCACGACCTTGTCGCCGCTGGCGAAGAAATCGCGCGGCTCGAACAGCGAGAACTGGTTGTTCTCGGCAACGTCCTTGAAGAAGCTCTTCACGCCGTCGAGCCCGCTGCGCGCCCCGAAGACCGGAAAATCCTCACGTGTGCCGCCCGAGTGCCACGCGACGTTAGGCGCGCAGCCGTCAAGGATCGCCTGCACGTCGCCCTTGCCGAACGCGTCGTAGACGGCGCGGGCCGCGGCGAGGTTTGTGGTCTGCATGTCCTGGATATTCATTGTGCTTCTCCCGTGTTGGGTTGCTGACTGGGAGAGGCTAGCCGGCGGCGAAAAAGGTCTCCTGAGGAGGATTCCCTAATTATGACTCCGAATTATCGCCGGGCCTGAGGAGCCCATGCTCCATGGCGAAGAGCGTCGCCCCGCCGCGGGTCTTCACGCCGAGTTTGCCGTAGATCGACTGAATGTGGTTGTCGACGGTCTTGGGCGAGAGTCCGAGGGCAGCGCCGATGTCTTTGGTCGTCGTGCCGCGCGCGACGTGCTGCAGCACCTCGACCTCGCGCCCGGTCAGACCGGCGACGAACGGCACTTTCTTGCCGCGCTTTCCCTGTCCCGCCGCCTCGAGCACGGCGACGACCGCCTCGCCGTCGAGCGTGCCGCGCTTGACCTCCTCGCGCAGCCTCTCGGCCGCCTGCGCCGGCGTCAGTGTCACCCGGAAGGGACGATCCTCGACGAGATTCTGGTAGGCCTCGGCGACCGCCAGCAACCGGCCCGGGGCGGAAAGATCGGCCGCCCTGACACCGCGATGAAAGCCGCTCCCGTCGAGCCGCTCGTGGTGTTCCGCGATCATCGATCCGATCGCCGCAAGGCCGGGCACGCGCGGCACCATCCGCCCGGCGAAATAAGGATGCAGGCGGCTGCGCTCGGATCCTTCCGCCGTGTCGAAGCGTGCTGTGCCGCCGATGGCGATGTAGCCGATGTCATGCCAGAGGGCCGCGCGGCGGATTTCCGCACGCCGCGCGTCGGGCATTCTGGCGACTTTCGCCGCCGCGTCCGCCAGCGCCGCAACCGCACGCGAGTGTCCGGCGATGAGCGGCGATTTCAGGTCGATGAAATCGGCGATCACCGCGCTCGCCGCATCGATCTCGGCCTCCGACAGGACGGCGTCCTCGGCGGCATCGAAATCCATCGCGGCTGCCCACGCCTCTTCATCCGACACCGGCGCAAGCAGCTTCGCCACTAGCGGCACGAAGGCATCGACCACTGCGGGATCGTATGGGCCCCCGCTCCGGCCCGCGATGACCGGGCCGACGCGCTCCCGCGGCATGACATCGGCGAGCGCCAGCGCATCCTGCACGACGAGCACGATGCGCACCGCCGGCGCGATGGCCTCGCCGGCGACGTGGTTGGGGAATCCGTGCCCGTCCCAGCGCTCGTAGAGCTGCCGGAGATTGCGCTGGACGCTCTCCGGCAAGCCGAGCCGGGCACCGATGCGCGCCGCCACCTCGCAGTGCGCACTGAACACGCCGACGGTCTGCCCGACGACGTTCATGAAATTCTCGTCGCCGTGCTGGAGCGGCGGATGGTCGGCGCGCGCCGGCCCGACATGCGCCATCAGCACGCGCACGAACTCCGGGCCGTCGGCCGGATCGATGGTGGAGAAATTCTTGCGGATGGCGATCTCGTCGCCGAACAGCGCGTTGAGCTTGTCGGTCTCGGCCGTGCAGCCACAGTAACGCAGCAGCCCATGATAGTAGGCCTCGGTCGCCACCCGGTCGCCAAGCCCCATGGCGCGCGCCAGCGCCACGCTGGCAACCGCCGAACGCAGGCCGTAACCCAGCGGCTGGCCGATGGCGAAATCGGTCGCCAGCGACAGAACGCCGATCACCTCGTTCCGGCGAACCGGCAGTATCGCAGCAGCCATGATCGCCCCCGGGGGATTTGCCAGCGGCTGGTGTGGCACGAGGCGGTGCACGGCTGCAACTGCGGCTGGTGCCGTTCCCTTCAGACGGAGAGCCTAATAGGAAAGGCCCGGCGCAACGGCCGGGCCTGCTGATGTTAAACGGGGACCCGATCAGGCCAGCTGAGGCCCGGCGTGTCCGCCTACTTCAGGTGATAGGTGAGGCCGACGCTGGCTTCCAAGGTGCGCGGCGAGACGTTCCAGTATGGGTCGCCCTCATAAAGGATGTCGTGGGTACCATACTGCGTATAGATGGTTTCGAACCGCATGCTGAGCCGCGAGGTCAAAAACGCCTCGGCACCGAGGCCGATCTGGAGACCGCTGTCGGTGAAGACGGCATCTGAATACGAGCTGCCGCTGGGGAAGCCCCCCGAATAGTCGAAATGCCCGACGGTCCAGCCCAGGCTGGCATAAAGCAGCGTATTGCCGGCGGTAACGATGCCCAGGCGCCCGCGCACGCCCGCCGACCAGTCATGCTTGATATAGTCGTAGGTGCTGTACGGCGACACCACGTTCGGAAGATCCGCGCCAGCCTCGATGCCGGCCACGATGTTTCCCATCTGCCAGTTGTAGCCGGCATAGGTGCCGACAGAAGCAGATACCTTCGAGGCGTAAGAGAAGGCTGGATCGTAAGGGGTCTCGTAATCGGGATTGTTGTCCTCCGGATCATTCAGCATCGTCGCGCCGACCTTGCCGCCGACGTACATGCCGGCCCATGATGGCCCGACAGGCACGTTCGCTGCGGCCGTTGTCGGTCCGCCAAGCCAGCCCGGGTGGTAGGCGATCCCAACGCGCGCGGCGAACGTATCGAGCTGCTCAGAGTCGTAGGGACTGCCGTCGCTGTAAGAATATGCTTTGCCGTACTGGGTATAGGTCCCTTCCAGCCGCAAGCTGAGATTCGGCGTAACGAAAGACTCGACGCCAGCGCCAAACTGAACTCCGCTGACCGTCTGGTTGGGCGCACCGTAATTGTAGTAGGCCCAATAGCCGTCACTGAGATCCATGTTGCCCTGCGCAAGGCCGATGCTGCCGTAGAACAGTGTGCTGGGGTTGGCGAGATATCCCAGGCGGAGCCGTTCGGCCGTCGACCAGTCCTGCGTGTAGAGCGGACCGCCGTAGGAGGTGTCGTAGTAGTGCCCGGGCAGGTTGCCCCAGTTCGCCTCAACCTCGGCGCCGCCGACCCAGTTGCCGAAGACCTGATTATAGCCGGCAAACAATCCTGCGGACCCACCTTCCGACCCGTACCGCCATGGATTCGAGATCGGACTGGAAACGGAATTCTCTGCTGACGCACCCAAGCCGTAGCCCGCCTGCGCACCGCCATAGAGGCCACTCCACTGATACGCGGGAGCCGGGCCTGCCGAGGCTATCGCCGGAATGAGAAACCCAACCGCGGCCAGCACCACGCCATGCATCACGAATCGCATCTGCCACGCCCCCAAAATCAGGTCAGCAAATCATATTGCAGGACGCGCATTCGCGTCTGTTACCGCGGTGCAACAGCGACTGCGTTTCGTTGCCGCACCCTCGGTTGCGCCATGCGGGCCCGAGCGGTCGCGGCCGGCGAACCGCGCTGACGGAGTGGCTCATGCGGCGATGACCAGCAGGGCGAGCCGCGCCGCCCAGGGACCGGATGCTTCGGCGCGCGTCGGAACGCGCGCCTACAGCGCCTTCACGATCCCCTCGGTGACCTTCTTGGCATCGCCGAGAAGCATCATCGTGTTGTCGCGGTAGAACAGCGGGTTGTCGATGCCGGCGTAGCCTGAGGCGAGCGACCGCTTCACGAACATCACCGTGCCCGCCTTCCAGACCTGCAGCACCGGCATGCCGTAGATCGGCGAGGTCTTGTCGTCCTCCGCCGCCGGGTTGGTGACGTCGTTGGCGCCGATGACAAAGGCGACGTCGGCCTGCGCGAACTCGCTGTTGATGTCGTCGAGCTCGAACACCTCGTCGTAAGGCACGTTCGCCTCGGCCAGCAGCACGTTCATGTGGCCGGGCATCCGGCCCGCCACCGGATGGATGGCGTACTTCACCTCGACGCCGTTGGCTTTCAGCTTGTCGGCCATTTCGCGCAGCGCATGCTGCGCCTGCGCCACCGCCATGCCGTAGCCCGGCACGATGATGACCTTGGAGGCGCAG
>Ga0265313_10002979_pt1 | contig 14117 bp, 15 predicted proteins | sample 4123metaG_FD_203122 | JGI IMG/M metagenome (GOLD analysis project Ga0265313, IMG submission 203122) | Rhizosphere microbial communities from Carex aquatilis grown in University of Washington, Seatle, WA, United States - 4-1-23 metaG | ecosystem: Host-associated > Plants > Roots > Rhizosphere >...
CCCCTTGCGGTCCCACCGACACAACCACGATCTCCGACGCCTTGCCGGCCTCCTTCAGCCGAACCGCCTCTTCAACCGCGATTTCATCAAAGGGATTCATGGAAAACTTGACGTTGGCCGTCTCCACACCGCTGCAATCCGACTTCACCCGGATCTTAACGTTGTAATCAACCACCCGCTTCACCGCGACCAGGACCTTCATGGACGTCTCAATCCTCCTGCTCGGCCGGCGGACAAATCGGTATAGCCTAGCCGAATTTCGTATTGCATTGCACAATAAGCTGGGCAAAACCCGATGTCAACGCCACCCGAGGCCGGTTTCTACCTACTTCCCCCGGGGACCCACAGCACATCGGCGGCCCCCTGGGAATTGGCTGCGCGGGCCAGCACGAACAGCAGGTCGGACAGCCGGTTGGCATAGGCGATGGCGATGGGATTGACCGGCTCGGCCTCGGCCAGCCGGGTCATCAGCCGCTCGGCGCGACGCACCACGGTGCGGGCCAGATGGAGATGGGTTGCCAGCGGCGAGCCGGCGGGCAGGATGAAGGAATTGAGCGGGGCCAGATCGGCATTGGCGGCGTCGATTTCCGCCTCGAGCCGGTCGATCTGGCTCTGAATCATGCGCAACCGGCTGCCGGCGGCTTCGTCTTCGACGGCCGGGGTGCAGAGATCCGCGCCGAGGTCGAACATTTCGTTCTGGATGCGGGCCAACTGCGCCTCGGTGCCGGGTTCGGCATGGAGGCGGGCGATGCCGAGGACGGCATTGGCCTCGTCGATGGTGCCGTAGGCCTCAACCCGGAGAGCGTGCTTGTCCACGCGCGAGCCATCGCCCAGCGAAGTCTTGCCCTCGTCACCGGTCCGTGTGTAGATGCGTGTCAGTCTGACCATGAGTCCATTCCCCAGTGTCCCGCCTTCAGGTTTATGACACGAGCGGCGGGGAAAGCACTATAATCGCCTTCGAGTGTTGTCGAGACCGGATCCCCATGCGCCTTTCCCCTATCCTCAGCGGCTATATCGCGCGGCAATTCGCGGCGGCGTTCGCCACGGTGCTGACGGTGATCTTGGGCATCATCCTGCTGTTCGACCTGATCGAGCTGATTCGCCGCGCTGCCAGCCATCCCGAAGTGGGGATCGGGCCGATCCTGACCATGGCGCTGCTTAAGCTGCCGCAGATGCTGCACACCGTGTTGCCCTTCGCGGTGATGATCGGGGCCATGGTCAGCTTCTGGCGCCTGACCCGCACCCACGAACTGGTGGTGGCGCGATCGGCCGGCATTTCGGTCTGGCAGTTCATCGCGCCGGTTCTGGCGGTGGTGGTCACCTTCGGGGTGTTCGAGGTCACCGCCTTCAACCCCCTGGCGGCGGCCATGTATAGCCGCTACGAGCACATGCAGGACGAGGTGATCAACGCGCGGACCAATGCCTTCGACCTGTCCGAGGTGGGGTTGTGGCTGCGCGAGCCCCATGACGACGGCGAACTGGTGGTTCATTCCGAGGATGTGCGTCAGGAGGGCCTGACCCTCTACCTCAAGGATGCCCAGTTCTTCCTCTACGACAAGCCAGACCACTTCCTCCGCCGTATCGGCGCCCAGACCGCCACCCTGGTGGATGGGGTGTTCGAGGTGCGCCGGGCCTGGGTCATGGAGGGGGGCAAGCCCTCGGTTTTCGTCGAATCCATGCGCATTCCCACCCAGTTGACCCTGGAGCGCATCCACGACAATTTCGCCTCGCCCGAAACCCTGTCGTTCTGGCAGCTTCCCGGCTTCATCCGCTTTTTCGAGCGCGCCGGCTTCGCTGCCAGCAAGCACCGGCTCTATCTGCAGTCGTTGCTGGCCTCGCCCATGCTCTATTGCGGCATGGTGCTGATGGCCGCTTTGTTCTCGCTCACCCCCAACAACCGGTCCGGCGGCATGACCTCGCGGGTGGCCAGCGGTGTCGCCACCGGCTTCGCGGTCTATTTCTTCTCCAAGGTGGTCTACGCCTTTGGCCTGTCCTCGACCCTGCCCCAGGCTTTGGCGGCATGGACCCCGGCGGTGTTCTCCAGCCTGCTCGGAGTCGGCGTACTCTTCCATCTCGAGGATGGCTGACGGTGCGAGTGCGTTGGGTCGGTTTGCCGCGCCAGCCCTGGTTCTGGGCCTTGGCGCTGTTGGCGCCGCTGGCGCTGGTTCCGGCCATCGACATTGCGGTGTCGAGACTATTCTTCCTGTCCGACCAGCATATCTTCCTGCTGCGCAGTCATCCCTTCGGCGAGTTCGTGCGCAAGACCCTGCCGGTTATTCTGTTCGCCGTGGCTGGCGGCTTCGCCCTGCTCGGCGTGGCGGCGGGCCTGCGCCGGCGGCCATTGCTGGGGGTTTCGCCGCGCTCGGCCCTGTTCGTGGTCCTGGCCCTGGCCCTGGGGCCGGGGCTGGTGGTCAACGTGGTGTTCAAGGATAATTGGGGGCGGCCGCGTCCCTCGACCATCGCCGAGTTCGGTGGTCCTAATCACTATGTCTCGCCACTCCTGCCTTCCGACCAGTGTCCCGACAACTGCTCCTTTCCTTCCGGCCATGCTTCCTTGGGCTTCTGGCTGGTTGCGCCGGCCCTGCTGGCACCGGTAGGGCAGCGGCGGCGCTGGGTGGCGGCGGCGCTGGCTTTCGGGCTGGCGGTGGGCGTCGTTCGCATCGCTCAGGGCGGGCATTTCCTCTCGGATGTGGCGTTTTCCGGCGTGATGGTGACCGGGCTGAGTCAATGGCTGAAACGCTTGATTCTCGGCGATGCCGAGAGGGCTCGTGAAAATAATCATCATCCCGTTACTTGAATCGCCTAGGCGGCGGCCCGATTCTCGGGTAAAGATATCCCTTCAGGCTGACCTTGGCTCGCGAAGCCGGGCGGTGCCCTCGCGTCGGTGCGGGGGAATTTTTGACTTATTCGATGAGAATGACACATGGCATGGAACCGAGATAATCATGGCAGGGGTGATCGCGACCGTGGTCGCGGGCGTCGGGAGGAGTTTGGCGAGCCGATTTACGAAGCGCCGCGCACTGCTCGTCCGGCAGCTCCCAGCTCGTTCGACCGGCAGGCGGTCAGCCAGGCGAACGTCACCGCCACTGTGAAGTGGTTCAATGCCGCCAAGGGCTTCGGCTTCGTCGCGCCGTCCGACGGATCGGCCGATGCCTTCCTGCACATCTCCGCTCTCGAGCGCGCCGGCCTGACCCAGGTCGCGGAAGGCACCACCATGGTGGTCGATCTCGGCCAGGGCCAGCGCGGCCCGCAGGTGGTCATGGTGCACGAGGTCGACAGCACGACTGCCGCGCCCAAGGCCCCGCGCCGCGATGACCGTGGTCCGACCGAGACCGTCGAGGGCGTGGTCAAGTTCTTCTCCGCCGAGAAGGGCTTTGGCTTCGTTGCCTGCGATGCCGGCGGCAAGGACGTGTTCGTGCATGTGAAGGCGCTGGAGCGTTCGGGGATCAAGACCCTGGAATCCGGCCAGCGCGTGCGCGTGACCACCACTGTTGGCCTCAAGGGCCCGCAGGCGGACACCGTCGCCATCCTCTAGGATGTGAGAAGGGGCCCCTTCCTGCCGGGAGGGGCCCTTTTCACGTCCGGAGGTTTTTGCTTGACGCAAAAACGGCATTTTGGTACCACAATGCTCATTACTGCTTTGTCTCCCTGAAATTGGGTGGGCCTCGGCGATGAGCCGGGTCCCACCCATCTTTTTGCAGTCTTCGCGGGATTTCGAGGGCGGCGGGGACGACACACCGCAATCAGATTGCTGCGCTGCACAAAATCCTGTCGCATAGGACTGGCAAAATAGTGCAGACTGTGGTCTCACCATCGAAATTGGGGCGTCGAGGATGTTGGGACCTGCCGAACTGCGCGAGATATACGAAAGCCTGAAGGGTATGGGCCTGGAGCCGGTTCAGGTGCCCGAGGGTCGCAGTCCATACCTCTCGCCGGCCTTTGCGGCCGGCGTGGCGGTGACCAAGGCCGTCCGCTCGGGCCTTGCGCCCAAGAAGGCGGCGGCGAAACCTAAGGATAAGCCGTCCGGCGAAGGGTGATCAGATCATCCTCAGGATGATGATTCCCCGCCCGCCTGTCCGGTAGACCAGCCGCCAGGGCAGCCCCGGCAGCGGCAGTTCGCGGCTGCCGTCGCCGCTCATGCGGCCCTGTTCGGGAAACTCGATCAGGCAATCGGCGGCATCGACGATGATGCGTCCGATGCGGGCCGCGGCTTCGCCGCTCAATCCGGCCCGGACGCGGTGGAGGTCGTCGAGGGCGGCATCGGACCAGTCTAGGCGCAAGACCTCAGCAGCTCCGGGGGCGTTTGCGTTCATCCTCGCTACCCCAGCCGAGCAGCCAGAGCCGGATATCCTCGTGCAGGGCGCTATGGCCCGGCCGGCTGCCTTGGTCGCCCTCGGCGACGGCCGCCAGCATCACTTCCTGGGCGGCCCGGGCCTGCTCGTCCAGGTCCAGCGCCTGACGCAGGGCGTGTTCCAGCGCCGCCGCGCGCTCCAGGCCGGTGGCGTTGGCGAGTCGGTCAAGGCGGCGGACGAGATCATCGTCCAGGGTCAGAGTCAGGGTGGCTGGCATGCCGCCAGCATAATCCATCGCGCGCCCTGGGGCCAGCAGGGTCCTTGCCCAAGCCTGACAATCGTCCTACGCTCAACGGCATGGGTTGATTGGGTGTGGGGGGATTGGGCTATGTTCGAAGCCGCCGAATTGGGGCGCAAGATTTCGCGTGAGGAATTCGATGCCCTGGCGCCGAGCCTGCGGACCGAATTGCTGGACCTGCAACAGCAACTGCGCGAAGCCGATTTTCCGGTCGTCGTCCTGTTCGCCGGTGTCGATGGCGCTGGCAAGAACGAGACAGTCAATCTGATCAATGAATGGATGGACCCGCGTTGGATCGTGACGCGGGCCTATCACAAGCCTTCCGACGAGGAAAAGGAGCGGCCGGAATACTGGCGTTACTGGCGTGATCTGCCGCCCAAGGGCAAGGTCGGCCTGTTCCTGTCGTCGTGGTACCACCATCCGCTGGTGGATCGGGTCACCGGCGAGACCACCCAGGCCGAACTGGACGAGCAGCTGGAACGCATCGTTCATTTCGAGAAGACCCTGGCCGACGAAGGCGCGCTGATCCTCAAATTCTGGATGCACCTTTCCGAAAAAGCCCAGAGGAAGCGTCTCCGCGCCCTGGAAAAGGATCCGTTTACCGCTTGGCAGGTCAGCGACCAGGACTGGGAACACTGGAAGATGTACGACAAGTTCGTCTCGGTGGCCGAGCGGCTGATCATGCATACCAGTAAGGGCCATGCGCCGTGGCAGATCGTCGAGGGTGCCGATGCCCGCTATCGCTCGGCCGTGGTGCTGCAGACCATCAAGGACGCCATCAACAAGCATCTGTCCAATCGCGAGGCGGTGAAGAAGGTCAACGCCGAGATCAAGGGAAAGGCCGCCAAGGCCAAGAAGGGCGGCGGGCCGGCGGCGCTGGCCTCGCAGCCCTCAATCCTGTCATCGCTGGACATGAGCCAGACCATCGAGGGCGCCGAGTATAATCAGGCGCTACAGGAACAGCGGGCGCGGCTGGCCCATCTCTACCGCGTCGCCAAGGACAAGGGCGTGTCCACCGCCCTGGTGTTCGAGGGCTGGGACGCCGCCGGCAAGGGCGGCACCATCCGCCGCCTGACCAATGCCCTCAATGCTCGCGATTATCAGGTGATTCCCATCGCCGCCCCCACCGAGGAGGAGCGGGCCCAGCACTACCTCTGGCGGTTCTGGCGCCATATCGCCCGCGCCGGCCGTGTCACCGTGTTCGACCGTTCGTGGTACGGCCGCGTCCTGGTGGAGCGGGTCGAGGGCTTCTGCACCGATGAAGCCTGGCGCCGGGCCTATAACGAGATCGTCGATTTCGAGGAGCAATTGACCCGGCACGGCATCGTCGTATGCAAGTTCTGGCTGCACATCACTTCGGAGGAGCAGCTGGCCCGCTTCACCTCGCGCGGCGAGATTGAATACAAGAAGTGGAAGCTGACCGACGAGGACTGGCGCAACCGCGAGAAGTGGGACGTCTACGAGCAGGCGGTCAACGACATGGTGGAACGGACCTCCACCCGCAACGCGCCGTGGACCCTGATCGAGGCCAATTCCAAGAACTTCGCCCGGGTCAAGGTGATGCGCACCGTCGCCGATGCCCTGGAGGCCGCCCTGGGCAAGGCCGCCAAGCGCAAGAAGGGCGACGGCTGAGCCGACGGGCGATTCTACTCGCCGTCATCCTCCCCGCCGCTGTCCCAACGGGCGGCGGCGGTGTCGTCGGACTCCTTGGCGGCGACCCATTGGTCGCCCGCCTCGGTGTGTTCCACCTTCCAGAATGGCGCCTTGGTCTTCAGCCAGTCCATGAGGAAGCGGCAGGCCTCGAAGGCGGCGTCGCGATGGGCGGAGGACGCCGCCACCAGCACGATGCGCTCGCCGGCCTCCAGCCGGCCGTAGCGGTGGATGATCAGGGCATCGTCCAGCGGCCAGCGTCGGCGGGCCTCGGCCTCGATGGCCTCCAGCCGACGCTCGGTCATGCCGGGATAGTGTTCCAGGGTCATGGCCTTGACCGCCGTGTCCGGGCCGAGAGTGTCGCGCACCTGCCCGATGAACAGGCAGACGCCGCCCACATTGGTCCGCCCGGAGGAGAAGCGGGCCAGTTCGGCACCGGGATCAAAATCCTCTCGTTGGACCCGGACGGTCATCTCAGCCCCCCGTCACCGGCGGGAAGAACGCCACCTCATCGCCGGGCTTGACCGGGGCGTCGAGGGCGGCAAAGTCCTGGTTGACCGCGACGCGGACCACCGCCAGGGAGGCGAAGGCCTCGGCATGGCCGGGCGAGCGGGTCTTCAGGTGCTCGATCAGTTGGGCCACATTAGCCACGCCCGGCGGTGGGACGATAGCCTCCTCACCGATGCCGGTCTTGGCCTTGAGCCAGGCGAAGTACAGCACCTTCATCGCATCATCTCCGCATAGGAGAGGAAATCGACGCTGTCGCCGGGGGCGATGTCACCGCGATCCTCGCCGATCTCCACCAGTCCCTCCGACCACACCATGGAGGACAGCACTCCGGAACCGTCGGAGGGGAACTTCTCCGCCACCAGCCGGCCATCCACCGGGGCGAGGCGGGCCCGGAGAAACTCGCGGCGTCCCGGCTTGTGGCGGAAGGCGAAGCCGGCCACCACCGGATAGCGCGGCACCGTGGTCCCGGTGGCGCCCATCAGCCGCAGCGCCAGCGGGCGGGCGATCAGCAGAAAGGTGATGATCACCGCCACCGGATTGCCGGGCAGTCCGACGAAGGGGGTTCCCGCCACTTCCCCAAGAGCCACCGGGCGCCCCGGCTTGATGGCGAGGCGCCAGAAATGCAGCGAGCCCTGGGCCAGGACGGCGGCCTTGACGTGGTCCTCGTCACCGATGGACACCCCTCCCGATGTCAGGATCAGGTCGTGACCGGCGGCGGCTTCGGCCAGGGCGGCGGTGATGGTGGGCAGGTGGTCGGGCAGGATGCCGAGATCGGTGACGTCGGCGCCCAGCCCGCGCAGCAGGCCCGAGGCGGTGAAGCGGTTGCTGTCGTAGATACAGCCGGCGGCGAGCTCCTGGCCGGGATCGCGCACCTCGTCGCCGGTGGAGAATACCGCCACCCGTAGGGGGCGATAGACCGTGAGAGCGGTACGGCCGATGGCGGCGGCAAGCCCCAGTTCCTGCGGCCGCAGGCGTCGGCCGGCCGGCAGCACCACATCGCCCTTGGCCACGTCCTCGCCGGCGGCGCGGGCGTTGTCGCCGGATTTCAGCTTGCCCGGCAGGACGACGGTGCCGTGCTCCTCCGCGCAATCCTCTTGCATCGCCACGGTGTCGGCGCCTTCAGGCAGCGGCGCGCCGGTGAAGATGCGCACCGTGCCGCCGGGGGGCAGCGGCCCTTCCAGGGGGTGGCCGGCGGCGACGCGGCCCACCACCGGCAGGGCGCGGCCCTCGGGCAGATCGGCGAAGCGGAAGGCCCAGCCGTCCACGGCGGAATTGTCGTGAGGCGGGACATTGACGCGGGAAACGACATTCTCGGCCAGGATGCGGCCCAAGGCGTCGCTCAGGGCCACCTCTTCGGTTCCCACCGCCGGAGAAAGCCGAGCTTCCAGCTCGGCCAGGGCCTGACCAATGGGCATCAGGGCATCGGAGACGCCAAAGCGCCCGGTCATAGCCCGACGCTCTTCAGCACAAAGGCGCCGATGATGTCGATGTCATTGAGGTCCAGCCGGGGCAGCGGGCAGCCGGGCACCTCGGCATCGCTGGCGACCGCCAGCATCAGCGGGTCCTCGGGATAGAAGGGCGGCTTGGCCACCTCGGCCCGGCAGACCTCCAGCCGGGGGTGGGGCCAGCGGCGGAAGCCCTCGATCAGCACCAGATCCACGGGTGCCAGCCGGGACAGCAGCTCCTCCATCTCCGGCTCGGCCTCGTCGCGGTATTCATGCATCAGCACCCAGCGCCGCGCCGAGGCGATCATCACCTCCCGCGCGCCGGCCTCGCGATGCTGGTAGGAATCCTTGCCCGGCTTATCCACGTCGAAGGCCTCGCTGGCTTGCTTCACCGTGGAGATGGTGAGTCCGCGCGCTTTCAACCAGGGGATCAGCCGGGCGAGAAGGGTGGTCTTGCCGGAGCCGGAGCGGCCGGCAATGCCGAAAACCCTCATACGGCCGCGCCCGGCGGGCGGGGATTGGCGCGGATCTGACGGATGCCCGATTGCAGGTAGTCCCAGCCGGTGATCAGGGTCAGCACGGCGGCCACCCACAATCCCACTTCGCCCACCACCCGGGTGGGCATGAAGGTGGCGGCATCACCCACCAGCAGCACCGGAATGGCGGTCATCTGGATGCCGGTCTTCCACTTGGCCAGACGCGAGACCGGCATGCCGACCCGAACCTCGGCGAGGAACTCCCGCAGGCCGGAGACCAGGATTTCGCGCAGTACGATCACCAGGGCCGGCAGGATGGAGACGGCGCCCACCCGGTCGAAGGCCACCAGCATGAACAGCACCGCCACCACCAGAAGCTTGTCGGCGATGGGATCGAGGAAGCGGCCGAAGGTGGAGACCTCATTTCGGGTGCGGGCCAGATGACCGTCGAACCAGTCGGTGATGGCGGCGGCCACGAACAGACCGCAGGCCAGCCAGCGCGCGGTGGCGCCATCCACGTAGAACAGGGCGACCATCACGGGGATCACCACGATGCGCGACAGGGTCAGCATATTTGGCAGGCTGGTCAGCATGGCGCGAGACTAGCCTTCGGGATGGAAGTAGTCATGGATTTTTTTAGCCATGGTGCTGCTGATTCCGTCCACCGCCTCCAGATCGGCCAGCCCGGCACCGGCAACCTCGCGCGCCGAGCCGAAATGGTGCAGCAACGCCTTTTTACGCTTGGCACCGATGCCGGGCACGCCGTCCAACTGGGACTGGGACAGGCCCTTGGAGCGCTTGGCCCGGTGGGTGCCGATGGCGAAACGGTGAGCCTCGTCGCGCAGGCGTTGGAGGAAATAAAGCGCCGGATCGCGCGGCTCCAGCGACAGCGGCGGCTTGCCCGGCAGGAAGAAGCGCTCGCGGCCGGCATTGCGGTCGGGACCCTTGGCGATGCCCACCAGGGTGACGTCGTCGATGCCCAGCTCCTCCAGCACCGCCAGGGCGGCGTTGAGCTGGCCCAGCCCGCCGTCGATCAGTGCCAGATCCGGCCACAGGCCGCGGTCGCGGTCGGGGTCTTCCTTCTGGGCCCGCTTGAAGCGGCGTTGCAGCACTTCGCGCATCATGCCGAAATCGTCGCCGGGGGTGATCTCGTCCGACTTGATGTTGAATTTGCGGTAGGACGCCTTCATCAGGCCCTCGGGCCCGGCGACGATCATGGCGCCCACCGCGTCCGAGCCCTGGATATGGCTGTTGTCGTAGACCTCGATCCGCTCCGGCGCCGCGTCCAGGCCGAAGGCGGCGGCGACGGCTTCCAGAAGCTTGCGCTGCGCCCCGCTCTCGGCCATGCGCCGGCCCAGGGCGTCGCGGGCATTGTCATGGGCATGCTCGATCAGGCGCTTGCGGTCGCCGCGCTTGGGCACCGATAAGGTGACCTTGCGCCCGGCCTTTTCCGACAGCGCCCGGCCGATGATCTCGGCTTCTTCCGGCTCCTGGCTGAGGATCAGTTCCGCCGGCGGCATCTTGTCGGCGTAGAACTGGCCGATGAAGGCGGCCATCACCGCCTCGGCGCTCTCCCCCTGGGCATGCTGGGGGAAATAGGCGCGGTTGCCGTAATTGCAGCCCGAGCGGAAGAAAAACACCTGGACGCAGGTGCCGTCGCCGGCCTGATGCAGGGCGATGACGTCGGCATCGGGCAGGTCGGCGGGATTGACGTCCTGATGGGCCTGGATACGCGACAGGGCGCGCAGGCGGTCGCGATAGACCGCCGCCTCCTCGTATTCCATGGCTTCGGCCGCCGCTTCCATGCGGGCGACCAGCTGACGCTGGATGCGCTGGCTTTGGCCGGACAGGAAGGCGCGGGCCTCCTCCACCAGGGCGAGGTATTCGTCGTGGGCGATCCGCTCGACGCAGGGCGCGCTGCAGCGCTTGATCTGGAACAGCAGGCAGGGGCGCGTGCGGTTGGCGAAGACCGAATCCGTGCACGAGCGCAGCAGGAAGGCCCGCTGCAACGCCGCCAGAGTCTGGTTGACCGCCCCGGCCGAGGCGAAGGGACCGAAATACTCGCCCTTGCGCGTTCGCGCGCCGCGATGCTTGAGCACCTGCGGCCAGTCATGGTCGGCTGTGACCAGGATGTGGGGGAAGCTCTTGTCATCCTTGAGCAGGATGTTGTAGCGCGGTCCCATGGTCTTGATCAGGTTGCTTTCCAGCAACAGCGCCTCGACCTCGGTCCTGGTGGTGACCACCTCCATGGAGGCGGTCTCGGCGATCATGCGCTGAAGACGGAGCGGCAGGCGGTCGGGGCGGGTATAGGCTACCACCCGCTTCTTCAGGCTCTTGGCCTTGCCCACATAGAGCACGTCGCCCCTGGCATTGACCATGCGGTACACCCCCGGGGTGCCCGGGAGGGTAGCGAGGAAGACCTGGATCACCGCGACACCAGTGGCCAGCGGCGTCGCACGGGAATCGCTTTCGGAGGCGGGTTGATCGGGGGCGGGCATGTCTTTTCCAGGTAGTCTTAGTCTTGGCCTAAAGGGTATGGCTTTCGCAGGTGTGGCAGAACTTCCTTGCGCTAAGGGATATCCACGGCTCCTGTGGATAAGTCTGTTGGCAAGTTCGGGGGGGGAGGGCCGGACCCCAGAGTCTCCGTGGGCTTGAGCGGTTTGCCCATTTTGTGTGCAAATTTGCTAAAGTCAATGAAAACAATGGGATAAGTGTTGTCAAGTGTAAACAATCCGCAAATAAGACCATAATTTTCTAGACAATGCCCTGGTTGCCGAGGCAGGCGGACCCGGTTTTAGGGCTGTGCAAAACTTGGGTGCCAAATGCCGGATTCGCCGATTCCCAGGCTTTTCCTGGACTGTTTCGGTAGCGGTTCAAACGGAGGATGCTGCGCGTTGCAGGATCATTCCTCCGGCTGGGTGTCGCCGGCTGCCCAGGAAAGATGCTGCCCCCCATCCAGCGCGATCATCTGGCCGGTAACGGAGGGGGTCGCCAGCAGGAAGCCCACGGTCCGGCAGATCTCCGCTGGCGAGGTTCCCCGTCGCAGCGGCAGCGCGCCCACCTGGGCGGCGAACTGCCCGTCACTCTGGCGGCTGCTGGGCAGAGCCGGGCCGGGGCCGATGGCCACCACCCGGATACGGGGGGCCAGGGCCAGGGCCAGGGTCTGGGTCAGGGTCCACAATCCGGCCTTGGACAGGGTGTAGCTGGTGAAGTGGGGGGTCAGGTTCCACACCCGCTGATCCAGCAGGTTGATGACCACCGCGTCGGCCTCTGCGGGCAATTGCCGGGCCAGGGACTGGGTGAGCACGAAGGGAGCGCGCAGATTGACCTCCAGATGGAGGTCCCACGAGGCCCGGTCGGCGCTCAGGGCGTCGTCCCGCTCGAATACCGAGGCGTTGTTGACCAGCACTCCCAGCGGCCCCAGGGCCTGGACGGCGCGATCCACCAGGGTGGCGACCTCCTCCTCGCGGGTGAGGTCGGCGCGAAGCGCCACTGCCCGGCCGCCTTTGGTCTCGATCTCGGCCACCACGGCCTCGGCCTCTGCGGCCGAGCGGGAATAGTGGACCGCGACGGCGAAGCCCCGCTCCGCCAGGTCGAGTGCCACGGCGCGGCCGACGCGCCGCGCCGCGCCGGTCACCAGGGCGGCGCGGGGTAGCGAAGTCGGCAGGGGGATTTGGGCCGGGCACATGGCCCGAGGATGGCGAAGCTGCTCCGCCGTGGCAAGGGAAAGGACAAGCCTTTCCCTTGCGCCGATGGGTTTCAGGCGGCCCGCAGCCGGGTCAGGAACTGCTGCAACACCCGGCCCAGGCCGGCGGCGTCGCCCTCCAGCCGGCGTGCGGTCTCCAGGACGCTGGAGGCCGAGGTTCCGGCCGAGGCGGCGGCGGCCGATACGCTGCCGATCCCGCGTGAGACCTCCTGGGTGCCCTGGGAGGCGTCGGTGATGGAGCGGGTGATCTCGTGGGTGGCCGAGGCCTGCTGATCCACCGCCTGGGTGATGCCGGTGGTGATGCCGTCCATGCGCGAGATGGTGGAGGTGACGTTGCCGATGGCGGTCACCGCCTTGGCGGTTTCACTTTGGACCGTGCCGATCTGCTGGGCGATTTCCTCGGTGGCCCTGGCGGTTTGGGTGGCCAGATGCTTGACTTCATTGGCCACCACCGCGAAGCCCTTGCCCGCCTCACCGGCTCGCGCAGCCTCGATGGTGGCGTTGAGGGCGAGAAGATTGGTCTGGGCCGCGATGTCGTTGATCAGGTTGACCACGGCACCGATGCGGCCCACCGCCTCAGCCAGGCCGCGCACAATGCCGTCGGTGGTCTCGGCCTCCTGAACGGCGGCGCGGGCCACCTCGGCCGAAGTAGACACCTGACGGCTGATTTCCGTGACCGAGGCCGACAATTCCTCGGTGGCGGCGGCGACAGCCTCCACATTGCCTGCGGCGCGGTCGGAGGCGTTGGAGACGTCCTGGGCCTGGCTGGCCGCCTGTCCCATCTGGGTCGTCATGGCGTTGGCGGCCTCGGCCATGACCCGTGCGGCCTGATCCACCCGTTCCGACACCTGCTTGACTTCGGCTTCGAACTGGGCGGCGGTGCGCAGATTGGTCTCGCGCCGTTCGGCCTCGGCGGTGGCTTTGGCTGTTTCCTGGTCGCCGCGCAGACGTTCGACCTCGCGGCTGGCTCCCCGCAGCACGTCGAGGCTGCGGGCCATCTCGCCGATCTCGTCGCCGCGCTGGGTGCCGGTGATCTCGGTGCCGAGCCGGCCGCCGGCGATATCGGCCATGGCGCGCGACAAGGTGGACAGGGCGTTGCTCAGTTGCCCGCCGATCACCAGGGCGAAGCCGGAGGCGGCGATGATCAGGAGCAGGGCGATGCTGGCGCCTTTGATCAGCAGAGAGCGGAATTCAGTCTCGATGTCATCCACATAGGCACCGGTGGCCAGCACCAGATCCAGCGGCAGGTAGCGCCCGACCACGGAGATTTTGGGCTGGGGAATCTTTTGCGGATCATTGGGCTTGGCATAGACGTAGTCGACAACCCCGGTCTCGGCGTTGCGCACGGATTCGAGCATGGCCATGGTGGTCAATTTGCCGTTGGCATCCTTGCTCTCCAGTCGGATCTGGCCGACGAGCTGCGGATTTCCACCATTGGCGATCATCAGGCCGTTGGTTCGCCACGCGATCAGATAGCCGCCATCGCCGAATTTCATGGCGTGAAGGATCGTGCGAAGCCGGATATAGGCTTCCTCGCGATCAAGGCGGTTGGCCTTGACGTCTTCATCAAGGGACTTGGCGATGCCGACGGCCGTCTCGATGATCGCACCGAGGGATTGGAGGCGGTCCGCCATCATTCGCTCGTGCATCATCTTAGCTGCGCCAACCAAAAGAAGAGCAACCAGGGCAATCATGATGACTACGGGAAGAAGGATTCTGAATCTGACTTTGATGTTATTC
>Ga0265313_10002981_pt1 | contig 14116 bp, 13 predicted proteins | sample 4123metaG_FD_203122 | JGI IMG/M metagenome (GOLD analysis project Ga0265313, IMG submission 203122) | Rhizosphere microbial communities from Carex aquatilis grown in University of Washington, Seatle, WA, United States - 4-1-23 metaG | ecosystem: Host-associated > Plants > Roots > Rhizosphere >...
CCGGCCGCCACCATGTTCGGGGGATAGGTGGCATTGACGTTCTGGTTGATCTTGACCGGGACATAGTCCGGGAGTCCCACCTGGGCCGCCGCGAAGGGGCTGCACAGGAGGGACGCGAGCAGGGCGAGGCATGTTGGGTTCTTCATGGGGTGGGGGGGAGTCGCCCGGCATAACACCGGTCGGCTTTGGCCCCCTTCACCGCGCGCACGCGCGTGCGCGCGACCCCCGCCGCCCTCCAAAAAAGCTGAAGGGTTCGGCCCCGCGGCGGTGTTGACCGCCGTCCCTACGCCGCCGGCGTGAAGTGGCGCAGCGCCGACAGGTCTCGCCGCAGCTCGGCGCGGAAGTCGGGGTGCGCGATCGAGATCAGCGCCTCACCGCGCTCGCGCAGGCTCTTGCCGTGCAGGTTCACCGCGCCGTACTCCGTGGCGACCCAGTGGATGTGGCCGCGGGTCGTGACGACACCGGCCCCCGGCGCGAGCTGGATCACGATCCGCGACAGGCGCCCGCCCTTGGCCGTGGACGGAAGCGCGATGATCGGCTTGCCGCCGTGCGACAGGGCCGCCCCGCGGATGAAGTCCATCTGGCCGCCGATGCCCGAGTAGATGCGGTGGCCGATCGAGTCGGCGCAGACCTGGCCCGTGAGGTCGATCTCGATGGCCGAGTTGATGGCGACCACCTTCGGGTTCTGCCGGATGATGGCGGTGTCGTTCGTCCAGTCGCAGGGGTAGAACATCACCAGCGGGTTGTCGTCCACGAAGTCGAAGAGCCGGCGGGTGCCGTTGATGAAGGAGGTGACGATCCTGCCGTGGCCGACCGCCTTGAGCCGGTTGGTCACCGCGCCGGACTCCACCAGGTCGATGATCCGGTCCGAGAACATCTCGGTGTGGACGCCCAGGTCGCGCTTGTCATGCAGGCGCGAGAGGACGGCGTCCGGGATGCCGCCGATGCCCATCTGCAGCGTCGACCCGTGGTCGACCAGCCCGGCGACGATCTCGCCGATGCGGGCCTCGACCGAGGTCTCGGGCTCGGCCTTGTGCTCGTGCAGGGGCCGGTTGGTCGCGATGAAGGCGTCGAGCCGGTCGAAGGGGACGACGTTGTTGCCGTGCGTGCGGGGCATCTGCTCGTTGATCTCGGCGATGACCAGGCGGGCGTTGTCGACCGCGGCCTTGGCCGCGTCGGCGGACGTGCCGAGGGAGCACAGTCCGTGCTCATCGGGCGGCGACAGCTGCACGAGCGCGACGTCGAGCTTGACGATGCCCCCCGAGAAGAGCCCGGGGATGTCCGAGAGGAAGATCGGCACGAAGTCGGCCTGGCCCGACGCGACGGCGGGGCGAAGGGGGGCGCCCACGAAGAGCGAGTTCGAGAGGAACTCGCCCTCGCGGCCCGGCTCGGCGAAGGGCGCGGGCCCCGCCGTGTGCAGGTGGTAGAGGCGCACGTCGGAGAGGTCCCGGCGCGCCGTCATCGCCTCGATCAGCGGGGTGGGCGTCGCCGCCGCCCCGTGGATGAAGAGGTTGCTCTGGCTGCGGATTCCGCTGACGGCATCGGCGGGCGAGGCGGCGCTGCCGCGTGCGGAGCGCCAGAAGTTGGAGGTGGGACGGACTAGGGACTCGATGGACTCGATCATATGTAGGATGGCCAGTTTAGACTCCAGCGGCTGGTGCCGCATTGCATCGGTTGCCCAAACCTCCGCATCAATTGTCAGCCTCCTGAGCTAGAGGCATTTATGAGAAAAGGCGACTCCGGATTGTAAGCGGCTATGGTATAAAGCCTTGGCTCACGTTGCCCCGGACGGTCAGGCGGGCCCTCGCGTGGGCGGGTGCCGGCTCCTAGGCGGGCCGCCGGCGGGCGGCGCCCCGCCTGCCCCACTCGGCGGTGATGACCGACGTGACGCCGCCGCGGCCCTTCCAGTCCGACACAACGGTGAGCCGCCTCGGCTTGAGCAGCTTGCCCAGGTCGTCGCAGATCGTGTTGGTCACCGCCTCGAAGAAGATCCCTTCGTTGCGGAAGCCATGAAAGTAGAGCTTGAGCGACTTGAGCTCGACGCACCTGCGGTCGGCCACGTAGCGCACGGTGATCGACCCGAAGTCCGGGTGGCCCGTGACCGGGCACACCGAGGTGAACTCGTGATGGGTGTGCTCGATCTCGTAGTCGCGCCCCGGAGCGGGGTTAGGGAAGGTCTCTAGGAGCTTTGGGTCGGCCATGGTGAAGAATCAGTGGAGCCCGGCGGGCGGGGCCGGGATTTCCTGCGCCGGCGGCAGGTCGGCGAGCGCCTCGTAGGCCAGGACGCTGACCTCTGGCTCGAGGCTGATGTCACCGGTCGGGTGCAGCTGGGCCATCGAGATGATGATCATGTCCTCCTTCGGATCGATCTCGAACGACGTGTAGTAGAAGCCGCCCCAGTTGAAGGACCCCGCGCTGCCGAGCTCCTTGAGCGGCCCCTTGGCGCCGTCGATCCCGAAGCCGAGGCCGAAGCCCATCTCCGGGCTGATCTTGCCGAGCTGGTCGTGGCTCATGAGCTCGACCGACTTGCGGCTGAGGATCCGGGTGTCGCCGAGCCTGCCTCCGCCGAGCATCATCTGGCAGAAGCGCGCATAGTCCATCGCGGTCCCGCAGAGCCCGGCGCCGCCCGAGAAGAGCTTCCTTGGCCCGTTGACGGGATAGTCGGCCGAGTAGACCAGGGTCCCCTCGACGATGGGCGTCTCGGGGAAGCGGCCGAGGCCCTTGCCGTCATAGTACGTGTAGACGGCCGCGAGCCGGTCGGCCTTCTCCGGGGGTAGGTAGAAGTACGTATCCTTCATCCCGAGGGGCTCGAAGATCCGGGACTGGAGGAACCGGTCGAGCGGCATGCCGGACACGACCTCGACCAGGCGCCCCAGCACGTCCACCGACAGGCTGTAGTTAAAGCGCTCGCCGGGGCTGAAGAGCAGGGGGAGGGCGGCCAGCCGCTTCACGCTGTCGCCGATCGTCCCGTCGTACTGCACGAGTCCGCTCGCGACGTTCGCGTCGACGTAGCTCTTGCCGAGGTCGGCGTCCCACTGGTAGGTGAGTCCCGAGGTGTGCGTCAGCAGGTCGCGGATCGTGATCTCGCGCGCGGCGGGGATCGTGTACGTCGGGCCGCTGGCGGGCTTCACCAGCACCCTCGAGTTCTTGAACTCGGGGATGTACTTCGAGATCGGGTCCCCGAGCATGAATTTCCCCTCCTCGTAGAGCACCATGACGGCGGCGCTGACGATGGGCTTGGTCATGGAGCAGAGGCGGAAGATCGTGTCCCTCTGCATCGGCTTGCCCGCCTCGCGGTCGGCCAATCCGCGGGCATCGAACCAGGCGACCCGGCCGTGCCGCACGACGAGCGTCACGATGCCGGCGATCCGCTTGTCGTCGATCGACTTCTGGGCGGCGTCCCCGATCCGCTGGAGGCGGTCGGGCGAGAGGCCCACGTTCTCGGGTTTCGCGGTCGGCAGCTCCTGGGCGAAGGCGGAGGCGCAGAGCAGGAGCGCGCCCGCGAAAAGCGACATGGGGGTGGTTCGATTCATGGCGCAACCTCTAGGGGATGGGCGCGGGGACCGCAAACACGGATCGGCCCCATTTTCGCGAACGGCCGTGTTGAACCACCCGGGGCACCCGCTAGGGTGCTCGCGAACCCAGGCCCGGCCGAACATGCACCGATTTAGGCGGCTTCGCCGCTCAGAACTTCCCGTGGATACCCAGGAGCTCGCCCGCTTCCTGATCGGCAAGGCGCTGGTCCACGACTCGCCCCGGGGGCGCATGAGCGGGCGCATCGTCGAGACGGAGGCCTACGTGCCCGGGGACGCCGCGGCGCACAGCTTCCGCGGGGCGACGCCCCGCAACCGGTCGCTCTTCCTGACTCACGGGCACGCCTACGTCTATTTCATCTACGGCGCGTGGTTCTGCCTGAATGTCTCCGGCGAGGCCGAGGGGGTCGGCGGGGGCGTCCTGCTGCGCGCCCTGGAGCCGGCCGAGGGGGTGGAGCTGATGCAGCGAAGGAGGCCCGGCGCGACGCTGCACAAGCTGGCCTGCGGCCCCGGCCGCCTGGCGACGGCGCTGGGGATAACCAAGCGCCATGACGGACTGGACCTCTGCGCGAGCGGCCCGCTCTGGCTCGGGGCCCCCGACCCGCACTGGGCCAAGCCGTCAATCGGGCGGAGCGTGCGCATCGGGGTCACCAAGGAGGCGCACCGGCCGCTCCGCTTCTTCGAGCGGGGAAATCCGTGCGTCAGCGGCAGCCGCCGCCTGAATTCCTGACCCGCGGACCGCCGCTGACTGCGGTCAGAGCTCCCGGAGCGCCGCGGCGATCGGCTGGCGGGCGGCGCGCAGCGCCGGGAACAGGCCCCCGATGGCGCCGATCAGCGTGGCCCAGACGACACCCTGGATCAGCAGCTGCGGCGTCACCGCGAGCGAGAACGTGATCTGGCTGAAGCTCTGCCAGTTCATCGTCGCCGTGTGGAACCCGTTGAACGCGACGTAGGAGAGGACGGCTCCGATCGTGCCGCCGAGGAGGGCCAGCGCGATCGACTCCAGCATGACCGACACCACGACCGCGCCGCTCCCGAAGCCCAGGGCCCGCAGGGTGGCGATCTCGCGCGTCCGGGCCGAGACCGAGCTGTACATGGTGTTCAGGGCGCCAAACACGGCGCCGACGGCCATGAGCGACGCGATCAGGTAGCCGAGCGTCGTGATGAGCTTCGTCACCGCCGTCGACTGGTCGGCGAAGTAGTCGGACTGCCGCATCACCTCGGTGTTGAGCCGGGGGTCGGTGGTGAGGGCGTCCTTGAACGCCTTGAACGAGTCGGGCGACTTGAGCTTCACGTACACCGACTGGAAGCTGTCGCCCCGGTTGTAGGCGGCCTGCAGGACGGCCGCGTCCGACCAGATCTCGGACTCCGCCGCGCCGCCGCCGGCCGTGAAGATCCCGACGACAGGCCAGTCGTAGCGGCCGACCTTGATCCGGTCGCCGACCCGAAGGCCGGCGAACTCCCGGGCGGCGCCCATCCCCACGATGACCTCGTTCTTGCCCCAGTCGAACATGCGGCCGTCGACGACCCTCATCTGGTCGCGCACGAGGAGGGCCGCGCGCTCGACGCCGCGAAGCGGCACGTTGACGTCCGAGCCGGTCGAGAGCTTGGGCAGGTTGATGATGACGAAGAGCTCGGCGGAGGCGAGCGGCCCCGCCGCGGTGCGGGCGACCCCCGGCGCGTCCGCGATGATGCGGGTGCTCGGGCGCCCGAGCCCGCTCACCATCTCGCTGTCGGCGCCGCTCCTGAGGACGAGGGCCGCGTCGGGCGACCCGGACGCGGACATGGCCTTGCGGAAGCCGGCCGCGATGGAGAGGACGCCCACGAGCACCGCGACGACGCCCGCGATGCCGAAGGCGGCCGCGGAGACCGAGCCGCGCCGCTGCGGCATGGAGAGGAGGCCGAACTTCGTGACGGCCGCGATCTGCGAGATCCAGTTTGCCGGTCCGGCCATCGTCAGATCCTCCTCAGGGCCTCCGCCACCCGCAGGCGCATCGCCTGGAGCGCGGGAAAGAAGCCGGTGACAAAGCCGAGCGCAAGGCTCAGGGCCACGCCGATCAGGACGTCGTGGAGCGGGAAGAAGAACAGCGGCAGGAGGCCGCCCGTCGGGTCGCCCCGCGAGGTGAGGAGCCAGGCGAGGGCAAGGCCCACGATGCCGCCCAGCAGCGCCAGCAGGCACGACTCGGCGATCACGAGGACCATCACCTGCGCGTTGGTGAAGCCGATCGCCTTGAGGACGCCGAGTTCCCCGGTCCTCTCGCGGACGGACTGCGAGATCGTGTTCCCGGTGACCAAGAGGATCGTGAAGAACACGGCCCCGAGGATCGAGGCGGTGATGAGCGCGATGTCGCCGATCTGGTTCGCCCACGCCTGCACGAACGCCCCCTCGGGCTCGGTCTTCGTCTCCGCCGAGGAGTTCTCAAACTCGGCGTCGACCAGCTTGGCGACCTCCGCGGCCCTCGCCGGGTCCGTCACCCGGATGGTGTACCAGCCCACCTGGCCCTTCCCCCAGCCGACGCGGCGGGCCTCGTCAAAGTAGTCGTAGCGGAAGAACAGCGCCGTCGTGTCGGTGTTCTTGTCCCTGCCGTCGTAGAAGCCGACGACGTCGAACGTCCAGAGGAAGCTGCCGTCCTTCTGGGACCAGATCGTCGACTTGATCGGGACCTTGTCGCCGATCTTCCAGTTGAAGCGCGCCGCGGTCTTGCGGCCCACGATTGCGCCGGTGCGCGTCTCGAGCCACGCCTTCCTCTGGTCGGCCGGCACGACGATCTCCGGGTGCATGTCCAGAAACTCCTCCGGAACGACGGGCGTCTGCATGAAGAAGTTCTTGGGGTCCTGGTAGATGCCGCCGAACCAGGTCTGGTGGGTGGCGGCGGCGACGCCCGCGATCCGCTGCATGCGCTGCTGGTAGCTCTGTGGCAGGAGCTGGATGATCGAGACCTTGTGGCGGACGATCAGCCGGTTCGCCCCCTCCAGCACCACGCCGCCCGTCAGCGCCTGCTTGATCGCCGAGAGGAACCCGAAGAGGATGAAGGCGACGACGATCGAGAGCAGCGTCAGAACCGTGCGGGTCTTCTTGCGCCGCAGGTTGCTCCAGATGAGGTGCCAGAACTTCATGGGTGGCCGCCGCCCTAGGCCAGCTGCTCGTTCGTGAGCTGCCCCTTGTTCAGGTAGACGGTGCGCGAGGCGCGCGCCGAGGCGTGGGGGTCGTGGGTGACCATGATGATGGTCTTGCCGTGCTCCCGGTTGAGCGCCTGGAGGAGGTTCAGGACCTCGTCGCCCGCCTTGCGGTCGAGGTCGCCCGTCGGCTCGTCGCACAGCAGGAGGGTGGGGTCGGTGACGATCCCGCGCGCGATGCCGACGCGCTGCTGCTCGCCGCCCGAGAGCTGCCTCGGGTAGTGGTGCGCCCGCTGCGAGAGCCCCACCATCTCGAGCGCCGCCGCGACGTGCTGGCGGCGCTCGGTCTTCGACAGGTGCGTGAGGAGAAGCGGCAGCTCGACGTTGCGCTCCGCCGTCAGCACGGGAAGGAGGTTGTAGAGCTGGAAGACGAAGCCGATGTGCCGCGCCCGCCACGCCGCCAGGAGGCGGTCCGAGAGCTCGTTGACGCGCTCGCCGGCGATGCTCACGGTGCCCCGCGTGGGGCGGTCCAGCCCGCCGATCAGGTTCAGGAGCGTGCTCTTTCCCGAGCCCGACGGCCCCATCAGGGCGAGGAACTCGCCCGCGGGCACCTTCAGGTGCAGGTCCTTGAGCACCTGGATGTCCTCCGAGCCGCGGTGGAACACCTTCTCCACGCCGTCGACGTCCACCAACACTGCGCCATTGCCGCTGGGTTCACTCATGGATTGGCCTCTCTTACGGTTGCCCCGTCGGTTAAGTCCTTCGGCCCGTCGACGACGACGCGCTCGCCGGCGGCGAGCCCCGCGCTCAGCGCCGACTCGGCGTCCGTCGAGCCGCTCACGGTGACCGCGCGCCGCTCGGCCCGCCCGCCCTGGACCACCATGACGACGTCGTGCCCGGCGTCCTGGCGCACCGCCGCCTTGGGCACGAGCACCTCCGCGGGCGCGGCCGGGCCCGCGGCGGCCTCCCCGCGGAACGCCACCTTGACGCTCATCTCGGGGAGGATCCTCGGGTCGAGCCTGTCGAAGGCGACCCGCACCTTGACCGTGGACTTGTCCCGGTCGGCGGTCGGGATGATCGCGATGACCTTGCAGGGGATCTTCCAGTCGGGGTATGCGTCGAGCGTCGCCTCGACCGGCTGGCCCGGCTCGACGCGGTTGATGTAGGCCTCGTTGACGTCGATCTCGATCTCGAGGGACCCCATGTCCACGACCGTGCAGATGCCGGTCCTCGTGAAGCCTCCCCCCGCCGAGATGGGCGAGATCATCTCGCCCGGCTGCGCGTTCTTGGAGGTGACGATCCCCGAGAAAGGCGCCCGCAGGACCATGTCGTCGAGCTGCTGCTGCCAGATGGTGACGGTCCTCTCGACCACGGTCACGTCGACCTCCTGCTGGGCGAGCCGGGCCCGGTAGGCCGCTGCGTCCGCCTCCGCGTGGTCAAAGTCCGCCTTGGCGACGACGTGCTTGCCGATGAGCTCCGTCTGGCGCTGCAGGTCCTGGTCCGCCTCCTTGAGGCGCACCTGGGTCTCGGCCCGGGCCTGGCGGGCCGACTCGAGCTGCGCGCGGGCCAGCTGGAGGCTCGCGACGACGTTCGTGTCGTCGAGGCGCGCGAGGACCTGCCCCTCGTTCACCCGCATCCCCTCCTCGATCAGCACCTCGGTCACCTTGCCCGTGACCTTGGAGGAGATGGTCGCCTGGCGGCGCGCGGTGACGTAGCCCGAGGCGTTGAGCACCGTGCGCGCGGCGCCGGCGGCCGGCGCAGGGCGGGCCGCCACCGTGCGCACCTCGGTGGCCTTGGGTCGCGTCGATTGCCAGAGCGCCGCCGCCGCGGCAACAACGACAACGGCGGCGGCCACCGCCAGCGACCCGGCTCGCCTCGGCGGTCTGGGTTCGGCGCCTCGCTCAATCCGCAAGGAGTCCAAGGCGGCCTTGGAAAGGCTCATACAGGAGCGGCACTCAACCCGCCGCGCCGCGGGGGGTCAACGGCGTAGTGGCCGTGCGGGGACCCGCTGCAGGATTGTTGCCTGGCTTCTTCACCCTGTAACCCCGGCGAATCCTCCGACCACGCGGCCCGCGGGCCGTGGGTTAAGTCAATCATGGGACGCGTGATGCGGTACGCCATCGGGCGGGGAGTCAGGCGCCCCGGGCGGGGCGGCCGGGCGGTCAGGGCCTCGGCGAGGGGGTGTTCCACCAGTCTCGCAGCGCGTCCACGACGTGGTGGGCGGCGGCGCGCACGTGCTCGATGGCCGCATGGGCGTGCCCGGAATGGCTGTTCAGCGCCCACAGCAGGATGACGAGGAAGGCGACCCAGACGAGGGAGCTCCACACGTGGAGGACCGGCCGGTAGTAGCCCGGTCCGTAGCCCCCGTGGCAGTAGCAGGAATAGCGGATCGCCTTCAGGGGCAGCTTCAGGAGGCTGAAAACGACCAGCAGGATGAGGATCCCCATCCAGAGATGGATCCCGGCGGGGAAGAAGAACCCGAAGACGGCGCCGGTGAGGACCAGCGACGCGATCGAGGCCAGGCAGAGGAGCGTCAGCGCGGCGCTCATGAGCCCCAGGAGGGGAAAGGCGAACCACCAGCCGGGGTGGGGGTGGGGCCACTGCGACCAGTGCTGGTGCCAGTTGGTCCGCCACTGCTCCGCGTTCTGGCGCATCTCATTCTGGAAGTCGCGCTTTCGCTGCCGCATCTCCTGCTTGAATTTCCACTTCCACTCGCGGAAGGCCCGGCGGTCCCCGAACGTCTTCATGCCCTCGTAGTAGCCCTCCTTCGCGCGGCGGATGAACTCCTCGGCCGTGGACGGCGATCCGGTGGCCGCGGCCTTCTCGGCTGCGGTGTTGGCCCAGGGGACGACGAGCGCCATGGCGAGGTACAGGACGACCCCGCCGCCCCCCGCCAGGACCATGCAGGCGAAGAGGATCCTGATGAGCGTCACGTCGATGTTGAAGTAGGCCGCGAGGCCGTTGCACACGCCGAAGAGCTGCGCACCCTCCCGAATCCGGTAGAGGCGCTTCGGGGGCGGCGCCTCGCCGGCCGCGGCGGCCGCCCCGGGGGCCGGCTTCTGCGCCGCCGCGCCGCCCGGCGCACCGCCCGGCGCTGCGTCCGACGCATCCTGGACGGGGCCCATCTCCTCGATCACGTCCTCGACCTCCTGGGTCACCACCACGGTCTTGTTGGCCCCGAGGACGGCGCGGAACTTGTCGGCGATCGACTGCTCGATGTCCGCGATGATCTCGTCCCTGTCGGGGTTGCCCTCGAGGCGGCCCGCGGCGGCGTCGAGGTACCCGCGCAGCGCCTCGTAGCCGTTCTCCTCGAGCTGGTAGGCGATTCCATTGAGGTTGATTATGATCACTTTGTTCATCGGGGTGCGTTCGCTTCGGTTTGCGGCCCGGCCGGCTGGCCCAGGCTCTTCACGGTTGCGCTGATCTGCTGCCAATAGTCCTCGGTCTCCCTCAGCTGCTCACGGCCCTTGGCGGTCAGCTGGTAGTATTTTCTCGGCGGCCCGGCCTCGGACTCCTTCCACTCATAGTCCACAAGCTCCTCCCGGCGCATCTTGCTCAGGAGCGGATAGAGCGTGCCCTCCTGCGTCGCGAATTCCGTCCCGCTGAGCTGGTTCAGGATATCCGCCACGTAGACCTTGTCCGCGGCGACGATCTTCAGCACCAGAAACTCCAGGAGTCCCTTTCGGATGGCTGTGAATTTCTCGTTGATGATCATCGCGATTCTTAACCAAGCTACCTTGTTTCAGAAAGGTAGTGGTGATAAAAAAGGCCACGGTCAATCCTTCGGAATATAGGTAAGTTGTAACCCATTTAACTAAAATAGGTTTCGTCTTTTTTGAGACGCCGGGACAACGGAGCCGTGATCCGATTGCGATCGAAGATAGCGCAACCGAGCGCTTCATTTGTCCCGGATTCAACGGTGAACGGGACGCGGGCGCGCAACGCTCTTTCGCGGCTCAGGCTTCCTGGAAGTCGCCGTACAGCAGGTGCCCGTAAACCTTCTTGATCAGGGCGGCCCGCGAGAACGGCTTCGCAAGGAACGCACTCTCGGGAATGACCCCTTCGAGCGCGAAGCCATGGGCGGGAAGGTTTCCCGAAATCAGGATGCAGGGGGGCTCGGGCGACACTTCGCGCAGCCGCTTGATCAGACTGAGGCCGGTGAGCCTCGGCATCTCGTGGTCGGTGATGATGAGGTCGTAGGCCGTCATGCACGCGGCGATCCACCCTTCCTCCCCGTCCCGGGCCGTGTCTGCGCAAAAACCCGCCTGCGCGATGGTCTTGGCCACCATCTCTCGGATGATCGAGTCATCGTCGACGACCAGGATCTTCTTGGCCGGGGGCCCCTTGGCGCGCTCAAGCATTGGCGCGGGTGCCGCCGCCGGCGCGCACCACGGGTGCTGGGAATCCTCAATCGGGCGAAGCCCCGAATTCCACAACTCAGGGTCGCCCATCATCGGAAGACTCGTCTGTTGGGTGCGCACGGGTAGGGCGGGGGAACGGTCTCCCGCTGCCGCACCCTACACGGCATGGGCCCGCCCCAATATGGGGTGAAACCCTACCCCCTGCGCGGGGGGGCACGCCCCGGGCGCCCGGTCAGCGCGTCACCATCTTGTTGAAGGCGGTGATCAGGCGCTCGAAGTGGCCGATCTCGTCCTCAAACATGGAGCGCCAGTATTCAGGGTCCCACTGGGCGTTGAGCTCCTCGACCGTCTTGCCCTGCTGCTCGACCCATGTGAAGTACTTGAGGTTGTGGATCGCCTTGCGGTCCGCGTAGGAAAGCTCCCTGAAGTGGTCGGTCGCCTGGTGGGCGAGCGCGCCCGCGAAGTCGGCGACGGCGGTCTTCTCGCGATAGTCGCCCTTCGTCTCGCGCAGCTCCGCGAGGCGGGACTGGTAGAGCTGCATCGAGTCCGTGAACACCGTGAAGATCACGTCGTTCTCGTCGAGGTCGTAGTACTTCGCGGCCTTCACCGCGGCGAGCAGGTTGCACACGCCCGAGATGCCGAGAAGCGGGAGCTTGCGCAGGTGCTTCTTCGCGATGCCGAGGGACGCCAGGTAGTCGCGGCCCGCCGGCTCGTTGAAGAGGCGCACGATCCGCATGCAGTCCTCGTCGTCGACCGCCGCGACCGCGTCGGTGTTGCGGACGTTGTGCACCCAGGGGATGTGCTTGTCGCCGATGCCCTCGATGCGGTGCGCGCCGAACCCGTTCTGCAGCAGCGTCGGGCATTGGAGCGCCTCGGCGGCGATGATCCTGAGCTGCGGGTGCACCGCCTTCAGGAAGTCGCCGGCGGCGATCGTGCCCGCGGAGCCCGTCGCCGAGACGAAGGCCGCGGCCCGCAGCTTGCGGTCGTGCAGGCCGTAGAACACCTCCTCGACCGCGGGGCCGGTGACGTTGTAGTGGAAGATGGGGTTTCCGAACTCCTCGAACTGGTTGAAGATCATGTTGGCCGGGTCGCGCTTGAGCTCCCAGCACTTGTCGTAGATCCCCTTCACGTTCGACTCGCAGCCGGGCGTGGCGATGATCGTGGCGCCGATCTCGCGCAGCCACTCGAAGCGCTCGCGGGACATCTCCTCGGGCAGGATCGCGATGGCCGTGCAGTCGAGCAGCGCGCAGTCGAACGCGCCGCCGCGGCAGAAGTTGCCCGTCGACGGCCAGACGGCCTTGTGCGCCTCCGGGTCGAACTCGCCGCTCACCAGGCGCGGGACGAGGCAGCCGAACGCGGCGCCGACCTTGTGCGCGCCCGTCGGGAAGTAGGACCCGACGAGCCCGATGATGCGGGCCCTCACCCCGGTGATCGCGGGCGGCAGTTCGACGTAGTTCACGCCCCCGTAGAGGCCGGTGTGCACGTCGTTCTTCCACGTGATGCGGAAGAGGTTGATGGGGTTGAGCTCCGACATGCCGACTCCCGCCAGGCGGGCGCGCACCGACACGGGCACGTGGGTCGGGTCGCGCAGCTGCTTGAACGTCGGGATGACGATCTCGCGGTTGCGGCACCGCCGTGCCGTCTTGCGGATGATTTCGGGGTGGAGCTGCCTGATGATCTTAGACATGTCAGTCCTTTGCGAGGTGCCGGAGCACGGTGGGATAATGCTTGAAGCGCGCCATGAGGATCATGGCGGCGATGACGAACGGCTTGAAGCTTGCCTCGCGGTAGGTCGCCAGCCGGTAGCGCTCGAACACGCCCGCGGAGACCTCGCCCGCCGCGCAGCTCACGTTGGAGATGTCCGCGGGCAGGCAGTGCATGTAGAGCGCGCTTCCGGCCCTCGTGAGGCGCATCTTCGCCTCGTCGCACTCCCATGCCTTGAACCTCGCGTTGTTCTCGAGGCACTCCCTCTCGAGCGCCTTGAGCCCTTCGCGGTCCCCCTTCCTGAGGAGGGGGGTGCGGCGCTGCATGACGGCGTAGGGCGCCCACGACTTCGGGTAGACGACGTCCGCGTCCCGGAACGCCTCCTCCATGCTCGGCGCGACCGCGAAAGACCCGCCGCTTGCGGCGCTGTTCGCCCGCGCGACTTCGACCACCTCGGGGATGAGCCCGTAGCCCTCCGGGTGCGCGAGGGTCACGTTCATGCCGAAGCGGGTCATGAGGCCGATGATGCCCTGCGGCACGGAGAGCGGCTTGCCATAGCTCGGCGAATACGCCCAGGACATGGCGATCTTCTTGCCGCGCAGCGCCTCGATCGAGCCGAAGTGGCGCTTGAGCGCGACCAGGTCGGCCATCGACTGCGTCGGGTGGTCGATGTCGCACTGGAGGTTCACAACGGTGGGGCGCTGGTGGAGGACCCCCTCGTCGAAGCCCTCCTGCACGGCCCTCGCGACCTCGCGCATGTAGGCGTTGCCCTCGCCGAGGTACATGTCGTCGCGGATGCCGATGACCTCGGCCATGAACGAGATCATGTTGGCCGTCTCGCGGACGGTCTCCCCGTGCGCGATCTGTGACTTCCCCTCGTCCAGGTCGGCGAGGCCGAGGCCGAGCGCCTGGACGGCGGAGGCGAAGCTGAACCGGGTCCGGGTGGAGTTGTCGCGGAAGATCGATACCGCGAGCCCCGACTCGAAGACGCGCAGCGGCCGGCCCGCCCGGTGCAGCTCCGAGAGGATCTCGGCGACGAGCGCAAGCGCGCGGATCTCAGGGTCGGGCTTCTCCCAGGTGAGCAGGAAGTCCCGGCCGAAGGCGTCGGTCTTGAGCGCGGCGAGCTGGGCGAGGCTGTCCTTGACGGTGTTCATAGGGGGGGCTCCCGCGCGGGCGCCGCGTCGGCCCGGTAGTGGGCGGCGGCCGCCTCGATCGCGTCGATGATCTGCTGGTAGCCGGTGCAGCGGCACAGGTTGCCGTTGATCGCCCTGCGGATCTCGTCCCGCGTCGCGCGGGGATGCCTGAGCAGGAAGGCGTGCGCGACGAGGACCATGCCGGGCGTGCAGAACCCGCACTGGATCGCGCCGCGCTCCACGAAGGCCCGCTGCAGCGGGTGCAGCG
>Ga0265313_10002984_pt1 | contig 14110 bp, 15 predicted proteins | sample 4123metaG_FD_203122 | JGI IMG/M metagenome (GOLD analysis project Ga0265313, IMG submission 203122) | Rhizosphere microbial communities from Carex aquatilis grown in University of Washington, Seatle, WA, United States - 4-1-23 metaG | ecosystem: Host-associated > Plants > Roots > Rhizosphere >...
GTTTATGGGGGCTTTTTCGAAGGCTGTTGGAGAAAGTGATCGGATCTTCCTGGCCGACCCAGCCTGGGGTCCGCGCGAGCGCTCGGCCCTGGCCGAACTCGCCGGCGCCGAGCCGATTTCGCCAGGGCCCGGCTGGCTCATGGTTCCGAGCGGCGGGACGAGCGGAGGACTGAAGTTCGCCCGCCATGACGAGGGGACGATTTCCGCTGCGGTTCGGGGATTCTGCGGACACTTCGGCATTGAGCGTGTGAACAGCATGGGCGTTTTGCCGCTTTGCCATGTGAGCGGCCTCATGTCCTGGATGCGGGCGGCTTTGACCGGCGGCCAATTCGTGCCGTGGGATTGGAAAAGGCTCGAGGCCGGCGAGTTCCCAGCCGTGCCCGTTTCACCGGAGACCGGCCGGGGCCCGCGGGAGGGCTGGTACCTTTCGCTGGTTCCGACCCAGCTGCAGCGCCTCCTTTCTCCGGCGGCGCCGGCAGCCGCGGATGCAATCAAATGGCTGCGCGCGTTTGACGCGGTGTTTCTCGGCGGCGGTCCGGTTTGGCCCGAACTGACCGATGCAGCGGCGGCGGCATCGATTCCGATTTCACTCGTCTATGGAATGACGGAAACGGCGGCGATGGTCGCGGCCCAGCGCCCGGCCGAGTTTCTCGCCGGGGACCGGAGTTCGGGATCGCCGATGCCCCACGCCAGGATCGAACTCACCGCTTCCGGGCTTGTGCGCGTATCCGGAGAATCGGTCTTCCGAGGCTATCATCCCGGCTGGAGCGATTCGCGCGAAATTACGACGGAAGACCTGGGTTCCATCGACGAACGGGGACGGCTGCGCATTCTGGGCCGCTGCGACGCCGTCATCATCACGGGCGGAAAGAAGGTTGATCCGTTGGAGGTCGAGGCGGCGCTCCGGGCGACGGGCGAGTTTTCCGACATCGCGGTCGTCGGTCTGCCGGACCCCGAGTGGGGTCAGGTGGTGACGGCCTGTTTCCCGGTGGTCGGCAGTCCGCCCGATCTCGCCCGCTGCGCAGCGGTCCTCGGCTCACTTGCCGCTTTCAAGCGGCCCCGGCGCTTCGTCCCGATTGCCGACTGGCCCCGCAACGCGCAGGGAAAACTGAATCGGGCCGAACTCGTCCGGCGCGCTGTCAGCCAGCCTTAACCCAGGCGGCCAGGGCGGCGGGGAGGGCCTGGCGTTCGCGGGACTTGGAGCCGATGCACACGTGCTCCGTCCGGACCCGGCCCGCGACTTTGGCCGGGGGGCCGAGCCGGGTGATCTCAAATCGGATCTCGTAGGAATCTTCGGAAAGAGCCGCTGGAGCGCAGCTTACGCTCAGCCTGTCGCCCGGGAAGAGGGGTCGAAGGTAACTGGCTTCGCTCTTGGCGATCGGAACCATGACACCTGCTTCGGAAAAGAATGACTTCAGCTCGATGCCCGCCGCGGCGAGAGCCGCCTCATAGGCCTCGTGACAGATCCTCAAATAATTGGCGAAGAACACGACGCCTGCGGCATCGGTATCGGCGAAGTGGACCGTGCAGGGATAGGTGAACGGCATCTACATTCGAGTATCCCGACCCGGCCGCCAGGTCGAGCGGGAACGAGGTGCCTGTCCCTCACGGGGGACAGGCACCTTTTGAGTTGTCGGGTTTACCATCGCCGGGTTTCTGTGTTTATTGCACCATGACCAAAACGGAGATCGCGGACGTTCTCGGCGAAATCGCGACCCTGCTGGAACTGCAGGGCGAGAATCCGTTCAAGGTCCGGGCGTACCAGGTGGGCGCGCGAGCGGTCGAGGCGATCGAGGAGGCTGAGCTGAGGCGCCTGGTGGATTCGGACGAACTCGACGGCGTGAAGGGGATAGGCGAGGCGCTGGCCAAGAAGATCGCGGAACTCCACCGGACCGGCCGCCTTGAGTTTTTCGAAAAGCTCCGGGCATCGATCGAGCCGGGGCTGGTCGAAATGCTGCAAATCCCGGGGCTTGGGCCGAAAAAGATCAGGGCCCTGCACACCAAACTCGGCATCTCGGGCATCGAATTGCTGACGGCCGCCTGCCAGTCCGGCAAGGTGGCCGAACTCGACGGATTCGGGGAGAAAACCCAGGAAAAAATACTTGCCGGGATTGCCAACCGCGCAGCCTACGGGCGGCGGCATCTTTGGTGGGATGCCTGGGAGACCGCCGAGCCTATCGTCGGGGGTTTGCGAAAGCTGCCCCAGGTCCGGCAGGCGGAGGCGGCAGGGAGCCTGCGGCGCTGCCTCGAGACGGTGGGCGACCTCGATTTTCTGGTCGCGGCGGACGAGTCGGGGCCGATTGTCGCGTGGTTCACGGCGCTGCCCGAGGTCAAGGAAGTCACCGCCAAGGGTGAAACGAAGGCCAGCGTGCGATTCACGACGGGCCTGCAGGCCGACCTTCGAATCGTTCCGGAAAAGCAGTTTGTCTTCGCGCTCCACCACTTCACGGGTTCGAAGGATCACAACGTGCAGATGCGCCAGCGGGCCCTGGCCCGCGGGCTCAGCTTGAGCGAATGGGGGCTCGCCCCAGCCGGAGGCGAGGAAAGCGTCAAGCAGAAGGTGGCGGGCTCGGCCTCCGCGGTGACGCAGCCTTCGAACGAAGCTGAGCTCTTCCGGCTGCTGGGTCTTTCGTACATTCCGCCGGAGCTTCGCGAAGGGATGGGGGAGATCGAGGCCGCCGAACGGGGGGAACTTCCGCACCTTGTCGAACTGGCGGACCTGCGGGGGGCGTTTCACAACCACACCACCGCTTCGGACGGCCACAACACGCTGGCTGAGATGGCGGCTGCAGCGGAACTTCTCGGCTGGAAGTATCTCGGAATCGCCGACCATTCGAAGGCAAGTTTCCAGGCCCGGGGCCTGAACGAAGGCCAGCTGATGAAACAGGTGGGCGAGATCAAGGCGCTGAATCACTCGGGCCGGTGTGCAGCGCGCATTTTTTCCGGCGTCGAATGCGACATTCTGCCCGACGGCCGCCTCGATTTTGAGGACGATGTCCTGGCCGCCCTGGATTACGTGGTTGCCTCCGTCCACAGCTCCCTGGGCCAGGACGCGGCCACCATCACGGCCCGCACGATCCGGGCCATCGAGAACCCAAGGGTGACGATGCTCGGGCACCCGACGAGCCGGCTCCTGCTGCGCCGCGAGCCCAGCCAGATCGAGCTCGGCAAGGTGATCGACGCGGCCATCGAGCGGGGCGTCGTCATCGAATTGAACGCCGATCCGCATCGGCTCGACCTCGACTGGCGGCTGTGGCGCCACGCGGCCGAGCGCGGCCTTCTTTGCTCGATCAACCCCGACGCGCACGACTGCGAAGGGCTGAAGCACGTGCGGGCCGGGGTGGGGATCGCGCGCAAGGGCTGGCTGACGGCCGCCAACGTGCTGAACACCCGTTCCCTCGCGGAGATTGCAAAATGGCTTGGGGAACGAAGAAACCCGACAGGGTGAACAACCGGTTGATCAGCAGGGGTTTTTTTGTACCGACCATTGCGCTCGCGATGATGTCGCTGGGCGGCTGCATGACTGCGATTCTCACCAAGACCATCGTGGAGGCCCCCAACATTCGAACAACGCCCGAGGTGTTGAAGCCAAGGAACCACGATTTGCTAGTCCGCGACGACGAGACGTATGCCCTGGTCTGGAGCGTTCCTGTAGGCCCGCCGCAGGCCGTTCTTTCCGCAGCCGTGATCGCGCCCGGCGACTATGGCTATAGCCGAACGATTCGTCAAAAGCCGTTGGCAAACGGACGGGTCTCATTGGAGCCAATCTCCGCCTGGACAATCCCCGCAAACCGTCCCGATCCGCATGCGCCGGCGAAGGCCACAATCCTCATCCTGCACGGCTACCAGGACACGAAGGAAGATCAGCTGCACTGGGCCTTCTTCCTGGCCAAGCTTGGCTACCGTTCGATTCTTGTGGATCTGCGCGGCCATGGCCGCTCCACGGGCGATTGGATCGGCTACGGAGCGTTTGAGGTGCATGATCTCCAGCAGGTGCTCGACGATGCGCAACGGCGCGGGCTTGTGACCGGCCCGCTTGGCGTTCTCGGACTGTCGTACGGAGCGAGCATTGCCTTGGAATTGGCGGGCAAGGACCCCCGCATCGCATCGGTTGTCGCGCTGGAGCCTTTCAGCGACGCCCGCAAGGGTGTCGTGGAATTCGCCCGCGGAGTGATCCCGGGGAGGATCAAATCCTGGACCGAGCAGGATTTTTCGAACGCATTGGACCGGGCCGCCGTCATGGCCAGCTTCTCATGGAGCAACACGGATATCCTCTCGGCCGTGGAACGAACCAACGCGCCAATACTGTATGTCCGCGGCAAGAACGACCGATGGATTCCCCCGGCCGAATCGGATATCCTCGATGCGCACACCCGATCACCGCACCTGACGATCACCGCAACTTTGCCATGGGACAACGACCATGTCATTCTTTCCTGGTTGCTTGATCCGATCGCCGGGCCCGTGGGCGAATGGTTTGACGAAACTCTGCTGAGACCAGGGCCGGGAATGATGGATCGGGTCAGGGACAGGATAAATGTTCTTCTGGCTAGCCCGACCCAGCCGCTCGTTCGGCCTTGAGTTTGGCGATTTCAAATCGGGACGCTGCCGCACGGGCGAAAACTTGCCTCCATGGGAGCCGTGATTACATTCCCGTGAAGGTCTTTTGCGCTTCCTATGCCGATTTACGAGTATTACTGCCCGGACAATAACAGGATCTACCAGTTCTTCGCCAAGACCCTGGCCCAGGGGAAGATCGTGCCCAAGTGCCCTGACAACGCAGGCTTCCGGATGCAAAAACTCCTTTCGCCCTTTGCGGTGACGGGGAAGGGAAAGACGAAGGGCGAGGCCGGCGGGGAGGCGTCATCGCCGGAAGGAATGCCCGCTTCCGCGGATGGCGGCGACGATCCCCGGATGGAGGCGGCCATGACCGCCATGGAAAGCGAGTTTTCAAATGTAGATGAGAACGATCCGCGCGCGATGGGCCGGATGATGCGGCGAATGGCCGAACTGTCCGGGGAGAAGATCGACGGCGAAATGGAGGAAGTCGTTCGAAAGTTGGAGGAGGGGGCCGACCCCGATTCGCTCGAGGACCAGATGGGCGCCGGGGAGCCAGGCGAGGGCGATCCCTACGGCGAGGGCATGGGAGGCGAACCGCCGCCCGTCGATCCGAAGGAGCCGCGGCAGCGATTCAGGGCCCGCCGCAGCGCGCCGATCCGCGACCCCAAACTGTACGATTACAGCTGAAAAAGGCCGGAGACTTTTGTACCCAACGTCATTGAAATCCTGACAGCAGATAAGCCGCGCCCGCAGGGGCGTCGGCTTGATCCTGCATACGAAGCCAATGACGCCGTGTTTAGCTCATTGACCGAAGCCCCGGGGGCCGGAAAGGTTAACTCCATGCCATCCACGGACCTCCTTGATCGGATCGACGCGGCCAAGAGTGCCGTGAGCGCGCAGATCGAACTCCTCCACCGCGAGTTCGGACGGGCGGAGAGCCGCTGGAAGAGCGACGGCACGCGGGTTACCGCGACCGACGTGGCAATTTCCGAGGGCATATTCCGCGACCTGCGCTCCAGGTTTCCCTCGGACCAGTACTTCAGCGAGGAACAGGCCGACTTCAAGGGGCCGGAGCCCGTCACGGCGCATTATTCATGGATTCTGGACCCGATTGACGGGACGAACAATTTCGCCCTGGGCCTTCCGTATTGCGCGATCGCCCTGGCCCTGCTCGAGGACGGGCGACCGGTGTACGGAGTCGTCTATGATTACAGCCGCAAGCTCCTGATGCACGGGGGGCCCGGCTTTGGAATGCACGACGGGGAGCGGCGCGCCACCGTGACGGCGGGGACACCCAACCGGGAAAGCATAGTCGGGTTTCACAGCCCGTTCGACAAGTCGCTTGTTCCGCTGGCGGAGGGCATTCTTTCAGATTTCAAGATACGGGCGCTGGGCAGCGCCACCCTGCATCTCGCCTATGTGGCCGCAGGTCTCATCGACGGCGTGGTCGACTACAACCTGAAGATTTGGGACCTTGCGGCCGCCATTCCGCTTTGCATCGCTGCTGGCGGGGAGGTGCGTTTCCTGAATGGTGCGCAGCTGCCGATCCGCAAATTCGACCTGGCGATGAAGCGGATCGTCTATGTCGCCGGGGGCCGCGCCATGTGCGACCGCCTGCAGGCCATCACGGGAGCGGTTGCGCAGAATCAGACCTGATAAAGCTGCAGCGGGACGGGATCCAGGATCTTGGCCTTCGGCATCTCGGCCGCAAGCTGCCGCATGATCCATGCGCGGGCCGGCGGATCGCCGTGCGTGACGACGACGCTCCGGGCCTGGGTCTGCTTGGCGAAGGCGACCAGTTCCTCGCGGTCGGCATGGCCGCTCAATTCGAAGCGCTCGACGCGGGCCTTGAGCTTGACCTTCACGTGCACCGCATCGAACAGGAAGCTGTCGCCCGTCCGTGCCTGGAGAAGCTTGCCGCCGGGGGTGTCCGGATCGCAGTACCCCACAAAGCCGATCGTGTTTCGCGCGTGGCCCGCCAGCCCCGATGCAAGAACGTAGCTCGGCGTCTTCTCGACCATCATCCCCGAGCTTACGACATAAAGGGCGTTCTGGCCGGGATCCTCCCCCGGGTTGAGCTTGCGCGGCAGCGGGCGGATATGCAGGTCCTTCACGATTGAGCGGTGAAACTGCACGTGCTTGGTTTTGCGGCTGATCTCGTCGAAGTAGTCCACAAGGTCGAGGCCGAGCCCCGAGCCGAAGATCGGACAGTCGACCAGCCGCCCGAACCGGCGGGCGTCGTGGATGATCGAAAGAATCTCCTGCATGCGCCCCAGTGCGAAAACCGGGATCAGGAAGGAACCGCCACGCTGGATCGTGTCGTTTATGCTGGCGACAAGCCGCGCCATCTCGGCAGCCCTGCTCTTGCCGGCCGGACGATCGGTGGCGCCGCGGGTTGATTCGGTGACCAGCGTATCGAAGTGACCCGCCGGAAACTTCGCCCCCGGCACCGTTCGCTGGTCGGCGAAAAGCACATCGCCCGTGAAAAATATGCCCCTGTGCTTGTGGCGGATCTCCAGGCCTGCGGCGCCCGCGACGTGGCCGGCGGCATGAAAAATGATCTCAATTTCGTCCCTTGCGCCACGAATGCGCTTGGCCATGCCGAAACCGAGGCCGACAAACCGCTTGCCGCAGCGATCGATCTCCTCGTGGGTGAAAAGGGGATAATCGGCGATCTGCTCCTCCTCCTTCTGCCTGAACATCACGTTGACCGAATTGTGCAACATGCGCTCGATTATTATCTTGCTCGAGGTCGTCATCACGACGGACGCCCCGGGGTGCTCGCGCATCACAATCGGCAGGCTGCCGATGTGGTCCAGGTGGCAGTGGGTGATGACGATCAGGTCAAGGTTGCGGCCCCTCAAAAGGGAAAGGTCCGGTGCAGCACGGCGCCCCGTCTTCTTCGGGTGAAGCCCGCAATCAATCAGCAGGTTGAGGTCGCCGATTTGAACGAACAGCGAATTGGCGCCAATGCCGCCATCGCGGTTCAGGTCGATTAACTTCATAAACGTTCCGTCCCTGGCTCCGGTGGGTGACCGAGCCGGCGCCGACGGCGCGGCTCACCCACTTGCCGCGGGCGGACCCCCGGGCTGTTTCCTTTGTTGAGATTGTGTTGTGTGCGCATCATCGTTCCACGCTTCATCGAATAGACAACTGATAGGAAGCTTCCCACCAACGACAACTGCCAAACAGCGTTATATCGACATGACTCCCCGCATCGGCGTCCTGAATATCTCCGACCGCGCAAGCGCCGGCGTCTATGCGGACACTCCGGGCCAGTCCTGCGTGGCCCTGCTCCGCGAATGGTTCGCTACCCCGTTCGAGGCCGACTACAAGGTGATTCCCGATGAGGCGCGGCTGATCGCGGAGGAATTGCGCCGCATGGCGGACGAGTCCGGATGCTGCCTGGTCGTGACGACGGGCGGCACGGGTCCCGCGCCGCGCGATGTCACCCCGGAGGCGACTGCGGCCGTCTGCGAAAAGATGCTGCCGGGCTTCGGCGAACTCATGCGCTCTGCGTCGCTCAAATTCGTGCCCACGGCAATTCTCTCCCGCCAGACGGCCGGGATCCGCGGCCGCACATTGATCATCAATCTTCCCGGCCGTCCAAAGGCGATCCGGGAGAACCTGGAGGCCGTGTTTCCGGCGATTCCGTATTGCATAGACCTGATTGGCGGGCCCCGGCTCGAGGCGGGCCCGGCTGCTCCAAAGGTGTTCAGACCCCCGTCATAGCCGCTCAGAGCTCGGTGTATTTGTCGGCGCGGCCCCGGGCCTTCTCGATCGGATATTTCCGCGCGTTCGCGGCCATCTTGTCCTCGATCGCGCCGGCCACATCAAGGCCGGTTGAATTGGCGAATTCCAGGGCGTAGATGACGACGTCGGCGAGTTCCTCGGCAATCATCCGGCGTTTCGACGGATCGTTGGCGATTTCCCGCGATTTCTCCGGACTTGCCCAAAGGAAGTGCTCCATGAGTTCGGCGGCTTCGGCCGCGAGCGCCATGCTGAGGTTCTTCGGGGCGTGAAACTGCTCCCAATCGCGTTCGCGGGCGAAGGCGAGAATCCGGTTCTTGAGCTCGGCGATGCAGGCTGTGGAGTCGGTTAGCGCGGCCATGGAAAAACGATGGGGAATGGGCGCCCGTCACGCAATCTTCACTGTCGCCGAAAAGAAATTACTTGGCACGGGATCTGCAATGTGTACCGTGAATTTCGATCCAATGAACCGGACCCAGCAACATCAACGCAGCCTCGCAGGCGCTTCGTATTCGAAGGCCTGCGTCCGCCATGGCTGCGCCGCGATGCGTCCGGAGTTTTCCAATTGGATTAAAAATTCCGGCGCGGGCTCCCAGGCCTGAACCTTCCCTCCTAGAGGAATAGTTCAGAATCCTGAAGAAGCCCGGCGGCCCAAGCCCCGAGGGTGGTCCTCCTTTTTTCCCATTCAACCCCTTTTTCCCTTTCCTCCCATGCATACGATCATCAATCCAAAGAACTCCGACCGTCGAATCCGCACTGCCGAACCGGCTGAAGCCGGCTTCCGCAAACCGGTTTACGACTGCCAGGCGCAGGGCGACGCCGTGAAACTCGTCGTTTATGTGCCCGGAGTGGATGCCGCTGGCGTAAGCATCGAGGCAACGGGTTCCGACCTCACCGTCACGGCGCGGAAGACCCGGTTTGTGCGGGTGAACTTCCCCTCGCTCAACCTTGAGGGATCGCAGCACGACTACCGGCTGCGACTGCGCCTCGGCCGCGCTTTTGCCTACGAGGCGATGCAGGCCGAAATGCACGAGGGCGTCCTCGTCGTTCGCCTGCCGCGCCGCGCTGGAGAACTTGCCGGGCCGTCGCGGTTCCAACGCGTCGCCTGAAAGGACGCCCGCCGAACTTGATGGGCGGGCAGCCACTTGGGAATAGTCAGGGTCCGGAAACGGGCCGACTTGCCCAAGATCGCTGCCCGTCCATCGATTTTGTCCGGAGCCGATCGCAGCGGACTTTCTGCTGCCGGAAACTTGCTATAATTGTTGGCACTCTTTTATTGCGCACGGGTCTGACCTGACACCATGACACTTCCCATTCCGTTTTTCCGTTCACAATCTCTTCCACCGCAACCGCCTGCAATTGTGCGAGCGGTCTCCCAGCAGGGCGTCCAATGGGATCGCCCCATGTTCAAGGCTCCGCCGCTTGAGCTCGATCCCCGGGTGTCGGTTACTGAGGGCTTCAACACGGACGGCTTTGAAGATGGCCGCCTTCAGCGGTAAGGCGCCAATTCTTCGCTACTTGCAAAAAACCAACCCGCGCCGGAAGGCGTCGGGTTAAGTTATTTTTCAGGCGCAAGCCAACGGACTTGCCCAGCCGCGGTGGGTGAACACCCCATCATCCTGGCGAGTTCGGCGAGGATCGGCATGGCCTCCTCGTCGAAATGCCACGGCGGATTGAGTACCACGAGCCCGCAGCCCTTGAGGCTGGCCGAGTCGGGATCGACGACTAGCTCAAGCGCCAGGGCCGGCGGCAGGGGAAGCCCGGCGATGTCCCTGAAAAAGCCCTGGGACCTGAATCTCTCGGTGATCGGATACCAGATGACGTAAAGGCCGCTGGGGAACCGCCGGAGCGCCTCGCCAACCGCGCTGACGAGGAGGGAGGTTTCGTCCTCGGCCTCATACGAGGGATCGATGAGGACGAGGGCCCGCCTTTCTGGCGGGGGCAGCATGGCGCGAAGAGCCGTGTACCCATCCATTTCGTGGACGGACGTGCGCGGAACCCAGTCAAACCTACTGCGCAGGGCCTGGAACTCCTCGGGATGCCTCTCGCACAGGGCGAGCCGGTCGGTGTCCCTCGCCAGAAGCTTCAGGAGCCAGGGCGACCCCGGATAATAGCGGGGTGAGGCCGGAGGAGATTGAGCGGATCCGCCGGGCTCCTGTTCATCGCGGGCGCCCCTGTCGAAGTTGCGGACAAGCGAGAGGTATTCGGCCAGCGCCGGCGATGCCCCCGCTCCGGACCAAACGCGCCCGATGCCCGCGGGATGCTCCGGTTCGCGCGCCAGGCTGTCCCCGCGGCCGGCCAGCTCGAGATCGTAGGAGCCCCGGCCGGCGTGCGTGTCCAGGAAAAGAACGCCCTTCGGTTTTCGCTGGAGTGCGCGGGCCAATTGGATAACGAAAACGTGCTTCATCACGTCCGCGAAATTGCCTGCGTGAAAATGATGGCGGTAGTTCACAGGGTCCTGCTTGCAACAAAAGCCCCGAAACCCACACCTTTCAATCCCGCATGCCGGCCAAACCCACACGCATTTTCTCGGATGTGCACTATGGCGACCGGGCAAGCGGCGTCCGGGACATCCGCCAACTCAGCGGCCTGGCGGAGGGCGCCGGCTCCATTATCGTGAACGGAGACATGCTCGACACCCGGGCGGGGCCCGACCCGAAGAGAACGGCGGAACAGCGGGCCGAGGTGTTCGCGTTCTTTTCAGGCGCGGGAGCCGCGATGACCTATGTCACCGGCAACCATGACCCGGATATTTCGGCGTGCCATTCCTGCGAACTGGCCGGCGGGGAGGTTTTTGTCACCCACGGGGACGTCGTCTTCGACGACATAGTCCCCTGGGGCCGCGACGCCGGAATCATTCGCCGGCGACTGCGGGAGGCCTGGCCGGCGAATGCCGGAGGGACGCTTGAGGAGCAGCTGGCGGCCTGGCGCCGGGTGGCGGCCGCGATTCCCCAGCGGCACCAGTCCGAGCGGCACCCGGTCAAGTATGCGCTTCGTTTCGCGGCCGATACGATCTGGCCGCCGTGGAAGGCCTTGCTGATCCTGAACGCCTGGCGCGTCCAGCCGCCCAGGATTGCGGCCCTGGTTCGCCGGCACCGACCCTCGGCGCGATTCGCGATCGTCGGCCACACCCATTATCCCGGGATTCGGACGGTGGACGGCGTGACCGTCATCAACACGGGCTCTTTCTGCGGACCGCTGGGCGGACTGACCGTCGATATCGAGCCCGGCGGACTGACCGTGCGGCGGATGGAACGGATCCGGGGCGCGTATCGACCGGGAAGGAAGCTGCGCGAGTTCGCGCTCGCCGCGGCGCCCGGCGCCGATCATTGACGATACATGGAATTCGGCTGGTGGACAAAGGACCCCGAGCAGGGGAAGTTCCAGGTGCATGCCGTCTTTCATGGAGGCAACCTCAAGTGGGTGCGCAAGCAGGGCCACTTCTCCTCGTGGGAGACCCATGCCCCAACGGTCGAGGATTGGGATCGGCTGGTATCCGAGGCCGACAATCGCCTCGCCAGGAGGCTGCTTTCTCCGAAGCAGTACGACACGATTCGCTCGATCAAAGAGCGGGCCGAATTGTGAACCCGCGCCCGTCCGTCAGGCCTCCCCCATCGAACGGATGACCTCCTGCGGCGTAATTCCCCGGGCGCGCAATGCGCGCAGGCTCAGGGCGTCGTGCCGCTTGGCCAGCCGCTGCCCCTTTTCATCGTTCATGAGCGGGCAATGGTAGTAATTCGGCGCCGACAGGTCCAGGGCCCGGTAGATCAGAATCTGGCGGAAGGTCGATCGGACGAGGTCGGCTCCGCGCACGACTTCGGTGATGCCCATCGCCGCGTCATCGACTGCGCAGGCCAGCTGGTAACTCGGGCAGTCGTCCTTTCTCCAGACGAGAAAGTCCCCGAAATCCCTCCCGCAAACAGCACGCTGCAGCCCCAGGTTTCCATCAGTGAACCCAAGTTGCTCCCCGTCGGGGATTCGGATCCTCCAATTGACGGTGATGGCCCCGCCAAGGGGCGGCAGCGGAGCACCAGCCGGCGGACGGAATTGAACGGGGTAGACCGGCTCGTCGTCCGGTCCTCCTTCGTGGGGGGCTCCTGCGGCCTCGAGCACGTCCCTCCGCGTCCGGGTGCACGGATAGATGAAGCCTGCGGAGTGCAGCGCCTCGAGGGCCTTCCTGTACAGGGCCCGCCTCTCGCTCTGATTGTACGGCCCGCTCGGCCCGCCGACGTCGGGCCCCTCGTCCCAACTGAGACCGAGCCAGCGCATGTCCTCGATCATCGCCTGGGCAAAATCCATGCGAAAACGCACCGCGTCCAGGTCCTCATTGCGCAGGATCAGCGCTCCGCCTGCTTCGCGGGCGCGCCTGGCCGCCGTCCGGAAGGTGCGGGCGTGCCCGACGTGCAGGTAGCCCGTCGGCGAAGGCGCGAGGCGGCCCCGGTAGCGTTTTGGACTGGGAATCATGGAGGCCGACTAGGGTCCGGAAAATGAGGCTCCGCCTCAATCCCGAACCGGCGTCGGGCCAACAGAGGCAGGCCGGCGATTTGCAGGTTCGCGATTGAAGGGCGGCGTTTGTTTGGGGAATATTTCCGAAAAGTCGTCAACAGACCCAACCCAATGACCAGGCTTCTCTGCGTTTATTGCTCCTCCAGCCGCGAACTCGCCCCAAAATACCACGACGATGCCAAAGCGGTCGGACGCTCGATGGTGGCGCGCGGCTGGGGGCTTGTCTACGGAGGGGGCCGGATCGGGCTCATGGGGTCCCTGGCCCTCGGCGTCAAGGAGGCCGGCGGTCGGGTTGTCGGGATCATCCCAAGATTCATGGTCGAACGGGAGCTTGCGTTCCACGAGGCAGATGAACTCATCGCCGTCGGCACGATGGCCGAGCGGAAGCAGGCGATGATCGCCCGCGCCGATGCGTTCCTTGCGCTTCCCGGAGGGATCGGAACGCTGGAGGAGATTTCCGAGGTCCTGACGCTCCGGCTCCTCGCCCAGATCCACAAGCCAGCGGTTTTCTACAACCAGGGGGGATTCTACGACGAGCTTCTCCGCTTCTTCGACCGGATGACGCGCGAGCGATTCCGCGTGACCGGGATTGAGGGCCTCTATTCCGTCGCAAACTCGATCGACGAGATATGGCCGCACATCGAGACGCCTCCCATCTACACAACGGCCTGGCGCGCGGGAGCCTGACCCATGAATCCGACCGGCGCCCGCGCCCATCTTCTTGCGCATCTCGCGCATCCTCTCGATCCGCACGAGGCGGCGATGGCGGCCGACGCATTGCGTTTCATCGACGCTCACCCCGACCACCTCTGGCGGACCTGCCTGCGCGGCCATCTCACCGGCTCGGCCTGGATCGTCAGCGCCGACAGGTCCCGGGTGCTGCTGACCCACCACCACAAGCTCGACCGGTGGCTGCAACTGGGGGGCCACGCCGACGGCGATCCGGACATGGTCGCCGTGGCGCTTCGGGAGGCCGCCGAGGAAAGCGGGCTGACGAGACTGACGGTTGTCTCGGGTGAAGTCTTCGACTTCGACCGGCATGAGATTCCCGCCCGGGGCGATGAGCCGGCGCACTGGCATTTCGACTTCCGCTTCATGATCGAAGCCGATCCGGCCGAGTCCCTTCGGATTTCCAGCGAATCCAAGGATCTCGCGTGGGTGGAAATAGGCCGCGTGGCGGCCCTCAATCCCGAGGAGTCGATGGCCCGGTTGGTGCGGAAGACCTGCGGACTTCCCCGGCCTGCGGGTTGAGCCGCGGCGGCTATTTCCAGATCCAGACAACCTCGTTTCGCCT
>Ga0265313_10002986_pt1 | contig 14106 bp, 10 predicted proteins | sample 4123metaG_FD_203122 | JGI IMG/M metagenome (GOLD analysis project Ga0265313, IMG submission 203122) | Rhizosphere microbial communities from Carex aquatilis grown in University of Washington, Seatle, WA, United States - 4-1-23 metaG | ecosystem: Host-associated > Plants > Roots > Rhizosphere >...
TCTCTCTTTCCACCTCTGGTTTATTTTCATGTTGGACTTTTACTTCTCCTTGTTTTTCTGCGGGAACTTCTTTGTGTTCTTCAAGTGGTGCAACTGGCTGGTTTGAATGTAGAGGAGCATTTGTATGGGTGATGATATCTGTATCATGTGGTTTCACTTCTCCTAGTGCGTCGTAGGATCTGAATTCTTCCGGAAGTTTGTCGTTATCTATGACACCAAATTTAGATATATCATTAAGCTGTTTCATGGCATGATTTTTTATAAGTTCGCTCTCTCTAAGATATTCAGGATTGCCTTTAAGATGTTCGTAAACTCGTATTCTGTCAAGAATACTGCTTGCTTCTGCCACTACATTTTCCCTATATTTATATCCACCGAGTGGGTCAGATTCATTAAGATGCTCATTGTTATACTTCATAGTAATATCAGTTATGTTATTTTTTAGAATTTCTTCTCCACTACCAAGTGATTGTGAATTCATATAATAGTGATCAAGTGATCCATCTTTGTTGTATGTAAATTTAACATTTATATCATTAAGATACATATTTTTATGTCCCTCGGTAACTGGAATGTATATCTTTTTTGATATTTCATCTTCATGTACGAGTGGCTGTTGATCTGCTCTAGCATTTTCTACATGATTCAAAACTTCCATATTGTGTAATTTTACTTTATCCAATATGCCCATTTCAGCCGCTTTCATTTCAGCTCTATATATAAATTCTTCATTTGTTTCCGCCTTTTGCAACAAAGTTTCACCTCTTGGTTCAAGCCCTGTAAGTTCGTGAAGTTTATGTTCATATCCCCATAACGGGCGATAAACATCTCCCACGTCCGGGTCCTGCTGCATCATTTCCATGGCGCTGCCCGTTTGAATGATTTTCGTCATATCTGAATTATTTGAGGAATCTGTATGTATTAAATGGTTAATGGTGTTTGTGTGTGTATCTTTTACTTGTGTCAAAAGTTCTTTTGAAAGACCAAATGGATTATTACTAAAAGGTTCTATAACTGTTGGATTTTCAAGAACTTGTCCAGCAACATTATGGCCAACTTGTTTTTCCAACATCATCTGTTGAACCAACATTTCAAGTTTACTTCCTGCCAAAGCCACGTTTGGACTACCGATAATACTTTTAGCTAAAAGCTCATCGCTTTGACTAAGAGGTCTTCCTCCGTTCATTCTCACTAATTCTTCATGAAAAGTTTGGGCATCAATATCTTTTGCTTCCAAGTGTCTGGATAAAGCGTGAATCTGATCCTGGATTTCCGGTGTCATTTTAACCGTTCCGGATGTAAATTCGCGCGTAGTGGTACCGCCAGTAGTCTTCTCTGTAGTCACACTGTGTTTAACATCCGATATATCTTGATGTTCACCTTCTGAATGCGACGTTTCATTATGTAAAATGTCATGTGGTGGGACGATTTTTAAATCACTTTCTTTAGGTGTTTGCCCAGCCGATGTTTCATTATGAATTTTTGTTTCCGCGCTGTTTAACCCACGATTATTTTCGTGCCTGTATTCATATTTATTTATTTCTTCTCCAAACTTATCTCCTTCATGATGTATCCCAAGTGTTTCTCCTCCCACAGTTTTTTCTTCGACAACAGCATGCCCATTTTCCATTTTAAGTTCAAAAGCCACTTTGTCCACCTGCGCCACTCTCACTTCGTGTCCTCCCTTATCCATAAACCCTGTCTTTATGGCAAGTTCGCGAGTGAAATGGGCCATATCTTTCGGATTATCAAGGTCTCCGGTAAATCCTAACTTATGAGCCAATTCAGGATTTGCTCTCATTTGTGTAGCAAATGCTTGTGTTATACCCTGTCCTTGATGCACTGTCGCGTCTTTTATTTTTATTTGCTCTGTTATCTTAGCTTTTAACTCTTCCTGATGTTTAATTTCAGCTTCGTGTTTTAATTCTGTATCATGCTTAAGTTGTGTTTCATGATTTGCTTCTGCTTTAATTTCGGCATTGTGGGTTAATACTGTCATGGTGGCTATACCAGCGCCTATAGTTGCAGCTCCGTTTATAATCCCTTTAGTTCTCTTTAACCATTTAAGACTTTTGACCATTTGTTCGTAGTCTTCACCGATTTTACCTAAATTATTTGCCAAAATTTCTGGATTATAATCATCCTTGATTCTGCCTGATAAATCTTTCATTTCTTGCTCTCTGGCCTTTATTTTCTTATCCAAAATATAGCCGGATAACTTCCTTACAGCTATGCCAGTAGCGGCAATACCTGCAACTGTTCCCCCGCTTAGAGCAAATGACAAGCCAACACTTCCAACCATTGCGGCATTTTGTAAAGTAAATATTTTTTTTAACAAACTTTCTTTTTCTTCTTCAGCGTTTGCCGTACCTTCTTTTCCTTTTTTATCTTCACCTTTTTCTTTTCCAAACTTCTTTTTAAAATAATTAACGGTTTTTTCTGGTAAACCTGCAGTTGCCGCCATGCTTAGACCTGTGGCGCCTGCAATTCTAGTTGTCAATCTGTATGCGACTCCAAACATCGATGGCGGCGTACCCAACAAACTGCTTCCAACTATCACGCTGGCGCCAATAAGAGCCGCACTCATAGCCGTTTTCATCGCTTTTTTCCAGTCTGTTTTTTCAAGGTCTTCGGACCACCACTTTTCAGTTTTTAGATAAGCGCGCTTCAATTTGCCAGAAGATTCAATGGTTTCTTTTTGAAAGTCTTCTTTTGCTTTCAAAAATATTCCCAATGCAAGCGCATTTTTCTGTTCAGGCGAAAACGGAACGCCATTTTTTGCTTCTTCTTCGGCTATTTTTTTATTTATTTCTTCTACTACCAACTTAGTATCGAATTTTCTTTCCAGTTTTGATTCTTCTGTTTTTTCTTCAATATGCGGATAAAGAAACCCTTTTATTTTAGGCGTTTCTTCTTTCCTCCCTCTTTCATCTATTTGTTTCTGAATTTCCCGGCTTGCAACTTCTTTGGCTCTTTTTTCTAATGCTAGAATTTCTGGTTTCCTTTTTCCGAAGAAGCCGTTAGGTTCTTTCTCCGCTAAATCAAGTACCCTGTTTGTCAGTATAAGTACGTCTTGTGGATATTTAGAATTTACTAAATCTTTAAAGGCATTATGATTACCCACTATTTTCATAGCATCCTGCTTTATTCTTTCATAAGAATCTTCCGAGTTTGGGTTACTTTCTGGTGTCATAACGTTTTTTTATTATATAATTATTAGCTTTTAACTCCTAATTTTATTACCCAATTGTGTCTTTATTATACATCATTTTATGCAGTTTTGTCAAATAAAATTGGGCCTCAGCCCGACGCAAGGTCGGGCTCCGACCTCATATAATGAGCGTCGGAGTTATCCACACCCCAATTGACTTGCGCTATAGATTGGGTTACCCTTTAAGTGTTACTGGACAGGAGTATGGAACAAGTTGACCGAATGAATAGGAATGATAGTAACCATCGTAAGAACCTTAGTTTGCAGCACAATTTAGGTCGTCCTGTGATTCTACCCTTATATTTAAAGGGCCGAAAAGGAAATCTTGCGATAATTAGTTTGTTTTATAAAACCTCAATTTAAAATACTCAGCTCTATTCTGGCCTTTTCCCTATTGTTTGGGACCTTTTTTGTGCCTTTAAGCGCAAAGGCCAGTTTGCTTTCTTCAATCTTTGGTACCACAGCTTCTGCGGATACGGCACCAGATTCCACCACCCAAACTGCTACGGCCCTTCAAGCAACGGTCTCCCCCACTTCGGTTTTGCAAGACAAGAGTGATAGCGACAATATTGATTCAGAGGTAAATGTTAACACTTCGGATAATGCCCTTCTTCCGGCAGCCAATCACGTGATTGTTCCCGGAGAGGACGATTCCGGAGACTCTTCTGACCAAATAAGTGTTTATGTGGTAAGAAAGGGCGATTCCATTTCAGACATAGCTAAAATGTATAGTGTTTCTGGAGATACCATCCTCACAGAAAATGGTTTAAAAAAGAGTGATAAACTTAAAGAAGGCGATGTGCTTTTAATTCCGCCTGTTTCCGGGGTTGAATATACTGTTAAAAAGGGAGATACAATAGGGAGCATCGCGAAGCGTTATAATACCGACGTTAATGATATTATTCAATATAATAATATTGCGGATAGTCAAGTAGCGGTGGGCGACCAGATTATGCTTCCAGGCGCCCAAATGTTGGATGAAGGCAGTGATAAACCGGTTGCCGACCTGCAGAAAAAAATAGCGGAAGATAAAGATTATTATGCAAACAATCCTTCTATTAAGAATGATGCGGGTTATTTTATAAATCCGTTGCCTAGCAGTTGCTATGCGGATGGCTCTTGTCGTGAAACTCAAGGACTTCACGACCACTATGCAGTAGACCTTGGCGCGCCAAAGGGTACAAAAATTTATGCTGCTGCTTCCGGTACGGTTTTATTTGCCAGAAAAGGATGGAATGGAGGGTATGGTAATTTAGTTATTATTGACCATCCAAATGGAACAGAAACTTATTATGCGCATCAATCTAAAATTGCAACTCATGCGGGTGACCAAGTTTCTCAAGGTGATGTTATCGGTTATGTGGGTTCTACCGGACACTCTACCGGACCACATCTTCATTTTGAAGTTCGCGGGGCCAGAAATCCGGGCGTTGACTGGAGCTGGGCAAACTAAAATTGAAAATGAAATTTTTGAGGGGTTTTGAGCGCGACGGCGCGAAAACTTCAGGATTTTTTAAGCTTCAAAAAATCCGTACCGGTAAAATTTTATTTTTAATTTTTAGTTAAATACCAGCCATTTTTATCGCCCCATACAAGACAACAACTCCCAATACTGTAGCGACAGTAGTCCACATTGTAGGATGATTGTGATGGCTTTCCGGCAATAAATCTGAAGCGCCAATATATAGAAAAAACCCTGTAAATACGGCTAGAATTATGCCTAGTGTATTTTCCGAGACGGTAAAAAACAAAGTGGAAATTACTCCCAGCACCGGAGCGATAGCGTCAACTAAAAGCCACTTGAATGCTTGTCTGCGCGTGCCGGAATTTTTTAATATCATATTCACGGTATTTATTCCGTCGGAAAAATCATGCACCAACACGGCAACAGCCACTATAGTGCCTACCGCGCTTGAAACTTGAAAAGCCAAGCCTATCGCCGCGCCGTCCAGAAAACTGTGCATAGACAAACTTCCCGCCCCCAGCACTCCCCTTTTATTTAAATTATTTTCCCCGTTATTTTCTTCCGTTCCGTGCGAATGAAAAAAAACAAATCTGTCCAAAATCATATAAACAATAAAACCAAGAGCAACAATGGAAGTGATTAAACCAATATTGTAATTTTCTTTCCCCAACCCTAATGCTTCAGGCAACAAATCAAAAAAGGCCACGCCTATGACCGCTCCGGCCGAGAAACCTAAAATCAAATGCAATTTGTCCTTGAAACGCAAGGCAAACATTCCGCCCAAGAATGTAGAAACCAATGTCGCTATGCTTATCAAAATAATCATATACAGTCTATTATACTACCTAATTAAGCTTTGCATTTGTTTTATCATACCCTAATTCAATAGCACGATTTACACATTTTTTAAAAAAATATATCCAATGGTCACGATTATTATCGTTGTTATTTAATTTTAAGTTTGATAGAACTTCTTTAGCTGTTGCCCAGACTAAAGTAAATTTTTCATGTTCTTCAAGTTGAGTAGGTTGTAATTCAGTATCTTTAAGTATTACAAGAAAACAGGTAGCATAAGCAAGACGATTCACCTTCTTTAAGCTATTATAGTAATGAGTTATAGCTTCAGCTATTTTTTCAACATACAAGAAATTATACAAACCACTTTCTTCTCTTACTTCTCTCAATACTCCGTCCTTCATATCTTCATTATCTTCAACCCCTCCAGAAAATAACCAAAATTTATTTTCAGTTGTTACTTTATTTACTGCATATTTTTGACTTTTAGGGTCAAAAACAACAGCACATCCACCGTCTCTTCTTTCTTCATTTTCTCTCTTGATTCCAAATTCTGGAATGTTTTTAAATTCATCCATACAAAAACTATATCATATCCGGTTCCAAATGGGAGGATATTCGAGTAAATATTATTGGGAGGAAATTTGTAATAGTTTGTAAACCTGTGCGGGTAGGGAGAATCGAACTCCCGTCTACACATTGGAAGTGTGTTGTTCTACCACTAAACCATACCCGCTTGTATATTTCATTATACACATAATAATCTATTTTAAAACCTCCTTAATCCAACCGTTGATTTTCCTAGAAAAGAAAACGCCAAATTCTTTTTTGCCATTACTTTTGATACTTAAATGAGCAGTTCCATAAGGCAATTTTCCTCTTTTAAACATTTTTTTATCTTTTCGTATATCAATATAAGTTTTTTGAAATTGATTTAATGGAATTCCAGAAGTATTTGACCAAAACCGTATGCATTTTTTTATATTATTATCAGGATATAAATGGAGTCTAATTCTAAAATTTTCCATTGATAAACCACACGCTTCTTTAAACCACCTAACAGTAAACCTAATAATTTTTGGGTCTGCATTGATTACACGTACGATATTATTTGTTTTTGTCCCTTCTCCTACATAAATTCCAATCCCCAACATAAACAAATCTCTTTTTGTTATTCCCCCTATTTCATTTTTGGCTTCTAATTCCGCTTTTTCTATAGATTCTATTTTTTGTCTAGCTTTTACACGGCCGGAAGCTACTCGTGCCTTACCTATTCTTTCAATTATTATTTTGTTTGGAGTATAAGGAATATTTGAAAGCCAGCCACTTAGAGTGCTTTTTGAAATTCCGGTTTGTTGTGAAATATAATTATAAGAATATCCTTCTTTTCGTAATTCAAAAACTTTTTTGCGTATTGTGATTGCACGAGTCATACACCCTAAGTATATCACAGCGTACTATATATGCAAGTTCGTAAACTTTTTATTGAAAAATACAAAATTTTTGCTAAAAGTATCACTAAGGGTTATACTCTAGAAACAAAACGGGCTGTAGTATACCGGTAGTACAAGTGCTTTGGGAGCATTTAGACTGGGTTCAATTCCCAGCAGCCCGACAAGTTTACAAAATTCTTACAAAATAATATCACTTACTACTTTTATTCTTGCTTTTTTACTTTTTACATCCAAAAAAATAGCCAATAAATCCACTTGCCATTCTTTTCCCTCGTCAATTTTCTTATCCAAAAGGTAAGTCTGGATTGTCCGTGACATCCTTTTAAGTTTCCAAGGGTGCATATTATCTTCAGGTTTATAATTGTCCAATGTTTCTGTCTGCGCAGGCAGGTCACGATTAACACTATCAAGGTCTGGCCTAGAGACAGATTTGACTTCAATAAAATACAACTTATTACTTTTTTCTGCCACGATGTCTATTTCACCCCATTTTTTAGTATAATTTCGGTCTAATATCAGAAAATTATGTTTCACGAGGAACTTCACAGCTATATTTTCACCAATTTCCCCTATTTTTTGTGTTTCTGAAGTAAATACTTTAGGCATAGAGTTATTTTAGATTACACTCTTGTGATGTTTCATGAAGAACCTATTAATATATGTTTCACGTGATAGAAATTGGCTAATTTTATGTCTTTTATAAAAATACCCTTATTTTACAGCATATTTTCAATAAAATGCGCCTAAAAGACAACTTTATACTATGTCCTTTATAAACATTACCAACATAGTTATCCACAGTTTTTCATAAAATCCTTATAGAATAAGTTATAAGTAAAGGACACTATATTTCTGTGCGGCTAGGGAGAATCGAACTCCCGTCTCATCCTTGGCAAGGACGTGTTCTACCACTAAACCATAACCGCAAAGTTATCTATGTATAAAGACCACCAAATATACCCACGAACTTAATATGTATAAAGACCACCAAATATACCCACGAACTTAATATGTATAAAGACCACCAAATATACCCGCAATTTATATTTTCTAAAAAACTTGTATTGTGCATTATACTATACTTTAAACATTTGTTGCAATTTTTTTTGTAAAATATAAAAAAAAGTGTATAATTACTGAATTATTAATAATTTTGCACCCGTAGTGAAATGGATATCATGCCTGCCTTCGAAGCAGTTGTTGGGGGTTCGAATCCCTCCGGGTGCACATAATAGTGAACTCATTAGAAGAAAAAAATTTAATATCTAAAATTCCTAAGGAAGTTTCATACGTAACAGACACGCTTGAAAAAGCCGGTTTTGAGGCATATCTGGTAGGCGGGTGTGTCAGGGACATCATAATGGACAGAGAGCCAAAAGATTGGGACATAACCACGAATGCTAAACCGGAGCAGATTATTGGTTTGTTTGAAAAAACTGTGTATGAGAATGATTTTGGGACAGTTATGGTTATTCAAGAAGAGGTTTCACGCGAAACCTTGCGTCAAATAGAAGTTACCCCATATAGAATTGAGGCAAAATATAGTGATTTTAGGCATCCGGATGAGGTTAAATTTAGTGAAAACTTGGAAGATGACCTTAAAAGACGTGATTTTACGGTAAATGCTATGGCCTTTAGAAATGTAAATGGTAAGGCTGACTTAAAAGACATATTTGGCGGTATAAAGGACATCAAAGATAAAACTTTAAGAGCGGTAGGGAATCCGGACGAGCGATTTCAAGAAGATGCGCTCCGAATGCTACGTGCTGTGCGTTTTGCCATGCAACTTGATTTTTCTGTGTCGCACGAAAGCACTGAAAGCATTTTTAAAAACGCAGGTTTAATAAAAGAAATATCGCTGGAAAGAATTCGTGATGAATTTTCAAAAATAATTTTATCTCAAAATCCTTCTGCCGGAATTGTAATGTTGCAGAAATTCGGATTGTTGAAAAATATAATTCCGGAATTGGAAGAGGGGATAGATTGCGAGCAGGGAGGCGAACACATTTATGATGTTTGGAATCATTTACTTCACGCTCTGCAACATTCTGCGGACAAAGATTGGCCCTTGGAAGTAAGGCTGGCGGCGCTTTTTCACGATATCGGTAAACCAAAATCAAGAAGGTCTGCATCGACTGGAAAAAAGAAATATACTTTTTATGGCCACGAAGTTATTGGCGCTAGGATGACAAAAAAAATATTGGAACGGTTGAAATTTACGAAAAAAGAAATTGAATTGGTTGATAAGCTCGTCCGCAATCATATGTTTTTTTCGGATACGGAATTAATCACTCTTTCCGCCGTGCGGAGAATTATCACAAAAGTCGGCAAAGAAAATATTTGGCTATTGATGGATGTCCGCGAATGCGACAGGGTAGGGATGAGGAAAAAAGAAGCGCCGTATCGTCTGCGCAAGTATTTCGCAATGATAGAAGAAGCCTTGCACGACCCGATATCAGTAGGTCAACTTAAAATTGACGGAGAATTTATGATAAAGGAATTGAATATCCCGCCGGGACCCAGGATGGGGTGGATGTTGCACGCTCTTCTTGAGGAAGTGCTTGATGACCCGAAGAAAAATACGAAAGAGCATCTCTCGGAGCTGGTTAAATCGCTAAATCTTTTGCCGGATGGCGCGTTAAAAGCTTTGGGGAACAGGGGAAAAGAAAAAAAAGAAGAACTGGAAGAAGAAGAAGTCGCAAAACTTCATCAAAAACACGGAGTTAGCTAATAGAAAAATCACTAAATTCGTTTCTCGGCTCATGCCAAGTTATAGAAAAATTCTCTAAGGGGGACAGAAAAAAGAAAAAAGATCGGCCGCGTTTCATTTTTTTTATAAATTTATTTAGATTTTTTTCTTCCCCTTCGGCCACTATTTTTATGCTGCCGTCGCTGTTAAAAAAAGTGGTCCCTTTCAAGCCAAGCCTGATCGCGTGATTGTAAATCCAAACTAGATATTCATAATCCAGTCTTCTGCCCCACATTGAGTACTCAATACATTTTTGCATAATTTTTTTAGGTAATTTTAATATACTTCTTGCTGGTAGCAGCGTTCGCAGTATACTGTTTCAGGACGGTCAGGGGAGTATGAAGTCTCAAATTCGTTTTGGCATTTGCCTTTATGTTCGTGATTTGTCTTGTCGCACATACACGCCCTGTGCCAAAGCTTTCTCGGGTTGCGCTTTAGCATTCTTTCTTTGTGCCGGCACTCGAAATCTTTATGAGGCAGGGGAATATTCATCCTTTTATAGAAATCGAACTCTGATTTTGTTATACGGAAATTTTTCTTGCAATCTTCGCATACCAAAATTTCCTTCAGTATGTTTTCCGTAACCTCTCCTATCGTTTCCGGTATTTTTCCTTCTTTTATTGTTTCTTTTCCGTATGTGCCGGTTGTTTTTTCTTGCCAACTGAAACCTCTTTTTAAGGCCCCTTCTTTTGTTAAAGGAAAATAGTCTTGTGCCAGTGTTTCGTTGTAACAAAAAGGCGCGAGTTCCGATGGAAAAAATTGTCCATAAGTTCCTTCCTTTTTCATTTGTTCATCAATTTTTTCTTTTAATTTATAAAACTCTTCTTTAGGATATTGTTTATTTAATATCATATATTCACCCTTGCGAATGGCGTTGCAGCCTATTCCATTTATCAGATGATGGCAATTTTCGCAGTATTCAACATCACTACAATAAAACACAAAAGCACCATTTTTTAATCTGCTACCTTCCAATACCCCCATCATATTGTATCCAAATTGCGGTTTGTAATAATAATTGTTGCAATCTTGGCTATCCATAGGACTTTCAGAATCCGTCATATAAGAACAATTTTTCGCATCATAAGTGTCATAAAGAAATACTCCTTGGTGACAGTTATGTAAATAGTCGCCGGTTACGTTATTGCATTTGGTTTGTGACGCGTATTTAACTATCGTTTTGCTTTTCAAAAGAGCAAATTCTTTTTTTGTTTTCTCTATGCTTTCGTAACCAGAAAGAATTTCCGCTTTTTTCTTTTCATATTCTTCTTTACTATATTTAACATTCAAAATCGCATTTGATAAATGTCTACCATTTGTGCAGAAGATGCAGTTGCTTGAATCTCGCATATTGTAACAAAACAAAAGGTCGCTGGAAGACTGGCATTGCTCACAAAACATACACTTGAAACAATTTCTGGAGTCCAAACATTCATAACATAATTCTGATTCATGCAAAAATGCGCAGTCCACACAACCTTTGTCTCTTTGCAACAATCTCCCATACATGCAATCTTCATTATAATCTGCGGCAAAAATCAAATAGCAGTCTTTGTTTTCAGCTGAGCCATTCGTGTAGTCGCTCCTTACGTTATTTACCGCTGCCATACTTTGTCTGGGCACTTTCTTTTGCAATTCTTTATATTGTTCAAAAAAAGATTTATTTAAATCATAATCTTGCCCAAAACTTTTTGGGTCCCATTTGTCGCTCCACCAACAATCATGACAATAAACCTTAAAATCCGATTCCGGTGAATAAACCGTTATAATGTCCTTTTTACAAAGGTCGCACGGCCTCTTGTAGAGAGTCCTTTCATTTCTAAAGGCTAAACGTCTTGCCATACGGCAGTCTGAGCAATCTAATGGGGGAACAGTCTTCATTTGTTCGTAAAAAATAAGGTCTTCTTTTCTTATTTCAAACTTTCTCCCGCAAGTTTTGCAAATTTTTTGCATAGATAAATAATAACACTAATTTCAGGATATGCTAGAATGAAAAATATGAAAATCGGGATTTTTGATTCGGGGCTGGGGGGGCTTATCATTGCCAAAGCCATAAGAAAAGCAATGCCGGAATATGATTATGCGTATCTGGGGGACACAAAAAGAGTGCCTTACGGCAACCGTTCGCATGAGACTGTGTACCAATTTACCCGCCAGGCGGTGGATTATTTATTTAAGAAGGAAAATTGTGCAATTATAGTTATCGCCTGCAATACTGCTTCCGCCAGAGCGCTCCGAAAACTACAAAAAGAATATGGTTCAAAAAGGAAAATATTAGGTGTGCTTATTCCAACAGCTGAAGAGGTCGCAAAATATATAAGGGTGGGAGTGCTTGCCACTCGCGGCACAGTCGCTTCAAATACTTTTCCCAAAGAAATAAAAAAGATTAATAAAAAAATTAGAGTTTTTCAAAATTCTGCCCCGATTTTGGTGCCATTTGCCGAAGAAGGGGAGAAAGAATTCGCTATAGTGTTTATTGAAAAATATTTAAAACCACTTTTGTCCCGAAATATAGAAGCTCTTATATTGGGTTGCACCCATTACCCGATTTTTAAGAAAGAATTCAGAAAAGTTTTGCCTGAAGAAGTGAAAATAATCTCACAAGACAATATAATTCCAAGGAAATTAAAAAATTACTTATTCAATCACCAGGAAATATCAAAAAAGCTCTCAAAAAATAAAAGTATGAAGATTTTAGTCACCGACAAAACACATAATATAGAAGAACTCACTAAAAAATGGTTTGGAGGTAAAACAAAACCGAAATTAATAAATCTATAAAATTTTGTGCCGTGGGGGAGACTCGAACTCCCAAGGAATTGCTTCCACTAGTACCTGAAACTAGCGCGTCTACCAATTTCGCCACCACGGCATTTTTTTTAAATCTCCATCCAAATCGGGCAATGGTCGGAACCGTAATAGTCTACCATTATACCCGTATTTTTTATTTTCGGGACAATCTCGGAACTCGCGAAAAAATAATCGATACGCCAACCCACATTGCGGTCCCGGGCGCGGGTTTTTTGGTCCCAATATGTGTACGCGTCTTTTTTGTCCGAATAAAAATATCTAAACACATCTTTAAAATTATTTTTTACGACTTTATCAATCCAAGCCCGCTCAATCGGCAGAAAGCCGGTATTTTCTTCATTCTCTTTCGGTCGCGCCAGGTCAATGGCTTCGTGGGCGGTGTTTACATCGCCGCAAAAAATAATATGCTCGCCATTCTTGCGAAGTTTCATAATAAATTTTAAAAAGGCGTCATAGAATTCAAGCTTATATTTTAATCGATGAGGACCTTGGCCGCCGTTCGGAAAATATCCGCTTAAGATTGTGAAATTTTTTAATTTTACACCTACTATTCTGCCTTCATCGTCAAATTTTTTAATACCCATACCGTAAAAAACTTCCTGCGGTTTTTCCTTTGTGTAAATAGCCACGCCGCTATATCCTTTTCTCAATTTCGAATAAGAGAAATAAGAATCATAGCCGGGAACATTGCGTGTTTCTTCCGCAAGCTGTTCCGGCTCGGCTTTTGTTTCCTGCAGGCACAAAACATCAGGCTTGTCTTCAAATAAAGGAGTAAAAAAGCCTTGTTTTGCCGTTGCCCTTAGTCCGTTTGTGTTCCATGAAACTATTTTCATATTATTATTGTTTATTATGATATTTTTTATAAACATCGCGCAAGTGTTTATCCGTAACGTGGGTGTAGATTTGCGTGGTGCCGATATTGGCGTGGCCCAAAATTGCTTGAACCGAACGCAAGTCTGCTCCATTGCCAAGTAAATCGGTCGCAAACATATGACGCATTACGTGGGGGGTAACTTTTTTTGAAATACCCGCTTTTATGGCGTGTTGTTTCACAATTCTTTCGATAGACCTGCGGGCTAAGGGGCCGAATTCCGTGTTTTTTGTTTTTTGAGGAATTTCATTTCCAACTTGCACGAAAAGAGCGTCGCTCATATCTTTGCGCGCTGATAAATATTCCTTGATGGCATTTTTCGCGTTGTCTGAAAGAAAAACCACGCGCACCTTTCCGCCTTTCCCCCTGACGGACAATTCGTCCGAATGTAAATCAATATCTCTATTTAAAGAACACAATTCCGAAACACGCAGTCCGGTGGAAAATAAAAGCTCCAAAATTGCTTTATCTCTTAAATCTTTCAGGTCGGTTCCGTTAGGAGAGTTGAGCAACCTCTCAAGTTCAGTGTGGGTGATAAGGTCCAGTGACCTTTCTCCGACTTTTGCCAATTCTATTCTCTCGGCTGGCATAGTTTTAACTTCCTGCCGCGCCAGATATTTCAAAAATGCCCGGAGCGCTATCAAATAATAGTTTTGAGTTTTTTTGGACAAAGTTTCTCCCGTGGCCCTGTTGTTGCCGGTAGACTGGCGGTTGAGCCAGAGACGAAACTCCCGCACCATATTGTCGTTT
>Ga0265313_10002988_pt1 | contig 14104 bp, 14 predicted proteins | sample 4123metaG_FD_203122 | JGI IMG/M metagenome (GOLD analysis project Ga0265313, IMG submission 203122) | Rhizosphere microbial communities from Carex aquatilis grown in University of Washington, Seatle, WA, United States - 4-1-23 metaG | ecosystem: Host-associated > Plants > Roots > Rhizosphere >...
CGGCGTAAACGCCGGGCCGAATACGGCTGCGCCGAAGCCCCGTGAACGGGGCAAAACAGCATCCCGTCGCGGCCAAAGATGTGTAGAACAACGAGGGCGTTAGTCCCCTGTTAGTCATGCGTTGTGTCCCGCGCGTTTCGACGCTCTGGGTTCCGATAGCGGCACCCGTATTCCCTCTCCCCTATTCCCTGTAACCTCATCCCTCCCATGCACGTCGCCATCCTTTACAACGCGCCGAGCCTTCCACCCGAGCACGCCGATTACGCCCAGGAGGCGGGCGTGTTGGAAGCGGTCGAAGCGGTCGAAGCCGCGCTCTCCGTTCTCGGACACTCTTCGCAGCGCCTTGCGCTCGGCCCCGATCCAATGACTCTGGCGGCGGAACTCGGGCACACGAAGGCCGACGTTCTGGTGAATCTGTTCGAGGGACTCCACGGCAGCGGGGCCGGTGAGTCGCAGGTGACCGGTTTGCTGGAGTTGAGCGGTCTTCCTTTTACTGGCACCGGCTCCGAGGGCCTGGCGCTGGTTCGCGACAAAGCCCGCACGAAATGGCTTCTGTTGGGGGCCGGCCTGCCGACACCAGCGTTTCAGCTCGTGACGGCTGACGAACAGGTGGACGTCGGGCGGTTCGAGTCGGCTTTGGCCGCCGGACCGTTGATCGTCAAGCCGGCCCACGAAGACGCGAGCCTCGGGATCGGGCAGGCGAGCGTCGTGACCGAGCATGCGTCGCTTGGATTGCAAATTGGCGAAGTCCGCCGCCGCTACGGGCCGGTGCTGGTCGAGCAGTTCATCTCAGGTCGCGAGTTCAACGTGGGGATCGTTGCCTTGCCCGAAGCTCAAATGCTTCCGCTGGCGGAAATCGAGTTTCCCAACGATGGCCGCGTGCCATGGAACGTGGTCACCTACGACGCCAAATGGGACCCCGGCAGCGTCGAGTACGACGCCGGCACGCCGGCGCGCTGCCCAGCCGACGCGGCGCCGGAGCTGGCGGCCGAAATCCAGCGAGTGTCGTTGGCCGCCTTTCGCCTGACCGGTTGCCGCGACTACGCGCGCGTCGATTTACGCGTCGATTCGGCGGGGCGGGTTTTTATTCTCGAGATCAACGCCAACCCCGACATCAGCCCCAGTGCCGGGCTGGCCCGCGCCATCCGCGTTTCTGGGCTTGGCTACGACGGTTTCGTCGGCGGGCTGGTCGAGACCGCGCGCCGGCGAAGGTAAAGCACGGCGGCATCCCATTGTGCGCCGCCGGCGCCGGTGGTAATCTCCGCGGGGTATCACATCAAGGTCGCAAAACGAAACGCCGGAGGGCCGGATAACATGGTGAGGCTCGTCATCGCGTCGATCGTGGGTGGTGTAATTGTCTTTGGCTGGGGAGCCGCGGCCCACATGGCCCTGCCGCTGGGCAAGGCGGGCTGGGCGTCGCTGCCCGACGACACGCGCTTGATTGAATCGCTTAAGCAAGCCGCGCCCAACTCGGGCATGTTTATGATTCCCGCTCGAGACTTCGAAAAAGTCTACACCGCCGAGGAGGAAGCGTCTCTGATGGCGAAGTACAAACAGGGGCCCTTTGCCATCGTTGCCTACACCGCCGAGGGGATCGATCCCATGTCGCCCCGAAATTTCGTGACGGAGTTCTTGAGCGGCGTCTTGGCCGCCGGCGTCGCCGCGTTGGCGCTTTCGATGGTAACCGCCTCCTACTTGAAGCGGGCCGGGGTGGTCGCGCTGTTCGCCCTGTTCGCCTGGCTTTCGCAGAGCGTGAGCTACTGGAATTGGTACCGCTTTCCCACGGATTACATCGTTGCCGAGGGAATCACCGAGGTTGTCGGTTGGCTATTGGCGGGGCTGGCGCTCGCCAAGATCGTGCCAGTCCCGCGCGTCTCGCAATCGCCCGTGTAGAAAGGGGAAAGGCGAGCTAAAGCCACTGAGGCGCCGAGAAGAAGAGAATGGCCGCGAGAAACACGAAGAGACACGAAAAACAGCGCAAGTAATTGCCGTGCGTTTTTTGTGCCAAACCATGGGGCGACGCTCCGATTCGAGTCACGTAGAAAACCGTGGCACTCCTCCGAAATCTCCGTGGCCAGGTTCGCCGACGGCGATTGGACTTTTTGGCAAGAAGATGAATGCCAGAAATCTTTCTGCCAATCATGTTTCTGCCCACTTCTGTTCGTCTGCTTACGAGGAGGTTGAAGCCACTGAGGCACCGAGAAGAAGAGAATGGCCGCGAGAAACACGAAGAGGCACGAAAAACAGCGCAAGCAATTGCCGTGCGTTTTTCTTCGCGGATGAAACCCGCCCATGGATATGCCGCGCGCGGGCAGGAATGGGGTGGTTTCCCCAACACCTATTGCTTATCGCCTGACACCCCTCATCACTCACCGCCCGGCAACGGCTTGTAACTCGGCGGAAAAAGCAGTAGACTCACCAGGAGCAACCGCTATCCACGTTGACGTAAGCTACGCAGTGGAAACGCCTTGCGCACCCCTAGCTCAATTGGATAGAGCATCGGTCTACGGAACCGAAGGTTACAGGTTCGAGCCCTGTGGGGTGTAATGAGTTACGGCGATTCGTTTGGACCAACACTCAATAAACACTCAACGGCCGTCAGCCGGCGGTGGCCGGGCCAGACGTTAGGAACCCAGGAACGTAGACCATGTCGGCGGCCTTCTTCATCTTGTTCGCCATTTGCACGTACCGCATGGTGGTCTGAACGTCCTTGTGCCGCATCTTCTTCTGGAGCACGGGGAGCGGCATACGGTCGCAGTTCTCCGTGGCATAGGCCCGCCGCAGGTCGTGCATCCCGTAAAGGTGGCACGTAGGCGTGCATTCGTGGGCCGCGCCGATCTTGCACGGCAGGTTGATCCCAGCGGCTTTCTGGATGCGATGGAACTGCACGTCGAACGTCCGCAGGTCGTGCGGCCACGGGAAAACTTCCGGCTCGAAACCGGCAATCAGGCGCAGGTGGGCGATGGCCGCCGCGGGTAGGTAATCGGCGTCGTCGCGGCCTCCCTTGTTGTTCTCCGCCCTAGTGACCACGGCGCCGGTTTCCATGTCCAAGTCGTCGCGGCGAAACTCCAAGATTTCATCCTTACGCCAGCCGGTGGTAATCGCGAAGACTAGGATGGCCCGCCACCAGTCGGCCGCCGGATAGGCCAGCCCCTCGGGCATCGTGGCCACGGCGCAAGCCGCGTAGACCGCTTCGAAATGCTCCTGGGTGATTGGCCGCGGCATGGCCTCGGGGACCTTTACACGACGGAACTTGGGCACGGCGGTGATATAGCCCCAATCCTTGGCGACGTTGAGAACCGCCCGGATGGCTCCCAACTCTTTCTTGATGGTATAAGGCGAAACCTTGGACTCCGGCTTGCGTCCGGGGTCAAGCCGCCGCTTGGCAATGAAATCGTCGATCGTCGACGTCTTGATGGCTTCCACCTTGCTCGGCTTCACGTGCCGCTCAAAGTTGCCAAGGGAGTTGAGTACCTCGATTCGGCTGGAGGGTTTCAGGTTGGGCAGGATCTTCTCCTCGTATTCCTTGCGGAAGTCCGCCCAAAGCTTGCGACAGGGGCCCTGGTACGTGCCTGCTGCCAACTCCCCCTCCGTCTTCCGGGCGAATTTTTCGGCCCTGCTCTTGGCGCCGATGCACTTCGACTTCCGTTTACCGGCAGGGTCAACCCAGCCGACCGACCAGGGAGTTTTGTCGCCCAGTTTCTTCTTTTGCCGATGATCCTGGAAAAGCCATGCCCGCATGAACTTACGCCTCCGAGCCCGTCTACCGGGCCACCAAAACAAGAGCCCGGCGTGGTTTGCTGATGCGGCTCGGAACCGCATGCACGCCCTCGCAGGTCGTGCGAACCACGCCGGGCTCCAGCCCAGCAAAAGTTCTAGATCAACTCACCCGAGTACCGGTTTGCCGGCTTTCAGCGGTGGTAAGGCTCGCCCGTCGGGCATCGCGGTGCCGATTGCGGACGCGACGTCCTTGCTTGGGGGTCAACTGCCTCACCTTCCAATTCGTACCCGAGAGGGCAAGTGGGAGGCCAAAAATCGACGTGAATTTCCGGGTGGTTTCCAGAGCAACTCCAAACGGGCTCCAATCGCTGAAACGACGACACTTTTTTAGACGATCTAGGGCTCGTCTTCCGAGCCGGACGAGACTTGGCGTTTTACGCCAGCGAGGTCGTCGAGATTGACGTCGTACATGCCTTTGCGCACTCGTGTCGCGCGAAGTTGTCGTGATTCCATCCAGCCACGAATCTTCTCATCGAGGTTGTCCTTCCATGCCTTTGCGTTCTGCCCATTGGGCGGCATGCCAAACACGAAAGCGATGATTTCTTTCATGGCGAGGCGTCGATAACCCGCGGGGGGGCCGGCGAGGTCAGCCTTGTTCCAAGCCCGGTCAAGAATCCCGTAAAGTGTCCCGCTTTCTTGTCCGCCTTTTCGAAGCAGCCTCAAGAGGTGATCGCGGCTGTCGATCTTGGTCGACGACAAGATGTACTCTCCCAAAGGGTCGATCAAGGCGACTGCCTCGGCAGCCGCGGCTTGGACCTCTTCATACTCGGACCTTTTGGGCCGAGACTGCTCCGGTTTGGGTTTTTTGGGTTCGCCAGCCGCCACAGCAAGAAGCTCCGGCAGGGCACGATATCCACTGTCGCCCAAGCCCCCAAGAAGCCGACAGGCTGCAAGCTGAACCTCCTTTGTTTCATCTTCGAGGAGCTTCACCAAGTCGTCGAACGCATCGAAAGCAATTTCTCCCCTACATTTCATCAGGACCGCCGCGACAAACGTTCGACTGGGTTGCCCAATTACAATCCTCAGCAGGTTCAAGGCTTGTTGATTTGGGACGGCATTGATCAGGTCGCCCACGACTTCCGCAATGGCTCGTCGGAACGGCACTTCTTCGTTGACGAGTTGACCGATGAAGAGCTGCAATGCGTCGACCGGATCGCTGATCAGGGAACCTGCCGACTCATTGATCAAGGATTTCTGTCCAAAGAACTCCGCCGCCTTACCAAATGCCCATGCAGCGTCTTGCCGTGCTATCGGGTCCGGGTTCTTCAATTCTTCTGCGAGTTTCGTCGCGATCGCACCTAGACCGAGCGTATGAGTGTCCACGCCTTTCAACTTGTCAACCAACGCGGTACTTGCTGGATTTCGCGCCGCAATCGAGTCAATGAGCTTCTGGGCAGCGGCCTGTTCCCAAAGGAACGGTGCCATGCGAAAATTGTCAGGTCCAGCCATTTCTCGCACTCGCGTGTTTTTGAACTCTGGCCAAGGCAAAGTAACGAAACAGGCGAGTAAATGCCGGTCGCGACTCGGTTCTGGGGTAATCGCAGAACCCGCCCATCTCCAGCAAACGTAGCCGCGAGCAATGACGATTGCAACAACGTGGGTGCCAAGCAAGCCAAATGTACCCTGATCATCGCCTCTGGGTCGGCCTCCACCATCGGCAGCCCCGTGCGCCAGCCCCGACTCCCGGCCTCTCAGGTGGCGACAGACACGGGGTTGCATGTCCCGAAACCAGCGAACTCCCGTCTTCGACTCGGGCGCCGTTGGACACGCATGTCCAACGCCCGGCTGGACTACTCGACGCCGCCCTCCAGTCCGCCCCTTCAAAAACCGGCGCCGTGGTGCTCGCCATCGCCAAGCTGTCCCGGTCCAACAACGCCAGCACGATGCTCAAGTTGAAGGCCCCGATCGGGCCCGCGGTGGCCCAAGGAAGGAGCTACCGGGCTGGGAGGACGTAGACTTTTGGATGTTGGTGAATGCGAAGACGGCCAGCGGGTTCGCCTTGGTACGGGCCCGCAACGATGGAAGGTTGCAACCGCGGGCTTTTGACCCTACGTCGACTGTTGCCCCTTCGGCGGAGCCGTCGCCACGTCAGAGCGAAGCCCGTGAAACCCGCCATCTGTCGCTCGATCCGGCCTGCGGCGCCCAGCTGCAATCGTTCCAGGCCAGCGTGTAGCCGCATGCTACAGGGTCTCTGGCCGGCCAATGCGTTTTTAGTCTCACGATGCCGGCTTGTACCTTAACGACTACGTGTCGTTCGTGCATGGAGCATTTCAACCCGTGATTTCTCCACATAGTTAGCCACAGCATGATCTTCAATCATCGGCATGAACCCACCGTAGCCCTCGTGCGCTGCGGCTGCTGTCACACCCCGTTTCTCATCCACCTCATTGCGATGTTCGGCCAAGAATCGCTTGAGCCTCCGGAACTCGGCATCGGTAAGCCTCCTTTGACCCTGCGGGAATTGCCCGTCGCTATGCAATGGGCGAGCGGGAACGATGCCTCGTTGTCGGCCTCGCACAATTACTGACTCACCTCGAAACCAGGCCAGTTTTCCGAAATGCACGAACGTCCACGGCGGGATCTTTGTGACGATATCGTTTTCGTTCACCACTCGCACGTAACGACCTGCATTGCTTGCACCCAAAAATGCGGCCATCCGAGAATCGACTACCATCGGCTGGCCAAAAGTAACGGTCGAACTCACTGGCAGACGCCTCTTGACGAACGCATAATCGCACGCCACGGCAAGCGCCCCTCCAAGGCTATGCCCGGTTATCCACACCTTTCGCGGACGTTCGCCGTCTGCTGGTAGGGCCTCCAGGATTTGAGGTTCAAGGGACTTGTAGGCCGAATACCAGCCGGCATGAACTCGCCCTTCGATGATGGCATGGGTTGCGAAGTTCAAGTTGACGACCCAATCCGCCAATTCGTTAGTGCCCCGAAACGCGATAACTAACGCGTCGTCGTTCCATGCAACGTGGACGACCATCGAGTCCACCGTAATGCACTTGGACTCGAATCCCCACTCCACGAGTTGTTGTCGTACCACCGGTTCGTCTTCATAGACAAGCTCGCTGATCCTGCTCATGCAGAACACTGCGTCCCAAATTGGCCGGCCGTTGTTCAGCACCGGGGAGCGCAGGCTGACGGGGTCGAACTCTGGCCTCGGGGAAGGAACGACAACGACAGGTGGGATGATTGGCTCGATCGGATTGGGGCATACCGGTGGCAAACTCGGTCGATGCCGTTTGCGGTGGCAACGGCATGGTCGACCTCTTCCACGATGCCCAATTCCCCACGCGTGGGAAGCCGGCACCGCGGCCGAGGAAATCATGAAAAGTGCCGCGACAACCAGGAATCGTTTCATTCGTTCGGCTCCAACGCGGGCCAAGAGTCAAAACGAGCATAGGCCGACGGTCGGGGACATGCAACCGTGGCCGACTTGCAGGGGGGCGCGGCACGAACTGCTCGCTGCCGCTGGCCAAGGCCAACCTCGATTACTTGCACCGTCGGTACGCCGGTTGCGTGCTGGTTAGCGACTACGTGTGTGGGGCCGGCCTGGGCCGGTACGACCCGTTGGCAGCGACGACCGAGTGGCACCCCCAAGCTGGTCCGGCATTAACCTGCAGCCCCACGGCACGACCCAGGCGCCGAAGCGGGGCGCCTTCCTGAAAGTCGGCGGCTCCGTGACGCCGTGTTCGGCATCTTGCCGCTTTCGCCCCAAGGATACAACCGCTGGCACGAAATCCTTTGCCGACCATCTGCCGTCGTGGTAGGTTCACGATGTTGGTCGGGGCGGGCAGATTGGTGGCGAAAATGGACCCAAGCAATCAACGCACACAGCACGGAAACGACGCACCCTCGGGGTGTTTGGGGGAGATGGTCGCCTGGATCGTTGAAATCTTTGCCGACCTCGTGCCCCTCATCTTTATCGTCTCGGTTCTTATGGGTCAGATCGCGCCTGCGGTAGCAGAGGACGGCGAACTGGCCGCCGGAGAAACACTGGGCAACGAGATCTGCCACCTTTGGCCACTTGGCAAGCCGACGTTCGTGGATCGCCATGGAAAGATCGTCTTGGACGTGCCAGGTGACGTGTCGGGCCAACGTTCATCAACAGGAGCGTCCGCCTCGTCCATCGACTTGGCCGCGGGGTTGGCCATCGGGGACACGAAAACGAGTAGCCAATGATTGTCGCCGCGTTCGATTTCCTAGCCTGGGACGCATGGGGTAGAATAGCCGATTGGCTACGAGCATCGCCAAAGCGGGTCGCCGTTGGTAGCAATTCAGCCTCAAGAGGCTGTCAGTGTTGTGGTCGGGGACGATCGGGAGGACGGCGACCGGGGAAGCAAACAAAAGGAAATCGTTTGATCGACGCGGCCATGACTTTCGACCCGTACACCGAATGGCTGCGTATCCCCGCTGGCCGACGCCCGCCGTCGCACTACGAGCTGCTTGGCATATCGGCTTTTGAGGCCGACGCTCAGCGGATTAGCCAGGCTGCGGTGGAACGATTGAAGGAGGTCCGCCGCCACCAGGAAGGCCAGCACGCGGCCGAATCGTCGCGGCTTCAAGGCGAGTTGGTGGAAGCTCTCGACTGCCTTACGAATCCGGAAAAGAAGCAAGGTTACGATGACAGGCTACGCACGCCGACGCCAAGCCCCGAACTGCTTTCCGCGGCACCGGTTGATCAACCCTCGCCGGCGCCTATGGCCGACGCTGGCGAGGGGCACCAGCCGGCCGACAAACCTGAAGACCTTTATGCCCTTAAGCCGCAATCACCCCCTAGAACCGATCCAGCCAAGTCACTCACTGAAATGCTGTTAGAAAAAGGGGCAATCTCCGTAAAGAAACGGCAACTTATCAACCAAGCCAACTTCGCCGGAGATGGCCACAGATTCTTGTGGATCGTCGCCGCCATTCACCTCGTGGCCTTTACGCTGGTTGCCGTCGTATGGGGCGCAGGCGCTATGGCTGCGTTGGTCGGGGTGGAAGTTGCGATTTACGCCTTGACGCTGATGCGGCCGAGCGGTTGGGATAAGCCAATCTTAGTGAGCATGGGCTTGTTTCTTACGGTAGCCGTTTTGAGAGCGGCGGCCCCAAGTTTTGGTACATTTTTGGCTTTGCTCGTTATCGCTAGCGCATTTGTTGCACTGAACGAATCGCTCGTGGTGTCTTTGGGCTTGACCGAAATCCTCGCCTGGCTATTCAAACTGCTTAAAGTCAATGGCGATTGGAAACAACGTGCGTGTTTGGCCCTTGCGGGCACGACAATGCTCGTGCTGCTGCTGCTACCGACTAGCGCCGAGCGAGAAAGCGAGTGGGAGCGCCAGGAGGCGATACGACAAGTCGAAGAACTGACAAAAGGCCGCGAGATGCTAGCGATTGAGCGTGGAGAAAGGGCGCCAGATGGGGCGGTGATTGACCCAAAGAGACGAATGGCGCTTTCGATCGAGGCCGGTGTGCCAATTGCAATTCCTGAACAGGAAGCAAAGGATGCCGTATCCACCTATATCAAAGAACGCGAAAAAAGGCTAAGCGAGGGCAGATTATCGTCCTTCGACAAGGACCGTAAACCTTTGCTCGTTTTCAACTTCAATGGATCGAAAGGCGAAAGAACGTTATCCGTGGGGGCTGCTGCCTTCCTCTTTCCTCCGAGGATTCTTCACATCGAAGGCCCCACCTCGGCCGAAGTGTGGATCGACGACAAGATAGTTCTCGCAATTGGTTGGCCTACGAGTGGCAAGGTGGATGGTGAAAAACTGGTCGACCTAATGGAAGGGTCTATTGTCAGTGCGATCCATAACACCGGGGGGAGCACCATCTACGTGATTCAGCCATTCGATCTCTATGGCCGGCTTTCGAGGTTAGGCGAATTGTGAGGCCATTAGCACGCGGTCGATGGCCGCATTAACCACCAACTCGACTACCTGTGGTGCGGCGTCTCGGGCCTACTTCGAATACGGTCGCCGCAAGCCCAACTTCTTCAACTCCGTGTTACTCAACCGCGATTGGCTTGCTTGGGTAACGCCTCGTTGCTGCTCGTGCATTTGCCTGAACAATCGGGCCTGAGCAAACTGCTCAGGGTTGACAGGCATCCCTCACCGTCTGGTAACGCAAACAGGCGCAACATCGCCCCCACGCAATGGGTCATTGAGCTCGTTTGGTTTCTTGCCTTTGCCGTAGGGCACTCGGGCAGTTGAAACAGAACCCAGCAGGAGCACCAGTACGGCTGGGCAGAATGCAATCTTGCTGATTGTGATTCGTCGCGTACGGCCTTGCCTGCCTTTCACTGAAATGCTGGCCCGGAACCCCATCAGATGGCCGACAATCGAGCGGTGATCCCGGCCCAGCAGGGCAACACAACCGCAATACAACACAGTCCGCCCCGAGCGATCCAATTTATCCCATGTGGGAGGGGTCGTCTAGTTTTCGCGTCCGTGTCATCAAGAACCATGAAGTGCCCACTCACCGCGGGACCGTCAGGTTCAGGTCGTTGACCAGCGTGGGGGGCGCCAAGAGATTTTGATCGCATCTGGGAGAGCCACGGCTCGTGCATTTGCCTGGATCAATCGATCTCCTGATTGCGCGTCTCGAATTTCAGATCGAGCGTGGCATCCAGGTCCATACCCATGATCGAGAGCTTAAGCGAGCCCTTGACTTGCAGCTCGCCCTGGTGGTCGACCATCCGCCCCGACTCGCGGTCGAACAGGTAGGTGTGTTTCGTCGACGCGACCTTTAAGTCGCTCTCGTTGACCTTGATTGGATTGGTGTCACCCTTGACCGTGTACTCGACGCTTAGATCGGTGGCGGTGATCTTGTCGAGCTGCTTACTGTCCTTGACCGTGGCGAACTTGGGTGCCGTGCCGGCGTATTCGTACTTTCGCTTGACGATAAAAATCTGCCCCTCGCCCAGGTTCATTTCCTCGGTGCGTTCCCAGGTGTCGCCCGGTGTCACGGCCTCCGCGGGGAGGCGGTTGAGGCGTTCTTTGTGGGTGCCTTTGATTTCGTCGATGCCGATCCCCGATCCCTCCTTGATCCCGTCGACAGAAACGACCTGGTTTTCACCGTCGAGCGTAATTGTTAACGTGAGATCTTTCAGCTTGCGTAAACGGTCGAGCGCCAGCTCGCCGATTGGGCTGTCGCTCTTTGCATCGGGGCTAGCCGAGTCGAACTTGATCTTGGCGCCGGGAAGCTCCAAGTCGGCAACAACCGAATCGAAAGTCGTCTTGTAGGTCAGTTTCTTCTCCGCATCGCGCTCGCCGTTGACTGTGTGCGACATTATGGTGACGTCGACCATGGTGTTGATGTTCTGACCGGCGATGCTGAGTATTTGCGTGACCTTCGTCGATTCACGGGTTTTGTAAGCTGCCCCTTCGATGACCTTGGGTTTCAAGGTGACCTGCCCTACGGCCAGTGATGCGGTTTGGGCTAGCGCTACGGTCAAAACGATAGCAAATCGGCGAAACAACATGGGGAGCTCCTGATGATGGCCAGCGAAGGTACGAGAGAACATATGGGCGCCAACGGACGGTGCGTGCGCACGGCAACCAAGATTACACGCTAAAAGGGGGTCGGGTTTCAAGGATTATTCGCGTGCAGGCCATTTCGCCCGCTGACCGCTCACCGATCAACAAGCAATAGCTGCCGTCGAGCCACCCTCGTCGAGCCTTGACCGCCGATCGAACTGGGCGGAGCCGGACATAATGTCCGGCCTCGCGGTGGGAAACGTTTCAAACCAAAGGTTTGACATAAGCAATGGCGGCCCTGAGCTGAACGTCCGGCGAATGTTGGGCAAAGCACCTCGCAAAAGCGGCAAAGCAAAGTAGCCCCCGAATTTGCGTTGCAAGGGGCCAAGTCGACTTCTGGGCCTTATCTTGGCAGGACCCCTCGTTTTGGAGCCGTTTTCAAGCGCCACGTGGAAGTCAACTCGTTGGCCTGGGGGACAGGCGTGTCGCGATTCCTGGCAATTACACCGTCGACTTCGCCGGTCATTGCGACCAAGGTGGCCGCCTGTCTTCCCGTCGTCGCCGCCAGTCGCCGAGCTGGGCCGTGAAGCGCACTGCGCTGGGGTCGCGTCCTGAAGCAAGCGTCAGCAGCGGCTCCCTTATTCCCCTACCAGCCGCTCGATGTCTTCGCGGGACACCGTGAACACGTCCATATCCAGGGTCACGGCGCCCAGGCTGACCAGGCATTCAGTGAATAGCTCGCGGGTGCGCTGTTCCAGGTCTTGCATTCCCTGGCCGGTCATCACGTGGATAATGTGCTGGCCCTTGCGGACATGGGTCCGCTCGTCGGCGCGGATGAAGTCGGCCACGTGGTACAGCAAGTTGTCCTGCTTCTCCCGCGCCTGCTCGATCAGGCCGCCGATTGTCTTGATCACGCCCACCTCGCCGAACAGGTTGATCTCGGCCATGGCGTAGGCCGGCTCCATCGGACCGCGGCAGGTCGAGCCGGTCAGGCGGTTGGGCAGCTCGAAGGGATCGTAGCCCGCCGCCAATAGCGCCCGGTGGCCCATTTCCGTGTGTCGCGCCTCGTCCCAGGTAATCCGCGCCAGGTCGTACTCGGCCTGGAAGTCCTGGAAGCGAATGTCCCATAAAAACGTGCCGAAGGCTTCGATCGCGTCGACCTCGTCGCGTTGCGTGCGGAGGAAGCGGAGCCGGGAGTAGTCGTATGAATCGTCTGGAAACCGGGGGCCGCCGTCACCGACGTTGTACTCGCCGGTGTGCTTGAACGTGATGAAGCGGTCGTCGCGCTGCGGCACAGTGCAGCGGACGAACGGACGCTGGTCGCGGCGCAATGGCCGCGGTTCGTCGGCCGGCGCTTCCGCCCCCGAAACGCCCCCGATATGGGCCAGTAGGCGTTCGAGGTGCCAACGCCACGCGGCCAGCCGTCCCTCGTCGATGCCACCAGCGACGTAGGCGGCGATGGCCTCTTCGGCCCAAGCGAGCATCGGGCGGTAATCGAGCAGAATCCGCCCGAGCAGACGGACTGTGGGGGCGTCGGCCACCGGATCGGTATCGTCGATGTGATGGGAGTAGGCGGTTACCAGTGCGCGGCCAGCGACTTGATGCAGCCCGACGAGCAGCTCCGGCGCATCGGCGGCTGAGAGCAGCTCTTCGATGAAGCGGTCGATCGGTGCGTCGCGGAACTCGTCGATCGCCGTCTGGCCTAGCTCTTGTTCCCGCAGCCGCCCACGTAACCCGTTGGCGGCGTCAGCGTGGTAGAAAAGGTGCCGGCCCGCTTCGATCTTGACTTCGAATTCGGGGATGGCGAGAGTCCAAGCGCCGATCGCCTGTGCCAGCCGCCGTTCGAAATAGAAATACCGCAGCAGCCGCCGTGCGTTTTCGGCCACGGAGAACTTGCCGCCCAACTGCCGTGCGTCGCGCGGGAAGCGGTAGGCAAACGCCCGCTCACGCTGCTGTGCGGCCCGGCGCTCATCGGGCCGCGACGCAGGTGGAAAACGGCCGCATGCAGGTGCTTCGTGCGGCTCGCCGTTGGAATTCGTATTCATGTTGTGTGGTCTTGAGTCGATGGCATTGGCTGACGATTGATTTTAGCGAGGTGGGGCTCGGCGTGGAACGGTGCCGGCACCATGGGCACCAATCGGACGCCGGGTACCGGCCGACGGCATTGCCTTCATTGTGTCCAAAACGGTCGCGACGCTTCGCGAGGAGTGATGATTGACAGCCTCCGGGCCAAACAGGGCTCAATCGCACTCCAACGGGCTAAAGGGCCTCGCACCAGCCGCCAAAACGGGTATCGATGATTTAATACGGCACTGCGGCCCGGTAGAATCGGGCAATGGACGAGAACCCGTACAAGCCACCGGAAGCCGATTCAGCCACGCTTTCTGGACAAGGCAGCCGACTCTTCGCAAGGCACACCGTCATTTTTTGCATCGGGTTTTATGCCGTCGCCATACTCGTTGGGATTACGGGCGCTCGTCCATCTGAAGAGTCCGTACTCAGCTTTCTCGGTTCGCTCGTCACCGCGATCTCTCTCGGCGGCTGGGCGGTAGCTGATGCCCAGCGTCGAGGGCGACCAATCGTGACCGGAGCGAAATTCTTTTTCTTCATATTCGCGGTGTTCGTGGTTCCATGCTACGTCATTTGGACTCGCGGATGGCGCGGCCTCGGCTGGGTCATCCTTAATGGAGCCGCTTGGTTTATGCTGGCAATGGCGACGACCGTGTTTTGTTGGTCGATTGGGATCGGCGCAATGCCCAAAAACTAGGCACGCCTACTTCGCCGGTGGCCGGCTAAAATCCATCAACGCACCTTTCGGACACCACCTGCCTGGGCTAGCCGTTGACCTCGCGGTGCCG
>Ga0265313_10002989_pt1 | contig 14102 bp, 14 predicted proteins | sample 4123metaG_FD_203122 | JGI IMG/M metagenome (GOLD analysis project Ga0265313, IMG submission 203122) | Rhizosphere microbial communities from Carex aquatilis grown in University of Washington, Seatle, WA, United States - 4-1-23 metaG | ecosystem: Host-associated > Plants > Roots > Rhizosphere >...
ATCACAGCGCCCTCGTCAAGAAATCATAGACGTGCGCCGCTTTGCTGCACTTCTTTTCGCCACCGTCGCCTGGGGACAAGCCCCTCAGCAATACACCGTTGAAGTGGTGGCCACCGGTATGCGGTTCGCCGATGGACCGGTGTGGTCGCTCGAAGATTTTCTATTGTTCAGCGACACAGTCACGGACACGCAGCACAAATTCACGCCGGGGAAAGGCGTATCTGATGTCGGCAGCCGTCCGGGTGGCACGGCAGGAAATGCGTATGACGAGAAGGGCAATCTGTACACCTGCGAATTCCGCGAGCGGCGCGTTACACGCACCGCCAAGAACGGCAAAGTGGACGTGATCGCGGGACGCTTCGAAGGCAAGCGTCTCAACGCGCCGAATGATGTGGTCGTGCGGCGTGACGGCAACGTGTATTTCACTGATCCGGCGTTCGGAAATCAGGAAGACACGCGCGAGCTGGATTTTAACGGTGTGTTTCGCGTGACTCCACGCGGGCAGGTCGAAGCCATCGCGAAGTGGAAGACGCGTCCAAATGGTTTGGCGCTGTCGCCCAACGGACGGACCCTGTATGTGTCGGATTCGGACGCGCAGTCGATCCACGCTTTTGACGTGGATCGCGCTGGTGTGGCTTCCAACGATCGCGTCGTGGTCTCGAAAGTCCCCGGTGTTCCGGCGGGTCTGCGCACCGATGAGATGGGCAACATTTACGTCGCCGCCAAAAACGTTCTGGTGTATTCACCGCAAGGCGAGCTGCTCCGTACCATCCAGACGGGCGAGACTCCGTCCAATCTCGCGTTTGGCGATCCGGATTTCTCCACGCTGTACGTGACCGCGCGGACGTCGGTGTATCGCATCAAGTTGGGCGTGAAGGGGGCGGTGCCGTATTCCCCCTAAGTCGTCGTCGAAAACTTCGAGAAGATATCCTGCGCACCCGTTGCCGGGCGTCGGCGCGTTGATTTTCCGTGGGCGCGGCAAGACTGGACCGATTCTGCTGGTGGAACGCGGCGGCCATCCGCTGAAAGGCTACTGGTCGCTCCCGGGCGGCTTGGTGGAGACCGGCGAAAGTCTCGATCAGGCGGTCCGGCGCGAGGTTCTGGAGGAAACCGGACTGAAAGTGAAACCGGTGGAGATGTTCGGCGTTTTCGAGCGCGTGATGAAGGACGCGCGCGGCCGCACGGAATATCACTACTTACTCTTTGACTATGTGTGCAAGGTTACCGGCGGAAAACTTCAGGCGGCTGACGATGTGGCTCGAGTCGAGTGGGTCCCGCGCGGCAAACTGGGTGATTATCGGATGACGGAAGGGACTCGCGAAGTTATCGAGCGAGCATATTCAGGTGCAAGCCGAAAAAGCACTTGAATTTGATGATCTCCGGGCGCTGCTCGGCCGCTACGTGCGCAGTCCGATGGGACAAGCGGAGCTGCGGAGCGTAACGCCGTTGAGCGACCGTCCCGCGATCGAAAACGCCCTAGCCGATGCCGCCGAAGCGATCGAGTATTTGCGCGCCGCGTCGAATCCGCAAACTGCAGGCCGCGGAGCCGCGATCCGTCCGCGTTTCGACCTGGGCGCCGATCCAGCGCCTCTGGTCGCCCGCCTGCGGATTCAAGGAGCCACGCTCGAAGCCACCGAGATCTTCGAGCTGGCGCGGGTTCTGGATCTCGCGTCCGAAGCGCGATCGGTGGTGCTCTCGGCGCGCGAACGTTATCCGCGGCTGGCGGCGCACGCTTCGGCAATCGCCGATCTGCACGAACTGGCCCGCGATCTTCGCGGCAAGATTCTGCCCGACGGCACGCTGGCGGACGATGCGAGCGTCATGCTGGCGCGTCTGCGCCGCGATAGCGAACGGCAGCGCCGTCAAATCGAGGAATCCTTGGCGCGTTTCCTGCGTACGCATCACGAAGACGGAACGCTGCAGGAAGATTTCATCACCATTCGCAACGACCGGTTCGTAGTGCCGATCGTAACCGGCCGCGAGCGGCGTGTGGACGGTGTGATTCACGGGTCCAGCGGCTCCGGAGCCACGGTGTTCGTCGAGCCGCTGGAGACTATCGGACTCAACAACGAATTGGTCCGCTTGCACGAAGAAGAACTGCGGGAAGTGCACCGGCTGCTGCGCGAATTCACCACGCGGCTGCGGGAACATGCTGTCGAGATTGCGGCATCGGTGGCAGCTTTAAGCCGCATGGAGTTGTTATTCGGCAAGGCGGAATTCGCGATCGAGTTCCGATGTTCCGTGCCTCGGCTGAGCCCGGAAGACTCGCGAAAGATCGTCTTGCGCGGCGCGCGCCATCCTCTACTCGAAGACATCCTGCGAGGGCAAAAGAGAACAGTGGTTCCGGTGTCGCTGGAGCTGAATAAGACTCAGAACACACTGCTCATCAGCGGACCCAACACGGGTGGAAAGACGGTGGCGCTGAAGACCATCGGATTGCTGGCGCTCATGACCCACGCTGGTCTGCCAACGCCCGCGGAGGAAGCCGAGTTTCCGCTCTTCGACGAGGTGCTGGCCGATATCGGCGACCACCAGTCGCTGGCCGAAAGCTTGAGCTCGTTCTCGTCGCACATCCTGGCGGTGGGTTCGATGCTCGAACGGGCCACAGCCGATTCGCTGGTGCTGTTGGACGAACTCGGCCGCGCCACGGATCCCGAAGAGGGTGGAGCGCTGGGCGTGACCGTGCTTGAAACGTTCCGGGAACGAGGTGCATTTACGCTGGCATCCACGCACCTGATGGCCATGAAGGTCTACGGAGCGTCCACCAGCGGCGTATTGAACGGATCGATGGGATTCGATGAAGCGACTCTCCAGCCGACGTATGTGCTGCGGTTGGGCGCGCCGGGGAAATCGGCCGGCCTCGATATTGCCAGCCGACTCGGCCTCGAACCGGCGCTCATCGAGAAGGCCCGCGGACGAATGGCGGCATCGGATCGGGATGTTTCGCGGTTCCTGGGAGAGATGCATCAGAAACTGGAGCAGTTGGAAACCGAACGCGCGGATCTGGCTGCGCGCAGCCAGGCGCTCACTCTGCGTGAGCAGGGACTCGAGCAGACCTGGGAACGAAAGTACACGGCGAAGCTTCGAGAAGTGGAGGACCGCGCGGCGCAGTTATCGATTGAGTTTGAGCGCCGCGCGCAGGACACCATCGAGGACCTGAGCCAGAAGGCGCGCACTAAAATCGCCAAAACTAAGCGCGAGTTTCAGGAGCAAGTAGCATCGCTCGCGCCCGCGCCTGCCGCGGGAGCTTCCAGAGCCCCGTTGAAACTGGAAGCAGGGGCGCAGGTGCGGCTCAAGGGAATCCGTCAACCGGCGACTGTGCGGCGCATCTTAGACAGCGGCGAGATCGAAGTGGAGGCCGGGTACCTGAAAATGCGTGTCCCAGCGACCGACATTGAAGAAGTCATCGCGAAAGTTCCCACGCAGACCCGGAACACGTCGATCACCTTCAATCAGGGCCCCGAGTTCGCGACTTCCATTCGCGAGATCAATCTGATCGGCCAGCGCGCCGAAGAAGCCTGCGACCGTGTTGACAAGTTTCTGGATACCGCGGCGCTGGGGCAAGCCGAGCTTGTGAGGATCGTCCACGGCCATGGAATGGGAATCCTGAAAAAAGCGATCGCCGAGCTGCTGGCGCGCAATCCGCACGTCGCGAAGTTCTATTCGGCAAGGCCGGAAGAAGGCGGAACGGGAGCTACGATCGTCGAGTTGAAGTGAAATACTTCAATCGATAAAACCCGGTTTAGTCAATAAAGCCCTTCCAGGTGTTGCCGCGGTCGTCCCGCAACGTGACGGTCCCACCGCTCGAAATGCCGCTCAACGCATTGCCTTTAGGATCGCGGAAGCGGTACACCACGGAACTATCCGGATTGCGGATCGCGGAGCCTTGCCAGATGTTGCCGTATTCGTCCTTGAGCTTGATGTGCTCGCCGTGGCCATAACCGAATACGCGGGTTTTGCTCTTCTCTTCTTCCAGATGGAAGAAGCCGCCCGGGAGTTGCTGTCTCTTGCGCGTCTTGGCGTAGATCATAATGGTCGCGGGTACTACCGGCTCCATTATGTGTTGAATAACGCGCTGCAGCGATAGGGTTTCTACCCTAGTTCGCGACAGGAGTTCGCGGCAGGGTACACTCTGCCGTATGCGGGCCGTGATCCAGCGTGTGACTCACGGAAGGTTGAGGTGGACGGAACTATCCGGGGGGACATCGGTCCGGGTGTGCTCGTGCTGCTGGGTGTCTCCCGCACGGATGACGCCGAGGACGCCGAATTCCTGGCGGGCAAAGTGGTACACCTGCGAATCTTTAACGATGACGCCGGAAAGATGAATCGCAGCTTGCTCGATACCGGCGGCGCGATGCTGGCGGTCTCGCAGTTCACGCTCTATGGCGATTGCCGCAAAGGTCGGCGGCCCAGTTTCGACGATGCAGCGCCGGCCGATCCGGCCAGGCACTTGTATGAGCATTTCGTGGAAGCGTCGCGACGTTTGGGAGTGCACGTGGAGACGGGAGTGTTCCAGGCCGACATGGCCGTGACGTTGGTCAACGATGGCCCGGTGACGTTGATCGTCGAGTCGGCGTAGGCAGGTGACAAGATCACCCGCCCCACTACGAATATTCCCAGTGGAAACGCTGGACGATCTCGATCACATCGCCCTCGCCGGCGATTCGTCCGTGGTCGAAGAATACAGCTCGGGTAGTAAGCGCTCGCGCGAGATTGGCATCGTGTGTCACTACGACTTTCGCCTGCGGCAGACCGCGCAGCAGCGTCAGAAGATCGCGGCGCGTGGGCGGGTCGAGAAACGTCGTTGGCTCGTCGAGCACCAGGATTTCCGGGTCCATCGCGAGGACGCCGGCGATCGCCACCCGCTTTTTCTCACCGGCGCTCAGGTGATACGGAGCACGATCGAGCGCATGCGCCATGCCGACGCGCTTCAGTACAGTTCGCGCCCGTGTCAGCGCGTCCTCGGGGGACAAGCCCAGGTTCAGCGGACCGAACGCCACGTCTTCCAGAACCGTGGGCATGAACAACTGCTCGTCGGAATCCTGAAACACCACGCCGATCTTGGAGCGGATCTGCTCGAGCGTCGCGTCGGCCAGAGGCAGGCCGCAGATTTCGATGGACCCCTCGCCTCGCAGCAATCCGTTCAAGTGTAGGACGAAGGTAGTCTTGCCCGATCCGTTGGCCCCGAACAGCGTAACCGATTCTCCCGCGTCGAGATGAAAGTCGATGCCGTTGAGCGCCTGAGTACCGTCGGGATACTGGTAGCGCAGCCCCTGGATTTGTATCGCTCTACTCACAGCAATATGCGGATGCCCACGCACCCGGCGAGACATGCAGAGAAGAACAATGCGTCGGACGCGCGCAAGGGCGCGGGAGCGGCCGGGACGAAACGTCCCCGGAATCCGCGCGCGAGCATGGCGTGATAGATCCCGTCCGCGCGCTGCCAACTGCGCGCGAAAAGCACGCCTACCAGGCCCGCCGCTAACCGGAATGATCCGCGCCCGCGGCATAGGGCGGCCCATCGCATGCGCTGGGCTTGCTCAGCGATGACGAACAGGTAGCGGTAGACGAACTGAATCACCAGAATCAGCATGCGCGGAACCCGCCAGCTTTCAAGCGCGGCGGTCCAGCCGGTGAGCGGTGTGGTTCCCACCAGCAGCAACGCGGCCATGCCGGAGAGGAAACTCTTCTCAGCCAGTGCCAGCGCCCGCATGGAATCGCCCGACCACCAGGTGAGCAGCGCGAAGGTCGCCGAGAACGGCAGAACCAGCGCGGCGCGGCCTGCCAGTCCGAGAATAGGCAACCGGGCGCTGTTCGCAGCGATGGCCAGCAGAACCGCGTAGGCTGCGAAGGCCCATTGCGCCGCCGGCCGGGTGGTCGAGAGCACCACCAGGAACACCAGCAGCGCGGCGAGCTTGGCCCGCGGATCACGCTGGTGCAAAGAACTAGTCCCGCGGCTCCAGCGATCGATTACGAGATGGTGCACCGTCAGGCGCTCCGCCGGCGGGATAGCAGTTTCCCGCCCAGGTAGCACAGCGTGAAGATCACGGCCAAGCCTCCGAGTCCGCCTGCCGTTCTCCCGATAGCCTTCTGGGACCACGCTACCGGGCCGATTCCTTGCCCGGTCAGCCGCTGGATTCCGTCGGGTGCGGCGGACGCGATCAACGTGCCAACCACGACCAAGAGCAACGCGGCGAGCCCTACGCCGGCCAACGTCCGTGAGGATGCCGTTCGCGGACCCGCGACCCACTGGGGATTCAGCCGCTCGATCGCGCGCACTGCGGCGACCGTGATCGCGCCTTCCATGAGCGCACTTATCAGGAAGAGTCCCAGCGAAGCCCACAACACGCCACCCGGCATCGGCACGCCTGAGATCAGAAGCTGTCCGAGCGCGAGGCATGCACTGGTCATGACGCTGAGCGCGCCAGCCGCGAAGATCGCACCCGACCGGGAACCGCGCCCCCATATACGGTACGAAAGTGATGCGGCGGCGACTCCCGCCAGCGCCATATTGAACACGTTCGCGCCCAAGGCGAGGACGCCTCCATCCTGGAATATCAGCGCCTGAAGTACCAGGATGGCGGTCAGCACCAGGGAAGCGGCGGCTGGTCCCAGCACGACGGTCAACAGGGCGCCGCCGACCAGGTGTCCGCTGGTCCCCGGACCCACCGGAAAATTTACCATCTGCGCCGCGAAAACGAAGGCTCCCATCACGCCCAGCAGCGGGATCCGGTGATCCTGCGTATCGCGCTGGGCACGGCGAGCCACCCAACCCACGACCGGTGCGCTGACCACGTCCAGCGTGGCCCATACGGGCGTACTCAGGAATCCGTCGGGGATATGCATGGAGGAAATTACGACAAACGCAGTCCCTTTATAAAACGGCTACGCCGGGCGCTTCTTCATTGGTAACACGATTGGCAAATCTATGTCACTCGTTTACAATCGTCACGTGCGAGGACCGAGGTGATCGTAGGCACCGGCGTCGATCTGTGCGAAGTCGATCGGATGAAGAAAGCCATCACTTCCCCACACGGACGCCGTTTGGTGGAACGTGTATTCACGCCGCGGGAAATCGCCTACGCCGAGCGCAAGGCGAACCCCTATGAGCGCTACGCCGCGCGATTCGCGGCCAAGGAAGCGGGGATGAAGGCGCTGGGAACGGGCTGGCGTGGCGGGCTGGCCTGGCAGGATCTGGAAGTGGTCAATCTTCCCTCGGGCCGCCCGACGCTCCAGTTCCATCGCCGGGCGAAGGAAATCGCCGAAAAACTGGGCGCGGTCAACATCGCCTTGTCGATCACGCATACCGCCGAGCAGGCGCTGGCGATGGTGATTCTCGAAGGCAAATAATCAGTGTCGAGTCACGATCACGCTGCGCCAGCTTACGTTGCCTGCGGTATCGGTCGCGCGAATGATCACCTGGTTGAACCCTACCAGCAAGGGGATCGCGGCGGTCCATTGTGTATTTAACGACGTCGTAGTGCTCGATGCCGTGCCGGCCCCGCCGGTGTTGGTCGACCACGTCACGCTGGCAACTCCCGAGGGATCCGACGCTGTGCCCCTGAACGGGAACGAAGAGAGCATGGTCGCCAACGACGTAGATGACGGATAGGTGATCGTCAACGCGGGTCCGGTGGTGTCCGTCCCTCCCGGAGGCGTAGCGGCAGTCCGGATCACGGTCACAGTTTGGGAGACGCTTCCGGCCGGGTCAGCCGCCGTCACGGTAATGGTGTTGGACCCGATCACCAGCGGAATATTCGATATGGTCCAGTTCGAGCCACTGAACGTCGTTCCGTCAAACGAGCCCATGCCGTTGCTCCAACTCACTGCCGGCGCACCGGTGCCGCCGCTCACGGTTCCCGAGAGCGACATGGTTGCAGCGGTCGTCGGGGTGGGGGGAGCGTTGATCGTCAGGACGAGAGGACCGGGCTGCCCGACGACCGTCCTCGTCACCGTCACAGCCTGAGAGACAGCTCCGGTCGAGTCCAGAGCCGTCACGGTGATGGTATTGAGCCCGATCGCCAGCGGAATGCTCAAGATCGCCCAGTTCGACCCGCTAATCGTCGAACCGTCGGACGCGCCCGTGCTGGTAATCCAATGTACCGATGGTGAGCCGCTGCCGCCGGTCACGGTCCCCGATAGCGAGATGGTCGCGTCGGTGGTCGTGGCGGGAGGGGTGTTGACCGTCAGCGCGAGCGGACCGGGCGCGGCAGGGGCCGTCCGGGTTACGCTCACGACTTGAGAGATGGTACCGCTCGCATCCCTGGCCGTCACGGTGATGGTGTTGAGCCCCATCGCCAGCGGAATACTCAGTATGGTCCAGTTACCGCCGCTAATTGTCGATCCGTCGGATGCGCCCGTGCTTGTGATCCAGGTCACGGACGGGTTACCGCTGCCGCCGGTTACGGTTCCCGTTAGCGAGATCGTCGCGGAGGTTGTCGTGGCAGGAGGAGCATTGATCGTCACAGCGAGCGGACCGGGCGCCGAAGCGCCAGTCTGGGTCACGCTCACGACGTGAGAGGTGCTTCCGTTCGCGTCCGTGGCCGTCACGATGATGGTGTTGAGACCCATCGCCAGCGGAATGCTCGATGAGATCCAGTTCGAGGCCGTGATGGAGGATCCGTCGGATGCGCCTGCGCTGGTACTCCAGGTCACCGATGGGGAGCCACTGCCGCCGGTTACGGTTCCCGTGAGTGTGATCGTCGAGGCGGTGGTCGTGGCAGGCGGGGTGTTGATCGTCAGCGTGAGAGCACTGGGCGGCGGGACCGATCCCGTCTGCGCGGCGTACAGGCTCAGGATGGCGGTCTTGTCGCCATCGGCGAGGCCCGTAACAATTTTGAGATAGGGATACATGACGTCGTTCGGGTTGTCGGAGTGTCCCAAGCCCAGGGCATGTCCCAACTCGTGCAAGGACACGCTGAAGACGTCGACCTCCGCGCCGACGTGCCAGCTTTCGGAGTCGTCGAAATGCATATCTCCTGCGAGCGGTTCAGGATTGGGAGGGGACGGATAAAACGTGTGGGCTGCCACGCCTCCCGGCCCGTCGAACGGGAAGCCGTCGCCGTGGTCATACGTCGCCCATAAGATGTTGACGGTGCGATTGCCCACTGAGTCGGTGCCAGGTAGCCATGTGATCTGAATCACCTTGGCCCATTCGGCCATGGCTCGCTCAATTTCGCTCTGCGGCACGCCCGCCGGAAGCTGCGCGGTGACTGTCTGAAAAACATAGTTCAGCGTGGCGGCGCCCAGGCCGGGGCCATCCCAGCCATCGCCGTTGGTCGCAATGATTTGACCGATCGGGCCGAGCACGTACAGTGCGCCGCCGCAGGCGTTTACCGGTCCGCCCGCGGTCAATCTCGCCGCAGCCGGGAAAATGTAAGCGACCGGGTCCTGAGTTGCCAGAAGCTCGAGCATCGCACGCGCGTCTCTGGCATTCGGGATGTGTACCATCAAATGCTGGCGCAACAGGTCAGGGTTTTCACGCAGCTCTAAGCCCGCATTTAGGACTAATCGGCGCGCGGCGCTGGGATCCACGTCCGGATGGAACTCGACCAGATAGTCGCCGCTCGCAGCGGGAGCATGCGCGTCCGTGATCAGCGGGCTGATTTTCTCCAGCGGATCCAGGCGGCGGGCTGAGCGCATGCCCAAACCGTCCAAGCTCACTGTGTCGTTCATGGACACCAGCACGGCGTTGTCGGGCACATATTGGAGAACCGTGGCGCCCCTGGCCGTCAGAGCTGCCAGAGCATTGGCGGTCGGAGGGTGGTCGAACTGTACGATCACGTGGGCTGGGGTGAGCCTCAGCAAACGGGGTCCGCGGATACTCGGATTTTCAGCCGCTATCGTATCCCCTGGGTCAACCAGTGGGTTAACCAGTGTGTTAGTTGGAATATGAACCTTGAGGCGCAGCGCAGGCTGAGCGAGCAAAAGGGCGTTCGAACAGAGGAAGATTAACCACCGCGATGAGCGTTGCATAGGGATCCTGCCTATGCTCATCGCCCCGGTCGGAGAGAGTTACGATCCCGAACGGTTGGGATTAGACCTACGCCGGCCTACTATCGCGGTAAGGCTAGCAACCCAGGTACTGGACTTCCTCTTCCAGCAGGAGTCCGGACCGATCCTGTACACGCCGCTTGAGCGTCGCGATCAGCTCGCGCACCTGTTGCGAAGTGCCGCCGCCGGAATTGTAGATGAGATTCGCGTGGTAATCGGCCACGTGGACGCCTCCCAGGACCATGCCTTTGGCGCCCGCCAGCTCCAGGAAGTAAGCGGAGGGCACTTTGCCTTCGCGGATCACCCGTTCGGGAACCTGGGCGCGCACGCTTTCGGGAAGCTCCGCGAGGATCAGGTTCTTGAAGATGCTACCGGCGCAGCGCATGGTGGGCGGATACTTTTCGTTTCGTATCTTGAGAATCTCGTCCGCCTTCGCGCGCAGACCGGCGGGATCGCCCGGAGGAAGCCGCAACGTGGCCCCCAGCACGATCAAATCCTTATGGCGCTTGAACACGCTCTCGCGGTAGTGGAATTCGCACGCGGCATTGCCGATCTCGCGCACCGCCGATGCATCAAAAAAGCGCACGGACTCGACGAATTCGTGGATCGAGTGGCCGTAAGCCCCGGCATTTCCGTAGACCGCGCCCCCCACCCACCCCGGGATTCCGGTCATGGTGTGCAAGCCCTCCAGTCCGGCTGCGATCGTGGCATCCACCAGATCCTGGAGCACCGCGCCAGCCGCCACTTTCACCACGCGCCCGTCGATTTCAATGCTCTTGGCCGTGTAGCGGAGGACCACGCCGGGGAATCCGCGGTCGTCAGCGACCAGGTTGCTGCCGCCACCTATGAGTGCGTGGGGGGCGCCACGGACTGCGTCAAAGACGGCCATCAGCGCGGCTTCCGAAGAGGCATCCGCCAGAACTTGCGCGGGACCGCCGATCGCGAAGCGCGTCAACTGGCTCAGCGGAACGTTTTCGGTAGACTGTAATCCAGGGATTGCCGCGAGGCGTGCCAACATCTCATCATCCATCTCTGAACCAGCGTAATATGTTTCCCGGATTCCCTCCCGAAGCTCTCACGTTTCTGCGCAACCTTAAGCGAAATAATCGCCGCGAATGGTTCCAGCCCCGCAAGGAGATCTTCGAGACCAAGCTGAAGGCTCCCATGATCCAGCTAGCGGAAGCCATCAACGCTGAGCTGCTGGATTTCGCCCCGGATCATATTACCGACCCCAAGAAAGCCGTGTACCGCATCTACCGCGACACGCGTTTCAGCGCGGACAAGACGCCGTATAAGACCCACGTCGCAGCTATTTTCCCGGATCACAACCTGGGAAAACAGTCCTCCGCCGGGTTCTATTTTCATCTCACCGAAAAGTCGGTTGGTATCGCCGCCGGGTCCTACATGCCTGGACCCGACGAGCTTCGCGCAGTGCGTGCGTGGCTCGCGGAGAACCATGCTGCATTTCGAAAGGCATCGCGCGCACCGCAAAAGCTGCTTGGGAGGCTGGAGGGCACCGCCGTGACGCGCATGCCCAAGGGATTCGACGCCAGCCATCCCGCCGAAGACCTGATCCGAATGAAGCAGTGGCTGTACTGGGTGGAGCTGGACGCCAAGATCGCCACCACCCCGCGGTTGCTCCCCGAACTGATAAAACGTTTCCGCGCCGCCGCGCCGGTCATCGCGATGCTGAACGCGCCCTTGCGAAAAATCGCGCCAAAATCGGCCCGCGCTACTTCCCAGTATCCGTCTTAAGGTTATTGATCACCTTGTGCACGCTGCCGACGCCGTTCGCGCTGATGCCTGCTATGTTCTTGTCCATTTCGTTCGCCACGAAGCCTTCCAAAGTCACATCCCCGTTCTTCACGATGATGTGGATTGGAGGCACGGCCCCCAACTGGTAGCGTTGCAGCGCCGGCTTCGAATAGATCGCGCGATAGACCGCCATCCGGGTCTGATCGTCCATGCCCGAGACCGGCAGAACCTCAATCTGGCTATCCACTGCGGATACGCCTTCAATACTCTTGACGGCTTTCACCGCTTGGTCTCTAAGAACCGGATCCCTGACTTGCCCGAACAGCGTGACTTTGGACCCATCCACGCGATACGACAAGTTGTCGAACACTCCGTAGTAGGGCAACGTGACCAGCTCGTGGCGGACTTCCTTTACCAGGTCCGCGGCGAACATGGCCAAGGGCAGCAGCAATAGAATGAATCGTTTCATCGCCCATTGGATACCACGTGGAACGAAACGTTACAAGGCCGTCTCAGGAGGAACGTTTAAGCCGCTCGGGACGGGGCCCGCAAACCGCTCCATTCCTCACAGATCAGGATGGAATTCCCGGGATTTCGTGGCGAATACTTGAGGCTGGCGGGTCCGATCAGGCGTTCCGGCTCGGGAGGAAGCAGTTCGCGCAACGCGCTGACATCCTGGGATGCCTCGTACTGCACTCCACCAACCGAGTACGAGTAATACAACATGGCTTCCGACGCCTCCGTAATGAGGGCATCCCAAAGCCGGCCGTGCTGGTGCAGTTCCAGGCGCCGCTTGCGTTCCCGTTTTTCCGGACTGGCGTGCATCGCCTGCAGAGCCATCCGCACGCCGAAACTGACGACTCCCACCCCCAGTGCTCCCAGGAGGATCACCTTCGTGCCGGGTGAGATGGGCGGTAAGCTCACGTGAAAAAGGCGTTATCGAGCGACCGGGACGTCCTGAAACGCCTTGGTGTAGTCCTTGAGGAACTGATCCAGCCCCTTGTCGGTAAGCGGATGATTGAACAGCCCGTCCAGGACTTTGAACGGCATGGTCCCGACGTCCGCGCCGGCTTTGGCCGACTCGATCACGTGGTTCGTATGCCGCAGGGATGCCGATAGTATCTGGGTCGTGAAGTTGTAGTTCTTGTAGATCTGGGCAATATCTCGGATCAACTGCATGCCGTCCCAGCCGGTGTCGTCGACGCGGCCGACAAAAGGACTGACGAAATACGCCCCCGCCTTGGCAGCCAGAATCGCCTGCCCGGCAGAGAAGCATAGGGTCACGTTCACGCGAATTCCCTCGCGGCTGAATATCGAGCACGCGCGGATGCCGTCGCGAGTCAAGGGAACCTTCACTACGATGTTTTTGTGGATCTTGGCCAGTTTGCGGCCTTCGATGAGCATCCCCTCGGTATCCGTGGCTACCACTTCGGCGCTGATGTCGCCGTTGACGATATCGCAGATCTTGCGGACCTGCTCCTCAATCGGCACGCCCTCTTTGGCGATCAGTGAGGGGTTGGTGGTGACGCCGTCCACAACGCCCCAGCGGGCGCCGGCTTTTAGCTCTTCCAGGTTCGCCGTATCGAGAAAGAAACGCATGGGAGGACGCTCCTTAACGTCCAAGTGTAGCATCCATCGACCGAAATCGCTTATAATATTAGTGTTTTACCGGCTCCGTCAGCCGTCCTGTGCAAACGAAAACGGAGCCGCTTTCATCGGATGACAACATTGGTGCCGATCCCCGCGTTCTTACTGGCCACTGGAGTCCCTTCTTTTAGCAGCCGGATCTCGGATGTCCTGTTCGACGACACCTTCAAGGGCATCCATCATCTGCAGTTCTTCGACTGGGCCATTATGGTCCCGTATTTCGCGGTTTTGGCCGTGCTGTCCGTTTACGGGCTGCACCGCTATGAGACCATCCGCGGCTACATGAAACATCGCAAGCAGATTCGCGATGCCGAGCCGCCGATGCGTTTCGCCGAACTGCCTCGCGTCACCATCCAGCTCCCGATTTTCAATGAGCGCTTCGTGGTCGAACGCTTGCTTGAGGAAACCTCCAAGATCGATTATCCCCGCCACCTGCTCCAGATCCAGGTGCTGGACGATTCCACCGACGATACTCACCCATTCACCGAAGAACTGGTCCGCGAGTATCGCGATTCCGGCCTGCCCATCGAGTACATCCACCGGACCAACCGCCACGGATACAAAGCCGGTGCCCTGGAAAATGGTCTGAAGACCGCTACCGGCGAAGTGGTCGCGGTTTTCGACGCCGATTTCGTTCCGCCCGTCGATTTCCTCCAGCGTACCGTGCACCATTTCACCGATCCCCAGGTCGGCATGGTGCAGACGCG
>Ga0265313_10002993_pt1 | contig 14077 bp, 7 predicted proteins | sample 4123metaG_FD_203122 | JGI IMG/M metagenome (GOLD analysis project Ga0265313, IMG submission 203122) | Rhizosphere microbial communities from Carex aquatilis grown in University of Washington, Seatle, WA, United States - 4-1-23 metaG | ecosystem: Host-associated > Plants > Roots > Rhizosphere >...
TCTTTCTCAAGGCTGCCGTGGCGCAGCTAGCATCGGCAGCCGAGGTGCATGTCGTAGTCCACGCAAGGTACAAGTACTTCTGGTAGGCTTAGCGCCAAATCGATGCGCTCCCGCCGGGGACCGTCAGCTCCACTTCTGCCCGCGGTCTTCGGGAACGATCCGACGCAGGGTGTAGATGTCGGATTTCGCGAGCGCTTCCTTGTGGGCGGCCAGGTCCTTCCAGAGATCCCATTGGGCGCTGATCAGTCTTCCGGTGATGCCGTCGCTCTCCGATGAGGCGAGGTAGACGCAGAGATTTGCCGCGAGATCGGGCGACGTGCCGCCGGTTTCCTTTTGCTTGATCGCCTTCTTGTAGAAGGCCTCGCCCACGCTCTCGGGCCCGGCCTGCAGCACTTCGTCGAGAAGACGTGTGTTGAGGGCGCCGGGCGCGACCGCATTGACGTCGATATGGTGGCTGGCGAGTTCGCCGGCCAGTGTTTCCGTCAACCGAACCACGGCCGCCTTGGACGCGGCATAAGCGCTTATGAGAGGCATGGGCGAAGTGGCTCCTCCTCCGGAAAGGTTGATGATCTTCCCGCGGCCCTGGGCCTTCAGGTGTGGAATGAGGGCCCGGCAGGGCAGCAGAACCCCATAGAGATTGATCTCCATGGCCCGCTTCCATTCGTCCCAGTCTACGGATTCGCTCGGCCCCTTTGGCCCGTAGATGCCCGCGTTGTTGACCAACACCTGGACAGACCCGAGCTCGGAAATTGCCGCCGCGGTGAACGCCTGGACATCCGCCGGGCTGGATACGTCGCATCGCCGCGAGAATATCCTCTGTCCGGGCGCGGCCAGGGCGCGCAATCCGGCGGTCGCATCCGCGAGCCTGGCCTCGTCCCGCGCGCAGACAGCGAGGTGGGCGCCCTCTCTCGCGAAATGCCGGGCGATCTCCAGCCCGAGGCCCTGGTTCGCGCCCGTGATGATCACACCGATGCCGGACAGCTTCCCCGTTCCCGCCGGCATGGTCTCCGGCGACGGGCTCGTTGTGATCGGGGCCTTTGGCGCAGGCGCTGGCGGGGCGCCGAAGCCGACATTGAAATAGGCGAGCCCGGGCAGTGCGGAGATCTGCGCGGCGAGAAACCGGGTTGCGTCGATCACAACCTTGCCCCGCATGGAAGCGATCAGGGCGGGCCAGTCGGTCCGCTGGCGGAATTGGGGCCACTCCGTGCAAACCACTAGGGCGGCGGCCCCCCGCACAAGCGCAGCCTCATCGGGACACAGGGTTATATGGGCCAGTTCCGCGGGCAGGGATTGAAGCGAGGGATCGTGGGCGGCGACGCGAAAGCCGCGGTCATGAAGCGCGCGGGCCAGCTCGACCGCGGAGCTGCGCCGCAGGGTGTTGGTTCCCGGCTTGTACGTGAGCCCGAGGAGGGCGATCGGCTCGGCGGGGGGCTTTCGAAAGTACTGGAGCAGCTTCCGCAGCGCCCAGCCCCGATGCCGGTCGTTGCTCCGCTTTATCGCCGGAAAGATATCCAGCGGCTCCGCCAGCCTGTCGCCGAGGCTGATGCAGGCGACGACGTCGCGGGCCAGCGTGCCGCCGGCGAGCGCGCTGCCCGGAGAAAGGTAGGCCTTCGGCCCGATCCGGCTCTCCGTTTTGAGGCCCTTCTCGACTTCGCGGGCGTCCGCCCCGGTCCGCTCGCACAGGCACGCGATCTCGTTCATGAACGTGATCGAGAGGGCCAGGAAGGAATTGATCGCGTGCTTTGTCATCTCGGCCGATTCGGGCCGCATCCAGACGACCTGCTTCGTAAACGGGCCGAAGAGCTCGGTGAGCTGGGCCTTGGTCCGGTCATCCCTGTATCCGGCGATGATCCGGTCCGCATTGCTGAATATCCCGATCGCCGCCCCGAGCCGCAGGTTTTCCGGCGAGCAGGCGAAGCGATAGCCGGCCGGGCCGAATTCATCCTCGAGTATGCGGCAGCTGCCGACGGGGAGCTGCGAGGAGACGAGGATCAGGGCGCCCTTCGGAAGGAGGGGCACGCAGCGGCGCACCTGCGCAAGCACCGATTCGACGTCGGCGCGGTCGTCGTCATCCACCGGGGTGTCGAACGCGACCCAGAGGATGTCCGCCTGGCTGCAGGCTTCCCCTGTATCCGCGGTGAACCGCAGGCGCCCCGCGGCAAGGCCCTCCTTGATGAGATCGTCCAGGCCGGGCTCGGAAATCGGGGCATGGCCGCCGTTGAGCCGGGCGACGGTCGATGCGTCGAAATCGAGGCCGACGACCTCGAAATGCCGGGCGGTGCAGGCTGCGGTCACGCAGCCCAGGTGCCAGAGGCCCAGGACGGTGACCTTCATCGCTTTTCCAGGACCCAGGGATTGGCCTGCAGCCAGCGCAGCGTCCGCAGGATGCCCTCCCGGATGCTGAGTTTTGACGACCACCCGGTGGCCCGGACCTTGGTGGTGTCGAGGAAGATGAACGGATTATCGCCGATCCAGCCGCGGTTGCCACCGGTGTAGTCGAAGCGGGGCTTAATATCCAGGGCCTCGCAGATCCAGCCAATCGAGTCGTTCACCTGGCAGTATTCCGCGGTGCCCAGGTTGAAGACCTCGACCCGGCTTTTCCCCGGCAGGCCGCGCGCCAGGACATGGAGCATGGCCGAAAGGCAGTCGTCGATGTGCAGGTAGGATTTCTTCTGGGATCCGTCGCCGAGGACGCGGAGATGGTCCGGATGCTCGCGGAGCTGCTTGTAGAAGTCGAATACGTGGCCGTGGGTGTAGCGCTCGCCAAGGATCGAGACAAAACGGAAGATGTAGCCCTCAAAGCCGAAGCCTTCCGCGTATGCCTGGATGAGACTCTCGCCGGCGAGCTTCGATGCCCCGTAGAGCGATGTCTGGATCGGGAAGGGCGCGTCCTCCGGCGTGGGAATGACCTTGGCCTCCCCGTAGACCGATCCCGTCGACGAAAAGGCGATCCGCTTGATTCCGTTCGCCCGCATGGCCTCGAGGACATTGAAGGTGGCGACCGTGTTCTGCTTGAGATCGCGATCGGGGTGATTCGTGCCAAAGCGCACGTCGGCGTTCGCCGCGAGATGGAAGACGGTGTCGCAGCCCGCCATGGCCGCGGTCAGGGCGGGAAGGTCCAGGTTGTCGCCCTCGACCAGCCGGTAGGCCGGATGCTTGAGCGCGCCGGCGACGAACTCCCGCTGGCCGGTGCTGAAGTTGTCCCAGCCGACGGCGCTCGCGCCCTCCGCGAGAAGCCGGTCGACCAGGCTCGAACCGATGAAGCCGGCCGCGCCGGTCACGAAGATTTTTGGCATCAGGAAGGGAGCGGGACCGAGTGGGCGAGGCCGGAGTCCATGGTATCGCAGCGGGCCAGGACCGCCGGCCGGGGACGAAGGGACAGGCCGATCACCAGGTTGCAAAAGATCATGGGCAGGAAGGGCAGGGGAAAAAAGTGCCTGGCCTCGACCGTGAAGTAGGGGTCGAGCTCCTCCAGTATCTCCAGGGGCAGGTTGATGTGCTCGCGCTTGTAGAACCAGGAGTAGTCCCCGCCGTAGCGCTTCTTGTAGACGCGTTCCGCCGAGATCTTGCGGGCGACCGTGTAGGCCGGGCTGCCTTCGGTCGGGATCAGGACGAGAAGGCGGCCATGCGCCTTGTTGCAGAGACGATGGAGCTCGCGCACGCAGGCCGGAAGATTGGGCAGGTGCTCGAGGACGTGGACGGCCAGCAGCCGGTCGAAAAACCCGTCCGGGAAATCAAGCCGGGCCTGACAGTCGCCCACGATCGCATGGACCCTGGGGAAATTCTTGCGGATTTCCGCGGCCATGTTCTCGCGGAGTTCGAGCGCATAGTAGTTTTTCTCCTGCTCGGGGCTCAGTTTCTCGTAGTGGAGGTGCTCTCCGAGGCCCGCCCCTATCTCGAGGGTCGTGAGGAAGTCGGGCTGGGAGCAGCGAACCGGGAAATTATGGTTGAACCGCTCCACGATCCCGAAGCGCTCGGGGAGCACTTCGTGCCAGTGCTTCATGAAATCGTCGCTGATCCGTTGTTGCTCCCGTGTCAGCGAAGGCAGCACCTTTGGCCATTTGGCAGTTGGCATGGACAAGAAAGAGCCGTTTCAGGCAGTGCGGTCGAACCCTTCAGCGCGGTCCACGATGAATTTCGGCCGTTCCCGGACTTCCTCATAAATGCGGCCGATGTATTCGCCCAGGATGCCGACGCTGATGAGCTGGATGCCGCCCATCAGGAGGACGAGGATGACGATCGTCGGATTGCCCACGGGGAACGGGAATCCGGCAAGCTTCATCCCGAGGTAGACGAGGGCGAAGAAGATCGAGCCGAATGCGAGGAGGAATCCGAGCTGAGTGCTGATCCGCAGGGCCGCGGTCGAGAAGCAGAAGATCCCATTCGAGACGATCTTGGAGGACCCGAAGAAGGGATTGTAATTCGTCTCGCCGGCGAACCGGGCAGGCCGGTCGAAGGGGATCAGCACCTGCTTGAATCCGACAAGGGCGACCATTCCCCTGAGGAATCCGTGGGACTCCTTCAGCTTCACGAGCTCGTTGACGACCCGGCGGCTCATCAGACGGAAGTCGCCCGTGTTCGGGGGGACCTTCACATCGGCGATCTTGCTGATGACCTTGTACCAGGAGGCGGCTGCCAGCCGGCGGAGCCAGGGTTCGCCCGTCCTCTCACGCCGCTGCGGAAGCGCCACGTCATACCCTTCGCGCCACTTGGCGACCATCTCCGCGATCAGCTCGGGGGGATCCTGCAGGTCCACGTCCATGACGATCACGGCTTCGCCGCGGGAATATTCCATTCCGGCCAGGGTCGCCATGGGCTGCCCGAATCGGCGCGAGAACTTGAGCAGCTTGACCCGGGGATCCCGTGCCCTGGCCTCGAGGATCACCTCCTCCGTGCGATCGGGGGAGGGGTCCAGGGAAAAGATGATCTCGTAGTCATCGGTGATCGCGCCCAGGACCGATCCGACCCGCCGCAGGAATTCGGGAATGCTGCGCTCCTCCTTATAGACGGGGACGACTACGCTGAGCTTCATGGGCGTTGGCTTGCGTGAGGTAGCTTACGGAGCCCTTACCTGACGTCCAGTTTGACTATGCGGTAGGACCGCCTGCGCCCATCGGGAGCGGGGAGGACGAAGTCCTCATCGGTCTGGATCTGGATGACATGATCCTGGCCGGATCCGAGGGGGATGCGAACGGTCTTGTAGGTGTTGTTGGGGAGCGTGGCCGAGTAGACGACCTTGCCGTCGAGCGTGAAGGAGAAATTCCCGGTCTTGGCGCTTGCCCAGCCCGGGAACTCGATCTCGATTTCCGCTGCCGCGGCCTTGGAGGCGGCGGGTATCGCCAGCGATGCGTTGCGTCCGGACCAGCCGTCCTTGTCCGGGCCGGTCAGCTCGTAGCGCGGCGCGTTCTGGGCGAGCTCGGCGGCCGGATCCCGGAACTGCATCCTGATCACCCGGTACGAGCAACGCCGGTCCTGGCCCGGCAGCAGAAAATCCCCATCGGCGCTGATGGCCACGACCTTCTCGGCCAGATCGTTCACCGGGATCCGGATGTTCTGGTACGTGCCGGCCTTGACCGGCTGCCGATAGACGGTGGCTCCGTCGAGATCGATGGAGATGGTGTGAGCGCCGACCCCCGCCCACGCGGGGAATTCGAGCTCGAGGTCGAGGACCTTCGGGCCCTCGGTCGGGGGCAGGTGGAAGGAGACGCCCTTCGCCGCCCATCCATCGGAGGAGAGGCCCTGGATCTGGAAGCTGTCCCCGTGAGCCCGATCGAGCGTTCGGTTGAACACGCTGAGATCGTCCGCGGGGCGGACGCTGCATTCGTAGAGGAAGGTCGAGACGCGCCGCAGATCGTTGGCGCCGTAGATCCTGGCCTTGGAGAAGGCCACGTCGACGCGGGTCAAGTCGCTGTCCTCGAGGATGAAGCGGTTGATGGTGAAAGGTCCGGGATGGAGCAGGATCGGCTCGGTGTCCTTGCCGTTGATGGTGAGAACCATCGTGATTCCAGCCTTGAAATCGGCCAGGGCGGGCACCTCGCCGCGGAACGTGAACACGTCGCCCTTTTTCGTCCCAGCGAGGCAGAAATACGAGTGATCGCACAGCCAGCCGTCCTCGAAGATGCCGCTGTATTCGAAGCCCGGGTTCGCGTAGAGGTCGTCGGGAAGCTTGGCGATCCGCGTGGGGCGCTTGAGGTGGCGGTACTCCTCGTCCGTGATGATGGAAATGTCCCGCGTGAACCCGACCAGGCGGCGGTCGTCCAGGTTGTAGCGCAGCCCGTAGAGCCGCATGAGGCCCGTCGGATGCTTGATGATCATCGCGGCCTCCTCGCCAAAATCGAGGGACACGTAGCTCAGGCCCTCAAAGACCTGGGGCTTGAAGACCGGGGAGAACACGCGGGCGCTGCCCGAACCGACAAAGGGCAGGTGGGTGTTCTCCTCGCCCCCGACGACCGCAGCGGTCGGCAGCGCCGAGCGGTCGCCGCCGAGCGACGTCCGCGTGAAATCGACTTCCATCCGGAGATTGCCTTTGGGGTTCAGGATCTCGAACCACGAGTAGCGCCCCGTGCCGTGGAAGTAGCGCTTGAAGCCGCTGACGGGCTCGGGTTCGCGCTGGAAGAACGCGGCGCGAAACCGGGCCGACGAGTAGTAGTGCGGACCCTTTTCCGAATGGATGAAGACGAGCCGGTTGCTGACATCCGAAAGCGGCTTGTACATGTACAGCCCCTGATTGTGCCAGCCGGCATCCTCGCCCAGGTCATCCAGGTACTTGTTGAAGTGGTCGTAAACCGGCTGGAGGGCGACGAAGAGGGGATTTTGGTAGTCGAGATGGCGGAAGCTCGTCTCCGACCAGGAATTGTCGATGGAGGTCATCGGCATCATGTTGTACTCCGCCACGTTTCCCTTCATCAGCTCGTCCGGTAGCATCCAGCGGATGAGGTGCAGGGGGCGCAGCATCTGGCTCCGCCGGTCGCCGAATTCCGGATCGGGATTCCGCAGGAACTTGAGCGGCGCTATGTTCGCCACGTTGTCCATGTAGTTGCGGCTCAGGAAACGGGTGTCGATCCCGCGCGTGTACATGGCCAGCATCTTGGCGCTGACGACGTTCGTGATATCGCTCTCGATCGCGTCGAACTTCACGTCGGTCGGATGTTTGAAGGCCACGCCCTTCTCGGAGGCGCCGACGACTTCCGAAAGGCCGCCGCCGCGGTCGCCCAAGCTCGAGCGGACGTAGTATTGCTGGCTCGGGATCGTGGCCGCAAAATAGATCAGGAATATCCCGACCGCCAACCGGTGGCCCCTCCGCTCCCAAAGCCAGAGGAAGCCCTCGGCGAGGAAGAAGGCGATGACCCCTTGCGCAAACATGCCAAGCTTGAAGAGTCCGAAGTCCTGCCCCTTTTGGAAGAGGTAGACGCCCAGCGGAATCATGATGACGCCGAGGACGGCGGGCGGCGCGCCGCGCCGCATCCGCATCACGACGCGCACGATCAGGTACCCGAGCATCACGATTGCGATCGCGATGACCGTGGACAGGAGCGGATCCGAGCCGACGATGCCGAAGGCGTGAAGCCCGAAGATCATCGGGATGAACGAAGGCACGAGCGTCCACGGAAACAGCACCAGGCCATCCAGTTGTGAAATATCCGCCATGGCGCCGAGGCCGGCCGATCCCAGGGACTGGAGGATCATCGTGTTGATGAACTCGTAGGTGCTGGTCCCCATGATCACGAATGTAAGGATCCCCATTGCGACGACGCGCTGGGTGAATACGCCGAAGATATTGGGGCGGACATAGCGCAGCCACACGGCGTAGACGACGATCGCGAGCCCGAGGAAGGGCGCGACTTCCGGGTACATGACCCCCATGGCGGCGAGGAGCACGCCGGTGGCCAGGACGTCTTTCCATGCGAACCGTACGGTTCGCAGGATCAGCGAACAGGCGCATATCAGGAGGGCCATCCCGCCCACCTGGGCGATCAGCTGGTAGAGGGTGCCCAGGCTGAAGAGAGGGCTGATGGCGAGCAGGGCCATCGAGAACAGCGCCAGCCGCCGATTTCTGCCCTGATAGAGGACAAGGGCGCCGATGCTGCAGAGCTGGAGCAGGGTGAGGCTGAAGATCACCGGCATGAACACCTGGTGCGGATTGAGCCCCGTCAGCGAGCAGGCCCAGGCAAGTATCATTTCGCTGCCCGGCCGGATCTGCTGCAGGGCGTGCATGAACCAGAAGTGCTGGCTGTAGTCGCGGCCTTCGAGTTCCGTCTGCTGTGGCAGGAAATAGTAGCTGTTGTTCAGGAAACGCTCCGCGGCGAGCGTGTAGTTCGCCATGTCGTCGTTGCCATAGGATATCCACTTGAAGCCGAACTTGAACATCGGCCAGCCCGCGTAGACGAGATACAGGAGCAGCACTATCGCGAAGGGCCGTAGCTGGCGGAAGGGCAGCTTGGGGCGGCGCCAGACAAAGACCGCGATTGTCGCTATCGCGAGGAAGGCGGTGACCCAGGGCCCGACGACACGCACGGGCTGGCCGCACTTGCTCCCCTCGTTCACGAGGAGGATCGTCAGGCTCATGCCCAGCGTCGGGGCGAGGAACCAGCTCCAGAGGGTTCCGAAGCGCACCTTCAGGGCGCTTAGGATGGCCTGGCCAACGGCGGCGAAAAAGACAAAGAGTCCGAGAATCAGCAGAAACGGAAGCATGGAGGAGGGGAAGCGCCCGCAGGCTCAGGCCCGGATCTTCAGCGCTGCGAGGCGCGAGCAGATGGCGCCTTGGAATCGAATCCTTCGGGCGTAATGGTGGATCATCTCCGGGTCTATCCCCCTGGGATGAATACGGTTGCGGATTTTTGTCATTTCTTCGCTGCCGATGGAATGGATATGCTGGCTGGTTTTTTGGTGGGGGTGAACGCGGAAACAGCCAAGGAAATAAGGAAGTCGGACGATCTTGAGTCCGGCAACACGGAATCGGAGGAGCAAATCCCAGTCGAGGGCGAACTGGAAGCTCGGGTCCAGGCCCCCGGCCTTGTCCCAGGCGTTCTTGCGCCAGAACAGGGTTTCCTGGGGAACGTAGTCGATCCAATCGAGAACGCGGTCTTCGTGTTTGGGCATTATCCAGCGGCCGATCTCCTTGTCGTTCCCGTCGATGATGATCCGGTTGCCATAGACGACATCGGTCTCGGGATGCGTGGCGAAGTACTCGGCCACAAAATGCAGGGCTCGCGGGTTGATGAAGTCGTCGGAATTGAGCCATCCCATGATGTCGTCGGCCTCGAGGTCGGTTATGCGGGCAAATCCCCGGATGATCGCGTCCGACTGGCCGTTGTCCGGCGTCGACTCCCAGTGGGAAAGCCGGTCCGCATAACGGGCGATGATCGCCGGGCTCGCATCGGTCGAGGCGCCGTCGAACACCACGTAGCGCAGCTTTGGATAGTTCTGGTTGAGGACGCTGAGAAGGGTGCTCTCGACAAAGGTCTCCTGGTTGTAGGAGGGCGTCACAATGCCGATCTTCGGCAGGCGGTGCACGGGGAGCCGCGCCTTGGGAAGCGTGTCCCATCGCACGGGCCTGGGCTCGTATTGCCTGAGAACGCCGATCTGCATCCAGTGTTTTTCGACGACCTGGCGGAAGAGCCATTGGTTCCAGGGCTGGCTGACCTTGTGACGCCAGAGCGCGCGTGCTCCCGTCCAAAGCTTGCCCAGCTTGGCACCGACCGTCGTGGAATCGAGGCAGAGCCGCTGGATCAGCGCCTCGCGCTCGTCGCAGGCGCGCTTGAGCTCCTGGATGACCTGCTCCTTCTCAGCGAGATGGCGGCCGTAAAACTTGGCCAGCTCCAGATTGGCGAGTCCGCCCGCCAGGTTTGCGAGCGAAGCATCCCGTTCGCCCAGTGTCTGGCGCACATCCGCGCATTCCTTCTTCTGGGCCTGCAGCAAGCCTTCGATGTTCTGGATGTGGACTTCCTTGTCATCGATCTGGCGCGCGAGGTGGAGCGGATCCCCGGGCGCCTCCTGAGCGAGGGCCTCTATGTGCTCCAGCCGCACGAGCTTCCGGCCGATGTCGGCCTCGCGCTTCCCGGCGGCCTCCCGGGCCTGCCGGAGCGCCTCGTCCCGCTGCTCCAGCTCCGCCTGCCGGCGGACGATCTCCGCGTCCTTGGCCGCATGCTGGGTGTTCAAATCCGCGACCATCTTCTGGAATGTCTTCACGTGGCCATCGAGGAGGATGATCAGCGCCTCGCGCTCGTTGCAGACCGTCTTCAGCGAAGCGATCTCGGCGTCCTTGGTGTCGCTTTCGCCCTTCAATTCGTCGATTTCCTTGTCCTTGTCCGCGCACTCGGCCTCGAGCTCCGCCTTGATCGCCTCCATCTCCGTCTTGCGCTCCTCGGCGGCCACTTTGAGGTCCGCTATCTCGCCGTCCTTGATGTCCGTCTCCCGCTTGAGATCGGCCACCTCGGCGTCCTTCTCGTTGGTGGCTTCCTTGAGGTCGTCGATCTCCTTGTCCTTCTCGACCGCGGCCTTCTTCAGGCCGATGATCTCGGCGTGCTTTTCCTTCAGTTGGGCGTCGAGGATGTAATAGCCGTCCGCGCGGTCCTTGATCTCCAGCAAGGTGACCGTGTTGCGCGTCATGTAGTCCGTCAGCGCCTGGTTTGCCTTGCGCGGCGCCAGGACGATCACGTCGTTGAAGATCTTGAGCTCGTGGTCCTTGCCCGCGCTCCGGAGCGCGTCGATGACCTGGTCCAGCCGGGGCCACTGGCTGATCTCGTGGGGCCGGGGAGGCGGGCTCGTGAAGAGCCGCGCGTCGTCGATCATGATCGCGCTTTCGTCGTTCAGCGTGCCGATCGAGCGTATCTCCTCAAGGAGGGGGCATTGGGATTTCTCGCCTCCGGTGTCCTGGGCGACGCACCAGTGGGCATCCAGCCAGAACAGAGCCGACTTGCCGGAGAACACGGGCTGCAGCCCGGCCAGCATCTTTGCGGAATCGCCCAGGTAGAGATGCACCCCCTTGTCGTCCCCGAACTTGGACTTGGCTATCGCAAAGTACTCGGGCGACAGCTCGATCGAGTGGATGACGTCGAAATAGGGCCGGGCCAGGCGGATGGCATCGCCTTCGAAAGTGCCCGTTTCGACAAACACTTCGAGCGGCAGCACGCTTTTCAGCGCCTCCACCAGCCCTGTGTCGATCGAGAATTTTATATCACCCATCTTTTACGAAAATAAGGGCTAAACCTGCCATTTTGGAAGCATGGGAGTCAACAGCAGAGCATCCTGGGCAGTGGTACGTTTTGGTTCTGGGAGGACCCTCACGGGGCTACGCTTCGCAATTCCCGGACGGTCGCCGCAGCCGGCATCCCCCTCAAGGGAGGAATGCCAAGAGGCGACCGATGAAGCTACGCTCATGCCCCTTCCGGGTCTCTCCCATCGCCAAAACGTGCCATAATCGCATCCTTTCCGTGCCCTCTATGTCCGTGCATGCTTCCCGATCAATTCGGAGAGCCTGACGACCGCAAGTTCCATCGAAAAATCGCGCCGGCAGCGCGCGCGTCCGCGCGCGGCGATCGCCTCGCGTTCGTCCGGATTCGCGAGATAGTGACGGATCTTTTCCTCCAGTTCGCCCTGACTGGCGAAGGTCTCCGCCTCCACGCCCGGCTCGAAGTAGCGGCGGATGTTGTCCTGGTATTCCGTCAGGAGAAAAGTGCCCATGCCGCCCGTCTCGATCATGCGCATGTTGCCCGTCTCGCCCTTCGCGTGATCGACGCCTATGTTGAGCGCGATGCGCGATCCCTTGAGCAGCCGCGCCATGTCGCTTCCCCAGAGCCCGCCGCGGTTGTGAATGGCGATCCCGACCGGCACGAGGTCGGGCTCCGCAGTCCGCAGGTAATAGCCGAGCGAGAAGTCGTTCTCCCCCGTCAGTTGCGACTTGGAGAGATCGGTCAGGTAACGGGTCCGGGTGAGGTGCTCCGAGCTGACGCTGCCGATGAAGGAGACGTCGATCAGCTTTCCCTCATTGGGCAGTTCGTCGCGCAGGCTCATCGGAAACCCCGGGGTGAAGAATTCGACCTGTTTGACGCCCAGGGCCGGGCCGCGCTCGAAGGTCTGGGCGAAGTTCGAGAGGATCAGGTCGAAGCCCCGCCAGTCGGTCTGAGGGGGGATGCTGGCGGCCTTCCAGCCCATAACGAGCCGGGGCCGATGGGTGAGGCGCGCCAGGAAGCGCGCGTCAAAGCCCACGGGCTCAGTGACATAGAGCACATCGGGCTTGAACGCATTCACCTGGGCGGCGGCGATCTCGTGACGCCAGGCGGCCGGGTCCACGAGGCTCAGGCCCTGTTCGCGCAGCCACTGCCGCTGCGCGGATTCGAACTCGGTGAACACGATGTCGGTCTCGAATCCCTGCGGCGCCAGGTAGCGCGAGAACATGTGGACGATGCTGTAGCCGTCCTGAACGAGCCGGCGCTTCTGCTCCGCATAAGGCTGCGCGGCCGTATCCGGAAACCGGCGGTGGAAGTCGGCGATGTACTCGCCGTAGAAAGGGAATAGCTGCAGGAATCTCATGGCTGCAGGCTCCCCGGATCCGCGCGCTCGACGAAGAGCCGCTGCCAGAGCACGAGATTGATGCGTGTCCACAGGTGGATCGTTTCGGCCCAGTCCGCGGGTGACCATGCTCCGGCGTCGGTCTTTTCTAGCGCCCGATCCCGAAGAGCCGGTCCGTCCCAGAACCGGCTTTCCAGCCAGAGCGGATGGTTCACGGTCTGCCGGACGAGCGGCGCGAGCCGCCCGTTGAACCACTCCACGAGCGGCGAGTTGAATCCCATCTTGAAGCGGCGAAGCCGGACTTCGTCCGGCACGAGGCCCGCAAGCGCGTCGCGGAAGACCCGCTTCGTGTAGCCGCCGCCGAACTTGCTCTCGATGGGCAGCGCATGGGCGTAGGTGACGAGCCGCCAGTCCATCAGGGGCATGCGGACCTCGATGCCATGCGCCATCGAGCACCGGTCGAAGTTGCGCAGGATGGCCGGGAGCAGCGTCGCGTGGAAGTCCCGGTAGAGGTTGCCGTTCGCCTGCGCCAGCGGCCAGTCGAGGTACCAGGCGTAGCCGCCGAGCAGTTCGTCGCCGCCATGTCCGTCCAGCGATACGGTCACCCGCGCGCGCCGGAGCTCGCGATACAGGCACCAGGCCGGAACCGCCAGGCCGCCGTAGACATCCTCCATGCTCCAAACGCTGTCGACGACGTGCCGGACGGCGTCGTCCTGGTCGAAGGTCCAGACATGGGGCCGGGCGCCCGTGTGGCGGACGATCGCATCCGCGTAGCGCCGCTCGTCGAGCATGGTGCCGGGAAAATCGGCGATAAACGCGCGCCGCCAGTCGGACGCGGTGCGCTTCAGATCGGCTCCGGACTCCCGGTGAAGCTTCGCCATGGCGCAGGCGATCGCGCTCGAATCGATGCCGCCGCTCAGGCAGGTGCCCACGGGGACGTCGCTCCGAAGCCGGAGACGGACGGAGTCCAGAAAGAGGCCGCGGAACTGCTCGACCTGGTCCTCGTACCGGGCCGGGACGGCCGGCAGATGGTCGCGGGTTTCCCACCAGCGCCGCACCCAAAGGTCTCCATTGGCCTCGACGACCGCCACGTGGCCAGGGGGAAGGCGGCGCACGCCCGAGAGCAGGGTTTCGTCGGTCGTTCCCTCGAGGGCCGCCGGATTGTCGAGCATGGCCGGCACGAGGGCCTCGTGGAGCGCGGGCTGGAATCCGTCCAGCGCAAGGAACGCCTTGAGTTCGGAGGCGAACACGAGCCGCCGGGGGCTGTGGCTGTAATAGAGCGGCTTTATGCCAAAGCGGTCCCGGGCAAGGAAGAGACGGCGCTCGACCCGGTCCCAGATCGCGAACGCCCACATTCCGTTGAAGCGCCTGAGGCACGCCTCCCCCCATTGCACATAGGCTGCGAGGACGACCTCGGTGTCCGTGTCGGTGCGGAATCTGTAGCCCATCGAGGTCAGCTCTTTCCGGAGCTCCACGAAGTTGTAGACCTCGCCGTTGAAGGTGATCCAGTAGCGGTAGGGCGTGCCGGCGGCCTCGACCTCCCCGGTCCTGAATTCCCGCCAGGCGT
>Ga0265313_10002995_pt1 | contig 14061 bp, 12 predicted proteins | sample 4123metaG_FD_203122 | JGI IMG/M metagenome (GOLD analysis project Ga0265313, IMG submission 203122) | Rhizosphere microbial communities from Carex aquatilis grown in University of Washington, Seatle, WA, United States - 4-1-23 metaG | ecosystem: Host-associated > Plants > Roots > Rhizosphere >...
CGCAGTCGGTCTGGAGGTAGAAATTGGAATTCTCCACCCCTTCGGCGATGCCCTTGAAGGTCAAGGGCGTGCCGATATCGTAATCCCGGAGCAGCCGCTCCAGATCCTCGAAAGAGACTTCGGTATAGACCGCCATAACGCCCCGAAAACGGCTTAACAGGCCGGGCGGAACATGCTCTAAGCTGGCCCGCCCGCCTTGCGACAAGTCCGACGCGAGGCCGCGAAAGTCAAGCAAAAGAGCCCAGCAAAAGAGTAAAGTCCGCCATGATGCCTGGTTTTTCCCGTTCCGGTTTCGCGGTTTTGGCCGCCCTTGCGGCACTCGCTGTGGCCTCCGCCTGCAGCGACACCCCGCGCACCTTCAGCTGCCCGGGGTCGGCGATTCTGGCCGACGCCGCCACCCGCCCAGTATTGAAGCCGGGGGCCGCGGCCACCGATCCGGCGGCGCTGCTCTATACCGTCCATGCCGTGACCATTGACACCAGTTGCGCCCTGGACCGGCGCGCCGGCGAGACCACTTCCAATGTCGATCTCACTTTCCGCGTCACCCGCGCACCCAGCGGCCAGGCGGCGCACTATGTCGTTCCCTATTTCCTGGCCATCAACCAGGGCGCGCGCGTCATCAACAAGCGCTTATTCAACCTCGTGATCGATTTCGCGCCCGGCACCTCCACGGTCACGGTGCAGACGGCGGTCAACCGCACGATACTCCGGCTGGAGAACGGTCATTTGCCGACCGACTATCAGTATCTCGCCGGGCTGCAGCTCAGCGACGCCGAGCAGGCCTATCTCAAGAGCGTCGGCCCCTACACGCCATGATCTCGCTTGCCGCCACGCTGACGGCCGCACTGGGCGACGCCTTCGCGGCCGAAGGGCTGGGGCGCGAATTTGGCCAGGTGCAAATTTCCGACCGTCCCGACCTGGCGCCGTTCCAGTGCAATGGCGCGCTGGCGGCGGCGAAGGCGGCCAAGGCCAATCCCCGCGCCATCGCGGAGAAAATCGCGGCGCGCCTGAAAGACAATCCGGTCTTTGCGAAAATCGAAATCGCCGGACCCGGCTTCCTCAATCTCGATATCGCCGAGGCGGCGCTGGCCGCGAAGCTGGGCGAGCTTGTCCGCGACAAGCGCCTGGGCGCGCCCGATGACGGCGCCGGACGGACGGTGGTGATTGATTTCGGCGGCCCCAACATCGCCAAGCCGATGCATGTCGGGCATCTGCGTTCCTCCATCATCGGCGACTGCCTGCAACGTCTGTTCCGCGCCAATGGCTGGACGGTGGTGAGCGATGTTCATCTCGGCGACTGGGGCCTGCAGATGGGCCAGTTGATTTCCGAGATTGAGCTGGAAGGCACCGCCCCGATCTATTTCGACGCCAATTTCACCGGTCCCTATCCGGACGCTTCGCCGGTGACGATGGACGAGCTTGAGACGCTATATCCGCGCGCCTCCGCCGCCTGCAAGGCCGATCCGGCCCGGCTGGAGGCGGCCCGGCGCGCCACCGTCGAATTGCAGGCGGGGCGCGCCGGCTATCGTGCCATGTGGCGGCATTTCGTGAAAGTGTCGGAGCAGGGACTGGCGCGCGAATTCGGCAGCCTTGGGGTCAAGTTCGACCTCTGGAACGGGGAATCCAGCGTCGACGCCCTGATTCTGCCCATGATCGAAGACCTCAAGGCGCGCGGCCTGGCGCGGGAAAGCGAAGGTGCGCTGGTGGTCGAGGTCGCGCGCGAAGACGACAAGAAGGCCCTGCCGCCGCTGATCCTGGTCAAGACGGAAGGCGGCGTGCTCTACGGCACCACCGATCTCGCCACCATCATCGCCCGGGTGCGCGCGCAGAATCCGGCGCTGATCCTTTATGTCGTGGACCATCGCCAGCACGGCCATTTCGAGCAGGTCTTCCGCGCCGCGCAGCTTGGCGGCTTCGGCGGCAAGGCGGAACTGGAGCATGTCGGCTATGGCACCATGAACGGGCCGGACGGCAAGCCGTTCAAGACCCGCGCCGGTGGCGTGATGAAGCTGCACGACCTGATCGCCATGGCTACCGCCGAAGCCGAGAAGCGGCTGGCGGAGCAGGGCATCGGCGACGAGTATTCCGCCGAGGAGCGCGCCGGAATTGCGCGCCAGGTCGGCATCGCCACCATCAAGTTCGCCGATCTCTCACACCAGCGCACCACCGATTACATCTTCGATCTCGAGAAGTTTTCGACCTTCGAAGGCAAGACCGGGCCTTATCTGCAATATGCGGCGGTGCGTATCCAGTCGATCCTGCGCAAGGCTGGTGCGGTGGCGTCCGACGGCACCGCAACCCTGCCTTCGCCGGAGGAACGCGCCCTGGCGCTGCAATTGCTGGCGCTGACCGACGCCATGGCGGCGGCGGCGGACAAACGCGCGCCCAATATTCTCTGCGACTATGCCTTCGAACTGGCGCAGCGCTTCAGCCGCTTTTATGCCGCCCATCACATTCTTTCCGAATCGGACCTCGATCTGAAGGTGACGCGGCTTCGTCTCTGCGGTCTGGTCCTGGCCGTTCTGACCAAGGTTCTGAATCTGCTGGGGATCGAAGTTCCCGAAAGGATGTGAGTAAGTCCAAGCCGTTGCCTTGCCGCGTTGACTCGCATACCCCCCTCTTTAAGATGCACTGCAACAGACCCCTCCGCCGTGAGGCATTGGGGGTTCTGGCCAGCACACGATCCCTCGCGGGAGAGACCCGGTTTTGCCCGGGCGCCGAAGGAGCAACCGCCCCGGAAACTCTCAGGCAAAAGGACCGCGATCGGGTGATGAACTTCTGGAAAGCGGATGGCCAAGTCGTCAATGACTTGCCACCCCACCGAAGGGGTAATCTTCGCGACTTCATTTCATGAAGCTGCGAAGGGAAATCTCTCAGGTCCCGTGACAGAGGGGTACGTGCCCGCAAGGGCGCGGAGACTCACACCTGTCGGGACCGCATGACTGTCAGCACTGAAATTCTGCGCCGCACGCCGCTTTACGCCCTGCATCTCGAGCTGGGCGGCAAGATGGTGCCGTTCGCCGGCTATGAGATGCCGGTGCAGTATCCGGCGGGCATCCTGAAGGAGCATCTGCACACGCGGGCGAAGGCCGGGCTGTTTGATGTTTCGCATATGGGACAGGGCTTCCTCTCCGGCGACGTCAACGCACTGGAACGCGTCACCCCCGCCGATGTCGCCGGGCTCAAGGAAGGCATGCAGCGCTACGGCCTGCTGCTGACGCCCGGCGGCACCATCAAGGACGATTTCATGTTCTCGCGCCTGGCGGGAGAATCCGACCTCTACCTGGTGGTGAATGCGGGCGGCAAGGAAGCCGACTTCGCCTATATCAACGAGACACTGAAAGGCGCGGCCAAAGTCACGCCGCGTTTCGACCGCGCGTTGCTGGCACTGCAGGGCCCGGCGGCCGAAGCGGCGCTGGCGCGCTATGCGCCCGGCGTTACGGCGCTGGCCTTCATGAAGGTGATCCGCACGACCGTTGCGGGCGCCCCTGCCATCATCAGCCGCACTGGTTATACCGGCGAGGATGGCTTCGAGATTTCCATCGAAGGCGCGGACGCCGAGAGGGTGGCGCGCGCCCTGCTGGCCGAACCCGAAGTGCTGCCCATCGGGCTAGGCGCGCGCGACAGTTTGCGGCTGGAAGCAGGGCTTTGCCTGTATGGCCATGACATGGACGACACCATCAGTCCGGCGGAAGCCGCGCTGCTCTGGTCCATCGGCAAGCGCCGCAAGGACGCCAGGGATTTTCCCGGCGGCGACAGGACGATGGCGGGCGCGCCGGCGAAAAAGCTTGTCGGCATCCGGCCGGAAGGCCGTGCCCCGGCGCGCGAAGGCGCCGAGATCATGGCCGATGGCCGTGTCATCGGTCGCATCACCTCCGGCGGCTTCGGGCCGTCAATCAACGTTCCCATCGCCATGGGCTATGTCGAAACGCCCTTCGCCGCTTCCGGCACCAAACTCGAACTGATGGTGCGCGGCCAGGCTCTGCCGGCCAGTGTCGCGCCGATGCCTTTTGTCCCTCACACTTATAAGCGCTGAGAGAGATCATGAGCGAGACGCGATACACCGACCAGCATGAATGGGTTCGCCTGGAGGGCGACAGCGCCACCATCGGCATCACCAAATTCGCCGCCGAGCAGTTGGGCGACGTCGTCTATGTCGAGCTTCCCGCCAAGGGCAAAGCGGTGAAGGCCGGCGCCGAAGCGGCGGTGGTGGAAAGCGTCAAGGCCGCCAGCGAGGTCTATGCCCCGGTCGGCGGCGAAGTGACCGGCGCCAATGACGCGCTTTCCACCGAACCTTCGAAGGTCAATGACGACCCGGAAGGGGCGGGCTGGTTCTTCAAGCTCAAGCTCGCCGACGCCACGGAGTTTTCCAAGCTGATGGACGCGGCGGAATACGCCGAATTCACGAAGGGTCTCTGAATGCGCTATCACCCACTCACCGCCGAGGACCACCGCGCCATGCTGGCGAAGATCGGCACCCCCGACATCGACGCCCTGTTCCGCGATGTGCCGCAAGGCGCGCTGGCGCCGCTTTCGGCCTTTGATCTTCCCGACACGCAGGGCGAGATGGAAGTGGAGCGCGCTCTCTCGCGCATGGCGGCGAAGAACATCGCCTCTGGCAGCGCCCCGTCCTTCTGCGGCGCCGGCGCCTACAAGCATCATGTCCCGGCTTCGGTGGATCATCTGATCCAGCGTTCGGAGTTTCTCACCAGCTACACGCCCTATCAGCCGGAAATCGCCCAGGGCACATTGCAATATCTGTTCGAGTTCCAGACCCAGGTGGCGCTGCTCACCGGCATGGAAGTGGCGAACGCCTCGCTCTATGACGGATCCACCGCCACCGCCGAGGCGGTACTGATGGCTCAGCGCGTGACGAAGCGCGGTAAGGCCATTCTCTCCGGCGGCTTGCATCCGCATTATGCCGAAACAGTGGAGACGGTGGCCGCCCTGTTCGGCGAGATGAAGCGCGCGCCGGTGACGGCGGGCAGCGCCGAAGACCTTATCGCCCTGATTGACGAGGACACCGCCTGCGTCGTGGTGCAGTCGCCCGATGTCTATGGCCTGATCCGCAATCTGCGCCCCATCGCCGACGCCGCCCATGCCAAGGGGGCGCTCCTGATCGCGGTAGTGACCGAGATCGTTTCGCTGGGCCTGCTGGAGCCGCCGGGCGCGCAGGAGGCCGACATCGTGGCGGCGGAAGGCCAAAGCATCGGCAACGGTCTCAATTTCGGCGGGCCCTATGTCGGGCTTTTCGCCACCCGCGAGAAATTCCTGCGCCAGATGCCCGGCCGTCTCACCGGCGAGACCGTGGACGCGGAAGGCCGCCGCGGGTTCGTGCTGACGCTGTCCACCCGCGAGCAGCATATCCGTCGCGAGAAGGCGACCAGCAACATCTGCACCAATTCCGGCCTCTGTACGCTCGCCTTCACCATTCACATGACCCTGCTGGGCGAAGAAGGCCTGTCGCGCCTGGCGCGGCTCAACCATGCCAAAGCCGTGGCGCTGGCCGACCGGCTGACGAAGCTGAAAGACGTGGAATTGGTGACGCCCGCTTTCTTCAATGAGTTCACCCTGCGGCTGCCGAAGCCTGCCGCTGCCGTGGTGGACGCGCTGGCGCTGAAGGATATTCTGGCCGGTGTTCCGGCTTCGCGTCTGGGCGGCGCGGAGGATCTGCTGATCGTCGCCGCCACCGAAACCACCACCGATGACGACATGGCCGCGCTGGAAGCCGGCCTGGCGGAGGTGCTGTCATGAGCCTCAACAACCAGGGACGTCCCACCTCGGCGGGCTATGCGGGTACGGGGGCTATTGCCACCATTTCCGGCGACCGCGGTCTCGATCACGAAGAACCGCTGATATTCGAACTGGCGCATGGCGCGGTGGGCGTGGATTTTCCCGATGTGAAGGTCTCCGACGAGCGGCTGGGCGGCATGCGCCGCAAGGGCGTCATCGGATTGCCGGGCATCAGCGAGCCGGAGGCGGTTCGACATTATGTTCGCCTGTCGCGGATGAACTACGCCATCGACGCCGGGCTTTATCCGCTTGGCTCCTGCACCATGAAGCACAATCCGCGCCTGAACGAGAAAATGGCGCGGCTGCCGGGTTTCGGTGATCTGCATCCGTTGGCGCCGACGGCCGCCACGCAAGGTGCGCTGGCGCTGATTTCCGAGCTGATGAAATGGCTGACCACCCTGACCGGCATGCCGGCTGTCGCCATGTCGCCCAAGGCGGGCGCCCATGGCGAATTGTGCGGGTTGCTGGCGATCCGCGCCGCGCTGCAGGCGCGGGGCGATGGCCATCGCACGCGCATCCTGGTGCCGGAATCGGCCCATGGCACCAACCCCGCCACGGCCGCCTTTGCCGGCTTTACGGTGGATGAAGTCCCCGCCATGCCGGACGGCCATGTCGATGCCGACGCGCTGGAAGCCAAGCTCGGCCCTGACGTCGCCGCCATCATGCTGACCAACCCCAACACCTGCGGGCTTTTCGAGCCGCGGGTGAAGGAAATGGCTGACGCGGTGCACAAGGCCGGTGGCTATTTCTATTGCGACGGCGCCAATTTCAACGCCATCGCCGGCAAGGTGCGGCCGGGCGATCTCGGCATCGACGCCATGCACATCAACCTGCACAAGACCTTCTCGACGCCGCATGGCGGCGGCGGGCCCGGAGCGGGGCCGGTGGTGCTGTCGGAGCGGCTGGCGCCTTTCGCGCCGCTGCCGCTGCTGGTGGCCGATGCGAATGGTTTCCGTCTGGTGGAACATCGCGAAGAAGCGCCGGCGAGCGCCAAGCCGTTCGGCCGCATGTGCGCCTTCCATGGCCAGATGGGCATGTTCGTGCGCGCGCTGAGCTATATGCTCAGCCATGGCCGCGATGGCGTTCGCCAGTCTTCGGAGGACGCCGTGCTGTCGGCCAATTATATCCTGGCCTCGCTCAAGGACGTGATGAGCGCGCCCTTCGGCGACGGCCCCTGCATGCATGAGGCGCTGTTCGACGACAGCTTCCTGGAAGGCAGTGGCGTCACCACCCTCGACTTCGCCAAGGCGATGATCGACGAGGGCTACCACCCCATGACCATGTATTTCCCGCTGGTGGTGCATGGCGCCATGCTGATTGAGCCGACCGAAAGCGAAAGCCGGGAATCGCTCGACTGCTTCATCCATGTGCTGCGGGAACTGGCGCTGGAAGCCAAGGCCGGAAAGACCGAACGCTTCGATGGTGCGCCGCGCCTGGCGCCGCGCCGCCGCCTGGACGAGACCCTGGCAGCGCGCAAGCCGGTGCTGCGCTGGAAGCCGCCGCCGCTGCGGGAGGCAGCGGAATGAAAAAAGGCCCGGGTCAGGCGCAAGCGACAGCGTAGCGCCGGGCCTTTTTCTCAGTAGAAGGCGCCGTAGATCACATCCTCGATCCGGTGGCTGCGGACATTGACCAGAAGCAGGTCCGGCCCATAGCGCACCCAGCGGCGGCCTAGCCGCGGCCGGTCAACGCCCAGGGCGCGCCAGTCGTCCCAGAAAAAGGCCGAGCTGAGGAACAGGCCCGGCAGCACGCCGCCCACCGCCCAGCGGCGATATGCGTAGCCGCGCGGATAGCGGAAGTCGGGGCCGCGATAACGGTCATGATAGCTGCCATGTCAGGAGAATTGCGGCGGCCGCGCTCCCGGTCCTGGGCGGCCCGGCGGCCCACGATCGGGACGGCGATCGTCACGACGGTCATCGCGGCGGTCGCGGTCAGGCGGCTGGGCGAAGGCGGTTTCGGGCAGCAGCGCTGCGGCGGCAAGCAGGAAAAGTCGGCGTTCCATGGACACTCCCCTCCTGAAGGCGGCGCGAGTGTCGGCCTGTCTTTGTTTTGGGTCAATCGCGCTGCGCCGGCACCGTCGCCAGGCGCCAAGGATTATTTGAGAGATTATTTGCAGAAATGCGGCTTCAGGCCCGGCGGCAGCAAAGTCGCCTTGTCGCTGCAGGCCAGGTCGAGCTGTTTCTGTGTCAGTCCTTTGACATTCCTGAGGTCGGTGCCGGCGAAGGAAGTGATTGAGGTGATGGCGCCGGTAAGGTCGGCCCCGTCCATCTTCGCCCCCGCCAGGTTGGCGCCCGACAGTTCGGTGCCGCGGAAGCTGGCATCGCGGAAATCGGCGAAGGACATGCACATCAAGGTGGCGTTGGCGCCGTCGAAATTCGCCCCGTGCAGGTCATGCTCCTTGACGCAGGTGTTGGAAAGGTCGGCGCCCATCAATTTGCAGCCGGGGCAATCCACGATGTCGGCGCGGATGCGCCCCACCGCCACCGGATCGGCGCCCTTTGCTCCAACATAGTCCGCTGCCAGCGCCGGAGCGGCGGTCAGGACAAGAAGAAGGGCAAAGATGCGTTTCATGCTGCCACAATCTACCCGCCAATTGCCAACAAGCGGTGAAGATCAGCTGCAGCCGGTGGTGGAACCGCAGGTGTTGCACTTCATGCAGGTGCCGTTGCGCACCAGGGTGAAGTTGCCGCAACTGCCGCAGGAATCGCCCTCAAAGCCTTTCATCTTGGCCTCGGCGGCGCGCCGGGCGCGGCTGCCGCCCAGTGCCGCCTCATAGGCCGCTGTGCCCAGCTCCGCATGGACGCTGGCGCCGATGGCGGTGACATCCAGCATTTCCGCCGCCATCCCGGCGTCGCGCGGCTCGTAATCGCCGCTGTTGAAATGGGGCTGGTCGTGGTCATGCTCCTCGTCCAGCCGCCGCGCCGCCCCGCCCTTGACCACGGTCATGGGGCGGCCCCGGATATAGCCCTTGGAGGCCAGCTTGCTGATGGCGACTTCGGCCGCCGGCGCCGCGCTGCCGGCGCCAATATCCTCGTCCTGCGGCGGCACATGCGCCAAGTCGCTGCGGCCAAGATAGGAAACCCCCAGCTCGCGGAAAATGTAATCCAGCACGCTGGTGGCGTTCTTGATCGAGTCGTTGCCGATCACCAGGCCCGCCGGTTCGAAGCGGGTGAAGGTGAAGGCGTCGACGAATTCCTCCAGCGGCACGCCATATTGCAGCCCGACCGAGATGGCGATGGCGAAATTGTTCATCAGGCTGCGGAAGGCGGCGCCTTCCTTGTGCATGTCGATGAAGATCTCGCCCAGGCGGCCGTCTTCATATTCGCCGGTATGGAGATAGACCTTGTGCCCACCGACAATGGCCTTCTGGGTGTAGCTCTTGCGCCGGTGCGGCAGGCGCTCGCGCTCATGGGCCCGTATCTTCTCGATCACCCGTTCGACGATGCGTTCCGTCACCACGGTCTGCTGCGTGGTTGCGGGCAGGCGGAGGGCGGGGGCCTCGGCGGCTTCGTCAACCTCCTCATCGATCAGGTCAAAGACCTGGCTCGCCAGCGGCTGGCTGAGCTTGGAGCCGTCGCGGTAAAGCGCGTTGGCCTTCAGGCCCAGCTTCCAGGACAGCATATAGGCCTCGCCGCAGTCGTTCACCGCGGCGCTATTAGGCATGTTGATGGTCTTGGAGATGGCGCCCGAAATGAAGGGCTGCACCGCCGCCATCATGCGGATATGGCTTTCCACTGACAGGAAACGCTTGCCGGTGCGGCCACAGGGATTGGCGCAGTCGAACACCGCCAGATGCTCCGGCTTCACATGCGGCGCGCCTTCCAGGGTCATGGCACCGCAAACATGCAGGTTGGCGGCGTCAACGTCCGGCTTGGCGAAGCCCAGCGCCTTGAGCAGGTCGAAATCGGGCGCATCGAGCTGGGCGGTGTCCAGCTTCAAGGTCTCGCGGCAAAATTTCTCGCCCAGGGTCCATTTGTTGAAGACGAAGCGGATGTCGAAAGCGCTTTCCAGCGCCGCCTCGATGGCGCCGATCTGCTCGTCGCCGAAGCCCTTGCCGCGCAGCGCTTCCTGGCTGAGGCGGCCGCGATAATCCTCCAGCGTGCCATGGCCCACGGCATAGGCGACGATGGTGTCGACCTCGGCCGGGCTGTAGCCCAGGGTGCCCAGCGCCTCGGGCACACAGCGGTTGATGATCTTGAAATAGCCGCCGCCCGCCAGGGTCTTGAACTTGACCAGGGCGAAATCCGGCTCGACGCCGGTGGTGTCGCAGTCCATCACCAGGCCGATGGTGCCGGTGGGGGCGATTACCGTCGCCTGGGCGTTGCGGAAGCCGAATTCCTTGCCCAGGGAGAGAGCATCGTCCCAGGCGCGCTTGGCCGCGTCGGCCAGCGCCTTGTCTGGCACCGCTTTGAGGTCCAGAGCCACCGGCAGGGTGGAAAGCTTCTCATAGCCCGACGCCTCGCCATGGGCGGCGCGGCGGTGGTTGCGGATCACCCGAAGCATAGCGTCCTTGTTGGCGGCATATTCCGGGAAGGACCCCAGTTCGCCCGCCATCTCGGCGCTGGTGGCGTAGGAAACGCCGGTCATCAACGCGCTGATGGTGCCGGCGATGGCGCGGCCCTCGCGGCTGTCATAGGGGATTCCGCCGCTCATCAGCAGGCCGCCGATATTGGCGAAGCCCAGCCCCAGGGTGCGGTAGTCGTAGGAAAGCTGGGCGATTTCCTTGGAAGGGAACTGCGCCATGAGCACCGAGATTTCCAGCACGATGGTCCAGAGCCGTACCGCATGCTCGAACCCGTCCACGTCGAAGCTGCGCGCGCCGGCGTCGCCCTTGCGGAAAGCCATCAGATTGAGCGAGGCCAGATTGCAGGCGGTATCGTCCAGGAACATGTATTCGCTGCACGGATTGGAAGCGCGGATTTCGCCGCCCGCCGGGCAGGTGTGCCAGTCATTGATGCTGGTGTGGAACTGGATGCCGGGATCGGCGCAGGCCCAGGCCGCTTCCGAAACCTTCTGCCACAATTCGCGCGCCTTGACGGTCTTGGCGACTTCGCCGCTGCCGCGCCAGGTCAGGTCCCAGTCGCCATCTTCCATCACCGCCTTGAGGAAACCGTCGGTGACGCGTACCGAATTGTTGGAATTCTGGCCCGACACCGAAGTGTAGGCGTCGGAATCCCAGTCGGTGTCATAGGTCTTGAATTCGATCTCCTTGTAGCCCTGGCGCGCGAAGCTGATCACCCGCTCGATGTAATTGTCGGGGATCATGCTCTTGCGCGCGGCGCGGATCTCGCGGCGCAGCGCCGGATTCTTCTGCGCGTCGTAGCAGTCATTGCCCGAGCCTTCGCAGTTGATGCAGGCCTTCAGCACCGCCTTGAGGTGACGCTCGGCCAGCTTGGAGCCGGCGACCATGGCGGCGACCTTCTGCTCCTCGATCACCTTCCATTCGATGAAATCCTCGATGTCGGGATGATCGATATCGACGATCACCATCTTGGCGGCGCGCCGCGTGGTGCCGCCCGACTTGATGGCGCCCGCCGCGCGGTCGCCGATCTTGAGGAAGCTCATCAGCCCGGAGGATTTGCCGCCACCCGACAATTTCTCCTCGGACCCGCGCAGGGACGAAAAATTGGTGCCGGTGCCCGAGCCGTATTTGAACAGCCGGGCCTCGCGGGTCCACAAATCCATGATGCCGCCTTCATTGACCAGGTCATCCTTGATGCTCTGGATGAAGCAGGCGTGCGGCTGCGGGTGTTCATAGGCGCTGGTGGATTTGGTCAGCCGCCCGGTCTTGTGATCGACATAATAATGGCCCTGGCCGGGACCATCGATGCCATAGGCCCAGTGCAGGCCGGTGTTGAACCATTGCGGGCTGTTGGGAGCGGTTTTCTGCGCCGCCAGCATGTGGCAGAGCTCATCATGGAAGGCGTGGGCGTCGGCCTCGCCGTCGAAATAGCCGCCCTTCCAGCCCCAATAGGTCCAGGCGCCGGCCATGCGGTCGAAGACCTGCTTGGCCGATTTCTCGCCGATGGTTTCCTTGACGGCGGCCTGCTTCTTCCAGAGGAATTCCGGCACGCCTTCCTCGGGCACCGGCTTGAGCGCCCGCGGCACGCCCGCCTTGCGGAAATATTTCTGCGCCAGCACATCGCTGGCGACCTGGCTCCAGCTTTCGGGAACCTCGATGCCGTCCTGGGCGAAGACCACCGAACCGTCCGGATTGCGGATCTCGCTGGCGGCGGTGCGGAACGCGATGCCCTCGTAGGGAGAATGACCTTCGACCGTAAAATGACGGCGGATGCGCATGGCAGAACCTCAAATCAGAGAATGAACCGGCCCCAGCCCCACCAAAGGCACCGCATCTTTTTGCTGGTCGCTCCGGCTCTCGCCTTCGCTCCAGGGGACAGAAAGCCGCCCCCAGGGAAATGATTCCGCCGCGGCTGGGCCGGGATTTCGTCCGCCAGATATGGTGTCGCGGGTGGCGACTGGCCCAAAGTATGGACATGGGCCCAAGGCGGGTGCAAGCGGGAAGTGGTTAAGGCCCCGGGAACCCACCACATCTTGTGGGTCGCAAGTGCCTGAAAAACCGTGTGTCAAGCGAGCGGTCCGGGGCGGGCCCAAAAATATTTTCCGCCCGCTTTCATCACAGCGTCACCGCCGGCTTGGGGGCAATTGTGGACAAACGAGTCTGGCGGCTTCGCCTTGGCTGGCCGGACCCGCCCCCCTATATTCCGGCTCTTGAGTCTCAGTCTGTTGCGGCGCGAAAAATGCTTTTTTCTTGGTGGAACTCCCAAACCCTCGGCACATGGCTGAACACCAAGCTTCGTGGTGAGCCGGTCGGCACCGACACTTTCGGCAATCGCTATTACCAGAATCGCGATGGTTCGCGCCGCTGGGTGACCTACAACGGCACCGTCGAGGCCAGCCGGGTACCGCCCGACTGGCATGGCTGGCTGCATCACACCTATGCCGAGCCGCCGACCAGGGCGCCGTTCAAGACCAAGGCTTTCGAGGCGCCCCATCAGCCTAACCTGACCGGCACCGACGGGGCCTACCGCCCCGAGGGCAGTCTGTCCCGCGGCGGCCATCGTCCGCCCGCCACCGGCGACTATCAGGCCTGGAAGCCGGAATGACGGCGCGCAGCCCGTCGCAGAACAGCACCGTGGCCGAGACGCTGATCGGCGCCGCGGTTCTGGCAGCAGCGCTTGCGCTGCTGGGTTTTTTCTATGTCTTCGGCCATTCCGCCGGCGGCTCGGGCTATGACGTCACCGCCCGCATGGCCAAGGTTGATGGGTTGGGCATCGGCACCGAAGTCCGCCTGGCCGGCATCAAGGTCGGCTCGGTGACGTCGCTGGACCTGGATCCCGCCACCTATCTGGTCAACTTGCATATGCGGATCGAGAATGCCGTCAAGGTGCCCACCGACTCCTCGCTGCTGATCAATTCGGCGGGTGTGCTGGGCGCGTCCTATCTTTCGATCACGCCCGGCGGCGACGACAAGATGATCGCGGCGGGCGGCGCCATCCAGAACACCCAGTCGGCCAACACCAGCGATATCATGAACATGGTGGGCCGCTTCGCCACCGGAAGTGGCGGCGGCCAATGAGGCGTCTGTTGCCGTTGCTGGCGTTGCTGGCTGCCGCTCCGGCGCTGGCCCAGCCCACCAAGCCGAACCCCGGCGCCGTTGCCGCCAAGCCGCCCGTGGCAGCGTCGCCGGCGAATGCCGCGCCGGCTCCGCCCGCGGGACCGATGAGCTTATTGCTGCGCGGGCTGGATAAGATCACCGGCCGCCCCACCGACATCACCGCGCCCATCGGTAAGACGGTCAACTTCGCCACGCTCACCATCACGGCGCGCTCCTGCTATTCTACTCCGCCCAGCGAGCCGCCGGAAACTTCGGCCTTCGTCCAGATCGAGGATCACCGGCCCGACCAGCCGATGCGCAAGATTTTTTCTGGCTGGATGTATGCTTCCAGTCCCGGTCTCAACGGCATGGAACATCCGCTCTATGACGTATGGGTGATCGCCTGCCGCGGCGGTGCTTCCGCCCCCACCGCCGTCGCCGCCAGCGGCCCCGGCAAGGTGGCGGCGCCGGATTCTTCGGATAAGGAGAAGGCGGTCGAGTTGCCCGCTGGAGCCGGTCAGTAGCCTAGACGCCGTGCCAGTAGGCTTCGCGGCTCAGCGCATTCTCCAACAGCGACAGATAACGCTCGCGCGGCACTTCCATGGCGCCGAAGCCCGCCAGATGGGCAGTGAGGAACTGGGTGTCCAGCAATG
>Ga0265313_10002996_pt1 | contig 14059 bp, 12 predicted proteins | sample 4123metaG_FD_203122 | JGI IMG/M metagenome (GOLD analysis project Ga0265313, IMG submission 203122) | Rhizosphere microbial communities from Carex aquatilis grown in University of Washington, Seatle, WA, United States - 4-1-23 metaG | ecosystem: Host-associated > Plants > Roots > Rhizosphere >...
CGCCAAGCGCACCATGCAGGTGGCGCAGTCCTTATATGAAGGCGAGGATATCGGCGGGGAGACCGTCGGCCTCATCACCTATATGCGCACCGACGGCGTCACCATGGCGCCGGAAGCGGTCAGCGAAGCGCGCGAGACCATCGGCGGAAAATACGGCAAGCGTTATGTGCCGTCCGCGCCGCGGGTCTATGTCAGCAAGGCGAAGAACGCGCAGGAAGCCCATGAGGCCATTCGCCCGACCAGCTTCGCCCGCACCCCGGAAGAAGTCGCCAAATATGTCGGCGCCGACGACGCCCGGCTTTACGAACTGATCTGGAAACGCGCCATCGCCAGCCAGATGGAAAGCGCCGAGCAGGAGCGCACCACCGTCGATGTCGTGTCGGCCGACAAGCAGATCACCTTGCGCGCCACCGGCACCGTCACCTTGTTCGACGGCTTTCTCACATTATATCAGGAAAGCCAGGATGACGACGCGGACGAGGACAGCGCCAAGCTGCCCAAGGTCGTGGCCGGCGACGCCACCGCGGTCGAGAAGATCACGCCCGAACAGCATTTCACCGAGCCGCCGCCGCGCTATTCCGAAGCCAGCCTGGTGCGCAAGCTGGAGGAGTTGGGCATCGGCCGGCCTTCCACCTATGCCTCGATCCTCTCCACCCTGCGCGACCGCGCCTATGTGAGGATGGACCGCAACCGCTTCATCCCCGAAGACAAAGGCCGGCTGGTCACCACCTTCCTGGCCAGCTTCTTCAAGCGTTATGTCGAATATGATTTCACCGCCGACCTGGAAGAGAAGCTGGACGAAGTGTCGGCCGGCAATCTCGACTGGAAGCAGCTGCTGCGCGATTTCTGGAAGGATTTCTCCGCCGCGGTGGGCGAGACCAAGGACCTGAAAATCTCCCAGGTCATCGACGAACTCGATTCCGTGCTGGGACCGCACATCTTCCCGCAGGGCGAGGATGGCGCCGATCCGCGCAAATGCCCCGCCTGTGCCGATGGAAGGCTGAATTTGAAGCTGGGCCGCTTCGGCGCTTTCGTGGGCTGCACCAATTATCCGGAGTGCAAATTCACCCGCCAGATCGGCGCCAAGCCTGGCGAAGGCGACACCGGCCCGGTGGAGCTGGGCGTTTATCCGGGTACGGAGGATAAGGTCACCTTGCGCAGCGGCCGCTTCGGGCCTTATGTCCAGCGCGGCGAAGGCGACAAGCCCAAGCGTTCCGGCCTTCCCAAGGGCACCGACAAGGCCAGCGTCGACCTCGAACTGGCGGTCAAGCTGCTGTCGCTGCCGCGCGAGGTCGGGCTGCATCCGGAGGATCACAAGCCGGTCACCGCCAATTTCGGACGCTTCGGGCCCTATGTGGCGCATGCGGGCATCTATGCCTCGCTGGAATCGCCCGAAGACGTGTTCGAGATCGGCCTCAACCACGCCGTCACCCTGCTGGCCGAGAAGAAGGCCAAGGGCGGCGGTCGGCGCGGGGCGCAGACCCTCAAGGATCTGGGCGCGGCGCCGGACGGCAAGCCGATCAAGGTGCTGAAGGGCCGCTACGGACCCTATGTCAGCGACGGCGAAACCAATGCCACCCTGCCGGAAGATTCCGTTCCGGAGAATGTGACCCTGGAACAGGCGCTGGCGCTGATCGCCGAACGCGCCGCCAAGGGTGGCAAAAAGAAGAAGCCCGTCAGGGCGCCCAAGGAAAAGACTGCCAAGCCGAAAGCCGAGAAGGCCAACGGCCATGAAAAGGCCGCCGCGAAAAGCGCGACGGCCAAGAAACCAACAACCAAAACCAAGAAAGCAGCGCCGAAAAAGAAAGCGGCTAAGGCCCCGGCGCTGGCAAGCGAATAGAAATTGAACAAGACGAAGAAAACGAAAAACGCGCCCGCCCCTGACAAGGCGCGCGTGCTGGAACTGCTGTCCGAAAATCCCGGCGCGACCAAGCGCGATCTGGCGAAGAAGCTGGGCCTCAAGGGCTCGGACCGCATCACCCTCAAGCGTGTCCTGCGGGAACTGGAAAGCGAAGGCGCCATCCAGGGCCGGCAGAAACGCGGCCTGACACGGCGCGGCGAATTGCCGGACATCACCGTCATCGAAGTGACCGGGGTGGATGGCGATGGCGAGCTGCTGGCCCGTCCGCTGGACTGGACCTCCAACGAGGAACCGCCGCTCATCTATGTGACCCCGCCCAAGGATGGCGGGGCGCCGGGTGCGGGAGCGCGGCTGCTTGCGCATCTCGAGAAGCGCGGTGAGAACTACGAAGCGCGCGTCATCCGCCGCCTGGACAGCGAGACGCCGTCACGCATCCTGGGCGTGGTGCGCGAGCAGCATGCCGGGGACGGCAAAACGGCAGGCTTCCGGCTGGAGCCGATCGACAAGAAGGCCCGCACCGAATACGCCATCGACAGGAACGATCTCGGCGGCGCCAAGAACAACGAACTGGTCGCCACCGAGCCGCAGACCGGCCGCATCGCCGGCTTCGCGCGGGTCAAGGTGGTCGAGCGCATCGGCTCGATGGACAGCCCCCGCACCATCAGCCTGATCGCGATTCACGACCACGGCATTCCGACCGAGTTTCCCAAGGCGGTGATCGAACAAGCGAAGGCCGCCCAGCCCGTTGATCCACGCGGGCGCACCGATCTGCGCGCCGTTCCCCTCATAACCATCGATCCGCCCGATGCGCGCGATCATGACGACGCGGTGTGGGCGGGGCCCGATGACGATGCTTCCAATCCCGGCGGCCATATCGTGCTGGTCGCCATCGCCGATGTCTCGCATTATGTGACGCCCGGGTCGGCGCTTGACCGCGAGGCGTTTCATCGCGGCAACAGCTGCTATTTCCCCGACCGTGTCGTGCCGATGCTGCCGGAGGAATTGTCCGCCGATCTGTGCTCTCTGAAGGAAGACGTGGACCGGCCCTGCCTGGTGGCGCGGATGATCTTCGACAAGTCCGGCCACAAGCGCAGCCACCAGTTCCTGCGCGCGGTGATGCGCTCGGCGGCGCGGCTGACCTATGCCCAGGCGCAGGCCGCGTTCGACGGCAGGCCGGATGCGGATATCTCACAAACCGCGCGTGCCACCCTGGCGCAAGTGTGGGGCGCCTATCAATCCCTCATCAAGGCGCGGGCGACCCGCGATCCCCTCGATCTCGACCTGCCGGAGCGCCGCATCCAGCTTGGCGCCAACGGCCATGTCGCCTCCATCGCCTATCGCGAGCGGCTCGAATCCATGAAATTGATCGAGGAATTCATGGTGCTGGCGAATGTCGCCGCCGCCGAGGCGCTGGAAAAGGCCCGCACCCCGCTGATCTACCGCATCCACGATCACCCGACCAAGGAAAAGCTGTTCGCCTTTTCCGATTTCCTCCGTACCCTGAACATCACCTTCGCCAAGGGCCAGGTGGTCAAGCCGGGGGTGTTCAACCGCATCCTGGCGGGGGCGCGTGGCACGCCGCATGAGAAGGTGATGAACGATGTCGTGCTGCGCAGCCAGGCGCAGGCGATCTACGATCCCGCCAATATCGGCCATTTCGGCCTCAACCTCGCCAAATACGCCCATTTCACTTCGCCGATCCGGCGCTATGCCGACCTCATCGTGCACCGCGCCCTCATCCGCGCTTTCGGGCTGGGTGATGACGGGTTGACCGACCGCGAGATCGGTGAACTCCCGAAGATTGCCGAGCACATCTCGATGACCGAGCGGCGGGCGATGGCGGCGGAGCGCGATTCCACCGACCGCTATGTCGCCGCCTTCATGGAGGACCGCGTCGGCGAGACGTTCGACGCCCGCGTCACCGGCGTCACCCGTTTCGGGCTGTTCGTGCGTCTGGCGGAATCCGGCGCCGAGGGGCTGATCCCGATCCGCGGCCTGGGGGCGGATTATTTCCGCCATGACGAGCGGCGCCAGGCCCTGGTCGGCGAACGCAGCCATGTGACCTTCAGCATGGGCGCGCCCTTGAAAGTGAAGTTGCGGGAGGCGGCGCCGGTGACCGGCGGCCTCAGATTCGAACTGGCCGAGGGCGGCGCGGCCCGGGCCGGCGGCGGCAAGGATCGTCCCGCCAAGGCCGGGAAAAGACCGGACAAGGCCCGCTTCAAGCCCAAAAAGCGCTGAATCCGGCGGTTAATCCCCGAAAAGCTTGACAGGATGGGGGCCCCTGCCCCATCAACCCGGCCTCGATCTGCCTCTTTTGGAGTTTGTCATGGCGAAGCCGACCACTGCCAAGATCCGCCTTAACAGCGAAGGCGGCACCGGCTTTTTCTATGTGACCCGGAAGAACACGCGCACCATGACCGAGAAATTCTCGATCAAGAAATACGATCCCAAGCTGCGCAAGCATGTCGAGTTCAAGGAAGGCAAGATCAAGTAGGTCTTGCATTCTTGACTTAGCCGCCCCGCCGCCGATGCTGGCGCCATGCAACGCGCGCTGGGCCGCCTGTCGTCCGAACAGTTTGATGTCCTGATCGTGGGCGGCGGCGCCACCGGCGCCTTCACCGCGCGAGATGCGGCGATGCGGGGCCTGACGGTGGCGCTGATCGAGGGACGCGATTTCGCCAGTGCCACCTCGGCGCACAATTCCAAGCTGGCGCATGGCGGGCTGCGCTATCTGCGCAACCTGGAAATTTCCCTGGTGCGGGAGAGCCTGCGCGAGCGAGCCAGCCTGCAGCGCATCGCGCCGCATCTGCTACGCCCCCTGCCCTTCCTGGTGCCGGTCGGTGGAAGCTGGCGCGAACGCGCCGAATTGACGGCGGGCCTGACGCTTTATGATCTTCTGTCCTTCGACCGCAACCGGAGCCGCGACCCGGCCCAGGCGATGCCCGGCCATCGCTGGATCGGACGCGCGGGACTGGCGCGCGAGCCCGTGCTGGCGGGTTTTGCGGGCGCCTTCGAATATCACGACGCCCAGATGTACATGCCCGAACGCATCGCGCTGGAATGCCTGATCGATGCCGAGGCGCATGGCGCGGCGGTCGCGAATTACGTCGCGGCGAAAAGCCTGCTGGTCCGCGACGGCGCTGTGGAGGGTTGCGCGGTCCAGGACAGCATGACCAGCGCGGCGTTCGACATCCGCGCCCGCTGCGTTCTGCTGGCCGCGGGTCCCTGGGCGGACCTGTTCCTGGAGCAGGCCACCGGCAAGGCGGCGGCGCACCGGCTGATCCGCTCCAAGGGCATCCATCTGCTGGTGCCGGAGATGAGCAAGTCGGCGCTGACGGTCGAAGCCGGCGACGGACATTTCTTCGTGCTGCCCTGGCGCGGTCACACCTTGCTGGGCACCACCGACGCCGCCTTCACCGGCGATCCGGCACGGCTGGGGGTCAGCGAGGCCGACATAGAAGGCTTTCTCGCCACCATCAACCGAAACCTCCCGCTTGCGCGGCTGGCGCGCGAAAGCGTGGAATTTTTCTATGCGGGCTTGCGGCCGCTGGTGGCCGACGGCTCGAAGGACACTTATGGCGTCAGCCGCCGCGCCGAGCTGGTCGATCACGCCGGCGAGGGAATGCCCGGCCTGTTCTCGGCCCTGGGCGGGAAATGGACGACCTCCCGCGGGCTAGCGGAGACGGTCACCGACGCGCTGGTCCAACGGCTGGGCCGCAAGACCCGGCCCTGTGCCACCGCGGCGACGCCGCTGCCGGGCGGGCGGTTCGACACGTTCGAGACGATGGTCGCGGGCTTTGAAAAGACCTGGCCGGGAATCGGCACCATCCGCCACCTCGCCCATATGTTCGGTGCGCGCCTGTCATTGCTGCTGAAGGACACGAAAGCCGCGGACCTGGCGCCGCTGGGCGCCAGCGGCGATACCATGACGCAGGTCGGCTTTGCGGTGCGCGAGGAAATGGCCCTGACCCTGGAGGATGTGGTGATGCGCCGGACGTCGCTCGGCCAGTTCGGCCGCGCCGATGCGGGCGTGCTGGACGCCATCGCGTCCATCATGGCGGCGGCGCTGGGCTGGACGCAGGCGCAGAAACAGCAGCAGATCGCCAATCTCGATCCCCTCTACCGGACAGTCGCATGACCGCGTTCGCCGTCGTCAATCCCCATGCCGGCAATGGCCGTACCCGCCGCGACTGGGGCAAGATCGAGGAAGGGCTGGAAAGCATCTTCCCGCTGCTGTCGGTCGCCGTCACCAGCGGCCCCGGCCAGACCGCGCGGCTGGTGCGCGATGCCTTGCGCGACGGCCATCTGGAGATCATCGCGGTAGGCGGCGACGGCACCATCAACGAAGCGGTCAACGGCTTCTTCGACCGCGGCGCGCCGGTGTCGGCCGATGCCGTGCTCAGCTTCATCACCACCGGCACGGGCGGGGATTTCCGCAAGAGTTTCGGCATCGAGGCGGGCTGGGAGGCGGGACTGGCGCGGCTCAAGCAGGCCCGCATCCGCCGCATCGATGTCGGCCGCGTGTCTTGCCTGACGCCGGATGGCGAGCCGCTGATCCGCTATTTCGTCAACATCGCCTCGTTCGGGATTTCCGGGCATATCGCGCGGCGGGTGGGCCGCGCCCGCATCGCCAAATTCTTCGGCGGCAGCTTCGCCTTCGGGCTGCACAGCGCCATCGCCCTACTGACCTGGCGCGAGTGCCGGGTTCGGCTGATGGCGCATGACGCGGGCGGCCGCACCGGCTATGACGAGATCGCCGGCATCTCCACCGTCGCCGTCGCCAATGGCCGCTATTTCGGCGGCGGCATGATGGTGGCGCCGCATGCCCAGCCCAATGACGGGCAGTTCGACCTGGTGGTCATCGGCGGCACCCACAAGGGGCGGCTGCTGCACGACATGAAGGCGATCCATCAGGGCGCCCATCTTTCCAATCCAGCGGTGCGGGTGCTGCGCGCCGCCCGCCTCACCGCCGCCCCGACCGTCGACACCAGCGGACCGGTTCCCATCGAGACCGACGGCGAAAGCGCGGGCGTGCTGCCGGCGACCTTCGAGATATTGCACAACGCCCTCAACCTGCGTGTGTAACCATTTTCCTTCACGCTTTTGCGCTACAGTTCCGCCATGAGCTTCGACCGCGCGAAAATCCGCTGGAACGGCTGGGGCTGGATGGACCAGCCCGATCCGCTGGCCGGGCGCGAGGAGGTATGGCCCTGGCTGGCGCAATCCTTCGCCATGCCCACCCTCCTGGCGACGCCGGCGCGCAGCCTGGAAGGCATCGCCCTGCCCGCGCCGCGTCTTGCCGAGCCGGGGCGCGCCGCGCTGATCGCGATTCTGGGCTCGGAGCGGGTGCGGCAGGACGATTACGAGCGCGCCTTCCATGCCCTGGGCCGCTCCTATCACGACCTGCTGCGGCTGCGGGCGGGCGAGTTCACGCCGCCCGATGCGGTGCTTTATCCCCGCAACGAAGCCGAAGTGCTGGCGGTGCTGCGCGCCGCGGCGGAGCATGAGATCGCGGTGGTGCCCTATGGCGGTGGCACCAGCGTGGTCGGCGGCGTCAATGCCAGCCGGGGCGGGTTTCCATCCGTCGTCTCGCTCGATCTTGGCGCGATGAACCAGGTCACCGCCATCGACCTGGTGGCCGGCACCGCCGATGCCGAAGCCGGCATCGCCGGACCGGAGCTGGAAAACCGGCTCGCCGAAAAAGGCATGACATTGGGCCATCATCCCCAATCGTTCGAATTCTCCACAATGGGCGGCTGGATCGCCCATCACGGCGCCGGCCAGGACAGCGGACGCTATGGCCGCGCCGCCGACTGGCTGGCCGGGGTGCGGGTGGCGACACCGCAGGGGCTGCTCAGCAGCGGCGAAGGTCCGGCCTCGGCGGCGGGCCCCGACCTCACCCAGCTGATGCTGGGCTCGGAGGGGGTGTTTGGGGTCATCACCAGCGCGCGCATCCGCATCCGCGCCCTGCCGGCGCGGGAAGAGCATCGCGGCTGGCTGTTCCGCGATTTTGCCGCCGGCATCGCCGCCATCCGCGAAGCGCTGCGGGAAGGCATTCCCCACACCATGCTGCGCCTGTCCGATGCAGGCGAGACGCGTTTCCTGCGCGCCTTCAGTGTGCTGGGCCGGGAACGCGAAGTGAAGAACCGGCTGAGGGACCTCTATCTGAAGCTGCGCCACTTCGACGACAATGCCGCGGCGCTGATCGTGGGCTTCGCCGGCAGCGACGGCGACGTCATCACCGCACGCCAGCGCTTTGAGCTGATCGCCCGGCGGCTGGGAGCGCTGTCGCTGGGGGAGAAGGCGGGGCTTGACTGGAAACGGCAGCGCTACAGCCTGCCCTATCTGCGCGATCCGCTGCTCGATCATGGGGTCGGCATCGACACATTGGAAACCGCCGCAAGCTGGTCGCGGTTGCCCGCGCTCTACGCGGCGGCTCGCGCGGCGCTGGAGACGGCGCTGCGCCAGAACGTGCCGCGCGAAGGTGCCCATGGCGTGGTGCTGTGCCATGTCAGCCATGCCTATGCGGACGGGGCCAGCCTCTATTTCACGTTCCTGTTTCCCCGCAACATCAATGCCGGGATCGCGCAATGGCGGACGATCAAGCGCGCCGCGTCGGATGCGGTGGTCGCGGCGGGCGGCACCATCAGCCATCACCACGGCGTGGGCGAGGATCATTTGCCCTGGATGGAAAAGGAAAAAGGCCCAGCCGGGATCGCCGCCCTGCGCGCCGTCAAGCAGGCGCTGGACCCGAAAGGCATCCTCAATCCGGGGAAGCTGATCCCGGGCTAGAGTCTGTTCTGATCGGATTTCACCAACCTGTCATCCCGGCCCGGCGCGATGTTCACGCATCGCTTGGCCGGGATGACAATGAGGATCGATCAAGCAGGAAACAATTCGCCTTAGCCCAGCCCTGCCCGCAGCGCCTTGCCCGCCGCCGTCACCGCCTCCCGTGCCTTGGCGATGCGGCCCCGGAAGCTGAAGAAACCGTGGATCATGCCGGGATAATCGACATAGGTGACCGGCACCCCGGCCCTGGCCAGCGCCTGGGCATAATCCCGGCCTTCGTCATGCAGCGGATCGAAGCCCGCCGTCACCACATAGGCAGGCGGCAGGCCGGTGAGGTCCTGGCACAGGATCGGCGACAGGCGCGGATCGCTGCGATGTCTGGGGTCGGGCGCATAGCAGCGGGTGAACCAGTCCATCGACTGGCGCTCCAGGAAATAGCCCTTGGCGTTTTCCCGCATCGAGGCGGTTTCGGTGTCAGAGCCCATCTGCGCCACCGGATAGATGAGAAGCTGGAAGCGCAAGCGAGGTCCGCCGGCCTGGCGCGCCAGCTGCGTCGTCACCGCGGCCAGCGTCCCACCGGCGGAATCCCCGCCCACCGCCAGCCGCGTTGCGTCGATGCCGAAGGAAGCGGCGTTCCGCGCAACAAAAGCAGTGGCGGCGAAGGCGTCTTCCACCGCGGCGGGAAAGGGATGTTCCGGCGCCAGGCGGTAATCCACCGACACGACCCGGCACCGGCTGGCATCGCACAGCGCGCGGCACAGCCCGTCATGGGTTTCCAGGTCGCCGATCACGAAACCGCCGCCATGAAAGAACACCAGGCCGGGCAGCAAGCCGGACGCGGCACCACGCGGGGTGTAAACCCGAACCGCGATATCGTCCGCCGGCCCCGGAACGGCGCGGTCCTCGGTGCCGCAGTCGGGATCGTTGCCGGCACGGAAGACGCTGCTGCGCATGGCGGCGCGCGCGGCGCGGGGGCCGATCTCCCACATCGGCCGCTGCTTCAGGGCCGCCATCTCGTCCAGCAGCCGGCGGACATGGCGATCGAGCGGCATCAGGCGTTTTCCAGCGCCTCATGCACCGCTTGGGCGGCGTCGGCGACGGCCTGATGCGCCTGGGGCAGCACGGTCTGCAGGTAGATAAAGCAATGCACCATCTCGGCATAATCGGCGAGGGTGACTTTCACGCCCGCGGCGCGCAGCCGCTCGGCATAGGCCAGGCCCTCGTCATGCAGCGGGTCATAGCCGCCCAGCATCACATAGGCGGGCGGCAGGCCGGTGAAGTCCTTGGCGCGCAGCGGCGACAGGCGCGGGGCGTTGCGGTCGGCGCCTTCGGGCACATACTGGGAATAGAACCATTCGATGGTCTTGCGCTCGATGAAATAGCCCTGGGCGAATTCATTGAGCGACTGGGTGTCGCCGCCGATCTGGGTGTTGGGAAACATCAGCAGCTGATAGGCGATCTTGGGCCCGCCCTTCTCCTTGGCCATCTGGGTGACGATGGCGGCCAGCATGCCGCCCGCCGAATCCCCGCCCACCGCCAGGCGTCCGGCGTCGGCGCCCAGCGCGGTCGCGTTGGCCGCAATCCAGCTGGTGGCGGCGAAAGCGTCGTCCACCGCGGCGGGGAATTTGTTCTCCGGCGCCAGGCGGTAATCGATCGAGATCACCCGGAAGCCGCCTTCCGCCGCGAACACCCGGCACAACCCGTCATGGCTGTCCAGGCTGCCGACGACAAAACCGCCGCCATGGAAATAGATCAGCGTGGGCAGCACCCCCGCCGCCACCGGCGCATAGGCCCGGGCGCGGATGTCGCCCGCCGGGCCGGGAATGATGAAATTCTCGATCCTGCCCACCGGCACGTCGCGGGCGCCGATCAGGCCCATCATCCCGGCAAAGGATTGGCGCGCAGCCGCGGGCGGCAACTGCCAGGCCTGGGGGCGCGGGATCGCCGCCGCCTGGTCGAGAAAGGCTTTCACCAACGGGTCGAGGGGCATGACGGTCCTGGATCGAGACAAGCCATGCTAGCGCATCCCTGCCGCGATTGGGACCGCTCAATCCACCGGCGTCGCGAATTCGGGAGCACCACTGGGGACGAGCGCACTGGCGGGCGGCGGGAGAACAGTTTTTTTCCGGCCGGGCGTGGCGGCCTTTTTTGACTTTGCCTTTGTCTTTGTCTTTGTCTTGGCCGGGGCCTTGGCTTTGCTCTCGGCCTTGGGCGACTTTTTTGCTGCCGAAGGCTTGGCGGCTTTCGCGGAAATTTTCTTCGCGCCGGCCTTTTTGGCTTTGCGGGATTTCTTCGCCGTCTTCGCGGCCCTGGGTTTCCTGGCGCTAAAGAATTCCGCGATGGCGTGTTCCAGCGCCGCGACGCGGGCTGCGAGCTTGTTGAGTTTCTTTGCCATGGGTCGTCTCCGGTTGTCGCCTGGGATTGGGCGCCGGGACGATTGCAGAGAAATCGGGTTTAGTGAACTGTAATACAGCCTTCGGGATCGACCCGGCCGCTGCGGATATCGGCCAGCAGTACCAGCATCAGGAACCAGAATTTGGCCCGCTCATGGGAGCCTTCGGCTTCCAGGGTGACCGCGGCGCGGCTGGCATAGTCGGAGGCACTCGCACCGTGTTCCTGGGCGAGATCGGAAGCCAGACGGTAGAGGTCGTCGGTCTTCATTGCCATGATGCCAGCATGACAGGTCGGCATGAACCCCCGCTTAACCGGATTGGCACAAACTGGCAGCCGTAATATCGCCGTTTTTAACCAGCCCGGAATGGCGCGCGCGGGTGCCACGCCGACGGTGGCGGAAGCCCGGCATGGCTGGAATTTCCCTGATTTTCCATTGCGTTGCGCGGAACTACAATGAGGCGGCGTAATTTGCTATATACCCCGCCCGGCACACGTAGTTTTTCCAGCATGCGCGGCAAAAGCGTCCTTCTCATTATCGGCGGCGGCATCGCCGCCTACAAGAGCCTGGAGCTGATCCGGCGCCTTGCCGAACGCGGTGTGACGGCGCGCGTCATCCTGACCAGGGCCGGTGCAGAATTCGTTACCCCCCTGTCAGTGTCGGCGCTGAGCGGCGCGCGCGTGTTCCAGGACCTGTTCAGCCTCACCGACGAGGCCGAGATGGGCCATATCGAATTGTCGCGCTCCGCCGACCTGGTGGTGGTGGCGCCGGCCACCGCCGACCTGATGGGCAAGATGGCGAACGGCCTCGCCAGCGATCTCGCCTCCACCGCCCTTCTCGCCACCGACAAGAAAGTGCTGATGGCGCCGGCGATGAATATACGGATGTGGGAGGCCCCATCCACGCGGCGCAATTTCGAGACCTTGAAACGCGACGGCGTGCTGTTCGTGGGGCCCAATGACGGCGAAATGGCCTGCGGCGAGTTCGGGCCCGGCCGCATGGCCGAGCCGCTGGAGATCGTTGCCGCCATCGAGAAGGCGCTCGCCCTGCCGGGGCCATTGTCCGGCATCAAGGCGCTGGTGACCGCGGGGCCGACCCAGGAGCCGCTGGACCCGGTGCGTTTCCTCGCCAACCGTTCCTCCGGCCGCCAAGGCTATGCCATCGCCGAGGCGCTGGCGCGGGCCGGGGCGGAAACCATGCTGGTTTCCGGTCCGGTGGAAATTGCCGCGCCCGCCGGCGTGAAGCTGATGCGCGTCACCACGGCGCGGGAGATGCTGGCGGCCTGCGAGGCCGCCCTGCCAACCGATGTCGCGGTGCTGGCGGCGGCGGTGGCGGACTGGCGGCCCGAGATCGCCGCCAACACCAAGATCAGGAAGGCCGATGCGGCGGACGCGATCCGGCTGGTGGAAAATCCCGACATCCTGGCGACACTCGCCCGACATGCGCGCCGCCCGCGCCTGCTGATCGGCTTCGCGGCGGAGACCGACCATGTGGTGGAGAACGCCATCGCCAAGCGCACCCGCAAGGGCGCCGACTGGATCATCGCCAATGACGTCTCGGGCAGCGTGATGGGCGGCGAGCGCAACCGGGTTCACGTCATCAGCGACGGCCCCCAGGAAGACTGGCCGGACATGACCAAGGCCGAAGTGGCGGCGCGGCTGGCCGCCCGCATCGCAGACAGTCTGAGGCACGCCGCATGAGAGTGATGATCCGCAAATCGCCGCATGCCTGCGACCTGCCCCTGCCCCATTACGCCACCGCCGGCTCGGCGGGGCTGGACCTGCTGGCTGCGATCGACGCGGATATCGAACTGGCCCCCGGCGCGCGGCTGGCGGTGCCCTGCGGCATTTCCATCGAACTGCCCACGGGCATGGAAGCGCAGGTGCGGCCGCGCTCGGGCCTGGCGCTCAACCATGGCATCACCTGCCTCAACGCCCCCGGCACCATCGACAGCGACTATCGCGGCGAGATCAAGGCGATCCTCATCAACCATGGCGATGCGCCGTTCCGCATCACCCGCGGCATGAAAATCGCCCAGATGGTGATCGCCGCCTATCAGCGGGCGATCCTGTTCGAGTGCGAGGCGCTTTCCGAGACCGAACGTGGCGCGGGCGGCTTCGGCTCGACCGGCACCGGAACCAAGCCCTGATGCTCAAACTGTCGCGCAAGACCCTGCTGGCGCTGGAGGCGGTGATCGACATCGCCTTCAACGCGCGGCCCGAGCCGGTCCAGGCCAAGGAAATCACCGCTCGCCAGGGCGTGCCGCAGCGCTATCTGGAGCAGGTGATGCAGCAACTGGTGCGGGCCGGCATCCTCAAGGGTGTGCGGGGCCCGCGCGGCGGCTATCGCCTCGCCCGCGAGCGCCGCCGCATCTCGGTGGGCGATGTGGTGCGGGTGGCCGAAAGCATCGAGGACGCCGAAGAGGAAAAGGCGGAAGCCCGCTCCGATCTCGGCCAGCGCATTGTCGCGCCCTTTGTCCAGACCTTGCAGGAAGAACTGATGGTGCGGCTGGATTCAGTTTCAATCGAGGACCTCTGCCAGCGGGCGCGCGACACCGGCGTGACCGCCGGGCTCAGGTCCGGCGCCGATTTCACGATTTAGGAGAACCAACATGGAAACCGGAAAACCAGGCCGCGGCCGCATCTACGACTCCATCACCGAAACCATCGGCGACACCCCGCTGGTGCGCATGCACCGCATGCCGCAGGAGGCGGGGGCCAAGGCCGACATCCTGCTCAAGCTGGAATTCTTCAATCCCATTTCCTCGGTGAAGGACCGCATCGGGGTATCTATGATCGCGGCGCTGGAGAAGCAGGGCATCATCACCCCCGGCAAGACGACCCTGGTCGAGCCGACCAGCGGCAACACCGGCATCGCCCTGGCCTTTGTGGCGGCGGCAAAAGGTTACAAACTGATTTTGGTGATGCCGGAATCCATGTCGCTGGAACGGCGCAAGATGCTGATGATCCTGGGGGCGCAGATCGAGTTGACCGAAGCGGCCAAGGGCATGAAGGGCG
>Ga0265313_10002997_pt1 | contig 14056 bp, 9 predicted proteins | sample 4123metaG_FD_203122 | JGI IMG/M metagenome (GOLD analysis project Ga0265313, IMG submission 203122) | Rhizosphere microbial communities from Carex aquatilis grown in University of Washington, Seatle, WA, United States - 4-1-23 metaG | ecosystem: Host-associated > Plants > Roots > Rhizosphere >...
ACCCAGTACCCCGGCTTCGTCTCCGGCGCGCCCGAAGTGCTCGGCACCGCGTGCAAAGTGCTGCGCTTGCACCTTCGGATTGGTGGCTCCATGCGCGCGCTCGACGGCCGCCTGTGCCGCGCGATCCCAGCGTCCGGCTGCAACGAAGCAGCGCTCCGCCGCTTCCCACAGCTTGTCGGCCTTCTGAAGATCGGCCGCCGCTCCGTAGGCCTCGCCCGCGCCGCTCGGGTCCTTGAGTTGCTCGCGCAGCCGCCCGAGCCGCTCAAGCAGAGCTCCTCGGGCGATCGGATCCTGGATCGTGGCAATGTTGTCGGCAACGACTTGCGCGGCCCGGTCCAAAGCGCGCGCTTGCTCGAACAGCTTCGACGCCGTGGACACGGCGTGATCGTCTTCGGGGGTGAGGTAGGCGATGCGCGCCCAGGCCTCCGCCGCTGCCCCCGGATCGCGGCGCTTATTCTCGTGCAATGTCGCCAGCTTCTTTTCGAGCGCGATCTTCTTCTCGATGTCCTGCTCGACAGTCGCCTCTTGCTCAATGAGGTTCGCGAGTTCGTCCCACCGCTGCGTCTTCTCGAGTAACCGGGTCAGTGCCTGACGCGCGGTTTCGTCGCCATGGTCGATGGAAAGAAGCTGTCGCCAGGCGTTTATCGCGCCGTCGGCGTCGCGGAGAGTACTCTCGCAGAGGCCTGCGACTTCACGCAGGCGCTCCTTCCTCTCCTCGACAGCTTGCCCCGGGGCTCCGACCGCAGCGAGGAGCACTTCTCGCAACGCGGCATAGTCGCGCCTCGTGCGCAGGTAGTCTTCCACCCACGACAGCGCCTCCGGGTGGGCGGGGTCGGATTCGAGGACTTCTCGATACTTCTTCGCGGCCTCCCCGCGAGCGCCTTGGGCCGCGAGAGTTTGCGCCGTGTGGAGCAGGCCTTGGAGGCGGTCCGTGGACGCGCCGCCCCGCGCACTCGCCGCGCCTGGAGGCGGCGCTGGGGAAACCGGCGGCATGGGCTGCCCCAACCGCCCGTAAAGGTCGCTGAGCTTTCCGGTGGCCTGGGCATCCCCCTGCGCCCGAAGGGGCTCAAGAATCTGAATCGCGTTTTCCGGCTGCCCGACCGCTTCATAGCTCGCAGCGAGTAGCCACCGCGCGTCGGACGCCATCGCCCCGCTAGGGTTCACGTGGAGATACGACAGATACCGTGTCGCCACGTCGTCCTCGCGCTGCAGAGCCCGCGCGTAATAGGCATAAAGTTGGAGCGCCCGGTCGTGCCCGGGATCGATCTCCAAGGCACCGGCGGAGTATGCGAGACCGTGCTCGCCATCGTAAACCTCCGCGAGCCCAACCAGTAGCTCGGCTCCCAACGTCCGCTCCTGCGCGGGCACGTTTTCGCCCGCCGCGAGCCGCTCGACGATCAACGCGCCATACTCCTGCTGAAGAACTGCGTCGCGCTCATCGATCTTTCTCGCTCGGGCAAGGGCATGCGACGCGCCGGGCAGGTCGCCAGACGCTCGTAGCGTCGCCGCCTGGTCGCGCAGAAGCGCCAGCTGGCGCGTCGGGTCGCGTTCGAGAGACGGCTCGGGCGGCTCGCGGTAAGGGACGTCGTTGCGCTGCCCAGCAGCCAGGCGAGAGTCGGCCCCCCGCGCTGCGTGCCCGCGCGAAGAATCGAGATCGGATGCCCGGCGGAAATTCTCGGCCGCCTTCTTGGGCTGTTGGAGGCTCTCCCCCCAAAGTCGGCCCAACTCTTCGTGCATCGCGGCGAGCTCGCTCCGAATCTCCCCGTTTTGGCCCGACAAGGGAGCAAGGGCCTTGGCCCGGCGTTCGAGCAGGGCCACGAGCGCTTTGACGTCGCCCTTGTCGCGATAGAGCTGCCCCAGGCGATCGGCAGCGATGCGCTGCGTAGGGTCGCGGTCGATCGCCTGCATCAGCACACGTGCGGCGCGGTGGGCGTCACCCAGAGTAGTCGACCACACGTTCGCCGCTTCGCTCAACCAGTGGGACGCGTACCCCGGGTCGCGAGTCTCTGCGCCGACTCGTTCGAGCAGTAAGGCGTACGACCTCGGATCCGATGCGCCTGCTTGGTGTGCGTTCGAGAGGGCTTCCTCGTCGTGGGGGTTGGCAACGAGGCGCTGCACGAGCGAATCCACTTGGGTGGGCTCCATCCGGGACGGGAGGGTAGCACCTTATCGATTTACCCATCAATTGATGGTGGACGCGGGGCGCTTCGGTGCGGACGAGTAGGCTACTCGAGGTAGCCGTAGCCAACCGACGAAGATCCAGCAGGCCTCGGCGCGGTGTACGCCGGGCGAGGCTTTGCCGGACGACGTTCCGGGTGGGAAACTTCCGGTCGAACCGGATTGGCCGGGCCGGACGCGGACGCTGTCCCGACTAAGGTCGGCGCCGGCTTGGACGTCGCCGCGGTTGCGATCGGGGGTGGCGGAACCGGTTGCGGTAGCGCGGCTACGGCAACGGTTGAGGCGGGCATGGCGACTGCCGGCCGTGGAGTCCGATGGAATCCTGCGAGAAAGACCGTGGTACCCAAGAGGGCGACGAGCCCGATCGCGCCCACTACGATCATCCACCGTCGAGACGAAGTCGGAAGACCCGCCGGAACGCTCAGCGTATCGTACGTCAGCGCGCTTGCAGGAGGCGACGCCGGGGGAAGGGATTTGCGGCTTTCTGCCGCGCTCTGTGGCCCACTATCGAGCGACGCCCGTACCCCGCTCGCTTGCAAAGCGGCTTCTTTGGCGCGTGTGAGCTCGGCGATGAGAGCGTCCGCGGTCTGCGGACGCTTCTCTGGTTCCTTCGAGAGAACTCGCATCACCAAGCTCTCGACCTCCGGAGGGATGCGGGCGTCCGGCGCGACATCGCTCATAGGCCGAGGCGGTGTTTTGATGTGGCGAGCCATGACGACGATGGCGTCGTCGTCGGTGAATGGCGGCCGCCCCGTCAGCATATGGTAGAGAATGACGCCCAACGAGTAGAGGTCGCTGCGCGCGTCCAACGGCTTGCCTTGAGCTTGCTCAGGCGACATATAGCGCGGCGTCCCGAATACCGTGCCGGCTTGCGTTTCGATGGCGTTCATCGCCAGCTCCCCATCCGTCTGGAGCATTTTGGCGATTCCGAAATCGAGAACCTTGACGATCTCCTCGAATTTTTCGTTGGTCCGCACGCGCGCGTAAAAGAGGTTGTCCGGCTTCAGATCGCGGTGAACGATGCCTTTCGCATGGGCCTCCGCAAGCGATCGAAGCGCTTGCTTGGCAGTCTCAATCGAATCGTCCACGCCGATACGACCGACACGCTTGATGCGCTGACCGAGGGACTCTCCTTCGAGCAGCTCCATCGCCAAATAGAAGTCCCCGGTTTCGCTCTGGCCAAAATCGAACACGGTGACCGTATTCGGTGAGGTGAGCAGGCTGTTTGCCCGGGCCTCCCGCAAAAACCGAGCCCGGCTGACTTCGTCGATCGCGCGATCGCTGCGCAAAATCTTAATGGCTACTTCACGGCCGATGGGCGCCTGCTTCGCGCGATAGACCGTCCCCATCGAGCCGGCGCCGAGTCGGGCCAAGATTGTGAAGCGGCCCGCGAGCACGCGCCCCAACATCGTATCGCCGGGCGCGGCAACGAAGTCTGCGACGCGCAGGAGCGCGGCGCGGTCGTCAGGGCACGTCTGCAGTCCCGACTCCTCGTCGAAACTACGGTGACATCGTGAGCACACGTATCCCGTGGCGACGCGCTCGTTGGGCGCCGAATCCTCTGACCGACGTGCAGCGGCCGGGTGCGACAAGGACGACAAGGACGTCTTCATGTTCGCGCGCAAGGGCGGCGCGCGCAAGCCAAGTGAGCCAATTCCAGTCCGGGGGGTCCCGGTACCGCACCGTGCGGTTCCGATCAGAAGGGCAGGGCAAACGCCTCGTCGCCGGGACCGCGTCGCCCCGAGCGCCAAAGCGGCCACCCGACTTCACCTCAAGGGTAAGACATTTCTCGGGTCGCACACCACACTGTTTTCGTTGGCGATGGCTGCCGATGGGGCAAGCTTGGTCGCGTCCAGTCCGGCGCGAACGCGGCGCACCTCCAAATGAAGGTGCACGAGCTCGGGGGAACCTGTGTCGCCGACAAATCCCAGGACATCACCCTCCTTTAGGTGGGCACCTGTGTGCACCCCGGGCGCTTGTGCGTCCAGGTGTCCGAAGAGCAACAAGTAATCGTGAAGCTGGCCGGCTTCGCGAAGCGAATGGCGCGTGATCACCGTCGTGCCGAAGAGCGGCCCGACGTACACGACTTCGGCTTCGCCTTGTTGGTGCTCGAGCGTGACCATTCGGATGGGCGTTCCCTTCGATTGAGGCAGGTCGACGGCGCCGTGACCGACCTGGTGGAGTCGCCGGCCGCGTCGCTGCAGGCCGTCGGGCCGATCGAGATCGAAACCGCTGACGACACATCCGCGATCACAAGGCACCGGATAGCGGTACGCGTCGTAGTCTGCCGGGCGATCGGGACGGCGCGGGACTTCGTCGTACGTGGTCCAGCGACCGCGAATGTCATGATGACCGTTTTGTGCCGATTCCGCCTCGGGCGCTCCCTCGTCGTCTTCGGGTAGGCGCACGCACGCCTCACCGTCGGGGAGAAAGCGAACCGGACAGGGCCCAGCGGCGCCGGGGCCAGCGGCCGACGGAAGCGTGTTTCCCGCGACCGCCAAGTGCAGAGGGGCTCCTCCCGGCGCACCCCAGCCAGCAGTAAGCGATGCGACGGCGATGACGGCGCGGACGATCGTGCGCACGGCCCCATCGCTCCAACCGCGAGACGGCACGGCGGGAGATGACGGGATGTTCAACGCGTGCTTTGGGACGGGGCTCACGAACGCCCCCCATTGTAATGGCGCGCAGCCGTCCGTCCCCGCCGATGCTTGCGGCCCCAGTCGGTGGCGAGTATCCGTCGAGACCCATGACTTCGCGCGACCTACCCACGACCCTAAAGGTGCTGTTCGATGCGGAGCGCGCCGCGCGCGCTGCACATGACGAGCTCGTTGACGCCGATTCGGCTGCGGTGCTCCCGCTGCTCGAACGCGCCGCGAGGGAAGCGCTCGCGCTCGACGAGCTCGACGAGGACGAAGCGTCGCTTCGCCTCGTTCGGATCTCCGCGCTCCTCGGGGAGATGCAAGGAGGTCCCGTGGTCGACCTGCTGATCGAGATTTTGGGCTGCGATGAGCCCGAGGCGCGCAGCGCAGCCGCGGAAGCCCTCTCGGGCTTGGCGTGGGATCGTTTCAAAGAGGTGGCCCTGGGCGTCGAGCGTGCACTCGAACGCTTGCCCGTCGGCAACCCGGCTCTCGCCGAGCTGCCTTACCTCCTCGCCGAGCTGCCCGAACCGGGTGCGCACAAGGTGCTCGCCCGCTTCCTTGCCCACCGTGACGCCGACGCGGTCGCGGCTGCGATCGAAGCGCTCGTCGAAGCTGGCGACCCGGCCGCTCTTCCCTTGTTCGAGCCGCTCGCGCGCGACCCGCGCAAAGTTCAGCTCGAGGACGAGGGAGGCACGCACGGAGAGGCCACCATCGCGGAGCTCGTGGCCGAGGCGCGCTCGCTGTTGACCAACGAGGCGTCGTGACGGCCGATCCCGGCGGCCGGCGTCGGCTCCCGGGAACGAGGGGCGGATCCAGGGATCCGCTGCGCCTTGGCCCGGCGGAGGCTGCGATCTTCGAGACGTTTGTCGTCCCGAGATACCTGTCGCACTTCGGCGAACTCTTGATCGAGATGATCGTCGAAAGCGAGCAGGCGCGCGTCGTTCACCTGTACTGTCGGACCGGGTACCCGGACCGGGGTGTATCGCTCAAGCTCGAGGGCGCTCACATTCTGGGAACCGATGCGTCCCCGGCCGCACTTCAGCTTGCGCGCGCCAAGGCGGCGACCATGCCCAATATGGTCGCCGAGTACCGCTTGCTCGACGCGTTCCCGACACCTCTTCCCGCGTCAGCTTTTTCCCACGGGGTCGCCGTTCATCCGTTCGTGAATGAGGAAGAGCGGGCGTGGCTGTTCGGCGAATTCGCGAGGCTCCTCGCGCCCCACGGACAGGTGCTCGTCGCCATGCCATTGCGCGGGAGCTTCCAAGAGCTTGCCGACCTGCTGCACGAGTTCGCGCTCAAGAACGGCGAGGGCGAGGCGGAAAGCCCCGTCGAGCGGGCGCCGGAAGTTCGCCCCACCGCCGAGGGACTCAGCGTAGAGCTCGAGGACGCCGGCTTCGAATTCGTCGATGTCGCAACCCGCACGACCGTGCTGCGCTTCCGCAGCGGACGGGACTTCTTCGAGGATCCGGTTGCGCGCTTGCTCATCGTTCCGGAGGTGAAGCGGCACCATCGCCTCGAAGACCCGGAAGGCGCCCTCTCGTACGTACAAGATGCGATCGACAAATACTGGAGTGAGAGCACGTTCGAATTGACGGTGAACGTGGGCTGCGTCACCGGACGTCGTTCTACCTGATCGTCATTGGCAAAAGCCGTCGATGCAGACGCCGCTCGGACAATACTTGCCCGCGGCGGGATCGCAGTCGCTCCCGAGGTTCGCCGATGAGGCGCATACGTCGTACGTTCCTGCGGCGATGACGACCGCCTTGCAGATCGCCGTCGGATCGCTGCAGGCGGTAGCTCCCGCGTCGGGGTTGCAACCCGCATAGCAGTCGTGGTGCAGGCAGATCGAGGTCGGCGCACAGGCGGTCGCGAGTTGCCCGCCTTGCCCGTCGTTCAAGCAGTCGAACTGCGCAGCTTGGTCTGGGATGCACCCGCCGTTGACGCAAAGTTGACCACTGGGGCAAGCCCCCGGGCTTCCATCGCCGGTTGCGCAGGGAGGAACGCAACGGCCCTCCACGCACGTGCTGCCGCCCTGGCATGTCGAAGTGCCCGAGCCGGAGCAGGCTTCGGGGTTCACGTTGCAGACGCCGCGCCGAAAGTCGCACTCGTAGCCGCCGGGGCATGGAACGGCCAAGCTGCAATGCGGCTCGCAAACTCCGTCCACGCAGGACTCGCCAGCGGTGACGCACTGCGAGGTGTCTGAGCAGAGCCGGCTTTGGGGCACACAGAAGCCGTCGATGCACTTGGCACCGGCGCCGCCGCACTCGGAGTCCGCGTTGCACGCGCTCGCGAGAGACCCATCGGAAACGGGGGACGCGTCCGAGGAGATCGCAGCGATGGGCGCGTCCGAAAGGAACACTGAGTCGGGCGTCGACGCGGCATCCGACGCGCCGATGGCGTCGAGAACGTTCGGACCCGTGGACGCATCGGACGCGCCGGCTGAGGTCTCCGGCGCGGCGCTCCAGTTGGCATCGGCGCGAGCCGAGTCGCTCGTCGCGTCGACCTCCTGTCCGGCCTCGCTCGATACGGCGCTGCCCGCATCGGACGCCCTCGCGGTTCCGGCGTCGGCACCGAGTCCACTCACGGGGACGCATTGGGCTTGTCCCCCGGCGAGCTTGCAGATGAAACCGCTGGGGCAACCGGAGCTACAGTCGCCGGCATCGGGAGCGGCCACACAGGAGTTCCCGCTGCAGACGTAGCCCGTCGGGCAGTCGCTCGAGTCGCCGCACTGCCACGGAATGCAGGTGTTGTCCGAAGGTGTACTGCCGTTGGGGCAGTCGTAACACTGCCCGTCGGAACCGCACGACGCATAGTCGCTCGTGGCCGAATAGACGGGACACCCGCCAAGCAAGGCAGCGCCGACGACGAGGCCCGCGCCGAGCATAAGTCGCTTCATGACTCCACCGCTTCCCTTTTGCGCCAGGAGGTTCCTCACCCGGTCTGCTGCTGAACCTTAGCAACCCGACTCTGGCCGCGCACACGTGATGATGGCGAACGCTGGACGCGAGCCGCGAACGCGGGGCCGCTTGTCCCAACGCGGGCGCGCGGGCGGGGCGAGCGAGCCGTCCTTGCGAGCGAGGCCGACGATCGCCACTTTCGGTCGCGGATCGACACGCCGCAACGCCGCGTGTTAGCGTGAACGCCGCCCTGTTCAAAACGCGGGCGGAGCGGTCGAGCTCGGGCGGCAGCTCGGACGTTGTGTGTGTGTCTGGGTGTGCCGAGCTCGCTGGGCACAGGGCGATCGATCGATGGACGTTCAGTGCGAGCGCTGCAAGACAGAATACGAGTTCGACGACGCGCTCGTCAGCGGGCGCGGCACGACCGTGCGCTGCACCACCTGCGGGCACCAGTTCAAGGTGCGCCGGCCGGATACAGGGGACACGACGGGCGACCGATGGATCGTGCGAACGGCCAGCGGCCCGCAGCTCACGTTCCTGACACTCCGTGAGCTTCAGCGAGCCATCCTCGCCAAGCAGGTGTCGCGTCACGACCTCCTCATCTTGGGCGACGCGCCTCCGCGGCCGCTGCGGGAGATCACCGAGCTCGAGCCCTTTTTCGAAGGGAGAGCCTCGAGCCGTCCGCCGCCTGCCGCCACGAACAACGTCGCGCACCACGCGCAGACGCCGCCGCCTCCTCCCATGCGGCGCACGCAATCGTTTCACGCGCTTGCCGAACCGCCACCGAACCCGCCCCCTCGGACGATTCCCGCGGCATTTCTGGAGCCGTCGTCCGGCCCGCTTCATCCCACCGAGCACGTGCCGGTCCGGACTGGCCCGCCGCCGCGCCCGACGGAGCGTTTTCCGGGGCCGCCATCGGCCCCGCCGGTACCGCTGGGCGTCTCCGCCGCCGAGGACAGAGTCTCGTCGTTGCTTCCGCCGCCTACCGATCCCGTGCGCCGCAGCACGTTCGACGAGGATCTGCGGCTCGCCGACGATGCCTTTCCGTCGTCGAACGATGAGACCTACGGGATTCCCGGTCGGCGGCGAGTGGGTGGCTGGGTGGTGGCATTCGTGCTCCTTCTTGCGGTCGGCGTCGTCGGCTGGGTGGTCGCCAAGCCGTATCTCCTCGCTCGTACCTCCGCCGGGGCCGCCACCAAACTCGACGGACGCGCTCTGTCGTTCCTGAGTGAGGGGGAGAAGGCGATGGTCGATGGTGACCTCGAGACATCGCAACAGGCGTTCGACAAGGCGAGCGCCCTGGCCGAACGCGATCCTCGTGTGCTCCTCGACGAGGCGCGGGTGGCGGCCGCAAAGGCAGACGTTCTTTGGTTGAAGCTGAGGCTTCTGTCGCCGGAGAGCGCCGACGAGCTGCGCACGACCAAAGCGCAGCTCGACGAACGGACCGCGCGCGCACGAAGGGCTGCTGACGAGGCCGTGGCCGTCGCCCCGGAAGACCCCGCCGCCGCGCGCGCCAAAATCGATGCCCTCCGTCTCGCCGGTGATCGCGAAGACGCGCGCAGGAACGTCACGACGCTGTCGGCAATCGCACATCAGCCGGAGACGGCCTACGTGCTCGCGGCGCTGGATCTGGCGGAACCTGCGCCCTTCTGGGCGACGGTCATCGAAAGGCTCCGGTTGGCCGCGGCGGGGGAGGCCAATGCCGGACGCGCGCGTGCTGCTCTCGTCTACGCGCTCGCGAAGTCGGGGGATGCGCCGGCGGCGAAGGCGGAGCTCGCGAAACTGGATTCGTTGACGCGGCCGTATCCGTGCTCGCCGAATTTGCACGCCCTCGTCGATCAAACTCCGCCCCCGAAAGCGTCCGCCGAACGAAGTGCCGCCTCGAACGTGCCGCGCCCAAATCCGGCCGCGTCTCCTGCTCTCCCGGCCTCCCCCGGCGCCGGCATGGCTTCCGGCTTTGGAGTGGCGGGTGATCCGTCGAGCGCGATGCAGGCGGCGGCACAGGCGTTCAAGAAAGCGGACTTCAATCGCGCGAAACGCATTTACGAAACGCTCGTGACTCGCAATCCGAGTGACTCGGAGGCGCTCGCCGGCATCGGCGACGTCGCGCGCGCCGAGGGGGACGCTTCCGGCGCGATTGCCGCCTACAAGCGTGCGCTCGCGGTGAACCCGTCGTACTTGCCCGCGCTTCTTGGCGTCGCCGACACCGAGTGGGCCAATGGCGATCGCGCAAGCGCGCAGCGGGCGTACAAAGACGTCACCGACCGCTTTCCAGAGGGGACCTACCCGGCACACGTCAAAACGCGCGCCGAGCCTTCCGTCGCGGTGACGCCCGGCGCGACGACGCCCCCCACGACGACGACCGCGGCGGCGGCGAGCGCGAAGCCGTACGACCCGGGCGATGGGATCTGATGCGAAGGTCGTGCGCCCGCACTCTGCGCGGATGCGCCGGCGCGTGGGCCGCGCTCTCGGTGGCGTTCACGCTCGTCGCTTGTGAAGGGCGCCCGCGCGCAAGCTCGCTCGGGACATCCCGCGCGGAGCCGAGCAGCGGGCCGGCGATCGCCGTGCTCGATCTGTCGGAGGGTTTGCCCGAGCAGCCGCCGCCTGGTTTTCTCGGACTCTCCTCGAAGGGCGCTTCGTTCGAAGAACTCGTGGCGCAGGTCGAGTCGCTCGGGCGCGATCGGCACGTGCGGGGGGTTCTGGTGCGTCTCGGCGCGACACGCGTGGGCTTGGCCCAGGCGACGGAGATCGGCGCCATGCTGGCGCGCCTGGGCGAAAAGCTTCCCGTCTGGTGTCACGCGGACGATTTGGGTAACGGGACGATGGCGCTCGCGGCGCGCGGCTGCAGGCGGGTCTGGGCCTCCCCAGGGGGGAGCGTCGACGCCATAGGGATCGCGGCGCAGATGCTCTACTTCCACAAGCTTCTCGCCGACGAGCTCGGGCTGGAGGTCGATTTTCTCCAAGTCGGAAGATACAAGGGCGCGGAAGAGCCGTTCACGCGCGATGGCCCGAGCCCCGAGGCGCGAGTATCTCTTCAGACTTGCCTGTCGGGCATACGAGCGGCTTGGCTCGACGGAATCCGCGCCGGACGCCCGAGCCTGGCGGCCAACGTGCCCGAGGACGGGCCGTACAGCGCACCGGGGGCGAGGGAGCGCGGACTCCTCGACGACGTGGGCTACTACGACGATGCCCGCACCGCCTTGGAGAAGGAGACGCACGCGGTACGCGCCGAAGTGCGACTCGGTCCAGGCTCGGAGTCCGACTCGTCCGACGTCTTCTCCGACGTGATGCGCGCGGTCGCCGGAGAATCGATTTCGCCCGCGCCCATCGCGGTGGTGCGCGCGGTCGGGGCCATCTCGATGGAGGGGGGCGGACTTCTCGGCCAAGGCGGAGGAATCGTGGAGCGCCGCTTGATGTCCACGTTGCTCCGCGTCGAGCGCGACGATGATGTCAAAGCGGTCGTGCTGCGGATCGACTCGCCTGGCGGCAGCGCCCTCGCCAGCGACCTACTCTGGCACGAACTCATGCGCCTTCGCGCGAAGAAGCCCCTCATCGTAAGCATCGGCGAGATGGCAGCGAGCGGGGGGTATTATCTCGCATCCGCCGGATCGGCCGTCTATGCCGACCCGACCAGCATCGTCGGGTCGATTGGAGTCGTCGGCGGCAAGGTCGCTGCCCTTCGCGCGCTCGAACGGATCGGCATCCATTCCGATACGGTGGCCGCGAACCCAGCCGACCCACACGCCGCTGCGCGCGCAGCATACGAGTCTTTGCTGACGCCTTGGGACGACGCGACGCGCAGGCGCTTGCTCGAAACGATGACGGCCATCTACGACCTTTTTCTATCGCGCGTTGCCGAAGGACGCCGGATGTCCGTCGAGCGCGTGGCCGAGTCGGCCGAGGGACGCATCTTCGACGGCAGCGACGGCAAATCGCGGGGGTTGGTGGACGAACTCGGAGGGCTTGTCGACGCAATTGGGCGGGCCCGCGCGATGGCCGGGCTGCCAGCGGACGCCCGGGCGGGTGTGACCCGAGAGTCCGGGGGTCTCATCCAGGAGATCCTCCAAGACGAACCGCAGGGCGGGACGCACGACGGTCTCCTCGCGCCCACGGTCGCTCGGCTTGCCCCCGAGTTCGTGCCCTTCGTGGACAGTGTCGCGCAGCTCGCGAACCGGGAAGTCGCACTTTGCTCGCTGCCGTTCGCGCTGGTCGTGCGCTGAGTCGCCGAATCCAAAAGGAAGTCCAAAACGAGGGGTCCCCCGGCGCAAGCCCTCGGCAAAGTCGGCGCAGGAAAGCTAAGCTATGGGCATGAGCGGCGCCGAGAGCAAGCAACCGGGTCTTCCAACGATCGACGTCACCGAACCCGGCGGCAAGCGCGACGGCGAGCGCCAGGCGATGGACCGGCGTCTCTTCATGCAGCTTCTTGTCTTCGACGCTCCCTCGGGGCGCGACGCGAATCACATGGCCAAAATGGCGCATGAACTCATGACCCATCGCCGCGTCGCTGGCGTGGTGTACGCGGACGCGATGTCGCCCAGGGGCCTCGGCCTCCTTACGTGGAGCGAGGACCCGGCCCATTTCGTTCGCAACGTGCGGGCCCTCTTCACGCACGAGTCGCTCGCGACAGCCATCCCACGAGACGGCTACGCGATGCTGGGACGAACGTACGGCACAGGGCACGAGCCCGACCTCGAGCACGCTCTCCTACGACGATCCATCGACAACGTGATGAACGAATCGCTCGCGTGGCACGTCTGGTACCCCCTGCGGCGAACGGCGGCCTTCGCGCGCCTCGATCCCCACGAACAGTCGATGATTCTCCGCGAGCACGCCCAGATCGGGATGGCGTACGGTGCCCAACAGCTCGCCCACGACGTGCGCCTCGCTTGCTACGGGCTCGACGCCGAGGACAACGAATTCGTCATCGGTCTGGTGGGTCGCGATCTGCATCCACTTTCGCACCTCGTCCAAGCCATGAGGAAGACGCGGCAGACGAGCGAGTTCATCGCCAAAATGGGGCCCTTCTTCGTGGGGTACGCGATCCATCGCGCCGCCGCGACACCAGCCTGAGCGACCGTGTCCGCACCGCTCACGCGGCCGCGAATTCTCCGCCCGTGGAAGTTCGCTCCAAGATCGCACGCAGGCGCGAGCGCGCTCGGTGGAGGCGCGAACGAACAGCGCTCTCGGTGGTGGAGAGGCGACGCGCGATCTCTTGCAGGCCGAGGTCCTGGTGATAGTGAAGCGCCACGACGTCCCTGTAGTCCGAGGGCAGCTCGTCGACGGCCTGCCGCACGAGAGCGTCCCGCTCTCCAGCCGCGGCGGCTCCGTCCGCGCGGCCGTAGGCGTCGGCATCGTTCGCCACTGGCAAACTCTCGAGCTCCGTTTGATCGAGCCCCTCGACAAGGCGCGCCCGGTGCCGGCGTTGCGAGCGCATCATCATCAACGCCTCGTTCGCAGTCACCCGAAAGAGCCACGTCGAGAAGCTCGAGTCGCCTCGAAAGGACCCGACCCGCCGGACGATCTGCATCAATGTCGACTGGGCGAGGTCTCGACGGTCTTCGTCGGACAGTGGATAGCGGAGCAGCTGCTTCTCGATGTGCGGCTGCAGGGCAACTGCGAGGCTACCGAGCGCAGCCGCATCGCCGCGAGCCGCGTCTTCGAGGGTCGACTTGTCGATGCAAAAAGCCATGTGTTTCCTCAGTGGGTTTCGACCACTCGCGGGCGGGAGCCTTGTCGCAACTCGGGAACTCGAGTGGGTGCAGGACCAACCGCGATTGCGATGGCCGTGCCGCGGCACGTCCCGCGGAATCGCTCTGTTTTTGCAGCCCGAGGGCTGTTGGATCGGCGACAGGTGGCAGTCCATGGACAGTTGCGCCGTGGTTGACCGCGCTCTCGCGATGTGGTCAGCGTCGGGGGTCGTCATGAACGCCGAAGCGTCGTCACGCCCCGACAACGCCGCGGCGCAAGCTGCGGAGGTGCCTTCTCGGGCGCTCGAACACCCCCTTCCCGCCGGGATGCGGGATTTGCTGCCCGAGGAAGCGGCGGTGCGTCGCGGTATCTCCAAACGCGTGCTCGACCGCTTTGCGCTCTACGGCTACGCCGTGGTAACGCCCCCGGTCTTCGAATTCGCGGAGGTGCTCGAGCGCGGGCTCGGCACGCTTGACCCGGGGCACGTTCTCCGATTCGTCGAACCCGAGTCCGGTGAGGTTGCCGCGCTTCGGCCCGACATGACGCCCCAGATCGCTCGGATGATCGCGACCCGCTTGTACGAGCGACCGCCTCCGTTTCGACTCGGTTACGAGGGCACGGTCCTGCGCCGGCGGAGCGGGCGGGCGCGAAAGC
>Ga0265313_10002999_pt1 | contig 14045 bp, 13 predicted proteins | sample 4123metaG_FD_203122 | JGI IMG/M metagenome (GOLD analysis project Ga0265313, IMG submission 203122) | Rhizosphere microbial communities from Carex aquatilis grown in University of Washington, Seatle, WA, United States - 4-1-23 metaG | ecosystem: Host-associated > Plants > Roots > Rhizosphere >...
CGAACACTCTCTTAAAGCTGGCTCATTTTATCAAATAGGCTCATATACTTGAGCCCATCAAATCACACATGGAGTTGTACTTAAATGACAACAGCAACAAAACAAATCATCGAATCAAAGTGGAACACCCAAAAGATTCATGAAGAAACCGCTCGTCTTCTCGCTTCGCAATGGATGGCCGCTTATGGCGTTATTTGCAAGCACGGTGAAGAAGCAATCAAAGAATTCGAAACCGTCAAGCGTCAAGAAAAAGTAGCCTACTTCAAGGCTCTCAAAGTAACCACCCCTATCGAATTGGTCAAAGCAATGGCTGAATTCGAAGCCAACGTTTTCGGTTCCAAGATCGAAATCTGGGGCGATGAAAAGCAAGCTCATATGAGCTACAAGACTTGCGGAATGTGGGAAGCACTGAAGAAGTACGGCCACATGAACAAAGAACAAGAAGAAAAGATGGGCGCTCAATTCGAGAACTGCACATCCATGTTCGCAAAAGAATTCGGCTTCAAGGGCGAAACCAAATTCGAAGGCGAAAACTGCGTAACCTTGACCTTCACCAAGGCGTAAGTTCTTCAAATTATTTGGAAGAGCAAAAGCCCCGGGTTCGCCCGGGGCTTTTGGTTTTTGAAGAATACAAATTAGTTATGCAGCGTTGGCGTGCAGGCCTTCGCCGATTTCGCCCATGGCGCGAAACATCAATTTTGCCGCATCGAGAATTTCGGCAGTTTCAGACTCATTCAATTCATTAGCATTCATAGAGTCTTTGAACTCGCTCCACAACTGGTGGAATTTGCCTTCATATGGATCGAAATACAACGTGCCGTCGTGTCCGTCCAGATTGTAAGACTTTTTCAGGTTCGGGCAAATCATGCGCGCGCCGTGTTTGCTGCCCAGAAGTACATAGTGATAGCCAAGCAGAGCAATTGGATGTTTCTTGCTGGTCGCTTTTATCGATTCAACAATCTTGGCGGTAGCAGCAAGTGGCTTGCAGTCAGCGCTTTTTCTTCCCAGAGCGGAAAGATCGGCGTTCAAAAACCCTTCTTGCAACTGCCAGTCGCCCAGGACTTTTTTGACGCGCTCATCCTTGCAGGCAAGTTTCAGTTCATCTTCCAAAGCTTTGTGCAATACGAATAGCTGACCGACATAGTCGCAGAAAGTTTCATACGGCAATTGCCCGGAGAAAAGCAAACGCTGGAAATCATGCCCTTCGGCCGAGTCATGATCAGCCCTGGTCGTGGCTTTGAGATTTTCCATCAAAGTAAGGTCTGTAGTCACTGAGTTTCTCCTCTCAACCAACGTTCAATACAAAAGGCACCACAAACGGTACCACGTTCAAAACTCCACTTCAACGAAGGGCTTTGCCTGCAGCTCTGACCAGTCGATTGCGACCCTGCGCTTTTGCAGCCTGCAGAGCCTGTTCTGCGTCAGTAATCAGAACCTTGAGGTCCATGCCGTCGCCTAATGCGGCAACACCGCTTGAGGCTGTAACAAAAAAGGAATCCCCACCACCGACGTGCTCGGCGGCTGCCAGTTCCCTTAAAAAGGTCTGACCCAACTCCGCTACTTCAGGAACAGAGAGGTTTTCCACCATCACGCCAAAAGAATCGCCGCCAATGCGACCGATTAATTCTGAATGGCGGAAGGTCTTCTTGAGCAGGTTGGAGACGGTGAGAATGACTTTGTCGCCGGCAGGAAATCCGTAGCGTTCGTTGACATGACGCAGCCCATCGATGTCGATAAGCATGAGCACCAGCGAAAAACGTCTCTGGAATGGTTCTACCAGGGCGCCGGCCCGCTCGATGAAGGCGCTGTGAGTGAGGCATTGAGTGAGACCTTCGCGCTTCAGCATTTTTTGGAAAACACGATAACGCTCCAGTCGTCCTGCCACAGTCGCCACCAGAAGCGGCGGCGCAATCGGCTTGATCAGATGGTCGTCTCCGCCGGAGCGGGCGCTTTCAATATGCGCTTCCAGTTGGTTTTGCGTGGTCAAAAAGAGAATCGGCAGGGCGACAAAACGCTCCATCTGCCTGACGTATTTAGCTATTTCAAAACCTGTGATGTCGCCCATCATTACATCCAGAAGCAAAAGGTCCGGACAGAAGGCCAGGAGTGCTTCTTCGAAAGCTTTGGGATCGTTCAAAGTAAGAACGTTGTAGCCGGCAAATTCGAGAGTGGCGCGAATGAATTCGGCTTGATCCGGATCGTCTTCCACAGAAAGTATGCGGAAGCGCTCAGGTTTGTCTCTGTCCAGCAAATAGCGCAGCTTGTCGACGATGGCCTGGAAATCGAGGGGATGCTCGAAGAAGGCGTCCACACCGGCTCTAATCGCGCCGACCTTATCCAGGAAGCCCTGTTCTCTGGAAAGCATGACCACAGGCGGTTTGTTGCCGCCCGGCAAATTGCGCAAATTGGCTACCAGCTCATAACCGTTGCCATCGGTGAGGGGAATATCGACCAGCAAGCCGTCCGGAAAGGTCAGCTGCAAAGCCTCAAGAGCCTCCTCAGTAGTAGTGAAGACGCGAAACTCAAATTCATTGCCGGCCAACAAGGGCTCCAGCGCTTCTGCGTGCTCGGCATCCGAAGACACTACAAAAATGCGCAGGCGGCCTTTCTGTCCGGCTGTGGTCGAAACATTGATTGTCGGCGCCACTGCAGGCAATGGGCCGGTGTCGTCCTGGGCTCGGGCATCGCCTCGACCGACTTCGATAGTGCCGCGCATGCTTTCCACGGCTTCTTTCAACTTGTCTATGGCGTCGGGTGCTGCAGAGCCGCCCTGTCTGACCAGAGCAAAGACGATGGTTTCGCCAAATTGAGCATACATGCACAAATCATCCAGTTCATAGATGCCGCCGCCTCCAGCCAATTGGTGAAAATGTCCAGCCAATTGTTTGATTATGGCTGCATCAGCCGGTCGGTAGGTGAGGGTAGACAGAAGCCCTTCCATCTCGGTCAAGCGGTCCCGCGTTTTCGCGATGAATTCCGCTTTCTTTTGGGTCATCCTGGGAAGCCAACTGTCCATCTAAATAACTCTTGAAAGGGGTAACGGTTTGTCGTTTTCGGACTTTACTTAGTGCCTGCCAGTTCCAAAACCTTTTGAATCTGGTTGCTCAATTGCTCGAGTCTGAAGGGCTTGGGAAGAAATTCCGAGGCGCCGGCTTTCATGCAAGCTTCTTTCTCCGAGGGATCGCGACGGCCTGTCAACATTAAGACCGGCGCCCTGCCGCCCTGCTCTCGATAAGCCCGGCAGACATCGATGCCAACCATTCCGGGCAATTGCCAATCGAGAATGATGACGTCGAATTGCTTCTCCATCATGCGCGCCAGGCCTTCTTCGCCGGTCAGCGCAGCTTCGGCGTCATGTTGGTTGAATACCAACCACTCGACCATCGTCGAGGAAAGGTCTTCGTCGTCTTCGACCACCAGAATAGAAGCCACAGAGTGGGCACCTCTTGCGCCTAAAGGGAGTTGAACATTCAATACCACGTTAAATACAAAGCCAACCATATATGGCAACTGGGTTTGCTTAACTTGAGAAGCTATTTGCTACTTGATAAATTCGTCGATTCCATTCTCTTCTTCGCCGCCCAGAAGCAGCTCCATCTCGCTTTTAACCTTCTTGAATCCTTTTGGCAACTCAAAGGTTGAAAGAGGGAATTTGGTTTTCTTTATCGATTTTGTGTCCATATCGATTTTAGCCGGGCGATCGTCGAATTTAGTGACCATCCGCAAAGGCATGCCAATACTGGTGGGAATGCCAATGGTGGTGGAGACGAATTCCTGCAGGGGAGTGCTTAAGGGAAGCTCCTTTGTCACCCACAGTTCCATGGTTTTATGCCTGTTTTTAGTGCGCCAGGTAAATTTGCGGGTATTCAGCCCGGCAATTTTCTCGCCTGGGAATGGACCTTCTATCTCTTTTTTTCCGGATGCGTAGCGCTTTGCCCAGTCGTTGTGCGGCAATATTACAAATTTCTTGGTGGTCTCATTGAAGAAGACTGCGTCAAATTTCGGTGAGGCGAGAATTGCCGACATCAATTTGCTGGTCAAAACCAGATTTCTTTCCGTCACTTTGATAATGGTGCGGCCGCGCTCTTCGCTTTGCTGGTCCAGCATCCAGCCTGTTTCACTGGACTGAGCGCAAAGCCCTTGAGGGGCAATCAAAAGCAGGCACGTGCAGCAAAATACAACCGCACTGGCAGCTGGTAAAAGCTCTCCGGCTCTGCCTTTCGTTCGTTTTTTTATAGGGAAGATCAAAACTATTGTGCCGGTAAGATTTACCGGATTATCATCCCACAAAACAAGCGCCACGGTTTGGATGTCCCTTTACTGAGGTATGTGGACGTAGGGGAGAAGCTGCCAAGCTTCAGCTTGGCTCTGGAAACAATGTCTGAAAAGAAGGACAAGAAAGAGCAAGCAAAATCCAAGGCCGATCAGATTCCAGCCGGAGCTGAATCAGCCTTTCTCACGCCTGATGCAGAGGGCGGAGATGCAGCCAAGAAGCCAGCAAAATCGGCACCGGACACAGAACTAGAAAAGCCTCGAAATGATGATGAGGCGACTGCCGCAAACGCTCCCGCGGACGCAACCGTAGCCAGCCATCGCATGGACGCCCTGGTCGGAACTGTTCTGGCCAAACGCTATGAACTGAAATCATTTATCGGACAAGGCGGTATGAGTGTTGTCTACAAAGCCGTCGACAAACAGCTGGGCAAAACTGTAGCAGTAAAACTTTTGCTACCGCATTTGGTGAATGACCCAATCACATTCCAACGCTTCCAGCAAGAAGCACGTGCCGCCAGCAGTCTTTCTCACGCCAATATTGTCACCATTTATGACTTCGGCGCCGGCGAAGAAAATGAGCCTTATATCGTCATGGATTATCTGGATGGCACTCCACTCAACGAAGCCATCAAAATGTTGCGCGGACTGGCTCTGGAGCGCTCTGTGGCGATTTTCGTGCAGATTGCCGATGCGCTGCAGTGCGCCCATACGAACAATGTTTTGCATCGCGATTTAAAGCCGAGCAACGTGCTTTTGATCCACCAGGGACCTTCGCTGGATATCGTCAAGCTTGTCGATTTCGGAATTGCCAAACTGATCCCCCAGGATGGCGGAGAATCATTGCATTTGACGAAAACCGGTGAGGTCTTCGGCAGCCCATTTTATATGAGTCCTGAGCAGTGTCGCGGTGAAAAGGTCGATGCACGCTCGGATATTTATTCGATGGGATGCCTGATGTATGAAGTGATCGCGGGCAAGCCGCCCATTGTCGGCGCCAATTTGATGGAGACGCTCTACAGACAGTTGAGCGAAGTGCCACCATCATTTTCGGTTGCCTGCCCGGAATCGAAAGTGCCGGAAAGACTGGAGGCGATTGTATTTAAAGCACTGCACAAAGACCCGGCCATGCGTCAACAAAGCATGGACGAGTTGGCGGCAGAATTGCATGAATTTCTCAATCAAATGGAAGCTGGTTGGATCACCAATGCCAAACTGAAGCTGGAATTATTACGCCTGAAGATGGCACCATTTGTGGGCAGAGAAAGAAAGCTGCTCTGGGTGGCGCTCGCGGCCGTAGTGGTAGCGGCTCTTATAGCCGCTCAGTATTTGAGCATTTACTTTAAAGACACTCGCGAACCTCCGCCGGGAGCAGCAGCAGCCTGGTCGGTCGTAGAACAACCACCCGTGGAAAAACCGAACTATGCCCTCAGTGTCTCTTTCATCCTGCGCGATCTGAAAACCTACGAGGCAGAAGGACAGACCTCACCGCGTTACATAGAAGGCGAGAGAATTCTGGCACGCATCTATGAGATCAATGGTCACTATCGAGAAGCAGTCGACCTGCGCAAGCACATTTTTGAGACGCTAAAAGCTAATGACGGCAAAAGGTCCGACGATACGGTGGAAGCGCAGCGAGATTATGGCAAGGTGCTTGGCAAAAGCGGCGATTGGAGCACTTGCGCCGATGTATTAGCCGACCTCTATAACAAACTTTCAATCGATAGCGACATCAAGAATAGACATCCCAAAGAAAAGATTGTCGACTACAAACACGCGTTCTTCAATGACATTTGTGAGTTGCTCGCCAACGCTCTCTATGCCAGCGGACGCTATGGTGAAGCAGCGACCTACTATCAGACTTTGCTGGCAGAATTCCGGAAGTATCCGGAGACAAATAAGGCCCAGACCATACGCCGGGCTGAAGTTTTGTGCCGACTGGCCGATTGCTTCCGGCTGCGCAGCCAGTATGGAGAATCGGAAAGAGCTTATGATGAAGCGCTGAAACTTTGGACCGAAACCGGCCAAGATGCGGGCAGTTTGATTGCCACTACCCGACTCTTAGGCTTCGTGCATTTCCAGCAAGGGCACTACAAACAAGCACGAGAACTTTATGAAGCGGCCCTGCCCAAGATGGAATCCAAATTGGGTGAGTCGGATCCGGACGTCATTGCAGCACTGAGGGAATATTCGCAATTGATGTGGAAAAAGGGCAATTACTTCACGTCCGTGATGACCGATTTGCGCGTCAAAGAATTGCAGGCAAAACGCCAGCGAACTAGTTAGAGTAATTGATTTTCAAAAGCGAAAATCAACTATCTCTTCATCTCTTCTTTCAGTTGCTCGATCAGATCTTGCACTTTCAAAGCACGCGCCAAAGGGGCTCCCTGACCAGCCCATTGCGCCCCGAAGCTGCCGTCCCCGGCTTTCTTGGCTGCTGCGTTCAAGGCTTTGCCGGCATCGTAAGCAATCGGATAATCCGGCAACTCTCCGTATTGACCAGCGAGCCTGGTAAAGGAATTTTCCAGACAGCGGGCCGGACGTCCGGAAATCCCTCGGGTCATCACTGTGGAATATGCCGCTTGAGACTGCATCGCCTCTCTGTAAAACTGGTCGGCCAGCGACTCGGCGCAAAGCACAAAAGCCGTGCCCAGCTGCGCTGCTTGCGCGCCCAATTCAAGACTGGCCACTACGCCTGCACCGTCCATGATACCACCGGCGGCGATAACCGGTATCTTCAACTTGCTTGCTATCAATCGAGTCAGACAAGCCGTACTGAGACAGAGATCAGCTCTGGCCGGGTCAAAAGTTCCTCGATGCCCGCCCGCTTCATAGCCTTGCGCAACCACGGCATCAATTCCTTGTGATGCAATCAGCGTCGCTTCTTCCAAGCTTGTGGCCGTAGCAAGAAGCACGATGCCTTGCGCCTTAAGTCTTAGAATGAAAGTCTCAGGCGGCAGCCCGAAATGAAAACTGACGACTTTTGGTTTCAAATCCAAAAGCAGTTCCAGACATGGTTGATCCTCAATGAAGCTCTTATAGATTTCAGTCAGAGCGGATGGCGGTTTGGACGCAAACCGGGAAAAGTAAGGCTCCAGGTGGCTTAACCATGTTAATTCTTTCTGCCGGTCGGCGACTGCCGGCTGATGACAAAAGACATTCACGTTGAATGGGCGATCTGTCAGGTCTTTCGTTTGGGCAATCATTTTGCAGGCGGCATCTAAGTCGCTGGCGCCGATGGCAATCGATCCAAGTGCACCACAATTGGACACAGCCGCAGCCATGGACGGCGTGGAGACACCCGCCATTGGCGCCTGGATTATCGGCAAATCAATGCCGAGCCTTTCTAACAGCATGAAGAAGCCCTTTGGTGATTATCGAATCAGCCTGGTCAAAAGTGCAGACGCTCTCAGTTCTAGAGATTGCCTCTTTCAGCTTGATCTCGTTCAATCGATTCGAAAAGAGCCTTGAAATTGCCTTTGCCAAAACCTTTGGCGCCTTTTCTTTGAATCACTTCAAAGAAAAGAGTCGGTCTGTCTTGAACAGGCTTGGTGAAGATCTGCAAAAGATATCCTTCCGATTCGCGATCGACAAGAATGTGTAGTTTCGCCAATTCTTCTATGTCTTCATCAATCTGGCCGACGCGCTCAGGAAGGGCGTCATAATAGGTGCGTGGCACTTTGAGAAACTCGATGCCGCGCTTTTGCAATTCGGCAACGGTCTTAATGATGTCGCGCGTGGCGATGGCAATGTGTTGAACACCAGGGGCCAAATAATAGTCCAGGTATTCCTGAATTTGCGAACGCCTGGCACCTTCGGCCGGCTCGTTGATAGGCAGTTTCACAGATCCGGCTTTGTTGGCCATCACTTTGGAAACAAGTGCGGAATACTGTGTGCTGATGTCTTTTTTGTCGAAGTACTGATAGACGTAGAAGCCGAATACCTTTTGATAGAATTCGACCCAGTACTCCATGCGACCGACTTCGACATTGCCGACAACATGGTCGACTGCAGCCAAGCCGACCTTATGGTCGTTTTGATTGTCGAGGTATTTTCTGTCTACAGGTTTGAAGCCAGGCGCAAAACCTTTGTAGTCTTTGCGCTCGACAAAGGTATGCAATGTTTCTCCGTATGTATAAACGGAAGCGGAAACATACTTTCCATTTTCGTCTTCAACAACTTCCGGTTCTCTAGCGCTCTTAGCACCACGGGCGATGGCAGTATCATAAGCTTTTTTGCAATCACGCACTCTCAGGCCGATCGTTTTTACACCGTCGCCATGGAGATGAACATGCTCGGCCACTGTGTGATCGTTTTTCAAAGCTCCGGTGAGGACAAGGTAAACATGGTCCTGTTTGAGAACATAGGAAACTTGATCGCGTCTGCCGGTTTCCAACCCACTGTATCCAACCAGGTCAAAACCAAAACCACGCTCATAGTAGTATGCCGCTTGCAGCGCATTGCCTACGTAAAACTCGATGAAATCAAAACCGTCGATGGCAATCTCTTCCACTGACGGAGCTTCCAGCAGGTCCTTTTCCTTAAGCATTACCAACTCCTCGAAAGCAATTAGCCACTAATTGTGGCACGGTGGATTCCAGTGCGCTTATTTGCGTCCCAAGAGCCGTTTGGCACCCGCGTTGGTCGGGTCTTCTTCCAGGACCTCTGAAAGATTCCTTGTGGCTTCTTTGACTTTGTCAGGCTCCTGAGTCTTCAAAAGCGCCTCACACAATATAACCGTTTCCTCCAAAAGTTGGTGTCCTTCTTTGGAATGATTGTCTTGCGCAATGAGACAACGAGCCAGTCCCAGCTTCGCATCGGGGAAATCGGTGAAAGTCTTTAAAAGTTTTCGATAAAGCAATTCGGCGTCTTTGTACTTCTTGGCCTTGCGCAAAGCTCCGGCCAGCTTGAATTGTCGAATTGAACTGAACTGAGAGTTGTCGAGAGACTCACGATAGTACTTGATTGCCTCTTCGCCTTTACCCAGGAGTTCAAGCACTTGTCCTTTCATAAACTTGATGGTGGAGTATTTCGGATAGCGCTTTTCCAGATCATCAAGCTGGCTCATGGCCCCTTTTTCGTCACCTTTGAGAGCTTTGCGCCAGGCTTGCAGGCATTCTTTGGAAATCACACCTTCGGCTTCCATATCCACGTCTATCTTGGTGCCGGCCGCACTGGCCTCGGGAGAGGCAAGTTCTGGCGAAAACTCGCCGTTTTTGACCTTGATCTGAGCCAGCTTGGTCGAGTCGGTGTGCACCGAGGACGAACAGCTGCAAAGAAACAAAGCGGTTTGAGACACCACTAGAATTTTTGTCGAGAATTTCATGAAAATTGCCTAGGGAAGCAAAGGCGCGTGCCCGACACCGGGCATAACCTTCGGTTCCTTTATTTTAGAGGCATGGAGGTTGCGTCTCAAGCTCGCCTCAGGAAGAGGCAACGGAACTACTTCGGTATCTTCCTCTTCGCCGCGCGCTTTTTCAGTCACCTGCATTTCCTTGGCTCTGCCCAAGAGCAGGCGGATGCGTGCATTCACTTTGGCGACATGCTGGTCGGGAACAGCATTTTGATAGAGCAAATCAACAAGTGTGCGGGCGGCATGATAGTACTCTTTGCGCTGCTCGAGCAGTTCGGACAAGGCCACGCACAAAAGCAAATCCCTGGGCTTTTGCTCTTTCAGTCTGTTCAAGCGCTCGATGGCCGCCTCGACAGTCGCCGCATCGGGACTGGAAAAGGCCATCTGGTGATAGGCGACATAGTAGGAGGGATTCAATACAGTCGTCTCTGAATATTCTTTGACGGCATCTTTGAGCAGGCCTGAGCGCTTGTAGAGCTCGGCCAGAGCAAAATGTGTTTTGAAATCTTTGGGAGCAGCCGCCAGGTTTTCCTTGGCCAGTTTGAATTCAGCCTCAGTTGCGGGAGTTTTGGCCGGATCGAGCGCCTCTGCGCAGGTATTTGCTGAAAGCAGCAAAAGCGCAGCCAGACAGCCCGTGCCAATAGCTGATTTAAATTTGAAATTGAGAGCGATGCTTCGCTTTTCAAACATGCGCAATGCCAACCGGATTCCCGAATGAAGGGTCTAGCCCAGTCGGGTTATAGTCGCCTGCACCGGGTGAATTTGTCAACAGTACTAGTCTTTACCTTTGCGAATACTCAGCATGAAGTGCCCTTCCGGCAATTCATCTTTGGCTTCAACCTTGTGCCCGTCCTGTTCTACGCTTGCTGAGACGCTTTCCACCGGTTCGCCGCCGTCCAGCACAACCCTGACCAGATCACCTTCTTGCAACTTGTCAAGAAACAGTCTGGTTTTGACAAAATTCATCGGGCAGGCCACTCCGCGCAAGTCGAGATTGAATTCAGCCATTTGCAAAAACTCCGCTTTGCCCCACCAGGAAGGGTTTTCCAAAATCGATGCCCGGTTTGTTCGAAAACCAGTAATAACAAAACTCTAAACACTAAGTCTCTGAAAAACACTGGTCGGGAAAGCACCCGGGCCTGTCCGGACAGTCCGCCGCACTCTCATAAAGCCGCCACTGCTTGAGAAAACATTCTCTATTGAGCGCATACCCTTTCAGTGTAAGAAGAACTTCAACTGCTTTTTTGTCGCTCTCGGCGCCCAGGCACTCCAGGCAAAACATCTCGTCAATATTGCCCACCGCCAGGTTCATGACCTGCTTGCGCAAACACAGCGGCCGTTTGCATTGCGAGCAAAATGCCGGCATTTGCTCCAGCCCTGATTCAGTTGTGTTTTCTTTATCCAAATTGCTTCACTCAAGGCGGTTGAATCGCCGGAAACGGGTACTGTAGCAGGTTCTAAAACTTCAGGTCGGGAGATAGGGGAGACCTACGCAAAGCCTTGCGTATTCTCCTCCTTACTTAAGCTTAATTCCTAATCTACTGTAGAAGTCCTCTTCAGGTTTTTCCCGGCATCATGGCAGCGCCCACTCCACAAGATCTACACTCAGATCTACACTCAGATCTACAAATAGATCAGCAGTTTCAGCCGGCATCACCTCTGCCCAAGGAAACTGCCGTCAGCCGCATGCTCCTCGAGACTGCCGGACTGTACAGCTTCAAGCCTCAGGCTCAGGCACAAGCTCAACCTGCTGAAGCGAGAGACAAAGCAGTAGCCACCAAGCAAGGTATTTCCGATTTTGCCGGAAGCCTGACGGCAGGCGTTTCCGGTGTCGTCGCCTTCAGCCTTGTCAGCGCCGCCACCCATGGCGCAGGAAAAGCTCTGACTGTGCCTCTGGCCATGCTGGCCGGCGGTGCCACGAAATATACAGTTAAGTCGGCGGCCGAACATCTTTTGCTTAACGAAAAAGACCGCAACACATCCACAGCCGATCTGGCCTGGGGTGCAGTGGATGGATTGGCAGGCGTGGTCGGCAGCGCCGTCGATCAAAAGGTCTCCCAAAAATATATGGCCGCTCTCGGACGCCGGGCTCTGGGCAGCAGTATCTCTACCGAAACTGCACTGGAAGGCGCCCAGGTGATGGTGAAAAATTCCGGGCTGGAGGCCATCAAACACAATGTCGTGCGCGGCATGGCCGGCGGCGCGGCCGGCACCTTTGTCTGGAGCGCGCCAAGAAGAATCCTGGACAATGCCGGCCAATTCGGCAAAGATCCAGGCGATGCAATTTTGAGCACAGCCACTCAGATGGGTCAGGATGTAGCTTTCGGAACCCTCTTCGGTGGCGCCTTGACGGGCACGGGCACAGCCATTTTCCGGGGCAATCAGATAGCCGGAGAACTGGCCTCCAGAGTAAAAAGCGATGCCAATGTCATGCGCATCGACGGTCGCTTTGTCGGCGACTTTCACAGCAATCTCGATCAATTGCCTTATATGAAAACGGCTCTGGAAGGACTCAATGCTAAGTCAGCCGCCAAAGGAGTGCCGACCAGTTTTGATATCACCGGCGATGCACTTTCCGGACACGTAAATTTCGCTTTCACTAAAGGCGGTCAGGTCGAATACGAATCATTGATCGACATGCAAGCCCGCAAGATCATTTTGGGCAATCACGAGCATGACGCTCCCGGTGGGCTTTTCGACGTGCCGCGCTGGGGTCGAGTGATGCGCCCGATTCTGGAAAAAAATCCCAATGTTTCTGTGATCAATTCCAATCTGGATGTCAGTGCATACCCAGAGTATGCCGGTTTGACAAAACCGTATGTAATAGAAGAGATCATGGCACCCTGGGGAAAAACCAAGGTGGCCACCATCGGTTTGACCACTGACGAAGGCGCAGTCGGCGCCATCAAATACCACGATGCAGAACAAACCGCTATTCAGGCAATCAAAGATTTGAACAGTCAGGGCATCAATCACATCGTTCTTGATACTCATATAGGACTGGGCGAAGATATAAAATTAGCAAAAGCGCTCATACGCGAAAACCTCAAGGTATCGCGCATTCAAGGCGGACACAGCCACAGCATCACGCCGATGCCGATGTGGGTGGGACCGGACAAGGGCATAATTGGCAGAACTGTCGATCGCATGCTAGGCAAACCGGTGGGCGGTGATTTCGAAATTCCCATTATGCATGCCGGCTCCGGTGGCAGATGGTTGGGCAATTTCCAATCGGCCGTCAATGCCGATGGCTCCGCCAATCGATTTTTTACGCGCGGCAATCTGGTTCCCATTACCACCGACATAGTGCCCGATCAAGGTCTGGTGCAGGCGATCAAAGATGCAGTCCCGGACCGCAACCTTTTGACCCAGGAAACCTACGGAGCAACCGCTGTCAGAAATTACACGGCGCGCGGATTGCGCGTCAAAGAAACCGCGCTCGGCAACCTGGTCTCCGATGCCATCCGCAGCGGACTGAAAAAGGACCTGGGCGATGATGTTGTCGTCATGACACATTCTGGCGGCATTCGCGATCAGATTGTGGCCGGAAAGGAATTGACCAGACTGGACCTGGCCAATTTGATTATGAACGCCGGCAAGCGCGAAGGCGAAATCAAAGAGCTGGTCAATGTTCGCATGACCGGAGATCAGATCAGGCAGGGGCTCGAATATGGCATTCGCGATTTGCATGCACCGGAAAAACCATCGATAACACAACGGGTCGGTCAATTATTTTTCCCGAAAACCAGCGATGTGGATCTTTCCGGCAATTTCGTCCAGGTGAGCGGTCTCAAGTATTCAATCGACCTGAGCGGACAGGGCTGGGCAGTCGACTCTCCCGGCACTCGCGTCAACAACTTGCGCATTCAAACGCCGGATGGAAAGTATGTTCCTGTAGACATGCAAAAGACCTACAACGTCGTCACCCGCCAGCATCCCATTCACAAATGGACGAAAGCAGGAATGTTCGGACCCGGTCGCAGTCTCGATGATGTGGCCCAACAATTGCAGATGAAGCCGGTTCCCGTCTCGCAAGTTGATTTGCTTGCTCAATACATAGCCGGAAAAAATATCGATCCAAGGTCCTTCTCCAATGTCGAAGGCAGAATCACAAACAATACTCAAACAGTGCGCAAACTGCCCGTCAAAGTCGGTGTTTCGGTAGTGGCCCAACCGGCAGTAAGAGCCGCTGAAGACACTATCGACAGAAAGTAGCAAATAGACAGACAGCAAAAATTCGCTTCGACAATCAGCTAAAATGCTAATTCGGAAGAAACATAAATCGAAGCGTTGCCTGAATGCACTTGCCAATCAAAGCTAATAAAGGAAGACAAGCCGGCAAGGCTGCATTGACCGCTCTGGTGACGGCCTTTGCTTTTCACGTTGCCGACGCCGCATATGCCCAGGAGAATTCCAATCT
>Ga0265313_10003004_pt1 | contig 14025 bp, 13 predicted proteins | sample 4123metaG_FD_203122 | JGI IMG/M metagenome (GOLD analysis project Ga0265313, IMG submission 203122) | Rhizosphere microbial communities from Carex aquatilis grown in University of Washington, Seatle, WA, United States - 4-1-23 metaG | ecosystem: Host-associated > Plants > Roots > Rhizosphere >...
AGATGAACAAGGTCTGGGACTCCTGGGTATCCCAAGGCAACACGCCGGCTCGGGCCACGGTCGAGGCGCGGCTCGCCGGTCCCCAGTACCTTGTGGAGATCATGGTGACCGCGGCGCTGTAGCCGATTTCATCCTCGCCTGGATCACGGAACGATTCAGGCCACGGCACCGTCTTCGATCAGGAACTGGACGGAGTTGCGGCCTTGCCAGCGGTCAGCTCTGAGATGACCGGCCAGATGCAGCGCCGGTCCTGACGGCTGGAGCAGCGCCCGGCCAAGGCCGTTCTCCAGGCTGCGGAAGGCAATGGCCTTCAGCCTTGCGCCGTCACTGCCGGCAAGGATGCAGCGGACATGGGCCTCGCCGGCCCGGTCGGCTCGCATGACGCGCATGGCCGGCAGGGCGAATCGCGGCTCGGCGTTGCCGCTGCCGAATGGCGCGAGGCGCTCGAGCTGGGCGATCAGCTCTGGCGTGGCCGCACCCGGCTGGAGGGCGGCGTCGAGATCGAGTGTGGGTCTCGGCGCTTCGCCGTTCAATCCGGCACCCAGCCGCGCGGCCAGAAAGGCGTGGAGGTCCGCTACACGGTCGGCCGGCACGGTAAACCCGGCCGCCATGGGATGGCCGCCGCCATTGATGAGAAGCCCCGCCTGGCGGGCGGCGATCACCGCCGCGCCGAGATCGACACCCTGGACCGACCGACCGGAACCCTTGCCGATACCGTCGGCGACCGCGACGACACAAGCCGGGCGTCCGTAGCGCTCCTTCAACCGGCTGGCGACGATGCCGATCACGCCGGGATGCCAGCCTTCGCCCGCCGCGTAGACCAGACCGGGCGCCATCTCGGACTCCACGGCTTCGATGGCCGCCGCCAGCACGCCTTCCTCGATCTGCTTCCGCTCGGTGTTGTAAGCATCCAGGCGTCGGGCGATCTCGGCCGCTTCGACAGAATCGGCCGTTGCGAGCAGCCTCGCGCCGAGCGCCGCCTCGCCCACCCGTCCGCCGGCGTTGACCCGGGGGCCCAGGATGAACCCGGCGTGATAGGTGCCTGGAGCCTCGTCGAGCCTGGCGACGTCGGCCAGCGCTGCGAGCCCGATATTGCCTCGCCCCGCCATCACCTTCAGACCCTGGGTCACCAGGGCGCGATTGAGGCCGGTCAGCGGGACGACGTCGCAGATGGTGCCGAGCGCCACCAGATCGAGCCACTGCTTCAGGTCCGGCTCGCTGCGCGTTGGGCCATACCAGCCGCGTTGGCGCAGCGCCCGGTTGACCGCGACGGCCAGCAGGAAGGCGACGCCCACGGCGGCGAGCTGCCCGTGGCCGCGCTCCTGGTCAAGCCGGTTGGGGTTGATCACGGCCGCGGCGCGCGGGAGCGTGGCCTCGGCCGCGTGGTGATCGACGACGATCGTCTCGAGCCCTGCTTCGGCCGCGGCTGCCAGCACCTCGAAGGCCGTGATGCCGCAATCCACCGTGATGGCGACGGCAATGCCTTCGGCCTTCAGCTTCAGAAGCGCCGGCAGATTGGGCCCGTAGCCTTCCTTCATGCGGTCTGGGATGTAGACGCGGATGGCCCGCCCCGCGCCGGCGAAGAAGCGGGAAAGAAGTGCCGCCGCGGTTGCGCCGTCCACGTCGTAGTCGCCGAAGACCGCGATCCCCTCCCCTGCCTCGACGGCACGGGCCAGACGCTCGGCCGCCTTGTCCATGTCCTTGAATTGCGAGGGGTCCGGCAGAAGGTCGCGCAGTCTGGGGTTGAGAAAAGCCTCCGCCGCCTCCGGGCCGATGCCGCGCCCCGCCAGCAGCCGCCCCACGATCTCCGGCAGGGAGAAGCGCTGGGCGATGGCCAGCCCCAGCCGCTCATCGCTTGGCCGCCCCCGCCATCGCCGGCCGGTCAGTGAACGCTCCACGCCGAGAAAGGCTTGGTTCACCTGGGCCCTGCGCACCTGGGCCCTAGGCACCTGGGCCTTGGGTGCGGAGCGCCGGTCAACTCTCGAAGCCGGGTTTGCGGCTCCAATTATGATGCGCTTCGATCAAGCGCACCGTGCCTGTCTTCGAGCGCATGACCATGGAGTGGGTATAGCCGCTGGCGCCCTCGCGCCGCACGCCGCGCAGCATGGTGCCGTCGGTGACGCCGGTGGCCGCGAACATGACGTTCCCCTTCGCCAGATCGAGGAGCTCGTATTTGCGGCCCAGATCCTCGATGCCCAGGCGACGGGCCCGCACTCTCTCCTCATCATTGCGGAACAGGAGCCTTCCCTGCATCTGGCCGCCGATGCATCGCAAAGCCGCGGCGGCCAGCACGCCCTCCGGCGCGCCGCCGCTGCCCATGTAGATATCGACGCCGCTTTCCGGCCGGGATGTCGCGATGACGCCGCTGACGTCGCCATCGGAGATCAGCATGATGCGCGCGCCGGCGGCGCGAACGCGCTGGATCAACTCGCTATGGCGAGGCCGGTCGAGGATGCAGGCGACGATATCGGGGATTTCCAGTTTCTTGGCTCGCGCCAGATTCTTCAGGTTTTCCTCCGGCTTGGCGTCAAGATCGACCACCCCGTCCGGCAGGCCCGCCCCGACAGCGATCTTGTCCATGTACACGTCGGGTGCATTCAGAAAGCCGCCGGCTTCGGCCATGGCGACCACGGCCAGCGCGTTGGGGCCGCCTTTGGCAGTGATTGTCGTGCCTTCCAGGGGATCGAGGGCAATGTCTATCGGCGGCCCTCCAGCGCCGACCTTTTCGCCGATATAGAGCATGGGCGCCTCGTCCCGCTCGCCTTCGCCGATCACCACCGTGCCGTCGATGGCGAGGCTGTTGAGGGCACGGCGCATGGCATCCACCGCCGCCTGATCGGCTGCCTTCTCGTCGCCCCGGCCCATGAGCATGGAGGCCGCCAGCGCCGCGGCTTCCGTGACCCGCACCGCCTCCAGGGCCAGATTGCGGTCCATGCTCAGCTTGGCCATGACATGTGCCTCCCGATTGGCGGTTATCGTTGTCGCGCTCACGAGAGCGCTTCGATCCGAATCATATGCGGCGGCTCGGCCACCGAGTCCAGCATGGCAATGCGATCCAGAGCGCGACGCATGGCGGCCTCCTCGGTCTCATGGGTGGTCAGCACGACCGGCACTGCCTCGCCCGGCGCCCGCGCACGCTGGAGCATGGATTCCAGCGAGACTTCCTGATCGCGCAGCGCCGCCGCGACGTCGGCGATGACGCCGGGTTTGTCGACCACCATGAGACGGATGTAATAGGCACCGCGGTGGCGGGCCATGGGCGCGGCCGGCAGCCGGCGCAGTTCCGTCGCCGGAACCGAAAAGGTCGGCTGGCTGCGCCCGCGGGCGATGTCGACGAGGTCGGAGACGACGGCCGAGGCGGTCGGCCCCGCGCCCGCGCCGCGCCCCTCGCACAGGTTGCGGCCGACGAAATCGCCTTCGGTCACGACGGCGTTGTAGACGCCTTCCACATGGGCAATGGAGCTGCTGACCGGGACCATGCAGGCGTGCACCCGCTGCTCGATGCCCGCTTCCGTTGGTCGGGCGAATCCCAGCAGCTTAATGCGATAGCCGAGCTCGCCGGCAAAAGCGATATCGAGGGCGGAAACCTGCCGGATGCCCTCGACGTGCACGCCGGCGAAATCGATCTCGCAGCCGAAGGCGACGCCCGAGAGGATGGAAAGCTTGTGGGCCGCGTCGATGCCGTCCACGTCGAAGCTAGGATCGGCTTCCGCGTAGCCCAGGCGTTGAGCGTCGGCCAGCACATCGGAAAAATCCCGGCCGGTCTCGCGCATGGTCGTCAGGATGTAGTTGCAGGTGCCGTTGAGAATGCCGTAGACGCGCTCTATCCGATTGCCGGCCAGCCCTTCCCGCAGCGTCTTGATGATGGGGATGCCGCCTGCCACGGCCGCCTCATAGCCGAGCTGGACGGCCTTGGCTTCGGCCATGCGGGCGAGCGCGGTGCCGCGATGGGCCAGCAGGGCCTTGTTCGCCGTGACCACATGCTTGCCGCGGGCTATCGCATCTTCCATGAGATGGCGCGCCAGGCCGTCTGCGCCCCCGATGAGCTCGACGACCACATCCACCTCCGGCAGCTCAGCCATCTGCCGCGCATCGTCGAACCACCGATAGGACGATAGGTCGACGCCCCGATCGCGCGCCCGGTGCCGGGCCGAGACGGCGACGATCTCGATCCGCCGCCCGCAGCGTTTCGCCAGATCATCGGCGTGGGTTCCAAGCAGCTTGACCGTGCCGGCACCCACCGTGCCAAGCCCGGCGATGGCTATTCTAAGTGGCGCCGTCATGATTCCAGTCGAATTATCGGGTTCAGCGATAGAGGAAGACTTCGACGCGGCGGTTGCCGGCTTCGCCCGTGGGCATGTTTTCGTAATAGACCGGCTGCTGCGCGCCGACGGCCGAGACGCTGATGGTCCCCTGGGGCGCGCCGAAACCGATCAAGGCGCGGGCGACGGAATTGGCCCTGGCGATCGACATCTTTTGATTGATCGCGTCGTGTTCGCCATAGCTCACAGCCGCGGTGCGCTCGCTGGCATGCCCAACGAGACGAATCTGGCCGCCCTGCTGTTGCTGGATCAGCGCCACATCCTTGAGCACGCTCATGGCCCGATTCGAGAGAGCCGACGAGGAGTCCTGGAAAAAGATGACCGCGATGGGCGATCCGGCCGGCGGCATGGCGGCTGGAGCGGAGGCCGAGTACGCCGTGCCATAGGCCGGTGCGCCCCCCGCCGGGACGCCATAGAACGGTGCGTTGGGCGCCGGATAGAGCTGTTCGCGCGGCGTCGCCCCGCCCAGCTGGGCCTGATCCACGTTGACCGGCGCCTGGGGCCAGGCGCTCGCCATTTGCACCGCGGGCTGAGCCGCGGGCATGGGATTGGGTGGCGGCGCCAGAGGTGTGATCCCCGCGGTCGGCTGAGGCGCCGCCGGGATCTGAGTCTGCGCCACGGCCGGCACCGAAGGAGGATTGGTTGCGGCCTGAGCAGTGGAAGACGCTGCTGAGGTGTTTTCCGCCGTCGCCGCCTGCGTATTCGTCGAGGCGCTCGAAACCTGATTCTGGGATCCGGACGTGTCGGCGGCGGTTGCCGACGGCGGGGTGATGGTCGTCAGCGGGGCCGGCGGCGCGCTGCTCTGCTGCTCCGACTGGGCCGTCAGCGGCTGGTTGCTGTAGGCCGCGTTCTGCTGGTCGGCCACCAGGCCGGCGGTGATTTGCTGGCGGTCGGCCGAAGATGAGGTCGCGGGTGCCGATTGCGGGACGGTGCCAAGGTTGGGATAACTGGCGGCAGTCGCAGCAGCGGGTTGGGAGCTGCTGCTATCCCCGCCGAACATGCCGCAACCGGCAAGGCAACCCGCCAGCGCCGTCGCCAGAAGACCTCGCCGCAGCGCGCTCCCGGCCAGACGGGCTTGCCCAGATCGGCTCATTCCACTCTCGGTCCCGGTTCCGGTTGTCTTGCCAGCGGTGCGTGGTTATGTTGCGGAAAGCACACGAACTTCCGTCGAAAAAGATCATAGAGGAAGCGTACATGGCCGATCAACAGGCTCCGGACGCGAAGCTCCCGGACCCGATCGAACTGTCGCGCGCCATGGCCCGGATCGCCGAGCAATCTCAGCGGCTTGTTGCCGATTTCGTCCAGCGCCAGGCAGACGGGGCGGCGGATGGAACGTCGGCGGCCAGCATGGGCGATCCCATGAGCATCGGCCGGGCTTTCATGGAAATGACGGCCCGGATGATGGCCAATCCGGCCAAGCTCATGGAGGCCCAGGTCAATCTTTGGCAGGACTACATGCAGCTGTGGCAATCGGCCGCGCAGCGCCTGTCCGGCCAGGGCACGGCGCCGGTCATCAAGCCCGCGGCGGACGACCGGCGCTTCAACGACTCCGCCTGGCAGGAAAACGATGTCTTCGACTTCATCAAGCAATCCTACCTCTTGAGCGCCCGGTGGGTGCAGTCGACCGTTCATGCCGTCGAGGGTCTCGATCCCAAGACCGCCAAGAAGGTTGATTTCTATACCCGCCAGTTCGTCGACGCGCTCGCTCCCAGCAATTTCGTCCTGACGAATCCGGAAGTGCTTCGCACGACCATGGAAAGCGGGGGCGAGAACTTGCTGAAGGGGCTGGAGAACCTTCTCGGCGACCTGGAGCGCGGCAAGGGTCAGCTCCAGATCAGCATGACCGATCCCACGGCCTTCGAGGTCGGCAAGAATGTCGCCGCGACCCCGGGCAAGGTCGTCTTCCAGAACGACTTGATGCAGCTGCTGCAATATTCGCCCACCACGGCGGAGGTGAACCGCAGGCCGCTGCTCATCATCCCGCCCTGGATCAACAAGTACTACATCCTCGATCTTCGCGAGAAAAACTCGTTCATCAAATGGGCCGTGGACCAGGGCCACACGGTCTTCATCATTTCCTGGGTCAACCCGGACGAGACGCTCTCGGCCAAGACCTTCGACGATTACATGCTGGAAGGCCCGCTCGCGGCCTTCGGCGCCATCGAGCGGGCTACCGGCGAGAAAGAGATCAACGTCGTCGGCTATTGCCTCGGCGGCACCTTGCTTGCCTGCACGCTGGCCTACATGGCGGCGAAGAAGATGAAGGGCGTCGCCTCGGCGACATTCCTCACAACGCTGGTGGATTTCACGGAACCCGGCGAGCTCGGCGTCTTCATCGACGAGGAACAGCTCCAATCCCTCGAGTCCCGCATGAAGGAGAAGGGCTATCTCGAAGGCAGCGCCATGGCCAACACCTTCAACATGCTGCGCGCCAACGACCTGATCTGGTCCTTCGTGGTCAACAACTACCTCCTGGGCAAGGAACCGTTCCCCTTCGACCTCCTCTACTGGAACGCGGATTCGACGCGCATGCCGGCGGCGATGCACATTTATTACCTGCGGCGCATGTACCAGGAGAACCAGCTGGTGAAGCCGGGCGCGCTCTCGCTCAACGGCACGCCCATCGACCTGCGCAAGATCCGTCAACCCTGCTTCATCCTCTCCACCAAGGAAGACCACATCGCGCCCTGGAAATCGACCTATGCCGCGACCCAGCTCTACAAGGGCCCGGTGCGCTTCGTGCTCGCAGCCTCGGGCCATGTCGCAGGTGTGGTGAACCCACCGGCGGCCGGCAAGTATCACTACTGGACCAGCGACAAGAACCCGCCGGACCCGGAGCAGTGGCTGGCGACCTCGGGCCAGCGTCCGGGCTCCTGGTGGCCGGGCTGGAACGAGTGGGTCGCCGAATTCTCAGGTGGCAAGGTCAAGGCGCGCAAGCCGGGCGACGGCAAATTGAAGCCGATCGAGAACGCGCCCGGAAGCTATGTGAAGGTTCGCGCCAAGGAATAGGCTCGAGTAGCGCCATGCCGCTCGCCCCCTTCGTCAGCTCCCGCCGCATGAGCGGCATCTTTGGCCTGATCCTGCTCTGCGCTCTGTGGCACCCGGCGCTGGCCGACGAGTGGACTGTGGGACCCGCACCCGGCGGCGATTCCGACGGCAAGGCCGCGGCGACGACCAATGCCGACGGAGAGATGCTGTTCATCTGGGCCAAGCATCTCGAGGACCGCAGCCTCATTTTCGCTGAGCTTCATCTCGGCGAAGGCGACGAGTTCGCGGGCAGGATGCCCAGCTACCGCATCGACAGCGGCGAGCCCATCGACACCGAACTCGTTCGCCGCGAAGGCGAGAAGCAGGGTTCACTCTGGGGCTTCGTCGCCGGGCGGGCCTGCTTCTGGTTGATCTGGTCCTCGAACCAGGAGACCGTCGATGCCGGCGACCACCTGGCCAAGTGGATGCGGGGCAAGAGCCTCATCGTCACCTACCTCGATGCCGACGGCAGCCAGAAGACCGCCGGTTTCGATCTCGCGGGCGCGCAAGGCCCGATCGAGCAGGCGACGGGCGTCTCGCTGCATTGAGCGACTTAGCCATCGGCTGGCTCAGGCTCGACCGCTTTTGCTCCATGCTTGGGTTTGCGCCGGTGAGCGCGCGGCGATTTCTCGGGTCCGGCCTTGCGCCGTCTGACCAGGATGGCGAAGGGGTTGCGCGGGTTTGGACGCCTGGACCGCCTGGCTTTTCTGGCCATGGTCCATTCAGCCCGCCAGGCGGTACTCGTCGGCCAGATCGCAGTAGTGCCGAGCCGTCGCCTCGAAATCGGCGAGATCCGCTGGCGTGAGAGCCCGGAAGAACTTCGCCGGGCTTCCGGCCCAGAGTTCGCCTTTCTTCACCCTCTTGTTGGGCGTCACGAGCGCGCCCGCCGCCACCATGGCACCTGATTCCACAACGGCACCGTCGATGACGGCCGCCCGCATGCCGATGAAGCTTCCGTCTTCCAGGGTGCAGGCATGGATCAGCGCCATGTGGCCGATGGTGACGCCGGCCCCGATACTGACCCGATAGCCCGGCGTCGCCGGATCGAGGCCGGCCGGCGCCTCGTTGACATGGATGACGGTGCCGTCCTGGATATTGGTTTCGGGCCCGACCAGGATGCTGTTGGAATCCCCGCGCAGCACGCAGCCAAACCAGATGTTGGCCCGCGCGCCGATCACGACGTCGCCGATGATGACCGCGCCGGGCGCGACATAGGCGTCGGCCGCGATGCGTGGATGCTTGCCCCGGTATGGGAGGATGATCGGCTTCATGGGAACAAGGCTTCCTGTTCGAGGCCTGTGGCCTCGGGCCAACCGGTCATCAGGTTCATGTTCTGCACCGCCTGGCCCGAGGCGCCCTTGACCAGGTTGTCGATGACCGACAGCAGGATCGCCCGGCCGGGCAGTCTGTCGGCGAACACCGCCATCAGGCAATGGTTGGAGCCGCGGACATGGCGCGTGGCGGGGGCCTGGCCCGCTGGCAAGACCCGAAGGAAGGTTTCGTCCGCGTAGCGTTGCACCAGGGTCTCTCGCAACGCATCGGCCGTGGCGCCGCCGGCTAGCCTGACATAGATGCTGGAAAGAATGCCGCGGCTCATCGGCACCAGATGGGGGGTGAAGTTGACCGTCACCTGCTTCCCGGCCGCGATCGACAGCCCCTGCTCGATCTCCGGCGCATGGCGATGGCTGGCGACGCCATAGGCGTGAATTCCCTCGCTCACCTCGGCATAGAGATTCTGCTGCTTGGCATCGCGTCCGGCGCCGCTGACGCCTGACTTGGCATCGATGATGATGTCATCGCTGTCTATCTGCCCGGCCTCAATGAGAGGAACCAGCGGCAGCTGCGCTGAGGTCGGATAGCAGCCGGGATTGGCCACCAGCCGCGCCTTGATCACCGCCGCGCGAGCCAACTCCGTCAGGCCATAGACGGCCTCTTTCTGAAGCTCGGGCGCGCGATGGGCATGGCCGTACCATTGGTCATAGCTCGCGATGTCGGCGAGACGGAAATCGGCCGACAGGTCGACCACCTTCAGATGGCCCGGCAGTTTCGCGATCACCTCCTGAGTCGTGCCGTGGGGCAGGCAGCAGAAGACCAGTTCCACCGCCGACCAGTCGGCCTCTTCGACCTTCACCGGCAAAGGCAACTTGAGCCCGCCCAGGTGGGGGAAAATCTCTCCCAGCGGCTTGCCGGCCTGCCGGTCGGCCGTCAGCAAGCGGATTTCAACCCCGGGATGGCGCGCCAGCAGGCGCAGGAGCTCCGCGCCCGTGTAGCCGCTCGCACCCAGGATTCCGATCCGCAACCGATTCTTCATGGCCATGTCCCGGCACCTCCAACGAAAAGGGGCGTCCCTCAGGGACGCCCCATTCCAACACAGATTTGGGTCAGTCCCTAGCGCTTGGAGTACTGGAAGCTGCGTCGCGCGCCGGCGCGGCCATACTTCTTGCGCTCGACCACGCGGCTGTCGCGAGTCAGATAGCCGCCAGACTTGAGGGCCGCCCGAAGCGCCGGCTCATAGTGAGTTAGCGCGCGGCTGATGCCATGGCGGATGGCGCCGGCCTGGCCGGAGAGTCCGCCGCCGGTGACCGTCGCCGTCACGTCGTACTGGCCGAGGCGATTGGTCACGCCGAAAGGCTGGGCGATGGTCATCCGCAACACGGCCCGGGCGAAATAGATCGCGCCCTCGCGGCCGTTGATCAGGACTTTGCCGGTGCCCGGCTTCAGCCAGACACGCGCCACGGCGTTCTTGCGCCGGCCCGTCGCATAGGACCGGCCTTGGGCATCGATCTTCTGTTCGTGGGTCGGGGCAGCCGCCGAGGGCGCCTTGGCGGCGACGCCCAAATCCTTGAGATCGGATAGCGTCTGGGTTTCGGGGGTCATGCGTCGGCCGTCCTCTTGTTCTTGCGGTTCATCGCGCCGATGTCGAGCTTCACCGGCTTCTGTGCATCGTGGGGATGGGCGGCCCCGGCATAGACCTTCAGGTGGCGCATCTGCTCGCGGCCGAGAGGTCCGCGCGGAACCATGCGCTCCACCGCCTTGAGGATGGCCCGCTCGGGATAGCGTCCACCCAGGATCTGGCCCATGGTCCGTTCCTTGACCCCGCCCGGATGGCCGGTGTGCCAATAGAACTTGCGATCGGTCAGCTTGTTGCCCGTGAGCCGAACCTTTTCGGCATTGACCACGACGACGAAATCGCCGCAGTCCACATGCGGCGTAAAGGTCCGCTTATGCTTGCCTCTGAGGCGCATGGCGACCAGGGACGCAAGCCGGCCAAGCACCAGGCCGTCGGCATCGACGAGATGCCAGGCCCGGGTGACGTCGGCGGGCTTCAGGGACAGGGTCTTCATGGGATACTCTTGGGTTGCCGGTCGGTTGGGTCGGGCGCGGAGTATGGTCATATCCGGGACCGCGTCAATGAAATAATCGCGGCGGCGCCAGCAGTTACCGACGCGGTAATATAATACCTCATGATCCGCACTTGCCAGCTCTCAAGCTGCGCGCGAGATTGAAATCATGGCCCATGATCTGGTGGTAAACAGAGAAAGCGCAACGGCGAGCGATCTGCTGCGGCGCGACCTGGACGGCATCGCCGTCCTCACCCTCAACCGGCCCGCGGCCCGCAATGCCTTGTCCATGGACCTCATGGGCGCGTTCCTCACCATGCTCGAGGAAATCGCGAACGATGGGTCGATTAGGGTCGTGATCATTGCCGGCGCCGGCCCCGCCTTTTGCGCGGGCCATGACTTGAAGGAGCTGCGCAGCCGGCCCGACCGCGACAGCTATCAGGCGGTGTTCGCGCGCTGCAGCGCGCTCATGCAGGCGATCGTCCGCTTGCCCAAGCCCGTGATCGCCCAGGTCCATGGCGTGGCGACGGCGGCCGGCTGCCAATTGGCGGCAAGCTGCGATCTCGTCGTGGCGTCCGAGGATGCACGCTTCGCCACCCCCGGGGTGAACATCGGGCTCTTCTGCTCCACGCCCATGGTGGCCTTGTCTCGCGCCGTTCCCGCCAAGCAGGCGATGGAAATGCTGCTCACGGGCGACATGGTGCCCGCCGTCCGCGCACGCGAGATCGGCCTGGTCAATCGAGTGGTTCCTCCCGCTACGCTGGAAAAGGATACAATGGCCCTCGCCCGCCAGATCGCGGCGAAATCGCCCCTCACGCTCAAGATCGGCAAGGAAGCCTTCTATCGCCAGTCCGAAATGGATCTCGCCGACGCTTACGCCTATGCCAGCGAGGTCATGACCCACAACATGATGGCAGCCGATGCGGCCGAAGGCATCGACGCCTTTCTGGCAAAACGCCAGCCGCACTGGCGCGGCTGCTGAACCCTCCATGGCCGACTACTCGGACGCCCTGCTGCGCTCGCTCCTGTCGCGCGTGAAGGTGATCGCCATGCCGGGCGCCAGTCTCAAGCCCGAACGTCCCTCCAACCGCATGATGCGATTCCTGCAGAGCCGCGGCTATCGGGTGATCCCGGTGAATCCGGGCCAGGCGGGCAAGACGCTCCTGGGCGAACGCATCTACGCCCGCCTCGCCGACATTCCGGACAAGATCGACATGGTCGACGTCTTCCGCAATCAAGCGGCCCTCGCCATCACGACCGACGAGGGGATCGCCGCCGGGGCCAAGGCGATCTGGATGCAGCTCGGCCTGATCGATCAAGCGGCTGCCGCTCGCGCCGAAGCGGCCGGCCTCACGGTAATCATGAACCGGTGCCCCGCGATCGAGATTCCGCGCCTGTTCGGCAGCGCCGATCCGCACGCTCAGCGTCGCGCCAGCGCCATGAAATTCCGATAGAGGCGCCGCGCGTCGCGGTTGAAGGCGGGCATTTCCGCGCTGGCGGCCGCCTCGAGCCGTGGCATGGAGCCTTGGCCCAGGGTGTCGTCAAGCGCGCAGGCATAGGCCGGGATCACCGCCCAGTCGGCTACGGTGTTGGGCTGGATCTCGCAGTGGTATTGCATGCCATAGGCGTGGCGCCCGACCCGCATCGCCTGGACGGCGCAAAGCGGCGAGCGCGCCAGGACTGTTGCCCCCGGAGGCGCGCGGCGGACTTCGGCCCCGTGCCATTGCAAGGCCTTGAAGCGATCGGCGATGCCTTCGAACAGCGGATCGGCACGGCCCGCCTCGGTCAACTCGACATCCAGCACGCCGACTTCGGCCCGGGGCGCCTTGCCTACCTCGCCGCCGAGGGCCGCACCCAGGAGCTGATGACCGAGACAAACCCCGAGATAGGGCATGCCCCGCTCGAGCACGGCTTCGCGAATCGCGCGCTTTTCGGCGACGAGCCAGGGATGCCGATCTTCCTCCCAGACATCCATGGGCCCGCCCATGGCCCATAGCTGGTCGTAGCCGGCGAGCGCAGGGATCGATTCGCCCCGGTCCAGCTCGACGGCATCCCAGGCAACGCCGTCCTCGGCCAGGAAGTTGCGGAAGATCGCCGGATGCTCCACGTCCACATGCTGGAAAACCAGGATACGCATCCCCTGCCCCCTTCGACGGCGCCAGTCTCGGGCGAGCGTGCCATTGCCGTCGCCGCCGCACAACTCGACTCGCCCGACCAATTCAGTACCATGCAGACTCAATTCCAGGCAGCGTGGGGATTGTTGAGCACGGCCGGCGGCAGGACGCGGCAAAACCGCGCGCCTTGAATGAGGGCCTCGCATGCCGCGGCCGCCTGGCCTCCGGTGAGGCCGATGATGGCGGCGCGAAAGACCTGGGTCCCTTCCAGTTGGCGCGTGAACACGTCGGCATGACCACTGCGCAGGTTCGGGGGCAGGGCGCGGAGGCTGCTCTCGAGAAGGACGCGGGTCGGCGCCGCCGTCCGGAACCCTCCCAGAAGAATGCCCCAGCCCGGCAGCCGTCCGGCGACCGCGCCATTCGCCCTCAGCGACCAACCCGGCACGCAATCCTCGGCCGAGAGCTGCTGTGGCGGCGGTGCGAGAGGCACCTTCATCATCTGTCCAATGGTCAGGGGATCTTCATCCGGGGCGACGGGCGCGGCAAAGCCGGTATCGAGAAGGTCCGTCGCCTCATTGAAGCGCTGGCCGCTGGTGAGGCCGCCCAGGATCACGGCGATGATCCGCCTGCCACCCCGCACCGCCGAGGCGACCAGGTTATATCCCGAGCCGCAAGTGAAGCCTGTCTTGAGCCCGTCGGCGCCGGGATAGAGCTGAAGAATCGCGTTGATGGTGGGAAGAGTCCCGCCGCGAAAGTCGACGCCGCGGGCATCGAAGAAGGCATAGTACTGGGGAAAATCGCGAATGAGGGCGAGCGCCAGGACCGCCATGTCCCGCGCCGTGGTCGTCTGCTCCGGATCGGGCAATCCGCTGGCGGTGCGAAAGACGCTGCCGGTCATGCCGAGGGTCTTCGCGGTTTCGGTCATGCGGGCGGCAAACGCGGTCTCGTCGCCCGCCACCCGCTGGGCGAGCGCCACCACCGCATCGTTGGCCGAGCGCGTGATGGTCGCCAGGATCGCCTGACGCACGGTCAGATGTTCGCCCGGCGCCAGGCCGATGGAGGACGGCGGCATCGAGGCCGCATAGGACGAGACTGTCAGCTTCTCGTCGAGGCTGAGTCGGCCGGCCGCGAGCTCCTGGAACACGACATAGAGCGACATGAGCTTGGTGAGCGAGGCAGGCCGCCAGAGCGCCGTCGGCTGGGCCGAGGCCAGCACCGCAC